>JADMIO010603837.1_pt1 | contig 110183 bp, 94 predicted proteins | sample 8958161 | NCBI WGS metagenome assembly JADMIO01 (sample SAMN16585339, study PRJNA669376) | soil metagenome | isolation source: Crop rotation soil | place: USA: Cullars Rotation, Alabama | collected 2011 | reverse complement strand
CGCGACAACTTGTCCACGTGGAATTCTAAGCTTAGGATCCCAATGTGCTGGAAAGTCGGCTCGCGCGCCACCGCCTTCGATTATTTCGATCGAGGCCGCCCCGATTTTTCGCGGATCGATCACCTGCTTTACATCGGCGGACATGTTCCGCAATTCATGGAGAAATATGGCTATACCCGCGCCAAGGAGCTTGAGGTGATCCGTCTGCCCGGACCGGGCCGCAGCAGAACGCGTTCGGCACAACTGATCGAAAGATAGATGAATCCCCACACGGTTCGAAGGATCGACGTCTGGCTGGGCAAGCCGGCGTGCTTTGTCCTGACGGCGCTGCGAAAGCTCCTGTCGCCGCTGTCGCGCGCCCGCGCGAATGCGGAGCCCGTGAAAAAAATCCTGCTGATCAAGATGATCGAGCAGGGCGCAACTGTGCTCGCCTATCGGGCTATCAAGCGGGCAGTGGAAAAAGTTGGCCGCGAAAACGTTTATTTCTGGGTCTTCCAGGAAAACCGCTTCATCCTCGATCTGCTGGACCTGGTGCCGCGCGAAAACGTCCTGGTCATTCGCACGAAAAGCGCCATCGTCCTTTTCTGCGATCTGCTCCGCACAACGTGGACCGCGCGGCGGCTGGGAATCGACACGACGGTGGACATGGAATTTTTCAGCCGCGCGTCGGCAATCCTCGCCTTCCTGACCGGTGCGAAGCGTCGCGTGGGCCTGCATCGCTTCACTTCAGAAGGTCCTTATCGTGGCGATTTGCTGACGCATCGCGTGCAATACAACCCGTTTCTACACGTCGCTGCCGCCTATGACTTGCTTGTGCTGACGCTGGATCGAGACCCGGCAGAAGTGCCGCTGCCGAAAATGATCGTGCCGGCCGAAGATTATTCGCCTCCACTTTTCGTTCCGCAGGAAGAGGAAGTGCTGAAAGTGCAGGCGACGCTGGATCGGCTGGCGGGTCGGACCGTGGATGGACCGATCGTCCTCTTAAACCCGAACGCCAGCGATCTGCTCCCGCTGCGCCGATGGCCCACCGAGCGATTCATCGATCTGGGGCGGAGGATCATCGCCCAGCATCCGGATGTGACGCTGGCGATCACCGGCGCTCCTGATGAAGCTGGAGCGGCCCGCGCGATTGCCGGCCAAATCGGGCCAAATGTGCTGACGCTCGCTGGCGAAACGACGCTCCACGAGCTGATCGTGCTCTACACGATGGCGGATGTATTGGTGACCAACGACAGCGGCCCGGGACATTTCTCCTCGATGACCACGATAGACTCCATTGTGCTGTTTGGGCCGGAAACCCCTGCTGTCTTTGGGCCGCTGGGGCGTCACACTCACGTCATCCGGACTGACATCGCGTGCAGCCCGTGCGTCAATGCATTCAATCACCGCTTTTCCCCGTGCAACAACAATGTCTGCATGAAGATGATCGAGATTGATGATGTTTACCGCGTGGTGCGCGAGCAACTGGTGGCACGAGGCAGGATGCGGCTGAAAGTGCTCGAGGCAGCAGGCAACATTTCTTCGATTCATTAAAGCAATGGATTCAAACGCACCGCACCCGGCAGCGATCTCTCAATCTACGGGTGCCGATGCGCTTCAAGCCGAGCACCATACGGCGTCGTCCGCGAGCAGTCGGCATCGCTGGATCTTGATCGGCGTGCTGATCGTTTTGGCGGGGGGTGTCTGCCGCGTCCGGCAATTCGCCGCCCGGCAATCGTTCTGGAACGATGAGGCCTTCATCGTTCTAAACGTGATCAATCGACCCGCACGTCAATTGCTCGGTCGGCTGGAATACGATCAGGCAGCGCCGCCGGTATTTCTGTGGATCGAGCGAATGATGGCGGTCAGGTTTGGCGCCAGCGAATATGCGCTGCGAGCGCAGGCGCTCATCTGTGGAATCGTCGGGCTTTCTTTGTTTGCGGTGATTGCATTTCGCGTCCTGCCGCCCGCGGCCGCGTTGTGCGGCATCGCCTTCATGGCATTCTGCGACAAGCTCGTGCAGTACTGCGTGGAGGTCAAGCAATACAGCGGCGACATGATGGTCGCGACGCTGCTGGTCCTGATTGCCCTTCGCAGCACAGCGAACCAATCTCCGTCGAGACGGCTGCTGAAGACGGCGATCGTCGCTTCATTGCTGCTCTGGTTTTCCCACACAACCGCGATCATCTTCGGTGGGATCAGCGCGGTGTTGCTGGTTTCGACGTTACGCCTCGAAAGCAGGCGCGATCTGCTGCGCTGGCTGGCGGGAAATGTTCTCTTCGCCGCTTCGCTTGGCGCACTTTACTTCCTCTCGATCCGCCGGCAGCACACGGACTTCTTGTATACATTCTGGGCGCCGGACTTCCCAGATCTTCATCGCCCGCTCTCCTGGCTCATCGTGCATGTCTACAAGCTGTTTGATTTTCCATATCCATTCGCGGGAGGTTGGGTTTTGTGCCTCAGCACCGCCGGAGCCTTCTGGCTCTATCGGCGCGGAAAATTCGAAGTGGCGGGCTTCTGCCTTGCTCCCATTGCGTTGACTGCCGTGGCTGCTTTTGCACGACAATATCCCCTGAACGGCAGCAGGCTGACGCTGTTTCTCATTCCAAGCATTTTGCTGCTGTCGGCAGCGGGCATCGGCTTCGTGCTTGATGTCCTTCCGCAGAACGTGAAATGGCTCGGAGTCGCAGCCGCCGTCCCTCTGCTGGCGATGGGATTGGGAGAGCAGAGCTATCGGCTGGCGCGGCCGCGCTATCGCTCGCATATCCGCCCGGCAATTGAATACGTGCAATCCCACCGACAGCCGGGCGACGCGGTTTACAACGCGGGAACGGGAGACTTGCCGAGCCGCAACGGATCAGGCGCGCGGCACCTGGAGATCCTGTGTTACTGGCCGCATCCGGACCCGCCCTTCTACATGGAATGGGAACCGGCGGAGTCGATTCCTCATCGGCGCTTCTGGCTGGTTTTCGCATTTCGCCCCGGGCAGGGAGATCGACTCACCAAGGCGCTCATCAAGGATGCGCAGCAGGTCGCGATCGAGCGCGACCGCTTCATCACGCCGCACGGCGGCGCTGCCTTCCTGTTTGAAAAGAAGGACTGATCTGCGCCACCTCACAGGTGGAAATGCGGGTCGGTCGCGGTATTGACCGGTGAACCATTTACGACGGCGACCGGCGGAAGCGAAGCCGCCAGAATCGTGCTGTTGGTGTCCAGCGTCCCTTTTATGAAGATCACCTGTATCGAGCTCCCAGTAACAAATCCATTGGCGTTGGAATTGAGACCTGCTCCGATCAAGGCATTGGTAAGGTTCCCATTGATCACCAGGGAGTGAATCGATCCGGCGTCAAAGAGATCATCCCCGCCACCACGGGCGTTGTCTCCCCCGAAATCAGTTCCGGCAAAGATCCCGGAGTTGTTCAGGACACCGTTGATCTGCACGGAACCGATGTTGCCATGGATGGCCCACTGCGCGTTGTTGACCGCGCCGCCGATCCGTGCGGATTTGAGCGCCATTCCAGGGCCGTGAATGTTGAGTGTGGGATCAAACTCTCCCTTGCTGGTCAGGATTCCCAGGCTTCCGGCGACCAATTCGTTGGTGTTGCTCCCGGTCCACGAGGTCACCGTGAGGCTGGAGATGGCGCCGGTGGTGGTCAACGTTGTATCGGTGACGACACCGAGCGTGATTTTTCCGGCCGAGCCGACATGGATGAACCCATTGCTCATGCTTCCGATCGAAAGCTGGCCGACGCTGCCGCTGATGCTCAGATTGGCCAGCCCGCTAACCGTGGTGCCCTGGAACTTCTTGAGCGAACCATTAACAGTGAGGGTATTGAGATCGGCGATGCGGTTTCCGCCGCGCTTTGTGATTTTCAATTGCGATGCGCCGGTGGTGCCGGTGAGCGTGGCGGTAATGGCGTTGCTTGTCCAGGTTCCGGTGCCGGGGCCCAAAAGAGAGTAGCTGGTTTGCGTGCCGTCGCTGTTTTGCTGGAGAAGCGTGACGTTATGGCGGTTACCGACGGTGCCAAACTGGGTCACGAGCTTCACCGTCGAGCTGGCAAAGGTTCCGCTGAATACGTCGGAGGCGGTCAACCCTGAGCCCGGGACCGCGCGGGCGAGGAACTTATAATTATTGGGTTGCAGCGTCAGTGGCACGATGAATTTCGTCTTGATCTTGATGCTCTTGCCCGGCTTCAGGTTGATTGCCTTGGACTGAAGGCTCGGCATCGCAACCTGGGTTGATGAAGAATCGATTGTTCCGTTGCTTGAGGCGAACATTTGAATCGCAATGCGCCCCGCCACAGCCTGCGAGCCATTGTTGGTCAGCACGAATGTCACCGAGCCTTTATCGCCCGGCACGATGATGGATGGGAGCTGAAGCTGGCTGATTTGAACGGAAACGTCTCCGGCATTGTGCTCCGCGGGAGTTTGAATGGTCTGCGTGAAAGGGGCGGAGGTTGACGGGCCAAATCGATTGTCTCCGCCGTAGCTGGCGGTAATCGCATGGGTGCCGGCAGCAAGGGAACTTGTCGAGAAAACCGCGGTTCCATCCGCCTGCACCGGCGCGCTCCCCAGCGCGGTTGTGCCCTCCAAAAACGTGACGGTGCCGGTGGGGACGGAGGAACCGCCGCCATGAACCGTCGCGATAAACTGGACAGGATCGCCGGCGACCGCGGTGCTGGCGTTGCTGGTGAGCGTTGTCGTGGCAACGCCCAGCGCCTGGTTCGTCATCACGGTGACGGTTTTCGCTGCGGGATTGAGGACAACAACATCCAGCTTTCCGCGACCGGTGACGTCGGCAGCGAGCACCGGTCCGCCGTCCGAGCCGATGGGTGTGTACAGCGGCGCCGCAAAGGTCCCATCGCCGTTGCCGGTCATTACTGCAACGGTGTTGGCATGATCGGCGGAAGTGGCGCCGACGCTGGCGACGATGTCTGTCTTGCCATCGCCGTCGAGATCGGCAAGTGTCATTCCGGTCAGGTCTGACGCGGAGATGGGGATCGTAGTCGCATTGAAGTTTAGTGTTCCCTGGTTGATCAGGATGATGATTGAACCCGCCTGGGCGGTTTGCGTGTAATCCGGCGCCAGCGCGATGTCGGGCTTGCCGTCCCCATTGAAATCCCCCGAGAGGAGCAGGCCCAGGCCGTTGCCGGTCGGATAAGCAACGGGCGACCGGAATGTGCCATCCCCATTGCCCTGAGCGACCCCGAACGAGCTTGCAAGGTCCAGAGGTCCGTTGCCGGTGAAGTTCGCCAGAAATGAAGCGTGGCTGGGCTGGTTCTGAAGCGCCTCAGGGAAGTCTTTGAAACTTCCATCGCCATTGCCTGGCTTGAAATCAACTGCGGCAAATCCACCGGTGCCTGAAGTTCCTATTACATTTGCCAGGAGATCGGGAATGTGATCGTTGTTCAGGTCCGCCACCGAAAGGGAGACCGGCGTGCTGCCCAGAGTGGCAAAGGATTGCGCATCGGTAAAGGTTCCATCGCCGTTGCCTAAGGCAATGCCGATGCCTCCCTCCTGCGGCGCCGGACCGGAGACAAAAGCGCCTTGAAGAATGTCGATCGCGCCGTCCCGGTTGATATCGGCCAGTTGCAGAACCGGGACATTGTTCAGGTTGGGCTGGACCAACACATTGGTTTGGCCGCTAAATGTCCCATCGCCATTGCCGGTCAGCACAAGATCCACGTTGCCCGAACCGCCAGCCACGGTGCTAATGACAAGATCGGAAATGCCATCTCCGTTGACATCAGCGCTTGCGAACGTCGCCGGGGTGAAGCCCGATGCGAGTGTGGTTGTTATCGGTGCCGCAAAACTCACGGATAGAAGACGCCGCGTTTCCAGCGTTTCAACCACCTGCCTTGCAGCGGCTGTCATGGCAAGTGACGGATGACGATCGCAGGAATGGGAAGAATTGTTCTTGAGGAACCAGCGGCGGTAAAAAATCGACATGGATATCACTCCAGATTGGATAAATGGCAGGAGAATCGAAGAACCGCGTTGACAATCAATGTCCGCGCACTCAATCGTTTGCGATGGCCCGGGATTGTGACGGAACGGACCTCGGACGGGCTCGCATTTTCTCCTCCGGGAGCAACGGCCCGAATGGATTATAGCGGTTATACGGGCCAAAATCATTCTGCGTTCATTCCCGCCGCCCCGGCATCCAACACCCAAAGCATCGTCCCCGAGGCTGGCTCAATCAACTGGATCGGCAGGCGTTCAGGGTCATGCGCGCCCTCGAGGACCTCCTTCACCCGCGCAGCCTTCTCCTCCCCTGCTACCAACACAATGACTTGCTCGCTGCGATTGAGAAAGGGCGCGCTTAGCGTCAGCCGCCAGCTTTTTAGCTTCGGAACGAAGTTGGCGACGCATCGATGTTCGCGCTCCTTGAGCGCTTCGGTATGCGGGAACAGGCTTGCAGTGTGGCCATCGTCACCCATTCCCAAAAGCACGAGATCCAATCCGCGTTCACCGAACTTTTCCTTGAGCATCATGCCATATTCTTTGGCAGCCTCCTCAGGGGCGATTTCTCCGCGCATGCGGTAGATGTTGTCGCCGGGAATTGGAACTTTCGAGAGAAGCGCGCGCTGCGCCATTCCGAAGTTGCTTTCGGCAGAATCCGGCGGAACGCAGCGCTCATCGCCAAAGAAGACTTCGACCTTTGTCCAATCGATTTGCTCGCGATAGGGACTGCGGCTAAGAAGATTGTAAAGCGCCTCGGGCGTGTGGCCACCCGCCAGTGCAATGGAAAAATGGTCGTGCTGTCTGACGCTATGCTGGGCAGCCACGAGGATCTGGTCGGCAGCCGTGCTGGCAACATGTGCGGCGTCCGGTGCTACCTTAATCTGAGCGTTCATAGGTGCGGTAAGTGAAGGCGTTTGGCCTCTTTTTGGCAAGAGAGAATTTTTCGGAGCGCGTGCGATGGCGAAGGAGTCCGGCGAGCAAATCAGCGATCTTCAAGCGGTCGAGCAATTGTCCCGCTCCTATCAGACGATGGCGGCGGAGCTCGGGAAAGTCATCGTCGGACAGCAGGAAGTTGTCGAACAAGTGCTGATCGCGATGTTTTGCCAGGGGCATGTTTTGCTCGTGGGCGTGCCGGGCCTCGCGAAAACGCTTTTGGTCCGGACGATCAGCGATGTGCTGCACCTCGGGTTCAAGCGGATTCAATTCACACCCGACCTGATGCCCTCCGACATCACCGGCACCGATGTACTGGAGGAAGATCACACCACCGGCAAGCGCATCTTCCGATTTGTGCGCGGCCCACTCTTTGCCAACATCGTTCTGGCGGATGAAATCAACCGCACGCCGCCTAAGACGCAGGCGGCCCTCCTGGAGGCGATGCAGGAACATCATGTAACCGTCGGCGAAACAACGTTTCCCCTTCCCGAGCCGTTCTTCGTCCTGGCTACTCAAAATCCGATTGAGCAGGAGGGAACGTATCCCCTGCCCGAGGCGCAGCTCGATCGTTTCATGTTTATGGTGAATGTCCGCTATCCAACTGCCGCGGATGAAATCCAGATCATGAAGCACGCGACCACGGAATACAAAGCGCAGGTCTCGCGGCTGCTGGACGGGCCTGCGATCCTGAATCTACAGCAGATCGTGCGGCGCGTGCCGGTGGCGGAACATGTTTATGCCTATGCGCGCGATCTGGTCCGCGCGACGCGGCCGGGAGAGCCGGGCGTGCCCGGTTTCATCAACGAACTGGTGCAATGGGGCGCGGGGCCGCGGGCAAGCATCTATCTCATTCTGGCGGGAAAGGCGCGGGCGATCCTCCATGGCCGCGCCCATGTCACCACCGACGACATCATGCGCGTCGCCTATCCGGTCCTGCGACATCGCGTGATGACGACCTTCAGCGCCGAAGCGGCTGGGATGAGCAGCGACAAAATCATCGAGCGCTTGCTCAAAGAGATCCCGCGCACCAAAGCCGAGGCGGCATGAAACGCTGCCTCCGGAAGTGCTTTACTTCCACATAGGCCACCAGAGCTTTTGCTTGACTGATTTGACCTTGTCTCGATCAAGCCGATGCCGCTTGCGGCTTCGCGGACCCGCCGCCGCGGAACCGCCGATCGGATTTCCAGCAGCCATGAAAAAGGGGCGCGAAAAGGGTCGGCGGCGAATAAGGGGTCGGGAGTCTTTTTTATAATTGTGTGATTCAGAAGCAGAAACATTTGTTATGCAGGCGATGTCCGGCAGAGCCGCTCGGCTCTCGTCGGCCAGTTTTGCGTCCCACGATACGTCTAGGCGGAAATGCCCAGGTGCAGGATTAGCGATCGGACCGACGTTGTCGCAAAAACAACAGGGGTGATATGGACAGGATCAGAGCCGCACTTGCTGCAGGTTCCGGCGTGATCGCGATGTTGTTGGAGGTCGTCGGTGAACCCGAATGGGCCATTGGTGGAATCATTCTGGAGAGTGACTGCGGTCAGCGGCACGGTGTAGGGGATCACCACTGATCCGCTCGGGCTCCCGGGGGCAAACGACGTCAAGTCAAACCTGCCTTCGGTAGCGCTGAGAAGTGTGAAGGCAATATGAACGCCTCGGTCGGTAAGTGGAACTCCGGTATCGAATGCCGTGGTTAGAAAATTGCCGTCGTAGTTGCCTACGCGAAAATCAGGGGAGTCTGATGGCCTTACATTGACGGCGATTCCGCCGAATCCGCCCGGGGGTCCCAGCGCCATGTTGTAGACACCAATGGTGGATCGCGAGATTCCGCCTGGGTCGAAATCGATCATGAACGTTTGCCCTGGCGCGAGCGCACCACTGAACGGGCGAGCCACGTCGTGACGCCCGGTTTGGATTTGGGCTGGGGCGAGGATCCCCCACGCCCGGCCCGAGGGCGTGCGCGGGGAGTTGATATCGCCGGTCCCCTGCGGATCGCCGCTCCCGTTGAGGCTCGAAGATCGGACAAACATTCCGTTGCCAAAGCCCGCTGGCTGCCACGCTCCGCCCCAGCCATAGCCGCCGTTTAACTGTTGATAAGGCAGCGGATTAAACTGGCCGTAACCGTTGTAGACCGAATCTCCGGCGCTGTCGTAGGCGATTTGTGAACCAATCGCCTGGACTTGAATGAGCGCAAGGCACGCCGCAACGGTGCCAATCGATATGATTGAACGGTGCATTGTCTCTCCCTTCCAGCAGTCGGCGGGGCGAAAAGCTGCCTCCAAAATCATTGCTTCCCCTCTCGAGATGATGTAAAGAGCATGCGTGCCCATCAATTTCTGTCAAGGCAAAAATGGGAAGAGTTGCAGGATCTTGCCAATGGTTGAGGCCGCCAGCGCGAGGGCGAGAATTATTCCGGACTGACATTTGTGAAAGTCACTTCGCGTCGGATCCCTTTTTGACGGCTCTTGCGTTCCGCCGCGCACATGAAATGGACAAAAAAACATGTACGGCCTTCAAATGGCCATCCTCAACGTTTGAACAAAAGTTTTACGAGGCACTCCGCCGCTTGCGGCTTCGCGGATCAGCCGCCGCGGAATCGGTGAACTAAGCAATCCGTTCGAAAATGAAAACCAGAACAGCGCGTGGTCAAACTCCCCGAAATAAAACGCCAACCTTTGGGTCAACGTGTCCAGCCGGCGTTGTTCGGCAGCCGCGACCATTTCAGCGAAATCTGCCCGGAACCTATCTTGTGGCTCGTCCACCAGCGGCCGGGCCTCGTCCTGCAGTGATGGGAACTGCGGCGCCAGTACATTCTGAAAATAATTGGGTGTGCATACGATCTCGTTGTCGACTACCGTGACGTTACCGCTTTGCGTAACGTCTGGTGACTCGCCGCGTCTACTTGGATCACATCCGAAAGCATTGCTGTCACGACAAAACTCCGCCGCCTTCTTTTTGTCTAAAGCAACCAAATGAACCTAAATTTCAGAGCAGCCAACTTTGCATTCCAATTTCTTCTCATTAACGACCCGTTTTAAGTCTGGCGAGGGCGATGTGTTTTTACTAAGTTCGCAATGCCACACAGTCCACCACAATTAAAGAGGTGTTGCACGCGCGTTATGATGTAAGTGATTTAGCAACATGGATTTGGAGGTATCCCATCGTTGCAACAACATTCTGCGCGTCAGCGGGGGCGATTGCGCCGTAATTACCGTCGGGTTAATCGCTTAACGCGTGCAACAGGTGTCAGTACACGTCAAAAGTGTTGCAAAGTGTGGTGAAGTGTTGCATGGACCGCTTTGGCGCTAATTGAAAACGCGGTTTTTGGCGGTGCAACAGATAAAAGGCTGAGGCAATGTAAGATGCTCAGGCGTGGCGGCAGTGCCCGCTACGTGAGGAACACCCGTCGGTGCACCATCCGGAAATCGCAAAAAGGGTGCATTTTGGTGCATTCTGGCCGCAGACTCCAAGATGGGCATTGGGAAGCACAGGTTACTTCCGCAATGGACGGCCGAGTTTCTGTTCTACGGATTTGACCTTGTGCTCGATCATGCCGCTGCGGCCTTTGCGCCAGTCCATCTTCACCGTGCAGGCGATGCGGTTGGAGTCGGCGGCCAGAACATCAAAACATTGCTTCAATACCGCCATCACCTGATCCCATTCGCCTTCGATGCAGGTGCCCAGAGGGCCGAGCTTGTAAGGCAGGCCACTGCGGTCGATCACGTCGAGCACCTTGGCGACATGGGCTCCAACGCTCTCCCCTTTGTCCATGGGCCACATGCTGATTTCGGCCAGAAGCATACTTGGGGTCCTTTCCGGAATAATCTGCACCGGTGGATCATAGGTTGCTATAATTGACGTATGCGTAAGGCATGGCGAACGAGCGTGTGTGGCTGGCTGGCCGCCGCTGCGGTCACTGCCCTTCCCCTTGCGGCCCAAGCAGACGACCCGGCTCCCCCGCCGGCACAAGCGGCGCAGCAGGCTCCTCCCGTTGCAACGACCGGCAATATCCTCATCCTGCCCTTCACTCCGGTGAATCCCAACGATGCGCGGCCGTGGATCGGGAGATCGATTCAGGACAGCCTGATTGCGGATCTGACCGTATCGGCTCCCTCGCGCGTCCTCACGAGCAATGACGTTGCCAACGGCGATGAGCAGGCAGTTGCGCTGGGCCGTCGTCTGGGCGCACATTACGTCGTCGTCGGCTCGTTCGTCTCATCTGATCCGGACCTGCGCATCACCGGTAAGGTGATCGATGTCGAGACCGCGCAGCCGATCGGCGGGCTTAAAGTGACTGGCGCTCCCGATCAGATCTTTCATCTGGAAGATGGAATCGCGATGCAGGTGAAGAGCCGGCTGATGCCTGATGTGCTGGCGGCACAACAGCGCATGGCCGGGCAGAACGCCCCGCCAACGCAGCCCGCGGAAGGCCAATACACTGGCGTGCAAAACGGCGCGCCGCTCAGTTCTTACTACAGCACTTACACGTATCCCGCGCCCAGCTCCTATTACGACCAGTACTATTACACATCACCCGCCTATTACTACGGCGGCCCCGCTTACGTCGATTATCCGCTTTGGAGCTATCCGTATTACTACTCGCCGTTCTTCAGCTTCGGCTTCTCGTTCCGCGATGGCTTCCATCACCATGATTTCGATCATGGCCACTTTGATCACGGCCACTTCGACCACGGTCACTTCGATGGCCGAACGGGTTTCAGCGGCCATGGAACCTTTGCCGGCGGAAGTTTCTCGGGCCGAACGTTTGGCGGCTTCTCGCGGTCTTCAGGATTCTCCGGCGGCCATTCCTTCGGCGGTGGAATGCACAGTGGCGGGTCGGTCGGCGCGCACGGTGGCGGAGGCGGCGGACATCGGTAATCCGCCCGCGCCCGCTTCAGCCCGCGCATCCAATTCATGTCCTCTCTTGACGCGTCTCTCCACAACTTCCTCTCTTCGGGCAGTTGGATCACCGAGGCGATCGTCCGCCTCGCGCTGGCGGGTTTGGCTGGCGGAGCTATTGGCTTGGAACGCGAAGTGCGCGGGCGCATTGCCGGCTTTCGCACCAACCTTCTCGTCTGCCTCGGCTCCGCACTGGTGATGATCGTCTCCACCCGCATGCCCTTTACCGATCAGTGGAGCACGCATCCGCCCGGCGTTGTCATCAGCAGCGATCCGGCACGAATCGCCTACGGCGTCATGACCGGCATCGGATTTCTCGGCGCCGGCGCCATCCTTCACGAGCGCGGCATCGTGCGCGGCCTCACGACGGCCGCGGCGTTGTGGTGTGTCACGGCGATTGGTCTGGGGTTTGGATTCGGACTCTACACGCTTTGCATTGCCGCCACGGTGATGGTCGTGCTGGCGCTCTGGTGGCTCGAATATCTTCAGAAGATGCTTCCCCGGGCGACGTACCGGCTCATCGTCATCCGAACGAAGTGGGACGTTGATTGCATTCAGCAAACGTCGAAGCGCATGGAGGAGGCAGGTCTCCAGGTGATCGACGTGACCTTTCGCCGCAGCGACAACCTCGAGCACGCCGACGTTGAGCTTCGCGTGATGTACCGCAGCGCCGAGCGTTTTTATCAACTCGAAGAGGCCCTGGCGAGCGACGAGAAGTACATGCTGATGGCAATCAAGGACTAGCGAAGAAGCCCACACTCTAAGTCGAAAGGCGACCGCGAAGAGCACGAAGGCGCGAAGGAGTCGCGAAGAAATGCAGACTGTAACCACAGGAGATTCGCAATGCGGCTACCGAGCCGTGTGGGATAGTTTGAGACGCGGCGCGACACAGCTGTGACGACTTGCATGTTATCTACATCCGCTTCGCGTCTTCCTTCGCGGCTTCGCGTTCTTCGCGGTCGCCTTTCGATTCAGCCCGCATCAAGAATACTTGTCGCACCAAATCAATGATTTCCGTATCGCTTTCGCGTTGGTGCCGTCATAATGTTGGTGGGGTGGCAGAAGCAGGAGAGCACCATGCGCGCCATATTCGGATTGGTATCGTTGTTGGTCGTTATCGCGATTATCGCGTGGATGTTCAGCATTTATTCCATTCCGGTCGCCAAGACCGGCAAGAAGACGCAGGTCGAAGTCCGGCAGATGAGCGGGCATGACGAAGACGGCACCCCCGCCGACCGCACCATCACCCTCGATGCCGGCCAGCGAAATGGGAAGTTCCAGAATCTGGAAGTCACCAGCGTCGTCCCCGGCGGCGCGATGGATCGCTTCTACGGCTTCCAGCCCGGCGACAAAATCATCGGCATCGGCGGGACTGACATTGCTACGTTGAGCAATGACGATTTCGAAATGGCCAAAGCGATGCTGCTTCAGGAAGGATACGAAAAGAAGAAGCCGGTGACGGTGATCCGCAACGGCGTGCAAATGCAGTTGCCGAACCCGGCGGCGGCTGCCGCTTCGTCCGGTGCAACACCGGCCGCTCCGGCCAATTCCTCTGATGACGGCTCCAGTAAGCCAAAATCGATTTCAGATCAACTCAAGGCCATCGGCGCAGGACAGGAATGAAGGAGATTGGGGAAATCTCAACAGCGTTCGCGGCGCTGAAGTTGGAAGGAAAACCCGCCGCCCTCGCGACCGTCGTTGCGGTGGAGGGCTCTTCCTATCGCCGTCCCGGCGCGCGCATGCTGATTGCCGAGGATGGGCGCACGTGGGGCGGCGTCAGCGGAGGCTGCCTCGAACGCGACGTCGCGCGGCGCGGGCGGGGCGTCATCGAAACTGGCAAGCCGGTGATGTGCCGTTATGACACGGCCGACGATGAGGAACTCGCCGGCGGCGTCGCAACCGGATGCGGCGGCGCCATCGAGCTGTTCATCCAGCGAATCTCTGCCGATGCGCCCGGCCCTATTCCATTTATTGGGCGCGTGCTGGAGACGCGAAAGCCAATCACTGTTGTCACGATCCTTCGCGCGGCTGCCGGACACGAGCAGTCGGAAGGTCGCTGTATTTGTGTGGATGAGATCGGATCGGAAGATCATGGCACTTTCGCCGGCGAGTCTTTTCAGAACTTGCTGATGGATTCAATTGATATCCAGAGGCCAACGATCCTTCGCCATCGCGATGGCGATCACTCGGTCGATGTTTTCATAGAGCAGGTCAAGCCGCCACTGTCGTTGGTCGTATTTGGCGCGGGACCGGATGCGGTGCCGGTGGCGCAGATCGCAAAGTCGCTGGGATGGCATGTGACGATTGTCGGAACGCGACCCGCGACGGGTGTGCCGGCCCGGTTCGCGATGGCTGATGCGCTGCACGTGACCTCATCCGATGATCCGCTTCAAGATATAGAGATCCGGCCCGACAGTGCGGTCGTGCTGATGACCCACAACTTCGCGCGCGACATCCAGATCCTCAGTCGGCTGCCCAGGCCCGTGCAATACCTTGGCATTCTTGGCCCGCGCCGCCGGACGGATGAAGTGCTGGCGCAGGTGCCGAATCGAGCTTCATTCGATTCTGCATACGCGCCGGTCGGCCTCGATCTGCAGGCAGAAACGCCCGAGGAAATCGCGCTTTCAATCATCTCCGAGATTCAAGCAGTAACTCGAAACGCGACCTGCCGCTCGCTTCGCGACCGCCCCGGCCCGATTCATCCGGAAACTTCACAAGCCTCATCGACGCAAGATGAAGGCCGCGCCTGGAGCTCGACGTGTCCGGTGTAGGCGCGATCGTGCTGGCGGCCGGCGCTTCGTCCCGGATGGGACGTCCCAAGCAATTGCTTAGCGTGGAAGGAAAGACGCTGCTTCGCCGAGCGGCTGAGGCTGTGGTCGAAGCAGGGTGCGATCCGGCCGTGGTTGTGCTTCGTGAGAAGACATCAGACCTGCTGGCAGAGCTGGATGGACTTGCGGTTCATCCGGTCGAGAATCCCCAGGCTAATAAAGGCATCGGCACTTCAATCCGCGCTGGCGTCAGTTCTCTGCTGCAGCTTTCGCCTAATCTCGAAGCATTGCTCATCGTTCTTTGTGATCAGCCGCGGGTGAACAGTCAGACGCTCAAGATGCTCATTGATTCCTATCGGAAGAGCAATAAGCCGGTATGCGCCTGCGCGTTTGCAGGAACGATTGGCCCGCCGGTGCTCGTCGCGTCGCCGTTTTTTTCAAAGCTCCAATCTCTTCCCGACGATCGCGGCGCCAAGTATCTGTGGATGGCGCAGCCCCAAATCGTCCAGCAAGTCTGCTGCGAAGAAGCCGCGACGGATATCGACACGCCGGAGGATTACCAGCGCCTTCGATAATCCAGTCCTCTCCTGTTCGTGGATGTGCACGAAAGACTATTGCAACTGCCGCGATGCGGCCTGAGAATCATCCGTCCACATGTCGTCAATCACAGAACCGACCACGATCGCGCCTGCGGCCGATGTTGGCCCATCGGAAGCATCATTGCGCCGGATCTCACCCGATCAATGGAGATCCGCGGCTGCGGCCTGGCTGGGGTGGATGTTCGATGGCCTGGACATGCACCTGTATACGATCGTCGCGGCGCCGTTCGTGGCATCGTTGCTTAGTGCCGCGGTGACCGACAGCGCGGTGAAGGCGAAAAGCTCTTGGATTCAGGCGGCATTCCTGATCGGATGGGCACTGGGCGGCGGATTTTTTGGCCGGCTGGGCGATCTGCTGGGGAGAAGCAGAGCGCTGTCGCTGACGATTCTCACTTACGCACTGTTCACCGGCCTTTCATTTTTCGCCCACACCTGGTGGGAACTGCTTATTTTCCGATTCCTCTCGGCCCTTGGCATCGGCGGGGAATGGGCAGTTGGTAGCTCGCTTCTTTCGGAAACATGGCCCGCGCGCTGGCGGCCCTGGGCGGCCGCGACATTGCAAACCGGCGTGAACATCGGCGTGCTCCTCGCATGCGCCGTCGCTTATTTGCTGACGTTGATCATCGGACAGGGATATGAGCGCTATGTTTTTCTGGTAGGCGTGGTGCCGGCGGCGCTCGTGTTTTGGATTCGGCGATCGGTCCCCGAGCCGCGCGAGTGGCTCGAGGCCCGCGCCCGCGCCGATTCGGGAGCACGCCTCCAGCCCGTCTCAAATGTGCTGAGCTATCAAACGCCTTCGGCGCCGCACGTGAGCGACTTATTCCGCGGCAGCGTCAGGCGCGTCACCGTCTTCACCATCGTCGTCTGCGCCTGCTCCCTGACAGCGTGGTGGGCGTTCATGTTCTGGAGCTTGCAGCATCTGCGAAACCTGCCTGACTTGGCCGTCTGGGAGAATTCGCGGCGCGAGCGACTGGTCAGCAGCGCATTCTTCGGCGTCATCGGCGTTTCCATTGCCGGAAACTATTTTGCCGCGGCGCTGGCAAAGCTGCTGGGATATCGCAAAGCGATTGCGGTAATGAACCTCGGCTTTTTCCTGGCGATGTTTGGCGCTTATCGAGTTCCGCACGAGCATGTGTCGATGCTGATGTGGATGTCGTGCGTTGGGTTCTTCTCGGGCGTGTTTGGTTTGTTCACCATGTACCTGCCGCCACTTTTCCCGACGCTGCTTCGGACAACCGGCGCAGGCTTCAGCTACAACATCGGCCGCATCGTCGCCGCCTTCGGCACCATTTTCTTCGGCCTCTTCGCCCACGTCGGCGACTTCCGCCACGCCCTCCTGTTCAACAGCTTCCTGCTGCTCCCCGCGATGTTCGTCGCCCTCCTGCTGCCGGATTTGAAAGATGTCGATCCCGTCGCGGAGAGTTAAAGAGCAGAGGGCTTTCAAATCGTTCGCAACACCAGCGCCGCCGTCCACGGATGCATCCTTACGCGCCGCAGGCGAGATGACTTCAAACGCTCTTCTTTCCCTGCATGGCCGAAAGGATCTGTTTGGCCATGTAAACGCGATTGCGCCGCCGGCCTGTTATTTCGGATAGGACGCCAGCGCCCACCAGTTTCTCGATTATTTTTTGCGCAGACCTCGGCGTGACTTTCAGCCTGCGGGTGGCGGTTTGCAAAGTGATGGCGGGTGTGACGAACAACTCATCGACCAGTCTGAGAAGCAGTGCAGGTGAGCGCGCGCGCTGGAATAGATCGTTATATTTCGATTGAAGCCTACGCAGCCGCTCGACCCGCGCCAGCGCTTCGCGCCCTTCATGGGCAATGGCCCGAAGAAAAAAGATTAGCCATTGGCTCCATTCTCCACGCTGGCTCACCGCCAGAAGGTGATCGTAATACTCTCGACGATGTGCCTCGAGAAACGAGCTGGGGTTCAACAAGGGGATCGGCAGTGCGCCTTCTGCGCTGAGCAGCAATAGGATCAAGACGCGTCCAATTCGGCCGTTTCCATCAGCAAATGGGTGAATAGCCTCGAACTGGTAGTGAATCATGGCTGCCCGAACCAGCGTCGGAAGTTCACCGGGCGTGCGAATGTACTGCTCCAGTGCTTCCATTGCGGGCAGCACATGGTGCGGCGGCGCGGGGACAAAGCGCGCCTGGCCGATCTGATCTGTTGTACCGATATGTGCCTGCACCGTCCGGAATTGCCCGGGAGTCCTGTCGGCGCCGCGCACGCCTCGCATCAGAACTGCATGCATTTCTCGGATCAATCCAAGGCTTATTGGACGCCCCCGCGCCCCAACGCTCTCCAGGCCGAAGCGCAATGCCTCGTAATTATTGATGACCTCTCGAACATCGGGCGCGCGCCCTTCCGCCGAGTGCGTGCGCTCAAAGAGAACCACGTCGGCGTAGGTTGCGTGCGTGCCCTCGATCCGGCTGGAAAGCTCCGCCTCGCGCCGCAGAAAAGATTTCGCCAGCAACCGCTGTGGATCGCGAAGATTCTGCGAGATTCCGACCAATCGGCCCAAGGCGCCATCTGCCTGCGACAATGCCGTCACTAACTCGCCGTTCCATTGGAACCGGCCCGGCAGGGGATTCGGCACGAATGCCCAATTCCCCTCCAGGTTCCGCACCAGCGCGCCGGACCTGGATTTGGTGAATTCGGATTTTCGCATATCTCAGTGCTGCCCCAAGGCATCCGTTGGAGCGCTTCATTATGATACAATTTGACCATAAGGTATAATAAGATTTGCGATGTTGTTCTCAAGTATAATAACGGAATAAGCCTTTTCGGCTTTGTAAAAATCACGGTCGCCGAGGAAAACACAAAATGTCATCCTGAGCGAAGCGAAGGATCTGGTTCTTCCTGGAGCGCCAGATCCTTCGCTTCGCTCAGGATGACATCTGTTTCATCATTTAAACGCCTCCGACATTTCTGCCCAGGTGGCACAATTAAGCATCACTTTTCTGATCCTCTGCTTTGCAAGCGAAGAGCAATCGACCTGTCAACAGGATCAAAACCGCCACAAACACCACCCGGCTGATGTCATGTATGAGCAGCACCGGCTTGAGGATCATGTTGTAAGGGGGACCAAATACCTGCGCCCAGATTCCGCCGGCGTAGTCGCTGACTTGCTTGGTGCGCCACAGCTCCGGATCGTGCTGACGGATATAGTCGTCGAGCCGGTCGAGCACCGCCCGCTGCTGGAGCGGCGTCATGTCGCTAGGGTCGGTAGGAAAGCCCAGTTCGAGCGCGATCGCCGCGATGTGTGGGCGCAGCAAGTCGCCGATGTTTGACCGAACCTGAAATGACCCAGACGCCCGCGTGTCGTGCAGGAGAGAGGCAGTGCTGTTTAGTGCGCCGCTATCAGTGGCAACTGGGAAGTCCATTTTGAAGGAATCGAGGATATGTGCGGGTCCGTCGTGAGCCGGGTCGGCAGCCGCCCGCTCGATAACGCCTACGACATCCGGAACCGATTGCTCACCGCAGAGATGGAGATAAGCGGTCAGCGGGCCCTGGCTGAAATGTGTATAATGCGCCTGCGACGTGGGATTAACTGCGAATTTCTTGGGAAGAAGCGGGAGCGACCGCAGGTCCATCACGATCCAGCGGGTCGGAATGCTCCACGGATGCGTGTCCACGGCGGCGCTCCCCTGCTCGCAATACTCAATGGCGATGGTCCTGAATTCCGGGTGGTGCTGCCAGCGATCGACGGAGGCCGCGAATGTTCGAAGCGCCGCCTCGTCATGCCCGGACAGGCCAAAGCCCATCACGGCAAGTACTGCCATCGCCACTGTTATCGCAACCAGAACAAGCCGTTTTCGGCGTCGGGACGAGCCTTTGGCCATGCCGATTTATACATTCCTCTTGACATTGCTCCAAAATGCCGATTAACTACGCAACGCATGTATAAGGCCTCCCTCCCGATTCTGCGACTTAGCCTGGCCCTTCGAGGCCTACTGCTAACGCGCGCATGATCGTAGGGACCTAAGATTGGCTCGAATTTCCCACCCTACGATCCGCAGATCGTGGGGTTTTTCTTTTTCAGGAGCTGTTATGGAAACGGTTCGAATTTTCGACACGACGTTACGAGATGGCGAGCAATCCCCCGGCGCGACCCTTTCGCTGCCGGAGAAGCTTGAGATTGCCCGCCATCTTGAAGCGATGCATGTCGATATTATCGAGGCTGGTTTTCCCATCAGCTCCCCGGGCGATTTCGATTCGGTGCAGGCGATCGCCTCGGAAATCACCAGGAGCGTCGTGTGCGGCCTGGCGCGATCGACGCCCAAGGATGTGGAGCGCGCCGGCGAGGCGCTGAAGGAGGCAGCCAAATCGCGCATCCATATCTTCTGCGCCACCTCCAAAATTCATCGCGATCACAAGCTCAAAAAAGGGAAGGAGGAAGTGATTCGCATCAGCGTCGAGGCGATCGAGCTGGCGCGGCAATTCACCGATGACGTCGAGTTTTCACCCGAAGATGCCAGCCGCACGGAGCTGGAGTTCCTCGAAGAGATCGTTCAGGCAGCGGTCGAGGCGGGCGCAACGACGATCAATCTCCCCGACACGGTCGGCTACGCGACGCCCAAATCCTACGGCGAAATCTTTTCGCACCTGCTCAAGAAACTGCCGATCCTGCGAGAGCGCAAAATCATCCTCTCGGCGCACTGCCATGATGATCTGGGATTGGCGGTTGCCAATTCGCTGTCCGCGGTCGAAAACGGCGCGCGCCAGGTCGAATGCACGATCAACGGCATCGGCGAGCGCGCGGGCAATGCCGCCATGGAAGAAATCGTCATGGCCCTCAAGACGCGCAGCGATTATTTCAAGATCGGCACGCGCATCGACGCCACCAAGATCTATCCCGCCAGCCGCATGGTCAGCACGCTCACGGGCCTGGCTGTCCAGCGCAACAAAGCAATCGTCGGCGAAAACGCCTTCGCCCACGAGGCGGGCATTCACCAGGACGGCGTCCTGAAATATCGCGAGACTTACGAGATCATGGACCCCGCCACCGTCGGCATTCCCAAAAACTCTCTTGTGTTGGGGAAGCACAGCGGCCGCCACGCGTTCCGAGATCGCGTCATTCAGCTCGGCTACACGCTCAACGACGAGCAGATCGAACATGCTTTCGCGAAGTTCAAGGCGCTGGCGGACAAGAAGAAAGAAGTATTCGATGAGGACATCGAGGCGCTGGTCGATGAGCAGCTCGAAGTGTCCGGAAGCTTGTGGGAATTGGTTGGCCTGCAGGTAACCAGCGGCTCAAACACAATCCCGACGGCCACCGTCACGCTGCGCGACAGCACGGGCCAGACGGTGCAGGATGCGTCGATCGGCGATGGTCCCGTCGATGCGATTTACTCGGCAATCCAGCGTCTCACCGGCATTCAGGTCTCTCTGCTCGACTACCGCATTCGAGCCGTGACCAAAGGCAAAGAGGCGCTGGGCGAAGTGCAACTGGAGCTCGAGCACACCGGCAAAAAAATCCGCGGCCGAGGCGTCAGCACCGATATCCTCGAAGCCAGCGCGCTCGCATATCTTGCCGCGATCAATCGGCTGCGGAGCATGAGCTACCGCGAACGCCAGGTCACGCAGCACGCGGGAGTGTGATTGACTTGTTGCGAGCAGGCGAATGAGGGCTTGTGATCGACTTCTCCGCGCGCGGTTGAAAAAGCCCTGTCATGCTGAGCGCAGCGAAGGATCTGGCGCCTTCCCGAGCGCCAGATTCTTCGCTGCGCTCACGATGACAATCGTCGGAATTTCCTAAGCTGAGTTCTCCGCGAAGGGCAAGCGAGGGGTGTAATGACGCGCTCCAACGCGCAGGAGAAAAGTCTTGTCATCCTGAGTCACTCACGCGGCTGCGCCGCACCCGCGACCAATGGAAACAGGGTGTCACTCGAGCCGTGAATCATTCTATTGTGCAGAATACTGTCATCCTGAGCGAAGCGAAGGATCTGGCTCTGTCTGCAGCGCCAGATTCTTCGCTCGCGCTGAGGATGACAGTTTTAGAGATTCTCCGCGAAGGGCAAGCTACTCCCATCGCCGATCCGCGCGGACGTGGCTTGCCCTTCGCGGGCACCGCAGGCGTGCTCCGTGCACCATCTCTCTGTAGGTCCGCACTGCGGACCATTTCTCGCAACTTGATTCGCAATAGGATTGGTCTGCAGTGCAGACGAACGTCCGAAGTGACTGCTTAATCCACCCGAAGATCGGTCTCAATATCTTCGCTGTCTCCCGAAACCGGTGGCGGCTCTTCCTTGTGATTCCCCGCCTTCCCGTTGCTCCCGGCAAGGCCCAGCTCTTCGGCGAGCTTCGCGGGAACTTCGCCCGTGTGGCGGCACTTGGGGTAGCCGGTGCATCCGAGGAATGGGCCGCGGCGGCCGCTGCGGATGATCATGGGCTTTCCGCATTCGTCGCAGTCGATGTCTGTAGGAATGTTGGTCTTGCCATTGATGCTTGCAGCGGCAGCCGGGTTTTCGCCGACGATTTTCGCTGCCATCTCGCGCGCTTTTTCCGCGCCTTCCTGGAGCAGCGGCAGAAGCTTCTCAACCTGCTGAAGATTCGCGCCCTCGAGCTTCTTGACCATCTTCGTGCTGCGGCACTTGGGGAAGCTCGAGCAGCCGAGGAACGGCCCGCGCTTGCTATCGCGCAGGAGCATCGGGCTGCCGCACTTCTCGCACGGCACCCCCGTCTTTACCGGCGGCGCCTTGGGCGGAAGGGGTTTCCCTTCCTTATCGAGATTGATGATGGTCGAGCAGCTTGGCTCGCCCTTCTCATTCTTCACCGAGTAGCCGCTGCATCCGAGGAACTCGCCGAAGCGCCCGCGGCGCTTGATCATGTCGCGGCCGCAGACCGGGCACTTGAATTCGCTCACCTCGCGCAACGTCGGCTTGCCCTGAAGGTCGACGGGCTGGGTCGTTTTGCATTCCTGATCGCTGCACGCCAGGAAAAAGCCGTTCTTGCTGATGCGGTAAAGCATCTGCTTCCCGCACTTGGGGCACTTGTAAGGCGTCGGCGCGCCGCCGGCGTGCTGCAATTTGCTAAGCGCCCCTTCCACCGTTTCATGGAACGGGCCATAAAAATCGCGCAGCAGCTTGATCCAGTCGAGATGATGGTCTTCGATCTCATCGAGCTGGCCTTCCATCCCCGCCGTGAACTGCACATCCATGATTTCCGGGAAGGCCTGGATCAGCTTATCAGTCACGACCGACCCCAAGAGCGTCGCATGGAATCGGCGATCCACCTGCTGCACGTATTCGCGATCCTGAATCGTGTGGATGATGCTGGCGTAGGTGCTCGGGCGGCCAATGCCCAGTTGCTCCATCGCCTTCACGAGGCTCGCTTCGGTGAAGCGCGCCGGAGGCTGGGTGAAGTGCTGGGTTGGATGAATCTCGATCGGCCAAACCTGCTGTCGCTCTGCCAACTCGGGCAGAAGCTGATCTTCGCTGCTGATTCCCGCGACTTTCATGAATCCGTCGAAGACGAGCTTGCGACCAGTTGCACGGAAGACGGCATCGCCGCCCTTTGTCGTCGCTGCGAGCGTCACGCTGGTCTGATCGAATTCTGCGGGCGTCATCTGGCTGGCCACGAATCTTCGCCAGACCAGGTCATACAGCCGCGCATCATCGGAGCTCAGCTTTTCGCGCGCCAGTTGCGGTGTCAGCGTCACATCGGTCGGGCGAATCGCCTCGTGGGCTTCCTGCGCGCTCTTGTTGGAGGAGGCGTAAGTGTTCGCCTTGTCCGGCAGATATTTCGGACCAAATTCCTTGGGAATGTACGACCGGACCATGTTCAGCGCATCGGCCGACAGATTCGTCGAGTCCGTACGCATATATGTAATGTGACCGGCTTCGTACAAACCTTGGGCAATCCGCATCGTCCGCTGCGCGCCCAAGCCTAGCCTGCTTGATGCTGCCTGTTGGAGGGTGCTGGTAATGAACGGCGCCGGCGGGCGGCTGGTGGTCCGCTTTTTCTCGATCGAGCGAACGGCAAAGTTGGGGCAACGATCCAGATGCCCGACGAAGCTGGTCAGATTTTTTGCCGGACCTTTGGCCTCGGCATCTTCGGTTGTATTGGCTTGATCGACGACAAATCCGAGCAGCTCTGCGGCCTTGCGGGCATCGTCTTTGTTCGTCGCCTCGAATTTCTTGCCGGCAATTTCGACCAGTTCCGCGACGAATGCACCGTGTTCGGAAAGCCAGTGCTCGCGCTCGGCCTTCGTCCGCTCCCCGTTGCCGGTCTGGGTGAGAAACTGCGTCCATTCGGCGGCCAGCTTTTGGCATCCCTCAGCACCGCTCTGGGCGCTGAAGATTCCGCCGATCTTCCAGTACTCGGCTGGGACAAAAGCCTCGATCTCCCTCTCGCGCTCGACAACCAGGCGCACCGCGACGCTCTGAACGCGCCCGGCGCTCAGGCCTCGGGCAACTTTCCGCCACAACAGCGGCGAGATTTCATAGCCCACGATGCGATCGAGAATTCGACGCGCCTGCTGCGCATTGACGCGATCGACGTCGATCTTCATCGGGTTGCGAAACGCTTTTTGGATTTCCGCCTTGGTGATGGCATTAAAGATGACCCGGCGGACCTTCTTATCTGGCAGGCCCAATGCTTCCTTTAAATGCCAGGCGATGGCCTCCCCTTCGCGGTCCAAGTCGGTTGCCAGGAAAACTTCTTCGCTGTCCTTGGCCAGTTTTTTCAATTCGGTGACGACTTTGCCGCGGTCTTTGAGAATCTCGTATTCCGGCTCGAACGTGGTGAGATCGACGCCCATCCCCTTGGAAGGCAGGTCGCGCACGTGCCCCATCGACGCCTTTACGACAAAGCCGTCCCCGAGGTACTTGTTAATCGTCTTGGCCTTCGCAGGCGATTCGACGATGACCAGGTTTTTTCCGTTCTTGGCCATAAAGGAGATACGACTGCCCAATGGGCCGCGGCGTCGGTGCTATCGACCGTGCCAGCGCCGCTCTTGAACGAGTTTGCCGGTTATGCCGGGTATGCTCGAATGAGGGGGGCGGCAGTTTGAGCGACCGTCCTTCCCCCTGTCAAGGGAGCCGAGCCCGGAGGGTTCGGCATCTCATATTACGCAGCGTTGGGAGTGGGGTTCTGCAAACGGGGAGATTTGAGCGCGAATTCTAAGACATAAGCCTTTGATATTTCAAGGCTTATATAATTGTGGCCGAACGGCCCGTCCGGACTTGACGACCCGATGCCGCCTTCCCGTCATTAAGAGATGCAATTTTCCGCTACCCGACCTGCGGCTCCCCCACCGCCACCGGCCGATGCCGGGGGATCTCCGCCCGGAAATCTCCAAGGCTGGGCCATTTGGTTACGGCGTTCAAATCAACCTCCGCCACCGCCACGGTGCCCCATTCCTTGGCCCAGGCGACCGTTTCGCCGGTGTGATCGAAGACCGCGGACAGCATCCAATTGTGCTCGATCGGCTCATAGGTGCTGCTGACGATGTAGGCGTGATTTTCGCAGGCGCGGGCTCGGGCGAGCAGCGGATTGCACCCCCAAACCGGCCAGGCAATCACCTCGGCCCCGCGATTGGTCAGTTCCCGCGCAACTTCCGGAAAGAAGCCGTCGTAGCAGATCATGATGGCCAGCTTGCCGAAGCGGGTGTTGAAGACGGGATAGTCATGGCCCGGCGCGATGCCCGCGTCGATCTCGCCGCGCGGGAGGCAAACCTTGCGGTATTTCCCCAACACGGTTCCGTCCGGCCCGATCAGAGGCGCGGTGTTATAGATGACATTCCGATCGCGCTCGACCAGCCCGGGCACGATGTAAAGATTGTTGGCCTTGGCGAGCTCTCCAAAATACTCCGTCGAAGGCCCGGGGATCGGCTCGGCAACATCTTCAAACTTCTTGCCGAGAAATGCATAGGTGAGGGTCTCGCCAAGAACTACCAAATCTGCTTTCTGCTTTGCCGCTTCAAGAATGAACGGCTCATACATCTTGCATTGGTCCATGGCGGTTTTGCCGCCGCGCGGGCGGAAATGGACAGTTGCAAGTCGCACCTTGCGCGGCTCCGGAGCGCTGGCCGGGGTCAGCTCCACATTCGCCCATCTCACTTCCGCGTTGGTTGTCCATTGAAGATGCAGGCGGATCTGCAACTGCGTGGCGCGCGCCGGCGCGCGATAGACGCCGCTCATTTCCGTCCACCCATCCGGGCGCGGCGCCGACGGATTGGGAAATTCCGTTTCCGCCATCGGTGTCATCCCCTGCAAGACGCTGGTCACCGCCGGCTCATCCAGCGGCACCGCCCGCCCGCGCGCATCCTGCCAATCCAGCTTGGCCACGATGCTTCGCCGCGGGACGGCAACGTCCTTGGCGCGAAAGAGAACGCTGAACCGATACCACTTCCCGCTCTCAATCGGCAGCGTCCGCGTCCAGCACCCATCCAGACCCTCGCGCTCATCCGCCCGAATCACCATCGCCGGCCCCCCGCCCGGCCCTCCATGCGACTCAACAGAAAACTTCGGCGAAACCTCCCCCCGCCGCGCAAACGTCGTCCACTCCCGCGAAAGCCCTTCGCTGGGGATTGCGTTTTCGCCTTTGCTGGTCAACCCAGTTGCCGCAAGCGCAAAGCCGGCCGCAGTTCCAGCAATCATTTCGCGTCGGGAAATGCCATTGTGTTGAGTCATGAGCTCTCCGGGGACGGGCCATTTCATTGTACGGCGGAGCAGGAAAAGCGTTAAGTGGATGCGAACTCCAGACGTTGAGGAATTGGAAACTTCAGATCAATCGTTGCGAGAGCCCCTATGCAACTGCGAACCTGCGGTGACAAGCACCGCAGGCGTTCAGGGGATATCGCAAGGTCTTTCACAACGCCTGCGGTGCTGGTCACCGCAGGACCGATGGCGGCGCCGGCATGTCTTGCGGTTGGGGATCGGAGGCACGAAACTGGGCGGGTCTATTAAGGGAGCCAAAGTATGCGCGGGAGGCAATATTGCTCGATTCTGCTTCTGCTGATCGCAGCCTCTCCTCTCCTGGCCGGTGAAGGCAGCGCAACCGCCGGCGTCGTCAGTCACATCAAGGTGACTTCTGACAAAGTGGAAGATGTTTCGAGCCTCCAGGCGTGGAAGCAGGCGTTCATCAAGCCCGGCATAACGGATCAGCAGAAGGCGCTGGCGATCTGGCTGACGGTCGTGAAGTTTCGGCATCAGGATATTCCGCCCAATGAGTACCTGGGTGTCGAAACGCACGTTCACGATCCAATCCAGGCCTTCAACGTCTACGGCTATGGGCAGTGCTGCTGCGCTTCAGCAAACATCGAGCTGCTGGCCCGCTACATTGGCCTGGATACGCGCGGGTGGGGGATCGTTGGCCATAGCGTGCCGGAGGTGAGGGTTGGCGGGAGTTGGTGCATGTTGGACGCCTCGCTGATCAATTACTTCAAGCGGCCGGATGGATCGATCGCGGGCGTTGAGGAGGTCAGTCGCAACATCGACGAATGGTACAAGCAGCATCCGCAGTATCGCGGCAATGATGGAAAACTTCGGCAATTCATGCCGCAGGATGGGTGGAAGAAAGGCCCGGAGGTTCTCGCTGGAAGCCCGCTTTACAATGACAACGGCTGGCTCCCTGCCGCCACGCATGGGTGGTACAGCAACATGCAGGAATTCGGGAGCCCAAAGAAAAATTTCCTCTACGACTACAGCACGGCCATCGGATACGAGGTGAACATTCAGCTCCGTCCCGGCGAACGCCTCGTGCGCAACTGGTCAAACAAGGGCCTGCACGTCAACATGCTCGATGGCGAAGCGCCCGGGTGCCTCAGCAAAGCGATCGGGCAGGAGGATCTGCGCTACGCCCCGAAGTTCGGCGATCTTGCGCCGGGCCGAATCGGCAATGGCACGCTGGAATACGACCTGCCGCTGGCGAGCGGCGCGTTTCGCCGCGGAATGCTGGTCGCGGAAAATGTTGCCGCCCGATCAGAAGACGGCGCTGCACCGGCGGTGCATGTGAAGGCTGCGGGCAAGCCTGCGGAGCTGATCTTCAGGATGCCGTGCAGCTATGTTTACCTGAGCGGAACGCTCACGCTCCAGGGGGTCGTCGGCTCCGGCGGCGCAATTGATGTTGCGTTCTCGCAGAACAATGGGCTTGATTGGAAGCCGCTGGCACACATCACCGAAAGCGGCACAAAGAGGATGGATCTCAAAGCGCTGGTTTTCCGAAGGTATGACTATCGTTTGAAACTCACGCTGACCGGCAAAGGCACGGGGCTGGATGCGCTGAAAGTGGCGCATGACATCCAGCACTCGCAGCGGCCGCTTCCGGCGCTGGACAAGGGTGAGAATCACATTCATTTTGTCGCCGGCCCGCAGGAAGGAACAATCACGATCCAGGGATCCACTGATCCCAAGGCGCAGGGGAAGAACCTGCTGTATACCGATTTCCACCCGCAGCTGACTAACATCGAATCCGGCTCGATGCGACCCACCGGCGCAAAAGGCGAAGTGATCTTTCCGATTCAAACGCCCGGCGACATCACTCGCCTGCGAATCGGATGCTCCTACCGCGCCCGCGACGCGAAGGACGGCTGGACGATCGATGCTTCCTTCGATGATGGAAAAATCTGGCACACCGTCGGCGAGCTCGAAGGCGGGCACGTGGGCTTCAGCAAGTACTTCGTCTACAGCGATGTGCCGCCGCATGCGCGGGCGGCGCTGGTGCGGTTCTCGGCGCATCAGCGAAACACCGCCGTCATTTTCGATGAGCGCATTTCAGCAGATTACATGGAGCCCAATGGCGGCTTTGCTCCGGTGAAGGCCATTTATGAGTGGGAGGAGAATGGGCAGCCCAAGCGGGATGTTCACGTCGCGGGGAAAGAAGACGAGAGCTACACGATCACCTGCGCCGCCAAGCCCGTCATGAAATCAATCGTGTTGGAGCTGGCCGAGTGAGTCTGATCCTGAAAACTTTGATCTTACGTAGGCCGTGCTCGCCATTTTCTGCTGTGAAAGTGCGAGAAGGTTCTGATTTTCTTGGTTCCCTAATCACGAGATTTATCTCTGGCATTACACGCACGGCCGAGACGGCCGTGTTACATTTGCGTTGCATTTTGTCTCTATCTGTGTTCATCCGTGTTCATCTGTGGCGACAATTCCTTTTCGCCGCCCTCCTCCTGGCCATCGCTTCGAATGCGCCGGCAGCAAATGCCTCCCAGCCGATCGGCGAGCCGGTGGTCGAGCCGGCGACGCTGCACTGCTTGGCCGTCCATTGGCTGATTCGTGGCGACGAGAATCAGAACGCGACGATCGCGATCTCCTATCGCAAGACCGGCGCGCATCGCTGGACCGAAGGCCCGCCGCTCCTGCGGGTCGAGCGGAATTCAACTCGCAACGAGCGTGGGCAAAGCAGCGTCGAAATTCCGCCGGATGGGTGGCTGTTTGCGGGCAGCGTTTTCGTGCTGGAGCCGGGCACGGATTATGAGCTGAAGCTTGCGCTCCATGATGCGGCTGGCGGCGATGCGGAGCGCATCCTGCATTGCAGCACGATCAGCGAGCCAGTCGCGCCGAAAGATGCTCGGATGCTTTGGGTTGCTCCCGGTTCGGGCGACGGCGATGGGTCAGAACAGCGGCCGTTTCATGGTTTGGATGCGGCGCAGAAGGCCGCGTATCCGGGCGACATCTTCCTGCTCCACGCAGGCGTTTATCCCGGCATTTTCAAAATCAGCAAAAGCGGCGAACCGGGCCGGCCCATCATCTGGCGCGGCGCCGGAGACGGCGAAGCGATCATCGACGGACAAAAGCCTGACGATCAGCTCACCGATTCGGCGATCGAAGCGAGCGGCATCCACGACGTGTGGTTTGAAGGCCTTTCGATTCGCAGCGCCTATCGCCTGATCCGCGCGTCCGAATCCTCAGGGCTCGTGGTCCGCCGATGTCATCTCTCGCACGCGATCTGCGGCATTGTCGCGGCCAAAAACGACACAGGAAAGGTCAACGGTTTCTTCATCGCCGACAACGTGATCGAAGGAATCATGCCCTGGCCCACGACGCGCCGGCAGTGGGAGACGCTGCCCGAGTCTCGCGGCATCTGGCTCACCGGGTCGGGTCATGTCGTCTGCTACAATCGCATTACACATTTCAAGGATGCGATGGACACCGGCGAATCGCCCGCCTGCTTCGCGATCGATTTCCACAACAACGACATCTCCGAAATGTTTGACGATGGAACAGAGATGGACGGCTCGGAGCGGAATACCCGATGCTTCTTCAACCGTTACACGAATGTGTTTCAGGGCATCTCGCTTCAGCCGGTTTATGGCGGGCCGGTCTACGTCTTTCGCAACGCTCTCTACAACGTGCAGGTCGAGGCGTTCAAGCTACACAATCGCCCGTCCGGCGGCATCATCGTCCATAACACGGTTGTGAAGCAGGGAACGCCGCTGGTGCTTTCTACCCGCGCGGAAGTTCACCACTGCATTTTCCGCAACAACCTCTTCGTCGGAACAACAGGCGATTACGCGGCCCAGTTGGAAGCGCCGATGATCAATTGCGATTTCGATTACGACGGTTTTGCCGGCGGACCGTATGCGAAGCTGCTGAAGTGGAACGGCGTCCGCTATGCAACCATCGAAGAGGTACGGGGAAAATCGCCGGTTGAGCGGCATGCGAAGATAATGCATAGCTCCCACCTCTTCGCCTCCGGAGTTTTGGCGCCGCAGGATTCCGGCAAGATCTATCCCATCTCAATCAACGATCTTCGACTTGCGCCTAACTCGGCAGCCATCGATGCGGGCCAGGCGATGCCGGGATTCAATGACAAGTTCGCGGGTGCGGCTCCGGATCTGGGAGCTTATGAAGCGGGTTCGCCGATGCCGCACTATGGACCACGGGCTGACGAAACGGCACGACCGTAGAGTTCTCCGCCGCCTCCGGGATGGGCACGAGAAGAGAGTATGCTTTTGTTCGCTGCTATCTTTGGCGTGATGGTGCTTATCGTTGCTAGACGCGGCGATAACGGAGTGAAACCGCTGTCGTGGGCGTTGGCGATATGTTCAGCGTTGTGCGGCGCCATCGCGATCGGGGCATCGAGTGTACTTGCAAACGTGATTGCACAACGTTTGTTTCTTTTCGTGTATTCGCCTGTGGGCGTTAGCGTGCGAATTACTTGGTGGTCCCGCAGCGAGATTGTTCTATCTAATGGTGATAGATTTGGTCAGGGGGCCTCCCAAGTGTTGCAGCTCATTGACGTCGGATTGTGGGTCGCATTGCTAATAGGTTCGTTTTTCATCATACGGGCTGGAATTAGGATAGTCTCACCCAGAGCATATGATGAGTATGCCCGCTTCCTACGAGAGTGGAGTCCGCCATCGTCAGGCACCGGACGCTGACGATCGATCCACTGGTAAGAGCCGGTTGATTGGATAGGTGTCGCTTCAGCGGAGGTCTCACGCAAGCCGCGAAAAATCCCGCCCGCTGAAGCGGACCCTGCGTGACGGCGCTCGAGGATTTCAACAGATCAACATCACGCTTCAAGTGATGGTGCGGGTAGATCGACTAACGGAGGTTCGATATTTGCCGAGGATTTTTCGATTTCATCGCCGCCCGGCAGACGCAGCCTCGTGCGGATCCATTGCAGATAGAGCCCATGCGGCGGCGCGGTTGGCCCCGACGCTTGGCGATGCTTGGCGGCGAGCATTGCTGGGATGTCGTCTGGGGTATACCTGCCGATTCCCACCTGCACCAGCGTTCCGACGATGATGCGGACCATATTCCAGAGGAAGCCGCTGCCTTCGATGCCGATCACCATGCGCGTCCCGCGCGCGACGACGTCGCAACCGTATACGGTGCGAACGGTGTTCTCCCGGCCATGGCCCGGCCGCGCGAAGCTGGCGAAATCGTGCTCCCCCACCAGATGCGCAGCCGCCGCGGCCATCGCTTCAGCATCAAGCTTGTGCCAGCGATGCCAGGCGAGATCATTGAAAAACACCGGCCGATCCGGCGCGTTCCAGATGAAGTATTGGTAGCGCTTGCGGATAGTGGATTGAATGGCGTCGAAACTATCCGGCACCGGCTCGATCCGCCGAACCAGGATATCGCCGGGAAGCTGCGCGTTGACGGCGCGGCGGAGGCCATCGGTGGGGATTTGCGGGAGCGTCGTATCGAAATGAGCGATCTGCCCTTTTGCATGAACACCCGCATCTGTGCGCGAGGAGCCGACGACCGTCACCGGATGGCGCAGCACCAGCGTCAACGCCTTGATGATTTCGCTTTGGACGGTGGGGATACCTTCACCCGGCGGCGGAGGCTCGCCGGTATAGGTCTCCATCACCGGCTGCGATTGCCAGCCATGGTAATGCGTTCCGCGATAAGCGATGGTGATCTTGAACCGCTGCGTCGGCATAGCCTGCCCCCGCCCCTTCGCCCGCGCGAAGAAGGCCCCGTTTTATACCGGATCGGGTATGATCAGGGCGATGGCCAATCCAAAGGATTTCAAACCCGGGGAATGCAATATAGACGACCTAGCGGATTCCCCGCGATCATTGTTTTCCCCCGCGGATTGTCGTTTCCCGCAATAACTCTCCCAACGTTGGAGATGCACAATGTGCAGTGCAGCGCGGCATTGGCCGGAGTCGGCGGATACAATATCTATATGCCTGAAGCCATGAAAAACGCCCAGGATGTCTTGGAGCAATATTACCTGGAGATGCGCTGGCGGTGCCTGTCGCTGGCAGCCGACCTTGACCGCGTCGAGCGTGCCCCGGGCGGCGCCTCGCTCTTGAGTTCAGATGCGCGCCTCAACAAGTTGCGCGAAGCATTCGGCATCCTCTCTCAGCCCGGCGCCAAACGAGCCGAGAAAGTCCAGCTGATCTTCAGCGACAAAACTCCGCCACCGAAGTGACCCTCTTCCCTTCGTGCCTTCGTGCCTACGTGCCTTCGTGCCTGCATCCACATGCTTTTCATCGACCCCCACATTCATTGCGTCAGTCGGACAACCGACGATTACCTCTACATGGCTCGCGCCGGCGTCGTCGCGGTTTCCGAGCCGGCGTTCTGGGCCGGGTACGACCGGTCCACCGCCTCCAGCTTTGCCGATTACTTTCGGCATCTCATGGAAATCGAGCCCAAGCGCGCGGCGCGCTATGGCATCGACCACTACTGCTGGCTGTGCATCAACGCCAAGGAGGCCGAGAACGTCACGCTCAGCCGCGAGGTCATCAAGCTGATCCCCCCGCTGCTCGATCATCCGCGCGTGCTTGGCGTCGGAGAAATCGGGTTAAACAAAAACACGCGCAACGAAATCACCGTCTTCGAGGAGCAGGTGGACCTGGCGGCAAAGCACGATCAGCTCATCCTGATCCACACGCCGCATCTTGAGGATAAGCACAAGGGGACATCAATCATCACGAGCATCCTGAAGAACGATAAGCGCATCCGCCCGGAGCGCGTGCTGATCGATCATTGCGAGGAGCACACCTTCCGCCTGGCGCGGGAGAATGGATTCTGGGCCGGGATGACGATTTATCCGGTGACGAAGGTGACGCCGCAGCGCGCCGTGGACATGCTGGAAACCTTCGGCACCCATACGATCTGCGTCAACAGCGCCAGCGACTGGGGCGAAAGCGGGCCGACGAATCTGACGGATACCTATCTTGAGTTTCGTCGAAGAGGCCACAGCGAAGCCGAGGCGACAGAAGTTTTCTACAACAACCCCTGCCGCTTTTTCGGGCAGTCGCCCAAGTGGAAGTTGAAGCCGATTGAGCAGAAGAGATAAGAAACTGACATGAATCGCGCACAATCGCCGCGCATGATTCTCAATGATGTCCGCGCCTCCAAGTCTGCATGGTTATCAAGCCAGAGCGCATTGCCCCGTGTGCGGGAGCAATCAATGGCTGCCGCGCGGGCGATGTTGCGGCTGGTGCGCGGCAATCTATAAGCCGATATACGGTGCGCGCTATCCGATGCGCACACTCACGTTGCTCGCGGTGTTCCTGGGGCAGCTGGTTTGGATTGAATTGGGATTCGCCCTGAATGTCGGCGACAATCCAATTGGCTCCGGGATTGGAATGGTTCTCTTTGCCATTCCGATATGGGGGGTGAGTTTGTCGATGCGCCGAGCCATCCGCGCGCTGGTGCCGCCAGACGAGCAACGTGGATTTCCGGTCGTGCCGAAGGGTTGCGTTCAGCCGGCAGTTGCCGCACTGAGCCCCATGCGCGCGTTCGATAATGGCCTGGAGATCCCGAGCCGGGAACCTTGCGCAATGGATCGAAGCCACTGAAATCTGAGTCGCGTTCGAACTGGCTGTCGCTCGGTGTGTGCAGCGAGAATCCGCTCAATCGCCCGAACCCGCAGCCACGCCAGTCGCTCGGCATCACCTTCAAGGTGATCAAGCTGTCGGCGAAGATCATCCCATTTGCGGCGCAGCCGCCGCGGCGACTGTGAGCCCATCCCAATGACCCGGCGATAACCCGTCATCCAAACCTCCCGCGATTGCGAAGTGCGATGCAGGAAATACTGCCGGCTCCGCTCGCGGGTTCGCAATAAAATCGTGGAAACGGAAAATACACCCCGCGCTCCCAGTGGATTGTCGCAGTCCCGCCGACGCAAACCGGAAGCTATACTCCGGCAAAAGTGCTCGCAATCTCCGGCATTTGCTGAAATGACTTCAACGCCTGTCCTCGAATATCAATCGACTGCACTGGAATCCCGCCCCGGCGGGACGCCGCTGGGGTACATGCCGCAGCTTGACGGGCTGCGCGCCATCGCGGTCGTCGGCGTCTGGTTTGAGCATTGGGGAATCTACTCGCACCCGGGATTCCGCTGGGTGGAATGGGGCCGGCTGGCGATCTGGCTGTTCTTCGTTCTCAGCGGCTTCCTCATCACCGGCATTCTGCTGCAATGCAAAGCTGCCGTTGATATGGGCCACCATTCAGTTGGGCGCGAAGCTTTCGTTTTCTACGCGCGCCGGTTCCTCCGAATTCTCCCGATCTATTACATCACGCTTTTCGCGATGGCGATTCTGCTGCCGGACGTGCGCCGGCTGTTCTTCTGGCATGTGACCTACACGACCGATTTCTGGGTCACGCGCCATCCCGGCAGCTATCCCCCCGGCGTTCATTTCTGGACGCTGGCGGTGGAGGAGCAGTTTTACCTGATTTGGCCGATGGTGGTTTTGCTGCTGCCGCGAGCGGCCCTCGTACGCATCCTTCTGTTCATGACCGGCGCGGCCCTCGTCTATCGCGCCGCCTTCTACGGACTGCGCGTCTCTCAGACAAGCGTCGCGGCGCTCCCATTGCCGTTCATGGGAAATCTCGACAAATTCGCGGTCGGCGGATTGCTCGCGACATTTCGCGTCGATCCCACCCCTGCCGGCGCGATCGCCGAGCGCTCGCTGCGGCGTATCGGGCTCTGGATCGCATTGCCGCTGCTGATCGGATTCGAGATTCTACGGGTGAAAGTCTATCACCTGCACGACTCGCGCCCCGCGCTGGCCTTCACTTCGACGGTGGCGGCGGGTTTCTTCGCCTGGGTCATCGCTGCCGCGTCGATCGGCTTTCGCGGGCCGATCGGCGCGTTCCTGCAATCCCGCCCCATCGTCTTCGGCGGAAAAATCAGCTACGGCATCTACCTCTTTCACATGTTCATCCCGCGCCTGCTTGGCCTGGCGCATGTCCCGCTACCGCAGGGACTTTGGCCCCGGTTTTTCATCTACGCGGGCGTCACCGTCCTGCTGGCGATCGTTTCGTGGTATCTGATCGAAGCGCCGATCAATTCGCTGAAGCGTTATTTCCGCTACGACGGGAGCGAAAAACGGGACAGGGAGCGAAAAACGGGACAGGAGTGCTCTGTCTCGACCCCGTCTAAGCGATCATGACGTTATGCACGACCGCTCGCAACAGCATCTCGCGTTCACGGCGCTGCGGCGTCCGAGCGCGCAGCGACGATTCCAGATTCCGCTTCACCATGCTGTTAACCGTCTCGCTCTGCCACCGCTGACCGTACATCTTCTTGTCCGCTTTGCGGTTGAACCGCTGATGCATCAGCCGCCGGAACCTGCCGCTGGGCGGCGCGCCGCTCTTGCTGGGCCGGCCGATCAGTGGCGGGATGATCGACCGCACCCCCATGTCCGGCCGCGCGATGCGGTGGTTCTTTTCGGAGTCGAAGCCAGCATCCGCCACGACCGTCTTCACCGGTGCTCTGCGCCAAGCGTCGAACAGCAGGCGATCGAACGATGGGGCATCGGAGCCGGCGCCGGTGCTGACAGCGGCGGCCAGCACCACATGACACGCCGCGGCAACGGCGAAGGTCGCCTTGGGCAGCTTCCGTGACGTGCCGGACCGGGTGAACGAGCCGGCTTTGTCGGCATTTTTCGTCGCTTTTGCGTCTGCCGCATCCGGATCAGTCTTGGCTGCTTTCTGGGCGGTCTGCTTCTGCCGCCGCTCGTAGTGGCGGCTGACATGGTGGGATTCAAAGTGCGTGCTGTCGGCGGCCAGCGGCTTCTTGGTCAGCTGCAGCACCCGCGCTTGGGTGAACCATTCGGCGGTGACGTCGAGCATCTTGTTGATGCGGCGAAGCTTCACGATCTGGCCAAACGCGCGGCAGAGCGTGTTGTGGTCGGGAACTTTGCTCAGGCCGATGTCGGCCAGCCACTGCGGACAATCGCGCAGCAGCGCTTCGGTGCCGCGGTAGCTTTTCTTCTGATGCTCACGCACCACCAGGCAGGCGAACAACTGCGGCAGCGTGAAGTCGTGACGGCTGAACTTACTGGAATAGGTGGGCAGGGCTCGCTCGGCCAGAACGTGAGCAGCCCGCATCACCATCCTTGGTGATTTGCAGGTCTCCATGGCTCATTTTAGGCTCTTGAGGCAGCGTCGAGACAGAGCAGGACAGGAGCGAAAAACGGGACAGGTCCAATTGATTTCGACGACGGGTCGATAAGGCACGCCCGCTGGTTCGAATACGGCGGCGTGAAACCACCCCCGCATTCGGATCGAGCGATGGCGATTCCCGTCAATGAGCCGCGGGCGGCGCGGCCTGGCCGTTTGCAAATGCCTTCACCGTGAAGACCATGTCACCGGTTTTCTTCTGATCGTCCAATGGAGCGCCGCCGTCGTCTTTCAGGTCGGGGCCGATGCTGTAGATCAGTGCTTCGTCATTGCGGACGACGAGGCGCAGGGGATGGCCATCGAAGGGATCGAGAGGCATGTCGTCCAGGTATTGCGGAACCAGGGCGTCGAGCTTGGCGGGGAACGCGCCGCCGTGGTCGAGGCGGTAGCGAGCGATGGCGATGCCGGTGAGGGCGGTGGCGCGGAGCGCTTCATCCATCGCGACTCGCTCCAGGTATTTTTGCAGCGCCGGCACGACGATCGACGTGAGCACGCCGTGGCGCGACGCCTTGGTACTGCCATCGCTGGCTTGCTGGATCGTCGTCGGGGTGAACGGCTCCTGCACCTGCTCCCGGCAGCGCTCGAGGTATTGCTTGTACGCCTGCACGTCAGAAGGCATCACGAAGATTCGCAGCAGCATCGGGATCGGCGGGATCTCGGCATTGTCGGGGTTGGGCCCATGTGGGCGGGCATCGTCCATCAGGGTAGTAATCGTCAACCGGCCCGAAGCCAGGTCGCTAAAGATCGAGAGCCCGAACGCCTCCTCGCCGGTGAGGCTGCGCCGCGCCTCTCGCCGAGGCGCGTCGATGTCCCCGATGCGCAAGCGCTTCAGTTCATCCGCGCGGCTCACGTGCGGGAGAATGGCCTCCAGTGTCTTGACTCCAAGCGCATCGATGCCGATCTGCACGAGGCCGCAAACGATAACCGGGTCGCTGCCGGCGGCGCGGGCGACGCGAAAGAGCGCGTTGAGGTCGCCAATGGCTTGACTGGCGTTCCCCGTGATCGCATCGCGTCTGGCCGCCACCGCCAGTAACCTGGCCGCGGTGCGGCATTGCGCGAGCTCCGGCAGGAGCATGCTGATGCTGGGGTGCGCGTAATCATGCTCGAATCGGCAGCCTGGCATGGCGCTGGCCTCGCGCAGCAGGCGCAGCGTCGTCGCCTGCCGGTCCAGCACTCCAGCGACCGCGGGGCTGGACGGGTCGGGATTATCCTGCCACACGAGCGAGTCGGCCGACGTGAGCGAGGAGTCCTGCTTCATCCGCGCGAAGGCCTTTTCGTAGAGCACGGCAGCGTTACGTTCGTCCTCGACCTGCGGCGGGGCAACCGACAACAGCATCGCGCCCGCCTCGTTGCGGAGATTGGCGGCGTCGTTGCGGACGGCCAGGTCAACGTTCCAGAAGGTCATCAAGTCCAGCAGCATGATCGCGAGGAGCGCGAGCGTCAGCCGCCCGGCGGGCCAGGCCGCGGCCGCGCGCGCCGCGCCGGGCTCGCGGCGCCGGCGGCCGAGCCAGACGATGACCACCCCGCCGACGAATGCAGCGAAGAACAGCGACAGGGAGTATCCGAACCAGCTTTCCGCCAGAGCGAGACCGAAATGCATCCAGGCTGACACGGCGACCGGCGCGCCCAGTACCAGCGCGAGCACCGCCAGCGCGGCAAACAGGAATAGTCCGGCCCAGCGACGCGAGCGGATCCGGGCCGACACCGCGGCAGCGGCCGCGATCCAAAGTAGGGACACCGCCAATCCCTCGATCCACAGCAGGCCGTAGCTCATCGCACGTCTCCTTGAAAGTTCAAGCCTCCAGCTCGCGCCGCGAGCGTCGAATCAGAAGTGGCGATCGGGATCGGCAGAAGTTGGCCGCGGGATGCGCTGGCCAGCGCCAGCCGGTCGGCCTCGTCGGCCGTCATGCCCGGACTGACCTGCCGCATCAGGTCTGAGGCAGCGCGGATGGTCGCAACCGGCGCCGCAAGGCCCGGCCGATCGAAGAACGGCGTAACAGATGCCGCCATCTGGGATAGAGCGAGCCCCACGATCAGCACCGCCGCAATACCGGACGCTGCGCCGGTCCACGCCCGCACTGGAGGCCGGGCGGGTTCGGACAGCGCCTGTCGTACGTCGTCCAGGACTCGATTCCTCAACCCGGCGGCGGGCTCGGGGCCGCGGCGCTCGCGAAGCGCACGTTCGAGGTCCGCCCAACTATTGGGGCCGAAAGTTTTGCGGCTCATGTGCGTTCCTCCAGGAACTTGCGGAGTTTCTCGAGCGCGTATCGATAGCGGCTCGCGGCCGTGTTGGGCCTGATCCTCAGCACCTGCGCAATCTGGGCGAAGGTGAGGCCCCCATCGATCTTCATCACGACGATCTCGCGCTGCTCAGGCGGAAGCGCCGCCAGCGCAGCGGACAGTTCCCCCTCGTCGGTCGGCTGCGGTGAATCCGATGCAGACATCGCCATTGACGCGAGGCGTTCCCAATGCTGCCGCTCAAGTTGTCGTCGCTCGATCCGGGCGGCGATTGCGTGCCTCAGGCTTGCGAAGACGTAGGCGTCGATGTCTTCGACGTAGCGCAGTCGCTCGCGGCCGCGCGCCAAGGCGACGAACAGGTCATGCACCGCGTCCTCTGCCTCGCCAGCGTCCGTGAGCATTGCCGTCGCCACGCGCAGCAGCCGCCGCGCCAGCCGCGCATAAAGCGCCGCATACGCGGCCGGGTCCCCCGCCGCCAGCGAATCCACGTCGACGTTCGGCTCCGGGGCCGGGTCCATGCGCTTTCATCTCCACAGAGAGATGAAGTCGAGCAATTTGTCTATCGGATGCAAGTTTTTCAGAAGATACCGCTTGGGATAAGTCAGCTACGCGATGGCGAGAAGCGGCTCTTGTCTGGCCGATGTTGCTGCCCTTTGCAGGCTCTTGAGGCGGGTGAGCTGCCGAAGGGAAAGCACGTGCAGGAAGATCGAGAAAGGCACGGCGAAGGCGGGGATCATGACCGTGGGGAAGGTGCCGATCAGAGTGTTGGGGTGATTGAGCGCCAGCAGATGCGCGGGGCCGGGGGAAGTGAGCGTTCCCATGGTAATGGCGATGGCAAAGTCGGCAAGGCCGAAGAGATTCCAGCGGATGCCGATTCTGCGGCCGATCGGAATGCCCGAGGCAACCCAGATGGCCGCGGGCAAGGCGAGCATGCCGGTGGCAACGTCGCCGATTCCAGCAGGCAGGGCAAAGGTGCCGGGGATGGCACCGTGCATCCAATAGACGAGGAAGACGCCGCCGAGAATGCGGTAGACTTGAATGCCGACCAGCCAGGAAGGCGGCGTCGCATTCATTCCCACTTCAACTCTTCCAAATAACGCAGCGTCTGTGGGATCTGATCGGCGGCGTTTTTGGCTTCGTCCTCAATAAAGTAATACTCGACGTGCGCGCGCTGGGCCGCCTTGAGCACCGATTTCCAATCCACCTCGCCCTGGCCGACGGGGACGCTGTCTTCGTCGGGTGCGCCGCCGGTGGAATTCTTGGCGGCTCCTTTACGAAGGTCCTTCACGTGCATCAGCTTGAAGCGCGAGGGGTATTTTTCCAGCAGCTTGGCGGGATCGGCTCCGCCTTGCTGCGCCCAGAAAACGTCCAGCTCGAAGAAAACCGAGTCGAATTTCGTTTCCTTTACGATCAGGTCGAAGAGCGTCCCATCACCGAATGGCTGGAACTCGTAGCCGTGGCAGTGATAGGTGAAGACGATGCCCGCCTCCCTGAATTTCGGGCCGGCGGCATTGAACACATCGATCGCCTCGCGGGCGTTCTTCTCCGAGAAGCGGCCCTGATGGGGAATCCAGGAACACATGACGTATTTGACGCCGAGCTTCTTCGCTTGCTCCACGGCGGCGTCGGGGTTGGCTTTCATTCGCGCATAATCGACGCCGGTGCTGACGAGTTTGATGCCGCGCTTTTCGAGCTCCTTGAAGAAGTCGTCGGTTGACATCCCGCGTGCCGGTCCGCCCCCTTCGATGGTTGTGATTCCATATTCATGCACCTTGTCGAGCTTCGCCAGCAAGTTGTTGGGCGAGTAAAACCGCAGGGAATACATCTGCAAGCCCAGCGGCCCCTTGAAGCTTGGGCCAGTGCCGGCGGGATGATCAGCCGCGAGGAGGGTGGAGCAGAGGATGAGGACAAGAGCGATGCAGAAGTGGCATTTCATGGCCGGAACATTAGCGTGTTGCAATTCCCGGTCAATGAATCGCATACTCGTTCGCACGTCGAAGGTTTAACCGCGGATCAACGCGGATGAACGCGGATCAATCCAAATAGCTCATCAAGTCGCGTTTATCTGGGGGCATCTTCGGTTGAAATTTCTCATGCACGCTATGATCGTTCATGGCGCACCTTTCCCGTCCGGCACTTGCGCGCATTCTGCATCTTCTGCGGGAAGCCTACGGCCCGCGCCCCGCGCAGCGCTGGGGCGATGGCGTCTCGGTGCTGGTGGAGACGATCCTTTCGCAGAACACCAGCAACGCCAACAGCGAAGCGGGGTTTCGGCAACTTCGCCGGCGGTTTCGCTCATGGAACGCCGTGGCAAATGCGCCGGTCGGGGAAGTCGAGCGGCATATTCGCGTCAGTGGCCTGAGCAACATCAAAGCACCGCGCATCCAGGCGATCCTTCGCCAGATTCGGCTCGATCGCGGAAGAATCGACCTGCAATTCCTCGAAAAGCTCGACGACGAGGAGGCGTATCAATATCTCCGCCGCTTTCACGGCGTCGGGCCCAAGACCGCGCATTGCACGCTGCTGTTCGCCTTCGGCATGGCGATGTTTCCTGTCGATACGCACATTCATCGCATCGCCCGAAGATTGGAACTGGTTGAGCCGAAGACTTCGCCAGAGCGGACGGCCGAGCTGCTCAAGCCGCTGATCGCGCCTGCGGATCGATATGAGATGCACGTGCTGATGATCGAGCATGGGCGTAAGACATGCCGGGCGATCAATCCCAAATGCGGCAGTTGCGTGCTGTTGCGAATGTGCCCGATGGGGAGAACGCGAGTGAAGCGCATGCGCGGTGAAGTCTCGCCCTGACCGTCGCTCGGAGGACGGGAAGTGAGGAAATGGCGCGCTTGCCGTGGTAAACCTAACTTCGGTAAACGGAGTTCAGAATCGGGCCGCGAATATGGAAACTCACGTCTTCCGTTGCATGCATTGTCAAACAGATGTTGCCGTTCCCGAAGGAGCGCCAGAATTCATCACGTGTCCCAAGTGCAGGGGCATATTCGTGAATGACCTCACGCCTCAAGCTCCTATCCCGGTGATTTCTCTGAAGCGCCAAGTGCGATCGGATCAAAAAACATCATTGCTGCTTCTGATCATTATCGAAGTGCTGACGGTGCTGGGCATCGGAACGATCATCATCTACGCGGGCTCGCCCTTTGGGATCACGATCATATTAACGGTCATCGGAACCGGAATCGCAGCGTATTGTCTGATCTCACTGGCGCGAAAGCCTCCATTACTCCCACCTCCACTTCGCGTATCGGAAAATATTGAAGGGACACCCGCTTCGTCGCCCATCGCACTGGAATATCGGAGGCGGGGTCTGGAAGACGCGGAAAACGAGTCTCATGCAGTCCTGACATTTTTCGTTGCGCTGATCATCGGGGTTGCCCTTTCGGCCGGTATCTGGATCGGCGAACCCAAGTGGTTGGATTTCGGGAATGTCCTGGTAGTCCCGGGATTGAAGTTCGTGGCGGGCATTGCACTGCTTTTCCATCGGCGATCGCGGCCGGCGGCGGCGGGGATTTTGATTTCTATTCCAATCGGAGTGTTGATATTTTTCGGAGCTTGCGCCGGCGTGTTCCGAATATGACAGTCCGATTCGATGCTTGAAGAATTTGCATTTCCTCCCACCTTTTGACGGTATTCAGCAGATTGCCCCCGTTGTAGGTTAGCAACGGCGCGACAGATTAGGCGCGCCTTTGAAGGAGGTCTTATGCCACGCAAAGCTGCGAATCCGGAAAAAAGGTCAGGCGTGAAGAAAAAGGCGTCGGCGCGGCAGCATGCGCAGAATCGCATCGAAGAGCAGCGCGGGACGCGCGGCGGGCGGGCGCGGGTGCCGAAGTCGGTTAAGGAGATGAGCCAGCGCCGATTTCCAGGGGAGACGCCTCTGACGGGGGAGGATCGTCCAATGCGCGAGCCGGGCGGAAAAGCGCGCGGACAGTCACTGGCGGACGTCAACACTGCATCGGGAAAAGCGCGAATGCGGAACCGCACCGAAGGCACGAGTCGACCTACCGATCGGCAGACCGCAAGCAAGCGCTTTGGCATGCCTGGTTCAGCGACGCGAAAACCGGAGCGATGATTAAACGGTGGCGCGGTAGTGGCCGACGACCTGATGGAGGCGCTCGGTGATTTGGCCAAGGGAGCAGTGCTCAACGGTGTCGATGAGCTGGGCGAAGACGTTGCCGCCCTTTTCTACGGCCTTTGACAATTCATCGAGCGCGCGGGCGGCTTCGTTGCGGTGCTTGCGCTTGAACTTCGCCAGGCGATCGATCTGGCGCTCTTTTTTGTCTTTTGGCGTGCGGACCATCTGCACTTCCGCGGCGTGGCTTTCGTCCGCGTATTTGTTGAGCGCGATGATGGGACGCGAGCCGTCGGAGATTTGCCGTTCGTATTGATGGGCTGCCGTCTGGATCTGGCTGCGCTGATAGCGATTCTCAACGGCAGCAAGCACGCCTCCGAGGCGATCGATCTCACGGAATTCTTCAAGGATCGCAGCTTCGACCGCGCGCTCAATCGCCTTCAATCCAGGCGCGGAGCCGAAGGCGTTCATCATGTGCTTGAAGAGCCCTGACTCCTCCAGCAGGATCGCCTGCGCGTGCGATGCGAGTCTTACATACTGCTCGCTGGGCGTGGTGAAGGCCTCGTCGGCGCTGTTGCTGTGGCAGGAGTTGGTGCCGTTCATGCAGGCGACCATCAGCTCGATGGCGGTGCGGGTGAGGTTGTTCTGGAATTCCTGCGCGACCAGTGAGCGGCCGCTGGTCTGCGTGTGCAGTTTGAAGAGCTGCGATCGCGACTCGGCACCAAAGACATCGCGCATGCCGATCGCCCAGATCTTCCGGCAGACGCGCGCCAGCGCCAGATATTCCACATCCAGCCCGCAATCCAGGAAGAACGAAAGGCGCGGGCCGAAGCGATTCACGTCGATCCCCCGCTCGCGGAAAAGCTGCGCGTAAGTAAAACCATTTGACAAAGTGAACGCCGCCTGCTGCACCGGCGTCGCGCCGGCCTCGGCGATGTGGTAGCCGCTGATCGAAATCGGATACCAGCGCGGCATCTGCTGCGTCGTCCATTCGACCATGTCGGTCAGAAATCGCAGCGAGGCTTCGATGGGGAAGAGGACTTCGTTCTGCGCCTGCACTTCCTTGAGGATGTCGGCCTGGATGGTGCCGCGCAAGTTTGGAACGACTTTATTGCCGAATCGACGCTTGGCGGCGGCGATGAACATCGCCAGGATCGTGGGGGCTGGGCCGTTGATCGTCATCGAGACCGAGACGTTCTCGCTGCCGAGCTCAAAGCCGGCATAGAGGCGCTCCATGTCATCGACGGTGTCGATGGCGACGCCCCCCTCGCCGATTTTTCCAAAGACGCCGTCGGCGTCGCTATCCAGACCATAAAGTGTCGGGCCATCAAAGGCGGTGCTGAGGCGCGCGCTGCGCTGATGGCGGGTGAGATAATGAAATCGCGCATTGGTGTCCTCGGCCAAACCGAGGCCCGCGAAGAGGCGTGTGGGTTCTTCGGCTTTCGATGATGCGCCGTTCGCGGGCGCGAGATAGATTTCGCGATAGGCGCCATTGAGATAGGGGAACTCGCCGGGGAGGCCTTCTTCGTACAGATATCGCGCGATCTCGCCTGGCTCGTCGGTTTCCGGGAGGGCGAGGCGGGGGATTTTCAGGCCGGTGGGAGTGGTGGTGGTTGAGATGCCGTTTCGGATTTCGTTCCAGCGCGCCAGCAGTTGCTCGCGCGTTTTCTCATCCAAGCGGGCGCGGTCGATCTGCTCGCGCACGAAGGCGCGGTGCTTTTCATTGGCTGCGACAACGTCGGCGAGAATGCTCATCGCCCTATTGCCTCAACTATCTGTCCCGTTGGGTGCCACGGGCAGCTTGTCTGCCCGTGCGTGTTCTCCGAGCGGCACTGGCAGGCAAGCTGCCAGTGGCACCCGCGCGGACCGATTTTTTATCAGCGACCGGCGCATGGTCCGCGGCGCGGGCGGCGGGCAGTGCGCGCTCTACATGGCTCAATGCATCAAACAGGGCATCGACGCCGGCGTCGCCGTGGCGCTTGGCAACCGTGCTGAAAACCTGCTGGTTTCGATGATTCATGGCGACGCGATGCTCGATCTCGGATGACGCGGCCCGAGCCGAGGCCAGGTCGGATTTGTTTACAACTACCACGTCCGCGACGTCCAGCATCGCGATTTTTTGAAGCTGCACGCGCGAGCCGTAGTCGGGGCTCATCACCAGGATGGTCTTGTCCACGGATCCGTTGTCGAATGGGACGGCTTCCTGGCCGATGCCGACGGTCTCGATCAATACAACATCGAATCCGTTTCCATTCACCGGCTCATGCAGCAGGACATCGAGGCACCGTTCCGTCTCCGGCGCCAATCCGCCTGCGCGGCCCGAGGTGGAAAGGCTGCGCATGAAAACGCGGTCGTCCTGCGAGTAGAACATCGCGGCACGATCGCCCAAGAGGGCGCCTTTTCCGACGATGCTGGGGTCGTGTGAAAGAATCGCGATTCGCATTTTCGGATCGGAGCGAAGGAAGCGCAGGACCAGTTCGTCGATGAGCGTTGTTTTCCCCGCCCCGCCGGGGCCGGTGATGCCAAGCACCAGCTTTGGGAGACGCTTTTTCTGCCGCCCGTTGCTCGCGCGGCGCGGCAGGCTTGAGGTGACTTCGGTGAGCAGACGGCCTAGACGCCGATCGATGGATTTGGTGTTCTCTGAACTGGCGCTTCGACTTGTCCCATACTTATCATTCACAAACGAGACGATTTCACTGAGCGAGGTTCCGGCAAAGAAGATGCGATCGACCCCGTTCTTTTGCATGATCTGGGCGTCGGCGCGGGTGATGGTTCCCCCGCCGCCGCCGAAGAGGCCAATGTCGGCGCCGCCCAGCGCATGCAATTGCTTGCGCACCTCAGCGAAGAATTCGACGTGTCCGCCGTTGTAGCTGGAGATGCCGATCGCGCGCACGTCTTCCTGCACCGCGGCTCTTGCGATGTCGCGCGCGGGTCGATGGTATCCCAGGTAGATCACTTCGATGCCGTGCTGGATCAGCTCGAGGTTGATGGTGCTGATGGCGCTGTCGTGCCCATCGCAGATTGGGACTGCGGTGAGCAGACGGATTGGGTGAGTCGCCTTTTTCATCCTTGACGCAAGCGTTCCGATAGCGCGGCTGCTTCAATTAGATGATATGCGGGGATGCGGGTCGAGTCGGCGCGAGGAGGATTGACGGGGCGAAAGAAAATCGGACGTGGTGGAAGGGGGAGACTGCGGGATATAACGGTTGTTCGCGCGAGAGTTGAAGCGGAGGCGGGCCTGCGGTCGCGCCGCTACGCAGTGGCGCGGTTGGAATCACAAAAAGTTACGCGCGCAGGAGCGATTTTATGGGACCCACGCAGGATCCAACGCAACCGATTCCCGAACCGATTCCGCAACCTGCGCCGGATCCCGCGCCCGAACCGCAGCCCGCACCCCCCGCGCCACCGAAACCACCGTTGTCTCCCTAGGGCACCAAGGAGTGCCCATGGTGACGAGCACCATGGGCGTTTGTTGAAACTCTTGTCATCGCGCGCAAAAAAAGTGCGTCCCTTGCAGACTTCTGCAATGAGACGCACATGTGGGTGGTGCGCTGTGCGAGCAGACGGAAAAATCATCGGCGATGATGAAATCCTCGTCCGCCCAATCGATCGAGAATGTCGCCCTCCCCACCACCGTCGCAGCCGCCGCCGCGATTTTGCGGGGGGACGGTGGGGTTGCCGGCCTGATCGACGGAAATCGTAATGTTGAAGGTGTCGCTCGTGCTGCTGTCGGTGGCGCTGAGGGTGACACTGTAAATCTTGGTGCCGTTCCCCTCGTCGTAGACGGTGACGCTTTGCGTTGCGCCGATCGTGCCGGAGACGCCATTGGCGGTCGCGAGCGCTTGCAGCGCGGTCTGGGCGGCTGAAGGGATCGTGGAGAATTCCGCGGTGGAACTTGAAGGCAGGCTTGCCAGATCCCCGGCCGCGATAACGGTGACAGTCGTATCCGTCCCGCTAGTGGAGAAGGTCACGGAGTAGAACGTCAGGCCGTTGAGCGTGCGAACGCGGACGGATTGCGTCGAGGTGCTGGCCAGCGCGGTTGCGCCGCTTGGCAGATGGGCGTTAATGCCATTCTGAATGGCCGTCGGCAGCGCGCTGAAGGGAAGGACCTGATTGCCAACCGGATTGCCGTTGGCATCGACGCTGATCAATGCGCCGTGATCGTGGAATTCTTCGTCGCTGCTGGTGGTGCTGGTTGTAGTCGTGCTGGAGCGGGCGAGCGCGATGCTGTAGGTGATCGAGCCATCCGATGCGGTTACGACGTTGACAGTATCCGTGTCGGCGGGCGCCGTCAGGCCAAGGGCCGTCGCGATCTTCGAGATTTCCGCCGCGGCTTTCGCGTCGCTGCCGGTCCCAGTGCCGTTTAAGGTTGCCCAGGTTGTGATCGTGCGAGCAGGATCGGTGACTGGTTTGCCATTCTGATCGACGGTCATGCGCGTGACGGTGCCGGTGGAGGTGCTGATCAGCGTATAGCTTTCCACGCCGTTGCTGTTGCCCAGATAGACGGTGTCGGTGGCAGCGGGCGCAGTGACGTTGTCGGTGGCGGCCAACGTCTTCAGTCCAGTTTGAACGGCTGCGGGCGCCTGGCTGAAGGGGATGGATCGTAAAATTTCTCCATGCTGATCCACATAGGTGGTCGCGCTGCTTGCGCTGCTCGTTGTCGCGGCGGCGGTGGCAGCCGCGCTGGTTGTTTTGGTTGTCCTGGCGGTGTGTGCTTTGGTCGTGTGATGGGCGGCGGTGTGTTGCTTGGCAGCGTGTACAACGTGATGCGCAAGCGCGGCTGCAGATAAGAGCCGCCGATCCTCAAGGCCTTCGACGACTGCGCCGACTGACGTTCGTCCCGAATGTGCCGGTGTTGAGATCCTCTGCAATAAACTCCACTTGAACACAACGAGCCTCCTTGAGTTAGGACTATGCCTAATCAGTCAGGCGGTTCCCGCGTTTTCTTCCCGGATATGTCAAAAAAGAAGTTCAATTAATGTGCATTCGTAAAGCGTCCCAAATCTGCGCAGCGAAGTAGCCACGATCCTCGCCAAACAAGCCAGGTTCTTCGCTTCGCTCAGAATGACATTGATGGGAATATCGCGTTTTGTTACGCGATTTATTGACATGCGCGAGGGCCACCGAAAGTTGCGGTCGATCGGAACCGTTCAACGGCACTTTCGCACCGGCGTAGTTAGATGCACCCGGCAATCGGGAGAGCAGCCACCATCATCCGGGGCTGATTGAGATACGGAGACAAAGAGGATTTCAATTTTAGCAATGCGATCTAATTCAGGCCGAATTCTGCGCTTAAGCTTTGCAGCGCTGACTTTTTCTCCCCTGATCCTTCTAGCGCAGGGAGCCGATTCCCCAGCGCCAACAACGGCCCCGGCCCCGCGCGCCGCCGCTGAAAAATCTGTGGCCCCAACCACACAACCGGCCACCGCGACCGCTCCTTCGACCACGCGCGCCGCCGGCACACAGCCGCTGCCGGAGATTCGCCTGAATTTCAAAGACGCTTCGCTCGATGCGGTTTTGCAATATTTGTCTGATGTTGCCGGATTTGTGGTCGTGCGGGATGTGCCGGTGGAAGGCCGAGTTACGCTTCTGAGTCTTCAACCCGTGACACCGGATGAAGCGGTCACGCTTTTGAATACGATCCTTCGCGCCAATGGATTAGCGGCTCAGGAAAATGGCCGCACGCTGCGGATCGTGCGCGTGGACAAGAACAATCGCGGCGACATTCCCGTTCATTTCGGCGCCGATCCCAGCACGATCGACGGCACCGATGAGATCATCACGCAGGTCATCCCCATCAAGAACGTCGATGCCGTCAAGCTTCACCAGGACCTCAAGCCGATCATCGGCACGCAGGCCGACATCGCTTCCAACGCCGGCAGCAACGCGATCGTGATGACCGACACGGCGGCCAACGTCCGCCGCGTCGTGGAAATCATCAACACGCTGGACAAGAGCGAATCATCCGCGTCGGAGATGAAAGTCATCCAGCTCAAGAATGCCAGCGCCACGTCGGCCGTTCGTTTGATCCTTTCGATCTTCCACACCGAGCAGCCTGCAATTCGCGGCGGCGATCCGAATCAGATCCGCGCGCTGCTGGAGATGCAGAACCAGGGCAAAGGACTGGGAGGCGGAGTCGATCAGGCGCTGCACGGCGGGAAGATCACCGCCGCCGCTGATGAACGCACCAATACGGTAATCGTCGCCGGGCCATCGGAGACCGTGAAGCTGATCGAGGGGATGTTGCACGATCTGGACGGAAACGACTCGGTCATCTCGTCGATCCGCTCGTTCCACCTCAAGTCCGCTGATGCATCATCGGTTGCGCACGTGATCGAAGCGATGTTTCACCAGGAAACCGAGGGGCAGGCGAAGCTGAGCGAAGCCGGGGTTCGCGCCCGCGTCAGCGCAAGTGCCGAAGATCGCACCAACACGGTTGTGGTAACCGCTCCTGCCGGGGCGATGGCGGTCATCGAGGGGATCATCAAGGACCTGGAGAACAACCCCGGCCTCAGCCCCAACATCCGCTCGTTTCATCTGAAATTCGCGGATGCGACCTCGATCGAGAAGATCCTCGTCGCCGTGTTTGAAGATTCGCGCGAACGGCGTCGCTCGCCCGGACAGAAGCAGGAACACATCAGCGCGACGGCCGATGCGCGAACCAACACGGTGATCGTCACCGGCTCTCCCGAGGCGCTGCGAATCGTGAGTCAGTTGGTTACCGACCTGGACGCCAGCCCCAATTCCGGCGCGGATGTGAAATTCTTTCATCTCAAGCACGCGGATTCAGTCAGTGCCGCCAAGACGGTGATGAATTTCTTCAAGCCGCCCGATGGACAGCAAAAGCCCGACTCGACCAAATACATTGGCGTCAATGCAACCGCCGACGACCGGACCAATACGGTGATGGTGACGGCCCCTACCGAATCGATGAAGGTAGTCGAGCAGATCATTCAGGAGATGGAGGCCGACCCGACGACGGTTTATCAGTTCCGCTCTTATTCGCTCACTTTTGCGGATGCGACCGCGACCGCCAAGCAATTGACCACGATCTTCGCCCCTGACCCGCAGGCGGCATCGGATAAGAGCAAGGCGCCGCCCAAGGATGCGCTGCACGCCAAGGTGATCGCCACGGCGGATGATCGCACCAACTCCGTCATGGTCACCGCGCCGACTGAGACGCTGGAAGTGATCGATGGAATGATCAAGCTGCTGGACGCCAATCCTGCCGCGGCTTCAGACCTCCAGGTCTTCCAACTCCAATATGCCGACGCCGATTCAGCGGCAAAGTTGATTGGCTCGATCTTCGATCCCGAGGGAACCGATAGCAGCGGCCGGCCCAAGAGCGCCGATCCCAACCGCCGGCCCAGCAAGGTTCATGCGTCCGCGGATGATCGCACTAATTCGCTGGTCGTCACCGCGCCGGGAGATCTGCTGAAAGTGGTCGAGCGGATCATTCGCCAGCTCGACGCCAATCCCAGCTCGCAAGAAACATTCTTCATCTATCGTCTGCGGAATGCCCAGTCCAAGAATCTTGAATTGGTGCTGAACGAAATGTTCGGCAACTATCAGAGCCCGCAGGGAAACATCGGACAGCGCAACGGCATCAATGGCCCGCAGCCGGTCAGTTCGCAGGCGCTCGCCCGCAACGGCTCGCAGTTGCCAGGATTGGGAGGTCGCTCGCCGTTTGGCCAGACACTCAGCACGCCTGTGAATGGAGGATTCAACAGTCGCTCGAATCGCTCTGCCGTCTCGCAGCAGCTTTCGCCGGGCATGATGCACGTCATGACCGAATTGACCGGCGAGGTGTCGGTTGTCGCCGATGTGGACACCAATTCGCTGCTGGTCACCACCGCGACGAAATATCAGAAGCAGGTTCGGCAGATCATCGACGAGTTGGATCGCCCGGTGCCGCAGGTGCTCATCAAGGTGTTGATCGCGGAGGTAACGCACAACAACACCGCCGACTGGGGCGTGGATTTTTCCATTCTCAACCAGCGCGCCAGCGGCAAGGGCGTGGTCGTCGGTCAGACGCTGGGTAACACCGCCGCGTATGCAGCCAATGGCGGGCTGGCGGTGAGTTTGCTCGAAGGCAATGTGCAGGCCACCCTGCATGCCCTGGCGACCGAAGGAAAGCTTGATGTCCTCTCGCGCCCCTACATCCTGGCCAGCGACAATCAGGAAGCCTCGATCTCCGTCGGTCAGCAGGTGCCGATTGTTACTGACGTGCGCGTCACCGATACCGGCCAGCTCATCGCCACGCCCAGTTATCAGCAGGTCGGCATCATTCTCAACGTGACGCCGCACATTAATCCCGAGGGACTCGTGATTCTCGATGTCGCTCCCGAAATCAGCCAGCTCACCAACTCCAACATTCAGATTGCGCCGGGCGTGCAGTCGCCGATCTTCAACCAGCGTACCGCCCAGAGCCGCGTCGGCATCCGCAACGGCGAAACGATCGTCATCGGCGGCCTGATGGAAGACCGCAAAAATACAGTCATCAACAAGGTCCCAATCCTCGGCGACATTCCGCTGATCGGCCAGCTCTTCCGTCGCACCGAATTGGACAAGACCAAGACCGAGCTGCTGATCTTCCTGACGCCTCACGTGGCGCAGCAGCCCGAGGCGCTCAAGGGGATGTCGCGCGAGGAAATGAACCACACGAGGCTGACCCCCAACGCCGTCGAACCCGGCACCTTCCAGGAACACTACAACGGCATGCAGCGCGGCCAAACCCCGACAACGCAGCCTGCCGCGTCATCAACAATTGAGTTCGCCCCAGTTGACGCGCCCACCACGCAACCCACAGGAACAACGGCGATGGAACCGATCCACATTCCCGCGCGGTAGGGATTGGAGCCGCCGGTGCCTCCACCGGTGGAATCCGAACGCAGCGGAAATTTCGCCGGTGAGGGCACCGGCGGCACTCTCTATACCTCGACGCACTGTATTAGGCCGCGCGATAATTACAGGAATTATGTCCTCCTCCGAGCCGCTGGATCTCCTCAGCTACGCCTCCAGCTCGAAGCGCAACAGATGGGACCATTTCTTTTCAAGCTTTCGCGGCGGTCGATTGTCGTCGTGATGCTGACCGCAGCGGTCATCGGATGGCTGGCGCTCCGGCATGCGCCCTGGCGGAGCGTGGGAGAAATTCAGACCGTCCCCCGCGGTGCCTACGCGTCTCCGGCCTTTGTGCCGGCCTGTAACGGCATGTTGGCGCCCATTCCGTCGAGGGGAATATATCTCATCGACCTCGCAACCGCCCGTCCGATCCGGCGCGTCGGCGACGAGAGTGACGGGTCGGACCAGTTTCAAGGTACTCAAGCAGGTCAGCGCGTTTTCGTTTTTAGGCCAGGTGGCCCCACAATCAAGCTGTATGACTCATTCACCGGCACACGTCATCCTGAGCGAAGCAAAGCATCTGGCCGCTCCTGAAGAGCCAGATGCTTTGCTGCGCTCAGGATGACATGGAATTGCATTGTCGCTTTCTTGGATTCGCTTTTTTCAACCTGCCAATTAAGGGATTTCACATCTCAAGACTCGGCGTCCGTCAAGCCGCCTCGAGGAACAATCCCATTTTGGTCCCCCAACGCAGGCGGCGGTAGGCTTGCACCGTCACATGCTCGCTTTCGAGCATGGGCTGGAGAATGTCAGCGCCGACGTCGCATCGGTCGACCAGCAGCCGAAGCTGCGGCTGGCGCTGGGCATCAATGGCAAACTGCGGCAAAGCCATCGCGAGCAGCGCGCGATTCTCGACCATCCAGCGATAGGCCTGCCCCACGGCGCGAAGCTCGGATAATCCCTGCCGCGCCACGGCCAGCAGCATCAGCCCGCGATCGCGCGAAACGGATAAGCGCGCTCCGCCGCACATCGGCGGGCGAACCGGGCATTCCACCATCTGGCCATTCTGCTTCAACACGGCGCCAAGAATTGATTCGGCGTCATCGCCGTTCAGATCGAGGACGTCCGTAATCGCGTCGGAACTCGATGCAGCGGAAAAGTTTGGTCGCATTGCGGCCGGTGCTGGATCAGCAGGCGCCGCTGCAACCGCGCCAATCGCGGAGGTCTCTGTAACTGCCACCTTCGTTTTGATTGGCTGATCATTAGCCGGCGCGCCCATCCCCAGTTCCGGCGGAATGGATGCATCATCCAGCGTCATCTCCGAAGCCGGCGCGGACGCGGTACTTGCCTGTGAATTCGACAACTTCGCGTTCATCAGAAAGTCCGTCACGATTCCCCATTGCGGCGCGGTCGCGAGCTGCGCCTTGCTGTGGATCGGCCGGCAGCAGAGCACCAACTGCTCGCTCACGCGCGGGGCAGGACGAACGGGAGCCTCCGCGTCCATTTCCCAATTCAAAAACTGTGCGCTGACGCTCGATAGCTTGCGCTGCACGCGATCAATTTCGGCCGCATCCGTTCCGTCCAGCAATGCCAGCGACAGGCGCGGGCGCTCTCCCTCGGCCAACCCCTTCAGCAGCCGATAGCTCGACACGATTCCATCATGATCGCAGGTGCTCAGCAAAACCCAATGGTTCACCGCGCGAAGCACGGCCTTGGCCTCAGGCGTGCGCGGGCTGGGGACCAGCACGAGCCAGCGATGAATGTCCCAGCTCATCTCCTCCAGCGCCTCTGCCATTTGCCGAATGTCATAAGTTTCGACGGTAGACGATTCATCGGGAGACGCGTTGGTGGGCCTTCCCTCAAAGCACATCAGGCGAAACTCGGACGCATCCAGCTCGATCAGCCCCACACGGCCACACTGCGCCGCCAAATGCCGCGCATATTCTTTGACGCGATCGAACTGGCGGCCATTGAGATGAGCCGCGAGGACCGCGGTCACTTCGATCTCGCGGCGCTTGCCCTGCTGCCCGGCGCCGGCGCTGTCGCCGAAGACCTGGGCAAACTCCTCGGGCGTCAGATCGATGCTTAAATCGTTTTTTCGTTCCGGCATATTTATGTTTGTCGGATCGGGGGTCTCATCGGACTTGCGCGGCGGAATTCGCTGCGGCCGCGGCGTGCCGTTGGTCTGCTTCTCCCGCACGCTGCTGAGAAACAGATGGCTAATCTCACTCAAGCTGCGCTTTGGGGGATTTGCATCGGACATAAGAAACTCAATTACATCTGAATAAGTTGCGAGTTACGAGTTGCGAGTTGCCAGTGGATGCAAATGGATTCTCTCGCAACTCGCAACTCGGAACTCGCAACTCATTCTCATGCCACTTCCACAATGTTGTTCAGCTCTCCGTACTCGTTGGATTCGACGTAGGTGTTGCTTGGATCGGTGACCCATTTGCCATCGACGACCAGGCGATAGCGATAGCGGCCTGGACGCAGGGGCAGGCGTGCCATCCACGCGCCGCCGCTGCCGTTGCGATGCATTGGCGTCGCCGCGGGGAGCCAATGATTGAAATCGCCCGCCACCAGCACCTGCTTGGCCGACTCGAATTTCACGGCAAAAAGCACTTCGCCTTCGATCTGCTTGACGCCGTAAAACTCGTCGATCTTCTGTTGTGTCGTCTTGGTTTCAATGGTTGGAATGACTGGCGCGGGCCCACGAGGCGAGGGCGCGAGGGCAATCTCCATCTCCGTCTCGCCCGGCACAATCGTCCCGGAAGTCCCAACTCGGCTGGCAGGTTGCGTTCCGGGCGCGAGGTTGGGGCTGAATTGCACCGTTCCCCGGCCGAATTGCGCGTTGGTCAACTGTGCGAGTTGCCTTGCACGTTGCACCAGCTCCGCCGGCCGCGACATCTTCTGATCGAGCACTGGCTCAATGTCCACTGGCCGATGTCCCATCAGCTCGCGCGCCAGATTGACAAAATCCTTGTATCCCCGGCTGCCCGGATCGTATTCGGTGATCGGCTGTCCGAAGCTGGCCGCTTCTTTCAGCTTTGTATTGAAATTGACGGTGCTCTCCATCAGGTAATCGCGGAACTTTGCCCGCAACTCCGAAAGCACTTCGCGCGCCAGCTTCGTTCGCGTGTCATACAGCGTCGGCAGCACGCGAATCGACACTTCGCGATTGTAAAGCTCCTTAAGCTCCTCCAGCGTCTCCATCATCTTGCCCAGCCCGTGCAGGCTGAAATAGCCGGTCTCCACCGGCACCAGCACCTCTGCACACGCGCGCAGGGCGTTGAAGGTCAGCAGCCCGACGTTCGGCGGGCAATCGACGATGCACCATTCATATGTGTCCTGAACGGTCTCCAGCGCCCGCAGCAGGCGGTCTTCGCGCCCGGTGCGGCCCGCGAAGATCTGCTCGAATCCCGCCAGCTTCAGGTTCGCCGGCGCAAGATCAAAATCGCTGGCGATCTGCCAGACGATCTCGCTGATCTTTGCGACCTTGCCGTCGCCCGGCTCGATGATCGCGTCGAAGATGGTTCGCTCGATCTGCTCTTCGGGAACCGCCAGACCGACGCCGCAATGCCCTTGCGGGTCCATGTCCACCAGCAGCGTCCGATGCCCAAGGCGAGCGAGGCAGGCTGCCAGATTGATGCTGGTTGTCGTCTTCCCGCAGCCGCCCTTTTGATTAATGATCGCGATGGTCCGCATTGCCGACCTTCCTTGGTGATCTCTTGGGCGACAGGACCGACAAGGTCCCAATGCCCACCGGCAGCCGATCCGTCAGCCGCCCAAAGCCCATTGTTCCCTCCCATCGGCCCAAAGGTCCGAAAAACTTTAGAGTTATGGGGCGAACTGGGATGATGATCTCCAAGCCGCCGGACGAGGTTGATAGCGGCCGCGCCTCGTTTACTGTAAACAACGTCACGAAGCAGCGCATTCATGATGGGTGATGGCGTGGGTCAGGAAAAGCTAGACATGGACGGCAGCGCGGGCGATGCGGACTATCGCCGCATTGGCGGCGGGTATTCGTACTACCGTCAGACCGATCCGCAGATCGCAGCGCACATCAATCGCGCTCTGGCAGAGTCGCGCACCATATTGAACGTCGGGGCCGGCGCAGGCTCATATGAGCCCATCGACCGCCTCGTGGCCGCGGTCGAGCCTTCGGCGGCGATGCGCGCCCAGCGTGCGGGTCACCTGTCCAGGGCGATCTCCGCGGTCGCGGAAAATCTTCCATTCGCCGATCGCCAGTTCGACGCCAGCATGGCGACGTTCACCGTGCACCAGTGGCTCGACGCCGGCAGAGGTCTGCGCGAAATGCGCCGCGTCACGCGCGGACCGGTGATCATCCTCACCTGCGACCCGCGGCACGTGCAGAACTTTTGGCTCAATGAATATGCGCCGGAGGTGTTAGCCGCTGAAGCGCGTCGCTATCCGCCCATCGATGTGATCGTCGCTGCCCTGGGCAGATCAACCCAGGTGCGGTCGATTCCCATTCCACTGAATTGCCGCGACGGCTTCAACGAAGCCTATTACGGCCGCCCGGAGCGGCTGCTTGAACCCGGCGCGCGCCTGGCCTGTTCGGCATGGAGCTTTGTTGCCCCATCTGTTGCCACAAGCTACATCCATCACCTTCAAACCGACCTCACCTGCGGCGCATGGGATCGAAAGTTTGCAGCGCTGAGGACTCAGCCGGAATTTAATGGATCACTGCGGCTGATCATCGCACACCCCTGAGCGGAGTGCCATTGATGAGCTGAACTCGTAACGACCATCGCGCTCAGGTAAGACAGATGGAAGCGTTAGCGTCGAAGTTGAATAGGAAGTCATGGCCCTGACCGCCGTCAAAGGTAATGTCGGCGGTGCCGGTGCCTGTGACAATCAAGGCATCGGATCCGCTACCGGTCTGGATGAGAGCAGAGATCGGGTGGGCATCATTAGTGTTGAGCACGATGAGATTGGAGCCCGGCGCGGTCGCCAGCACGTCCACTTCAATAATCGGGACGATTCCCTGCCCCTCGTTGCCCCAGGCGACGGCATGACAGGTCTGGCCATCGGCATTAACGTCGACGCTGCCGTCGGCTTGGGCGGTAAGTGTCACATTACGGGCGCCAAAGACAGTCAAGACGCCAGAGTTGGAGTTGGGTGCAACCGCGACCACGAGGTTGAAAGTTGAGCTGCTCAGCAGTTGGCGCGGTTCCAGCTTCTCGATCATGTGCATCCTTGGGGTTGGCGCGGCGAGAAATTTCAACCCGCATCGGTCAAGGGGCGAAATCGAGATCAAAAATTTGCTCCCCTTTGAGCGCACCCCCAGTGTGGCCGATAACATCGGCGAACGCGCAGGCGCAACCTGCTTTGCGAAAGTTGAATGCGTCCCGTGGGGTTGGAATTGCTGCGGCTGCGCGGCGCGCAGCCGCAGCAATTCGGGCCAGGATCAGAAAAGGATCGGTTTGCCGAGCTTGCGGCGGAGGACCTGAATCTGGCCAACGTGCATCGCGACGTGGTTGGGCAACAGATAAATCACATGCCCGACGGTCGGGCACATCCGCTGGAGGAATTCGGGGGCAGGCTTGGCCAGGTCGGCTGCGGAAAGCGTGGCGACCCACTTGCAGGTGTTCTCACGAACCTGCTCAAGTTTGGAGAGCAGGTCGGCCTTTGTGCCGAGCTTGGCCGGGTCGTTGATCGACGCGGTGTCCTTCTTATAGCGCTCGACAAAACCCGCGGGAAGCTCGCTGATCGTTCGGCCGGCGCATGCGTTGACCATCTGCGCCTCGGCGGACACCAACTGGCCAAGTTGCCACAGCCCATTGTTGGCGGTCGGCACCGGACGCTGAATCAGGTCGGCGTCCGTCATGTCGTTCAGCGTCATCTTGATAAAGCCGATGTCCCGGCGAAGCACATCCACGAGAAGTTCGTTTTGCGGCATGATGATCTCCTTCACTTTGAAAAGGTTGAAAAACCCAGCAGCGAGCCCGAATGAATGATTGTATCTTTCGCGCTATTGAGAGGAACTTCCACCCTCCAATTAAAGAAAGTTTCTTCGGTCACAATCATTGGCCCGAGTTCAGAGGATGCAAATATTGCAGATCTATTGACGACCGCAATCGCCAACATTTCGTTCCCCCAATTCTCGCGAGAGTAGCTTGGCAAAATCATGCCAATCCAATTCGAGCACACGATCGACATCACTCAAACATTTTTGCGAAGTTCGTCTCGCCATTGATTCGCCGGCAACTTCCGAAGGAGACGATGAGCGCGATGGAAGCGCTCCGCACGCTTCTGGCGCAGACGCAAAAACCTTGAGAATCACCGGGTCTATCCTACAATCGCGGTGCGATGATCGAGCTGGGCGTGAACATCGACCACGTTGCGACGCTGCGCCAGGCGCGGCGGACGTACGAGCCGGATCCGGTCTGGGCCGCTGTCGAGGCGGAGCTCGGCGGCGCCGACGGCATCACCGTCCATCTGCGCGAGGATCGGCGGCACATCAACGATCGCGATGTTCAGCTCCTGCGCCAAACCGTGCAAGGCAAGCTGAACCTGGAAATGAGCCTCGCTTCCGAGATCGTGGAAATTGCCCTCAAGACGCGGCCGCAGCAGGCGACGATCGTGCCGGAGCGGCGCCAGGAAGTGACCACCGAAGGCGGCATCGACTTGACGCGCGAGCCGGATCGCATCACTTCGGCGCTTAATCGTATGAAGTCGATCGGCATCGTCGTTTCGGCGTTCATCGATCCGGACGAGAAGCAGATTGCCACCGCGGCCCAAATGGGTTTCGATGCAATCGAACTGCACACCGGCGAATATGCCAACGCGAACGGCGACGAAGTCGAGCGCCAGCTTGAGCGATTGCGCCGCGGCGCGGCAATGGTGAATTCCCGCGGCCTGCGGCTGCACGCCGGGCATGGATTGAATTACCGAAACGTCGGCCCAGTCGCGGCGCTTGCGAACATGCGCGAATTGAACATCGGCCATGCAATCGTGAGCCGAGCATTGTTTGTCGGCCTGCGCGAAGCAGTGCGTGAGATGAAGCGAGCGATGACTGGCGCTACCGATGTTGAGCCGCGATCAGACAATCGTTGAGGAGCAGCCAGTCTTGTCATGCTGAGCGCAGCGAAGCATCTGGCCGCTGTTAAAGAGCCAGATCCTTCGCTTCGCTCAGGATGACGAGACGTGACGAGTGAGGAGTGATACGTGCAACGTGACGTTTGTCACGTTTCACTCATCACTCATCACTCCAGTGATTTCACGAGGAAGTTATGAATCTCCAAGGCGCGATGACGGCAATGGTGACGCCCTTTCGGGAGGGCAAGCTGGATGAAAACCGGCTGCGCGAGCAGATCGAGTTCCAGATCAAAAGCGGTATCGACGCGCTGGTGCCGGTAGGGACGACCGGAGAGTCGCCGACGCTCGACTTCAAGGAGCACGCGCGCGTGCTGGAGCTGACGGTGCAGTTTGCACGCGGCCGCGTTCCCGTGATCGCGGGAACCGGCGGCAATGCGACCAGCGAGGCGATGGAGCTTCATCAGATCGCGAAAAAAGTCGGCGCCAATGCGTGCCTGTCGGTCAATCCGTATTACAACAAGCCGTCGCAGGAAGGACTGTATCGTCACTTCATGACGCTGGCCGATCGTGTTGATCTCCCAATCGTGCTTTACAACGTTCCGAGCCGGACTGGCATCACCATGAGTGCGCCGACGGTGGCGCGGCTCCACAAAGAAGGGCGCGGCCGGATTGTCGCGATCAAGGAAGCGACTGGCGTGATGGACATGGCAAGCGAGATTCTGTCCCTTTGCGACATCACGGTGATCAGCGGGGATGATTCGCTGACGCTTCCGCTGATGGCGATCGGCGCCAAAGGAATTATCAGCGTGATCTCCAATCTTCTGCCGGCCGAGACCAAGGCGATGACGCAACTGGCGCTGGACGGCGATTTTGCCCGGGCCCGCGCCATTCATCACAAATATTTCAACCTGACGCGCTCGCTGTTCATGGATGGCAATCCTGTGGGAATTAAATACGCGATGAAGCTCGCCGGCCGCGACAGCGGTGAGCTGCGCCTTCCCCTCTGGGAAGCCGGCGATGCAACGAAAAAGGCAATCGAAGAATTCATGAGAAAAGCCGGCGTTGGCATCGAGCGCAAGGAAGCTTGATCTCGTGACATGCAAATATCGTGAACCGTCCGGCATCCTTCGAGAGTGAATCGATGTCATCCTGAGCGAAGCGAAGGATCTGGCGCACCACGAAGAACCAGATCCTTCGCTTCGCTCAGGATGACAGAGCTGCGCTTCCGTGCTTGATCGGCAAGGCGATTGGCGAAATGCGTGAGCGAGTGGTTCACAGCGCAGGATGCACTGAAACTTCTGCACCCCTTCTCACTCCATGACGTTATTGTGCGTTCCCATTTTTGTGCAGAGCGTGCCGCAGGCGCAGCGCGATATCGCGCTGGCGGCCGAGGCGGGCGCGGACCTCGTGGAGCTGCGGCTCGATGACATCAGCGATGAGCTGGATGTGCGCCATATCGTGCAGGGAGCGATGCTCCCGTGCATTTTGACCTGCCGCCCGACGTGGGAAGGCGGACGCTCGCTGCTCGGCAACGAAGAACGGATGCAGCTTCTTCAAGGTGGCGCCGTCGATCGCGCACGCTACATCGATGTCGAGCTCAAGACGATCGAGCAGATGCGCGACTTTGCTTCGCCAGCGGACGTCAAGCTGATCGTCAGCAGTCATGATTTCACGGGGCGACCCGACAAGCTGCACAACCTGATTCTGCAAATGAACGAGTCGCGTGCCTCGATCAACAAGATCGTCTGGACGGCGCGCACGGTGCGCGACAACCTGGAGGCGTTTGATCTGCTTCGTACGCGGCAAAAGCCGACGATCGCGCTGTGCATGGGCGAGGCGGGGCTCATCAGCCGAGTGCTCGCCAAAAAGTTCGGCGGGTTTCTTACGTTTGCCTCGCTCAAAACGGATCAGGAAACGGCGCCGGGACAGGTGCCAATCGACGACATCAAGCGGCTCTATCGCTGGGACAAGATCGGTCCGCAGACAAAGGTGTATGGCGTTGTCGGATTTCCCATCGCCCATTCAATGTCGCCGGCCATTCACAACGCGGCGTTCGATCAAACCGGATATGATGGCGTTTATGTGCCGTTGCTGGTGAACGAAGGATACGAAAGCTTCAAGGCTTTCATGGAAAGCTTCGTTTCGTTTGAGGGGCTGGACCTGTCGGGCTTGTCGGTCACGATTCCCCACAAGGAAAACGCCCTGCGATATCTCATGGAAAAGGGCGGGGAAGTCGAGCCGCTGGCGCGGCAGATCGGCGCGGTTAATACCATCGTTATCGAGCGCGAAGGCGCGAACATGAAGCTCAGCGGCCGAAACAGCGACTACGCCGCGATTCTCGACAGCATCACCGATAAGCTCGGCGTCACGCGCAAGCAGCTTTCGGAGTATCGGGTCGCGGTGATTGGTGCGGGAGGAACCGGACGCACGGCCGTCGCGGCGTTGGCTCATTACGGCGCGACAGTCGTCGTCTACAACCGCACACTCCCGCGCGCCGAGGCTCTGGCATCGGAGTTCAACGGCAAGCGCGGGAAGGTCGTCGCCGCACCGCTGGGGAAACTGTGCGACTCCTGCTGTCAGGTGTACATCCATACGAGCTCCGTCGGGATGCACCCACATGTCGACGCCAGCATCTTCGGCGACACGCCGCCGAAACTCTCGCCGCAGATGGTGGTGTTTGACGCGGTTTACAATCCAATGAAAACACTATTGCTGCGGCGAGCGGAAGCGGCGGGCGCGCAGACCATCGGTGGCGTGGAGATGTTCGTCCGCCAGGCGGCGACGCAGTTCCAGGCGTGGACTGGTACATCAGCGCCGATCGAAGTGATGCGCAAAGTTGTGGAGAGCCGGCTATCGTCATGATTCTTCGTCTTCCTGCCCTGCTCATGGGGATCATGCTTGCGGCCTACTGGGGTCGCGTACTCCGCATGAGCTATAAGGCGCGCAAGCGAATTGGACAGGGCGCGAACCTCATTCCACCCGAGCGGCTCGGACGAGCGTTGCGTTTGATCTGGGCACCGGCCATTTTGGTCTGGATTTGCCAGCCTTGGCTGTTTGGCCTGATGCATGCGCCCCCTCGGATTTTCGCGCCGCTTTATGTCCAGCCGCTTCTGATGTGGCCGTGCGCGGCAATTGTCGCGATAGGCTTTGCAGTCACTTGGATTTGCTGGAAGAAAATGGGCCGGGATTGGCGCATGGGAATCAACCCGGCCGAGAAAACGACGCTGATTTCCACCGGGCCTTTCGCCTATGTACGACACCCGATCTATTCGATTTCGCAGCTCATGATGGCGGCAACGATGGCGGCATTGCCGAGCCCAGCGATGCTCGCCGCAGGGATTGTTCATATTGTCTTGATCCAATGGGAATCGCGCCGCGAAGAATTGCACCTAGCCAAAATCCACGGAGAAGCCTATCAACAGTATTGCCAACGCGTGGGACGATTCTTGCCGAATTGAAATAGCGCTTCGCCGCTCTTCATCGATTGAAAATGGCGTTCGAAACTCAGGGGACGATTGTCACGGACATGACTGCCGCGACCGGGCTCAATGTTTTTCAGAGGCTGGTGCGGACATGGGAGGCGGTCCATCCCTACAACGCGGCCCAGGTGCTGACGGTTGATTCTGTCGTCGGACCTCACACCGCGCAATCGGCATGGGAGTCGGCGCTGGCAGCTTTGGGCCTTGGAAGAGTTCGGGTCAATGACGGGGCGATCCGCCACGAAGTTCTCAATGGCGAGTCGAGTCAGTATCCGGTGAAGGTTCTTCCGTCTAATACGGATTTGGCTGGATATCTCAGCGGAGAGTTGAATCGGCCTTTCGATAATCCCGATGAGCCGCCATATCGCCCATTCATGATCCATGAGACCGGCAGCAGCCGCCTCGGTGTCGTCTATCGCCATTGGGTCGCCGACAGCGTTTCCATTCGGCGAGTGATGCAGAGTTGGTGTGAACAAATTGTTGGTCATTCTGGAACGAATGGCCGCTCGCTTTCAGCAGCGCCGGGATACTGGAGGTTGTTCGGCGCAAGGCGCGGGGGATTGCGACTCGATCAAACCGCGCTCGATCTCTTCCGCTCGCACATGCGATTTCGGCGGGTGCAGAAAGTCCGGAGTGTCGATGGAGCAGATCATTCCGTCGGGGTAGTCCTTGCCGAACCTCCGGATTGCCTCGAACAACTGCGGGCTCACGCGCGACGAAATTCGGTTACCGTTGGCGAAGTATTTCTGGCGGCATTGTGCGAGGCATGTGCGAAACATGTCCCGCTTCAATCGCGCCCAAGCCGGCGGGACGTCGCCGTTGGAAACATCGTCGATCTGCGCCCGCATGGCGGCCGCGATCTTTCAAATGATTTCGGATTGTTGTTGGGTTTCACGCATGTTTATTGCCGGCCGACGGACCTGCGCGACTGGGATCGACTCCTGCGCGCCGTGAGCCGGCAGGCTCGTTGCCGGCGGGGATCGGTCGCCCAAACCAGCGGGGCGTGGATGCTGGCGGCACTGGCGATTCAACGCCTGGTTCGGCCCGAGTCGATGTACCGCTTTTATCGCAAGGAGATTCCGCTGGCAGCCGGCCTATCCAATGTGAATCTCAACGGATGCTGGGCAAATAAGCCAAAACTTGCGCGGGTGAGTGGCTATCTGCGCATCTCGCCGACGGGCCCGATGGCGCCTGTTGTTCTCAGCGTGACAACGCTGGGCACAACGCTCCAGCTTGCACTCACCTATCGCGCAAAGCTTCTTTCCGAGCCGCAGGCGCGGCAGATGCTCAATTCAGTCGTCGAGCGTCTGATGATGCTTTAATTGACTGGCGCATTTCTTCATTAGGATGACACCTCAAATTTCCAAACAGGTGGTTTTTCAAAAGCTGCCAGATGCTTCGCTGCGCTCAGCATGACACACGTTGAGAGAAACGAGGCGATGCGAATCAAATCGACTGGAGAAACGTGAGTAAATCCTCAAGCTGTTCCGGCGGAATCGAATCGCCATCGGGGTGATGGTGCTGAACGAACACGTCCCGCAATGACCCGGCGCGGTTATTGTGGAAGTGGGCAGGCAACTGGCTTACGCCGCGCAGGGATGGCGGGTTGAATCGCGATTCTCCTGCCTCATCGCGAAGGCCGACATCATATGACTTGGACGATGTGAACGCCGGCGGCTTGTGACAGCGGATGCAGCCAAGCTCCTCGAACGCTTGGCGGCCGCGCTGTACCGCGGCGGTATTGAGCTGTCCGCGCGCGGCGGCTATGCCCGGCGCCGCCGATAGCGTGCGAAGATATGCGGTGATTGCATTGATGTTCTCCTCGCTGGCATCTTCCGCCTTGCCTTGCATCGTGTTCAGCAGCGACGAGCGCACTTGCGCTTCGAGCGCCGTCGCCCGCCCATTCCATGCCCACGGCCCGGTATCGGCCACGCCCATCAGCGACAGCACGCGCTTGGGCGTTGCAAAAGTATCGTCGCTGTGGTTGTCATTGAGCAGCCCGCAGGTGTGGCCATCGACGTGACACGAATTGCAGCTGTACCAGCCGCTCATGCAGAGCGTCGCATCGTGAAACAGGATCTCGCCGCGATCGGCTTCGCTCAACGCCGGCTGCCGACCAAGCAAAATCGTTCTCGACAGTTGCAGTTTCTCCAGATCAATGACGGAAATGGAATCGTCGAAGGTATTGGCGACGTAAGCACTGCGGCCGTCGTCCGAGATGGTAATGGCAGTTGGATTGCGGCCGACCGGGATGCGCCAAAAGTTGTCGAGCGGCGCATGTCCGATGGCGACATCGTTGACACCCGAAACTGCGACCACTTCTTTGCCATCGGGTGCAAACGCGACGGCACCAAGATCGCCGGCGCCTCTTCCAGAGCCGCCCAGCGGATAGAGTGACCAGTGCGCGATCGGAATCGCAGAGGACGAATTCGCGTCCTGTGAAGTTTGCAGCAGATGATCAACCCGCACATTCCGCAGCATGCTCCCCATGACCTGTCCCCAGAAGACGTGGTCTTTGTCTGTGGGAACGTTGGGAGCCACCAATTGATGAGTGATCACAAGCTCCTGCCCATCGGGAGTCGCCGCAAGGCCGCCGATGTTGTGACCTTGAATGCTCCGAACCGAGCGGAGGCTTCGCGTCGCCAGATCGACGATCGCCAGATTCCCGCCGAAGGCATCGGCAACAACAAGCGTCTTGTCATCTCGATCCAGCCATTGCTTGCGCGGCGCAAAGGGAAGATCAAGCATTCCCGCAACCGCCATTTGCTGGGCGCACGGCCGTCCTTGTTTGTCGGGAATTTCGATGAACGTAAGCCGATGCGCCCAAAGGTTGGCGATTGAGCCGCGTCTTCCATCCCGAGTGAGGATCAGGCTGACGGGTGAATGTCCGACCGGCAAGCGCCGGCATGTTGTCAGCGCGATGTCACTCGGTTCAATTGCAATCAGTTCGCCCGCCTCCGGGTCCACGGCGAAAAGCGCGCGGGTGGCAGAACTCCAGACGACGTCAGTTAATTGACGGCCGACTTTAATTTCATTCACCACGCTGCCACGATTCGCATCCAGAACGGAAATGGTTCCGCTCCTGCGATTGGCGACGAACAATTTCTGGCCCGCCAGCGCCATCGCCACCGGCCGGCGAAGCTGCGCGATGTTCAATGGACGCGCTAATTGATTGGAGCTTGACTGCCCCGCGCGCAAGCTCATCGCAAGCCAGAGGGCAATCGTTGCCGAAAAAATGGGAAACGCTAGCCGCATGTTTTCAACCAGACGCAGGATCGTCGATCGGACCAACTCATTCTACGTTGTTTCATGGCGTGGCGCGACAGACGATATCCTCTATATTAATGAAATGGCGAGTTGTTCGGAGGCGTTGGCGCCGTTGAACCAGGAAATCGCAGCCCGCCCATGTGCATGCGTGCAGGAAGCGGTGCTGCGCGGGCGCGGATGGGAGCGGGTTTTTCCAACCTGGCTCCAGGTGTTTCCACCACGGACAGTCATCTGGCGGAAAAGTGATCTTCCGATCGCGGGAATGCACCCGCGTCTTGAAGGGTTAAGGATTGTTCATCTGTCGGATCTTCATTTCCGACGCCGCTACCAGAGCGTGTGGAATGCATTGGGGGCGCGGATGCAAAGCGATGAGCCGGATCTGATCCTGATCACCGGCGATTTTGTCGATAGCAAGCGGAACCCATTCCCCGCCCTGCCATTCGTCAAGCGTTTTTTGTCAACGCTGCGCAGCAGGCTTGGTTGCTTCGGGATTGTCGGAAATCATGATGATTACAACGTGGCTTACGAGCTGCGCGACAGCGGCGTGAGGTTTTTAGACGGTAAGCGGCATGTAGTGGACGACAACGGAGCCGCGATCGAACTCATTGGCCTGCCGGGGGCGGAGCGATGCGATCTGGAGCGCGCATTCCTGGGTCGCCTGCCGGGGAAAGACGCCCAGAGCATCCGCATCGTTCTGTCTCATCATCCTGACAACATCCGGCAGGCGCAGATGCTGATGCCGGACCTTTACCTGACGGGACATACACACGGAGGTCAGATCTGTTTGCCGAGTGGATGGCCGATCATTCGTCACGACTCCCTGCCCCGGCGCTACACGCGCGGCGGAATTCATCGGTTGGCCGGGATGTGGATGAACGTGAGCCGGGGATTGGGCTTTACCGAGATTCCGTTACGACTCTTCTGTCCATCAGAGGTAAATGAACTGCGATTGGTTTGGGACAAGCGAGGAAAGTAGCGCCCGGGCCCCTGTATCGCAGACTAACTACGCCAGCGGTCTGGCAAAATGAGCCATTTCTGGTTGGGCAACCCGTCGGTACTCGGCCAGCGTCATGGTCACAGCATCGCAATGCGTGCCGGCCTGGAAGGTCACGCGGTCATCGATCACCAGCGACTCGTCCATCAACGTGGATAGCCCATACATGCGCCCGATGGGCGGTTCAGCGCCCAGTTCGCAATCAGGAAAGAGGCGGTTGAGCGATTGCTCATCGGCCAAGTGGACGTCAGACGCCTGTAACTGCTGGCGAAGCTCATCCAGGTCGATGCGATAACAGGCGGGCAAAGCGCAAAGAATAAATTGGCCGTCGGCCCGGACAACGACCGATTTAATCACCTTGCGGCCCGGGATATGTTCGACAGTTGCCAGATCTTGTGCGGTGTAGGCGGGTTGATGGTGAAGAAGGCGGTACTGAGCTCCCATCTCATCGAGGAACGATTGAAGGTTCATGCTACCTCCTGTTGCAGCGCTGCGATTGTGAACGTGCGACGGAGTGATTTCAACGCAATTTTCCACAATAGACCCGCTTTTATGGGACTAATTTTTTCGCAGGCGGGCGCAACTGCACCGTTGGGCTTCTAATCAAATCGTGGTAGAATTGTGGCGCACGTCACGGAGACAGTCATGCCCATTGAAGCCGAAAGCCTCAAGTACTGCTGCAAATGCAGCAAGGATGTGACGCACATCGGGCGGATGAAAGATTCCGATGGCCGCTACTGGTGCATCGACTGCGGAGCAAAGGATGAAGAGAAAAAACGTGTCCATGCCGGCGCAGTCTGCAAGGGATGTGGCGAATCTTTTTCAAAGCCGCAACTAACGTGGATCGGCGGCCTCCCCTATTGCGATCCGTGCGTGAAAAAGAAGTTCGCGGTTAAAAAGTCATTTTTTGGAAAGATTTGGGCGGGCCTCACTGGCGAATAGATCTATTGCCTGGCTTGATGGAAGAGATCCCACAAAAAAACCACCCGTGCGACGGGTGGTTCTTCTTCTTTGGATGGATGATTTTCAGCCGTGGCGGCGCTGCGCCTGATCTGTATGCACGCCCAGGCCGGAATCGTGAACGCCGCCGGTGGTATCGGAGTCGTCGGTGATCATCATCTGCTCATCACCGATTTCATTCTCGTCCAGCGTCTCGAGGGTCGTCAGGTCATCGCCTTCATCCTGCACTTCAGCGGAAAGACCTTCGATCCCTTCGATGTCCCCTTCCTGGGTAAGTTCTTCAACCGTAATTGGCGTTAACTCCTCATCCGCCGGTTGCCCGTCAACCTGGAGCACGAAAACAACAGGGCCAACCTGCACGCTGTCGCCCGGCGTGAGGGTCGCTTCCTGAATGCGCTGACCATTGACGTAGGTCCCATTGGAACTGCCCAGGTCCTCGACGCGAATCGAATCGTCGTCGCGCACCAGCCGGCAATGCTTGCGCGAAACTTCGCCGACGGGAATTCGCAGATCGCAGTCTTCACGCCGGCCAATGACCGTCATATCGCGGGTAACGGAGAAACTGCGACGTTCACCGTCGGCCCGGAACATCACAAGAACAGCCTGCATAAAAATAGTATCCGCCGATGTAACTAATGGTCCCCCAAGCGCCGAAGTTGGCGCCGAATACGGAGTACCCTAACGTAGAATGCTTCCGGCAGCAATACTATTATCGTAGCAAAACAGCGACAGCGCAAAGTGGAGACGCGTGAGCCGGCCGGAAGATCGCTGTGGTGCGATGAATCTATCTACGCTGATTGTAACGGAACAGAAGGAAAAGGCGCCGGCAGATCCCGCAGGAGCGCCGCGGGGTCTTCCCCCGGCCCACGTTGAAGCACTGTATGTTCACGTTCCGTTCTGCTTCCACAAGTGTCATTACTGCGATTTCTACAGCATCACCCGCCAGTCACCCCAGCGAATGGACCTTTTCGTTGACCTCATTCTGAGGGAGGCGGAATTTTGGGTAAACGGCGGCTTTGCCGGAACGATTCGACCGCGCACGATCTTCTTTGGCGGCGGAACTCCCAGCCTTTTGCCGCTCGCTACGATGCAGCGCCTGCTCGAAGGATTGCGCGAACGTTTCGATTTTTCTGCGCTTGAGGAGTGGACGGTCGAGGCAAATCCAGCGACCGTCGAAGCGGACTATTGCCGAATGCTCCGCCGCTGCGGCGTCGATCGCCTCAGCTTCGGCGGGCAAAGCTTCAACCCGGCGGAGTTGGCGGTTCTTGAGCGACATCATGACCCGGCTGACGTCGCGCGCAGCATCGATATTGCGCGGTCAACAGGGTTTGAACGCCTCAATGTTGACCTGATTTATGCCATACCGGGGCAGGATTTGTCATCGTGGATGCGATCCCTCGAATCCGCGATCGGTTTAGGCACGTCACATCTCTCCTGCTACAACCTCACCTACGAAGCCAACACGCCAATGGGTGTGAGAAAGCGCCTCGGACGCATTACCGCCGTCGAAGAGGACGTCGAGATTGCGATGCTGAGGGAAACGCGCCGTCGCCTGACGGCGGCAGGGCTTGCCACTTACGAGATAAGTAACTACGCCGCCCCGGGACAAGCCTGCCGGCACAACCTGATATATTGGACCGGCGGGAGCTATATCGGGCTTGGGCCATCTGCAGCATCTCACGTGGCAGGCCATCGGTGGCGAAACCGCCCGCACCTGGGGGAGTGGGAAATGGTCGTTGGGCGCGGCGGCCTTCCGACGATTGAGGTTGAAACATTGTCCCCTCACCATCGCGCCTGCGAGCTGGCAATGTTGATGCTTCGCCTGTCAACCGGAATTGATCTTGCCGAATTTGCAGCGCGCACAGGATTTGATGCGCGTGACCTCTTTCCAGATCCCATCGCACGATTCGCCCGCACTGGATTACTGGACGTGAACGAGCGACGAATTTGCCTCACTGAGCGAGGCATTGAAGTGGCTGATGGGCTGGCGAGCGAGTTTCTGGGCGTCTGATAAACGCAGCAAACTGCACTCTTTCCCGTTTTACCGATACTCACCAATTAAGCGGCCTACCCCTGCCGTCGATAGACCCAACGGAGACGGACTACAAAGCGCCCTGTTGCGGTTAACAGCGCAGTTTTCCTGTCCGCCCCAGTTGACCAACACTCGCGGCGAATCGTAGGTCAACACAAGAGTGGGAGAAAGAGAAATGCTCGGCTTTGTCCAAAATTGGTTCGCCACGCCCACCGACACGATAGGCGTCGACTTCGGGTCCGACAGCCTTCGCATGGCGCAGGTGGAAATGGTCGACGGCGAGTTCAAGCTGATCGCCGCGGCCGCCGCCGATGTTCCTTCTAATGCACGCAACGATGTTCCGGCGCGAATTGCCTTTTATGCCGAAGGGCTAAGAGATCTTCTCAGCCAGGGCGCCTTCAAAGGCCGCCGGGCAATCCTTTCGCTTCCCGCATCGCTCACCTACTACCAGCACGTGCGCATGCCGCGCATGGATGACGATGCGATGAAAAAGGCGCTGCTCTGGGAGCTGCGTGGGAAGCTTCCGGTCGATCCGTCGCAGATGGCGCTTCGGCACATCGTCGCCGGCGACGTTTATCAGGATCAGGACCCAAAGAGCGAAGTGATCGTGATGGCCGCCAAACGCGACATCGTCGATCAACTGCTCAACGCTGCGTCCAAGGCGCGTTTGGACGTGGCGGGAATGAATGTGGAGCCCAAGGCGATCATCGACTGCTTCACGCACGTCTATCGCCGCAAGTCCGACGCCGAAGCCGTCACGTGCTACCTGGACATTGGCTGCAACTCCAGCCGGGCTGTGATCGCGGTGGGCACACAGATTCGCTTCGCCCGCGTTATCCAGGTTGGCGGGGAGCATTTTACCCGGGCGGTTGCTTCGTACACGAAATTGCCGGTGGAAAAGGCCCGAACCCTCAGATTCCAGAACAGCGCGGCTGCCCCCAACGCTGAAGAATCGAAAGCAGTCGAAGCGGCGGCGCCCGCGCCCGATGACGATCGCAGAATTCAGAACGAATTTGCCCTCCTTGGCGCGGCGCTGAGCGCTGCACAGAAGCACCAGTCGCCGGCTCAATCAGCCAATCAGCCTTCCCCAACGCCTCCTGTTACGGATCAGCAACAGCAGATCGCTGACGCCTGTCGCGAGCCCATGATGAAGCTCGTCGACGAGCTGGCGCTCTGCCGTCGCTACTACGAGGCGACTTTCCAGAATCAGCCGTTGGATCGGCTGATCTTCCTCGGCGGCGAGGCGCGTCAGCGCACGCTCTGCCAGGCGATCGCGCGGGAGATGGGCGTTGCCGCCCAGATTGGCGACCCCATGGCCCGCATGAGCCGAACCTGTGAGCTCGGCGTGGAAAGCGGAATTGACCGCCGGCTGCCGCAGCCGGCGTGGGCGGTGGCCATCGGGTTGAGCATGGGCCCGGTGATGGCCGAGCAAGCAGCAGCGAAAAAGTAGAAGCCGTGAATAAATGTTTGGTCCTGCCAGACAGGACCGGGTGAAGGGAAGTTAGGAAACGAGAACTGTCATGACTACAAACAACGACCTGAGCTTTCTTCCGGATGACTATCTCGATCGCAAGGTCCGGCGCAGGACCACGATCATCTTCGGATCGCTGTTCCTGATCGTGGCGGTCGGCGTGGTCGCGGTCGTGCACACGACGATCAGCGCTCGGCGTGCCGAGGAGAAGAAGAACGCCGACGTCACCGAGAAATACGTCGAAGCCGCCAAGCGCATCGACCAGGTAAAGAAGATGCACGAGCAGCAGCGGAAGATCGTGCAGCACGCCGAACTGGCCGCCGCTCTCGTGGAGAAAGTGCCACGGAGCAATCTTCTGGCGGAGCTGACCAACTCGCTGCCCTCTGGTACATCGTTGCTCGAGTTCAGCCTGGAAGCCAAGGAGCATCACGAAGCGCCCGCTTCCACCTTCGATCAGAAGAAAGCTGCACTGGAAGCCCAGCGCAAGGTTGAAACCACCGGCTCGGGCGAGACCCCCAAGTTCGACGTCTTCATGAAACTCCAGGGCGTTGCCGCGACTGACGTGCAGGTCGCTCAGTACATCAGCAAGCTGAATCGCTCCACGTTCCTCAAAGATGTAAACCTGGTGATCAGCGAAGCCTACAAGCAGGGCAGCGACAACATCCGCCGTTTCGAAATTGAAATGATGCTGAATCCCGACGCGGAAGTGAAGGACCCGTCAAAGGCCCTCCGAACTGCCGCCACGGAAGTGGCAAACTAAGCGTCCAGGGAAAAAGGAAACAGCCCCAGAGCGGGAGGACCAAACCATGAAATTCGGAATTCAAGGCGTCATGTTCCTGATTGCAATTATGGCACTGCTGGCCGGTGGATTCATGATGTGCAACAAGGAGAACACGCTCAAGCGAGAGCTCTCCGAAGACACCGACAAGAAGCAGCGCGTGCTGAATGACCTGGACCGCTCGATGGTCGGCATCAGCGACGCGAACCGCAAGATTGCCGAGCTCCAGCAGGCCGTCAACTTCTTTGAGTCCAAGCTTCCGCAGGCCAAGGAAGTGGACAGCGTTCTGAAGGAAGTGTGGCAGCGCGCCGAGTCGAACTCGCTTCAGATCAAGACGATCAAGACCCCCAAGGCCAAGCGTGGCGCCAAGTACAGCGAGCAGGCGATGGAAATGAGCATCAGTGGAAACTTCACCGGTTTCTACACCTTCCTGCTGCAACTGGAAAAGCTCCCAAGACTCACTCGCGTCCAGAAGATGGCGTTGACGAAGATCAACGATCATGACGGGGAAATGGAAGCGGCGATGACCCTGACGATTTACTTTGAGCCGGACGGCACTGACTCGAGCCTCAGCTCCGCCCAGTAAGCCAGCGGCATTCGCGTTCAGGTCCGACAGTATTCGCGAACGCAGGAGAGACGACCATGAGTATCGATGACCAGGATCAAGTGGATCAGCAGGACAATAGTGCTGAGAATTCCGAAGAGATCGACGGCGCTTTTGTCAGCGATACCCCCAAAGGCCCCAGCAAGGGTGCCCTGGGCGTGCTGGCGCTGCTGGTGGGATTCGGCGGCGCACTGTACTTCATGTACGTGCGCACCGGCCCGCAATCCGCCAATGGCGCGACACAGGAGCAGGTTGCCGCAAAAACCACGATCGATGAATTCCTGCAAAATGGGGGCGGCAGCGCTAAGCTGATGGAACAGACCCTCAAGGATACAGAGAAGGTCGTTCAGGAATTCCAGGCCACGTCGGTAAAGAACCAGGTCCCGCTGGAAAGCCTGGGCAGCAATCCCTTCCGCCTCAAGCTCCCCGAGCCTGAGAAGAAGCCCGATGACGAGGCTGCGAAGGAACTCGAGCGGAAGCGGGCTGAAAAGCAGCGCATCGAGCATGACGTCAACGGACTGGAAATCCAGTCTGTGATGCGCGGCACCAACAGTGCGGTCATGGTCAACAACGTGATGTATCACGTTGGCGAGAAGATCGGCGACTTCACCGTCGACGAGATCCGCGCTCGCAGCGTGATCGTCAGCCAGAAGGGCTACAAGTTTGAACTGACCATGAAGAGGTAACCGCAGCATGTTTGGACGCAAATCCACAACTACAGAAGCGGCTGCGGAACGCAAAGGCGGCTCGAACGGTGCGGCCAAGGAGGCCTCCGATTTTGAGCCGCTCTGGCAGCCCACCGAAACCCGCACCCGCAAGGCCGTCGAGCAGCTTCTCCTGGAGCGCAAGCAGATCACGGAAGATCAGCTTCTCCAGGCCCGGCAGGTGGCGGGCCAGACGCCCGGCAAGAGCCTCGCGCAGATCCTGCTCGGGATGAACGTCGCGACCGAAGCGCAGATACTTTCTGCCCTGGCCGAGACGCTCGGACTTCAGTTTGAAACGCCCACTAAGGACGCGCTGGATCCCAATGCCTTCGGATTGCTGACTGCCGAATACATGCGCAAGCATTTCGTCATGCCGCTCCGCTTCGAGGGTGATGGAGAAGATCAGCGCGGCAAGACGCTCGTGGTCGGCATGGCCGACCCCAACAACGTCTTCCTGGTTGACGAAATCCGCAATAAGACCAAGCGGCCGGTGCGCACGGTCGTCTGCACCATGGCGGACATGGCCCGCGTCATGGAGCAGATGATGACCAACTCCTCCGACGTGCAGGTCGAGGAGATCATCAAGGACATCGGCGAAGACGACGTCCAGGTGATGAAGGAGAATCAGGACGACGTGACCGACCTGGCCAAGCTGGGCAACGAGTCACCCATTATCCGCTTCGTCAACTATTTGATTTTTGATGCGATTAAGCAGGGCGCCAGCGACATTCACATTGAGCCAAAGGAAAAAGAGCTGCGGATCCGCTACCGCATCGACGGCATTCTGTTCGCGTCGATGAATCCGCCGCATAACATGCAGGCCGCGATCATCTCCCGTCTAAAAATCATGGCGAACCTGGACATCGCCGAGCGCCGTCTTCCACAGGACGGACGAATCCGCGCGATGGTTCATGGCCGGAAAGTAGATCTTCGCTTGAGCACCCTTCCCTCGACATCGGGGGAAAAGTGCGTCATGCGTATTTTGGACAACAAGTCGATCAGCGTCTCGCTGGACGACCTGGGATTCAGTGAAAACGCATTGACGATCTGGAAGGCCCAGATCGATCAGCCGCACGGAATTCTGCTGGTCACCGGTCCAACCGGTTCCGGTAAAACGACAACCCTGTACGCGTCGTTGCGGTGTATGGACGCGTCAACGATGAACATCAGCACCGTCGAAGACCCGGTGGAATACCACTTGGGCACGGCGACGCAGGTGCAGGTCCATGACAAAATCGGAATGAGCTTCTCAGCAGCTCTTCGAAGCTTGCTTCGACAGGACCCTGACGTGGTGATGCTGGGCGAAATTCGCGACTCCGAAACCGCCAATATCGCCGTCCAGGCCGCCCTCACCGGCCACCTTGTGCTCAGCACGCTTCACACCAACGACGCGCCTTCTTCCGTAACGCGATTGATTAACGTCGGCGTCGAGCCTTACCTCATCAGTGCCGCGCTCAACGCAGTGCTGGCACAGCGTCTGGTGCGAAAGATCTGCCAGCAGTGCCGCGAGGAATATGAGCCCACCGAGGAAATGAAGGAGTTTCTCAAGCTCCAGGGATTTATGGGCGACAAGACCTATCGCGGCAAGGGTTGCGACAAGTGCCGCAAGACCGGCTACAGCGGGCGGTTGGGCATCTACGAAATGATGGTGATGGACGACTCGCTGCGTGACGTGGTCACGGGCAACCCCGACGTAAATCACCTGAGAAAGCTCTGCCGTGAACGCGGGCTTGTGACATTGAGAGAAGATGGGTTCCAAAAGGTCATGAAGGGCCTTACGACGGTCGATGAGATTCTACGTGTGACCGAGAACGCATGAACAGGCATTACTTATGAGCCTTCTTAACGACATCCTTCGCAACGCGGTTCAGGCCAAGGCATCTGACGTTCACATCAACGTTGGATCCCCTCCCCTCTTCCGCATCCACACGGTAATGACCAACAGCGACTTCCCAATCGTGACGCCCGAAGGGGCAGTCCGGTTGGCCAAAGAAATGATGAATGAGAAGCGCTGGGCGGACTTCGAGGAGCATCGCGACAGCGACTACTCCTATGAAATCCCCGGTCTGGGCCGCTTCCGTGTCAACGCTCACTACCAGAGGAACACGGTCGCGCTTTCCTTCCGCGTGATTAACGACAAGGTCCGGCCATTGGAAACTTTGTTCCTTCCGGATGTCTGCACGAAGCTGACCTATCTCCCGCGCGGCCTCATTCTCGTGACCGGTCCAACCGGTTCGGGAAAGACCACCACGCTGGCCGGCATGATCGACGCGATCAACCGCCGCGAGCCGGGTCACATCATTACGCTGGAAGACCCAATCGAATATGCGTTCATCAGCAACAAGTGCGCGATTGAGCAGCGCGAAGTCGGCAGCGACGTGCCGAGTTTCGCCAGCGGCCTGCGTCACGCGTTGCGTCAGGACCCCGATACGATTCTGGTGGGCGAAATGCGAGACCTGGAGACGACGGCCTCCGCGATCACCGCGGCAGAAACCGGTCACTTGGTCTTCAGCACGCTCCACACGGTCAATGCCCCGCAGACGATCGAACGTATCATTGATATTTATCCGGCCGACGAGCAGAACCAGATCCGGTCGATGCTTGCGAACACGCTCCAGGCCGTTATCAGCCAGACGCTGTTCAAGCGCAGCGACCAGCCGGGCATGATTCCGGGTGTGGAGATCATGCTCTGCACTCCCGCGGTGCGAAACTGCATCCGCGAAAACCGCATCTTTGAAATTCCGAACATCATCGCGACCAGCCGGTCGCTGGCGATGCAGTCGCTGGACGACTCGATCAAGCATCTTTTCGTCAACGGCTACATCACCAAAGAAGATGCGATCGCCCAGGCGGCGCATCCCGAAAAGCTCGAACGCGCTTTGGCAGCTTAAGAACAGCAGGCAGCAGGCAGTAGTCAGTAGGCAGATAACCTCTCTACCACTGACTGCGATCTGCGGCCTATCAGGGCAGTTTAAGAGGAGCAGGTGGCAGGCAAGAGACGGGAGCCGGAGAAGAGCATTCTCTGACGACTGACGACTGACTACTGCCTACTGAAACGAAATGCCTACGTACCGTTACGAAACCAGTGGAGCCGGTGGGAAGGTGACGGCCGGAACGATCCAGGCGGCAGACCTGGCGTCCGCGTCACAACAGATCCGCGCCAAAGGCGAGTACATCATCTCCCTGGCCCCCGCGGACGCCATTGGCAAAAAGGGAAGTCTTAACTTCTCGGTGAGCATGGGCCCCGGCCTCAAGGACGTGGCCAGCTTCACCAGCCAGCTCGCCGTCATGATCCGCGCCGGCATCAGCATTCGCTCTGCAATTGAAGGCATTTCTGACCAGGCGGCCAACCCGCGCTTCCGTGAAATGCTGATCCAGATGAAGAAGGACGTCGAAGGCGGTAAGCAGTTCTCCGACGCCCTCATGCGATATCCCAACACTTTCTCCGCGCTCTACGTCAACATGGTGAAGGCTTCGGAACTGTCGGGCGGATTCAGCAAGATGCTGGATCGAATCGCCGCTTATCTCGCGCAGCAGATCGAAACGCGCGCGATGGTGGTCGGAGCCATGATTTATCCAGGAATCATCGGCTTCATGGCAACCGGCACGACCGTGTTCCTGCTGGTGTTCGTGCTTCCGCGATTCATGGTGTTGTTCGCCGGCCGCGAAGCTGCCCTGCCGCTCCCGACCCGAATGCTGCTGGCAATTTCTGCGTTCCTGATCAACTACTGGTACGTCATCCTCATCGCCCTTGCGGCGCTGGTATGGGGCATCTGGGCGACCCTGCGGACCGATTGGGGCCGCATGTATTTTGACAAGATCAAGTTGACCGTTCCTTTGTTCAAGAAGATGTTCCGTGCTCTTTACATCAGCCGCAGTCTTCACACGATGGGCCAGCTCGTGAACGCGGGCGTGCCGATCCTGGACACCCTGAGCATTACCGCGGAAATCAGCGGAAATACGCTCTATCGCCGAATGTGGCGCGCCGTCTACAGCGCGGTCAAAACCGGCAAGAAAATCTCCACTCCGCTGGCCAAGAGCCCTTTGCTTCCCCGGGCGGTCGTGCAGATGATCAACGCCGGCGAAGAATCCGGTAAGCTTGGCGAAGTGCTCGACCAGGTCAGCGACTTCTACGCCAAGGAGCTTAAGTCGGTCATCAAGAGCGTCACGGCGATGATCGAACCGCTCATGATCGTTCTGATGGGTAGCGTGGTCGGCTTCATCGCGATGAGCATCATCCTGCCGATCTTCAAGCTCAGTCAGATCGTCAAGTAACAACCAGGCAGAACCAATCGAGATTGCGGAGCGAGTCGAACTCGCTCCGCAATTTTGTTTTTTGGGACTGATGTAGTGCCTCGACAAGGGAAAAATGTCCCATAGCTTCCGAACGTATTGTCATCCTGAGCGCAGCGAAGGATCTGGCCGTGCTGCAAGAGCCAGATCCTTCGCTGCGCTCAGGATGACATCCGTGTTGCCCTATCGTTTCAGTCCGCGGTACGGACCCTGCATCTGCTTAAGGTGAGGCTTGCGCCGGCGTTTACAAAAGCACGCTTTGCGCACCTTTTTCCGCCTCGCGATTTGACCGGCCGAAAGATGAATTGGATATCTTGCCCATGAGCCATATGACACCAATCCTTCGCCGCGGGCGGCGCGGATTTACCCTCATCGAGACGGCGATGGCGATGGTGATTATCGGCGTGGCGGTGGGCGCCATGCTGCAACTCATCGCGGCCGGAACACAGGTCAACATTGCCGGAAGCGAGCTGGCGACGGCTATCAATCTTGGCAAGAACATCAAGGAGTTTTCCCAAACGCTCACTTACAAAGATCCGACCGGCTCGACCACGCGGCCGACCTCCTTCGCACTCTGCAATGACATCTGGGACATGGACGGATTCACTGTTTCTCCGCCCGTTGATTGTGCCGCAAGACAACTGGACAGCTACGGCTCCTGGTCGCAAAAGATCACCGTGCAGACGGTAAACCCGGCACAAGTGGCTTCGACGCGGCCGACCGACCAGACTATCGGCATTGCCAAGATCACGGTCACCATCAGCCATGCTGGCCACTTCGTACACAAAGCGAGTTGGCTGGTGAGCAGCCGCACCTCCGGAAACTGAGCGGATTGTTATGCGATAAACCAACGGTGGCCGACGGTGGTCGGCCACCTTTTTCATGCGCTCACTGCAGTGTCAAGGTCCAATATCCCAGTTTGACATGCGGGAGAATGAATTGGACATCAAGGCGATGAGTTACCCAATTCAAAGACGGCTCCCAGGGGGGCGAGGTGGTTTCAGCCTTATTGAAACCGCGATGGCCCTCATGATCGTCGGCCTGGCAGTCGGCGGAATGCTCCAGTTGCTGGCCTCAGGAACACAGACGAACCTGGGCGGCAGCGAGATGACGACGGCAATCAACCTGTCTAAGAACATCCGCGAAGTGGCCGCCGCCCTCGCCTATCGAGATCCGACCAATCCCGCGTCCGCCAACACCAACAAGTACAATCTGCCCGCGGCTAACGACATCTGGGACCTCGATGGCCTGGTCTTGTCGCCGCCTGTCGATTGCCTGGGAAAATCAATCGATCTCTATGCCAACTGGACTCAGAAGATCAGCGTTCAAACCGTCTCCCCAAATGACTTCAAATCTGTTCGCCCCAGCGATCCTACGGTCCCTACAGCGCTGATCACCGTCACAATTCTTCACCAGAATCAAACCGTGTACACGACGAGTTGGCTGGCATGTGCTCCCGACTCGCCAACGGGGCCTTGAATACGAATTTTCATAGCGTCTTGCAACCGGCCAAGCGACACGACGAGGTTCCCATGCGAAGGCCAATTATCCGTAAACCATCTCGAGCGGGATTTGCGTCAGTACTGGCAATGCTCTACCTGGTGCTGTTCAGCACTCTCGCGGTGGGCTTTTACGTGGCAAGCAGTCTTTCCACGCAAGTCTCGCGCAACGAGCGATCCAGCACGATCGCCCAGCAGGGCGCGGAATCCGGGATGGAATACATGCGCTATCAGCTTGGCGCAATGACTGTTCCTCCCGGCACCACAAACGACACATTGCTGGCGACGGTTTACGGATTGCTTTCGTCGAGCATGAACGGCGGGCCAAACATGGGCCCCGATGTGCTGACTCTGTCCAACGGGAAAATTTATGTCCCGGGCAATCCCAGCCACTTTATCACACTCGACTCGCGCACAGGCGCGGCATTCCAAGCCACAATCGAACAAAGCGGCGACAAGCTGCTTTGCACCGTCATTGGCGCCAGCGGGACCTCCACCACGGTTCAGCGCGGCGTTCAACTGAGTTTCAAAAACGCGCCCAAAGCGAGCGCTATTTTCAACTACGGTGTGGCTTCAAAAGGTAAAGTGGTCACCGGTGGCGCCTCCTACATCCTTGGCAGCCCCGACCCCGCCCTCGGCAGCGTGCTTTCGACTTCCACCGACTCCACGCCGGTCGTGATCGGCGGAAAGCAAGTCAGCGGCGACATCAGCATCACCAATGCCACCGGGACAGTCTCCTACAGCGGCGCATCGATTGGTGGAACGACCGATCCCACCAAGATTGCCGATCACATTCACAAGGGCGTGGCCGACCCCGCCTTTCCCACCGTTGACTCCACGGTTTATACCAGTGCCGTGCCACTGACAGCATACAGCGGCGGCAAAACGCTCACGAACATGTACATTCCCGCCGGCACGAACCCCAGTTTCAACGGAAACACCACCATCAACGGCGTGCTTCTGATCAAAGCGCCTAACGTCGTCACCTTCGGTGGAAACGTCACCATCACCGGGGTCATCGTGACCGACAACAACGTCCCATTTAACAGCACCACAAACGTCCTGAACTTCAGTGGCAATATCAAAGCGTACGGCGTTCAGTCCCTGCCCAATACCAGCACGTACGCCAATCTTCGGAGCCTCACTGGCGCGTTCCTTCTCGCCCCGGGCTTCAACGTCAGCTTCTCGGGCAACTTCGGAACGGTGGCCGGAAGCATCATTGCGGGCGCGGTAAGCATGACCGGCAACGCCGGAGGCACCGTCCAGGGCAGTGTCATCACCACCGAAGATCAGCCGCTCACGCTCAACGGCAGCTCTGATATCACGATCGCGAGCACCGGAACCAGCAACTATCCGGCTGGTGTGAGCTTTGGCAGCTATTACTCGCCGCTCCCCGACACTTACGTCGAGATCGTGCCATAACTGGATTTGCCCAGGTCCGAGAATCAACGACGGTGGCTGGCCAAAACGCCAGCCACCATCGCTTTTCACGGCTTAGAAATTTGAACTGGTCCGAATGTCCCAGTTTGACATCCGGCAAAATGAATTGGACATCACCGGTGATGAGCTTCGTAATTCCCAAAACGCGCGCATTCAATCGTGCCGGTTTCACGCTGATCGAAACCGCTTTGGCGATTGTCATCGTGAGTCTTGCCGTTGGAGGCATGCTTCAACTGCTGGCCGTCGGAACGCAAAGCAATATCAGCGGCACCGAGATGACCACCGCAATCAATCTCACTAAGAACATCAAGGAGCTGTCCACCCGGCTTGCCTTTCAGGATCCGGCCAATCCGTCTTCGGCCTTCACTCCTGAAAGCACCTTGGCGACTGCCAATGACATCTGGGATCTCAATAACCTGAGCCTCAGTCCCCCGGTGGACGTGCGAGGCGTGGCGATTCCAGCCTACGAGAACTGGACGCAAAAGATCACCGTTCAGACTGTGTTGCCGCGCCAACTGGTCGCGGCGCAGCCGAACGATCCGACACAGCCGACGGCGATGATTACGGTAACGATCCTCCATCAGAAACAAACGATCGCGACCAACAGTTGGCTGGTCTGCGCGCCCAATGCGACAAATTAACTGTGGTCCCGAAGGGATGTTCGAAAGGAATGAGGGGCGAGAGGTTGATCATGCGTAAATCTAACAACCAACGAATCCGTCGTCGTGGATTCGCCTCGCTGCTGGCGATGCTCTACGTGGTTCTGTTCAGCGCCCTGGCGATCGGGTTCTTCGTCTCGACCACGCTCTCGGTGCAAATTGCCAAGAACGAGCGGTCCACGACCGTTGCACAGTTCGCAGCCGAATCAGGCATGGATTTCATGCGATATCAGCTTGGTGCCATGACCATTCCTCCAGGCACCACTTCGGCCCAGTTGCTGACCACCACCTACGGCCTGCTGTCCGCGAGCTTGAACGGCTCACCGAACATGGGCACTGACGTGGTGACGATGAGCAATGGCAAGATCTATGTTCCCGGCAATACCAGCCACTTTGTGCCGCTCGACAATCGAAACGGCGCAAAGTTCCAGGCCGTCCTCGAGCAAGTGGGCGACAAGATCCAATGCACCATCATGGGCGCGGGTAAGGACAGCACGTCCCTCCAGCGTGGCATTCAACTAACCTTCAAGAACGCGCCCAAGGCCAGCGCCATCTTTAACTATGGCATTGCCTCCAAGGGGACAATTGTGACGGGAGGCGCATCGCACATCCTGGGCAATCCCGATCCGGCGATGGGCAGTGTGCTGTCGGCTTCCGGCGACTCCAACCCCGTCAGCATCGGCGGAAAGGAAGTCAGCGGCGACATCAGCATCACCAATGCCACCGGCAGCGTCACCTATGGTGGCGCGTCCATCGGCGGGACCTCCGACCCGACCAAGATTCCTGACCACATTCACAAAGGCGTTGCGCCTCCGGCATTCCCGACCGTCGACTCCACCGTCTATACGACCGCGGTGACGATGACGGCCTACGCACCAGGCCAGCCTTTGAACAACGTTTATATCCCGCCTAATACCAATCCGAGCTTTAGCGGAAACACCACCATTAATGGCGTTCTGCTGATCAAGGCTCCAAACAAAGTGAGCTTCAGGGGAAACACGACCATCACCGGTGTAATCGTGACCGACAACAATGTCCCCTTCGATGCCAACAACAACACCATCAGCTTCGCTGGTAACGTGAAGGCCTACGGTGTTCAGAACCTTCCTAACAACAGCACTTACGCCAACCTTCGCAACCTGACCGGCGCGTTCCTCCTTGCCCCCGGCTTCAACACCAGCTTCACGGGCAACTTCGGAACGGTTGCCGGGAGCATCATCGCTGGAGAGATCAGTATGACCGGCAACGCCGGGGGCACCGTTCAGGGAAGCGTGATCGGAACGGAAAACCAGCCGCTCACCATTAACGGCAGCTCAGACATCACCATCGCAAGTACCGGAACTAGTAACTTTCCAGCGGGCGTGACTTTTGGCGGCTATTACGCCCCACTGCCCGACACTTATGTGGAGATCGTGCCATGAACACTCGTTTCAAACTCGCTTATTTTAAGCGCCGTGCAGGACTGACCCTCATCGAAACGATGGTCAGCCTCAGTATTGCCGCCAGCCTCATGGTGGCGGTTGCGGCGGCGTATAACGCCTCGGCCGCCGCGGTGACTGCCAACGCGGACTTCTTCCGCGCCACGCAGGCCGGGCGCATCACCATGAACCAGATGCTGGCGGAGATTCGCCAGTGCGAGTCGGTGTCGGTCTACAGCGACCACATCGACATCATCCGCGCCAGCGCAAACATGGTTACCGATCCGACACTTGGAACGGAGGTCTACCGCCGCTTCAAGTACGATCCCACCAACAAGCTCATCACGCTCCAAATCTTCTACGGCGCTACCAGCACCGGCGGAACGGTCTACGAGATGGCCTCGAACGTTTCCGGCGTCGGCTTTGGTCCGGCAGTGATGGGACAGGACTGGAACAACACGACCGTTGTCCAGCACGTTCCCATCGCGGTATCAGTGACCGTGGGCAAGAACTTCGTGACGCTCAACGGCGCCGCGGGTCCTCGCCGCGCCCAGAAGTCTTACTAGGGGGCAATAACCGCAACCGCGTGAATTTCCGGCCAGATGTTAAATGCGGTACGACTTGACGCGCGCCGGGCGGAATTGGATATCTTCAACATGAAAGCGCTAAAGAGAGACAATTCGCAAGCCGACGCGACCCGCCGCAACGCGGGCGTCAGCCGAAAGAACAAGCACGGTATGGCCTCCGTCCTGGCGATGCTTTACCTGATCCTGTTCGCGACGCTGGCCGTCGGATTTGTCACCGCCACCAACATGAGCGCGCAAGTCGGCCAAAACGACAAGCTTGCCGAGCAGGCGGCCGTCGCCGCCGAATCCGGCATGCAGTATGCGCGGTATCAGCTTGCCTCGATCGTTCTCCCCTATGGCACGAACAATACCAATCTCCTGACCAACGTTGCATCACAACTGAATGCCCAGATGGGCGGCACGGCGGATATGAGCGGTTCCGTGACCGTCACCGGCGGCGCGATCTATCTCCCATCGCAAACCGGTTACATCACCTCAGACAGCGAGCTCAAGTCGCAGTTCCAGGTCAAGATCACCCAGAACGGCTCTAACCTCGTCGTTACTACGCACGGCACGGTCAACAACAGACCCGTCAGCGCCAAGGGAGTTCAGCTCCAGTTTGCACCCTCGAGCTACTCGATGATTGGCATGAGCAGCATTTCGCTGTCGCAAAACGCATACACTGACAGCTACGACGCGTCCAAGGGCGCCTACAACGCCGCGACCGCCCACCACCTGGGCTCGATCGCGTCCAACGGCAACATCTCGCTGGCCAACGCCGCCCGTGTTGATGGCGATGCGCGTTGCGGCATCGGAAAGACCGTAACCAAGTTGAATACTTCGACCGTCACCGGTACTTCAACTCCGCTGCAAACCACGCTGGTGATGAAGAGCGTCACGCTTCCAGCCGTGTATACCGACTTGGGCGACATCAACATCAGCAGCGGCACGATGTCGTTAGCTGGCGGCGTCTACCGCATCGGCACCCTCACCATGAGCGGCACCGCCAAATTCAGTTGGACCGGACCTGTCCAAGTCTACATCGCTAACGGATATTCGATCACCCAAAGCGCGCAGATCAATACCTACAACAACCTTCCGGCAAACCGAACGCTCTACTTCCTGCCGACCTGCACCACCGCCACCTGGAGCGGCACCAACAACTGCGTTGGCGAGCTCTACGCTCCTGACACCGCCTTCACCATCAGCGGCAGCGTCGAACTCTTCGGACGCATCACCGCCAAGAGCATCACCAACAGCTCCAGCGGCGGGTTCCACTGCGACGAGTCCCTCCCCCCCTGCGGCATCGCCGGCTTCGCCGCCGTACCAGACTCCTACATCGAAGTGCCTTAAGGAAATTCCGGGATTTGCGACGTCTCACACTTTCGCGGCTTCCCGCTTGGGATCAAAGACGTCGCGAAGTCCATCGCCGACGAAATTCAGCGAGAGCAGCGTGATGCTCAGCAGGGCGCAGGGGAAGATCAGCATATACCACCGGTGATGTACTATATTGATCGCCGGCCCTAAACCTTCGCTGGCCAGCGAGCCCCATGTTGGAATCGGCGGCTGAATGCCGATGCCCAGGAAGCTCAGGAATGACTCCTGGAGAATCGCGGAAGGAACGGTCAGAGTCGCGTAAACAGTGATCGGCCCAATCAGGTTGGGCAGCAGGTGTCGGGTGAAGATTCGCCACTCCCCGAGTCCCGCGGCTTTGCACGCTTCGATGAACGGCTGCGCCCGGAGGCTGAGAACCTGCCCGCGAATGACCCGCGACATCGTCAGCCAGCTCACCAGCCCGATCGCCAGGAAGAGGACGACCATGTTCGCGGTCGAAGGGCTGAAATTCAGCTTCCCCAGGGCCGGTTCCAGCGCAATCTTGAAGAGCACGACCAGCAGGATGTATGGCAGGCCATAAAGAATATCGACCGCCCGCATGAGCAGCGAGTCGATCCACCCGCCGCGATAGCCCGCCAATAGCCCGACGCTCACGCCGAGGATGACGGAAATCAGCGCCGCGGCAACGCCAATCCCCAGGCTGATCGCCCCGCCAACCAGGCATCGCGAAAGCAGGCTTCGCCCAAGCGCATCGGTGCCAAACCACATCCAGGCGGGATGTAGTTGCGGCGATTGCCGAGAGAGGCCCGCCCGCTGATTGTCATAGAAGAAAGGACTGGATTGCCCCGCGACAGGCCGGTCGCGCAGCGTGATTGGCAGCGTGCAGACGCAGGCGAGCACGATCAGCACCAGCGCGCCCCCGCCGATGAGAATGCGTCCGCTGCGCAGCAGCCGCCGCGACAACCGATCAGGCGCCGAGCGCTCCAGCCGCGCAACGACAGCCCCTTCGGGCTCAGGAGCATCGAGAATGGGTCGTGTGATGGCCGACATGGAACAATGAAGAATGATGAGTGAAACGTGACAGATTCTTCGTCACGTTTCACTCATCATTCATCATGCTTTCGCTGTCACGTCAATTCTTGGATCGACAAACGCATACGCGATGTCCACGATCAGGTTGAACGTCAAGAGAAATACCGAATAAACCATCACCGTCCCCAGGATCAGTGTCTGGTCGCGATTGAGAACGCTGTTGACAAAGTGCTGCCCGAGGCCCGGGATGTTGAATACTTTCTCAATCACAAAGGAGCCCGTGAGCGTCACCGCCGCCGCCGGGCCCAAAAAGCTCAGGACTGGAAGGACGGCGTTCTTCAGGGCGTGTTTCCAGATCACGACGCGGCGCGAAAGTCCTTTGGCGCGGGCGGTGCGAATGAAGTCGCTGCTGAGCATATCGATCATCGATGCCCGCGTGAGCCGCGCGATGTAAGCCATCGGCGCGAGCGACAGCGCGAGGCCGGGAATCAGCAAATCGCGGATGGACCCCCACTGGCCAATCGGAAAGATCCGCAGGCCCGTATAAAAAGCCGCGAAAAGAATCGTGCCGGTAACGAAGCTGGGGAAGCTGATCCCGATCAGCGCCACCGACAAGCTGAACCAATCGAACAGCCCATCGCGCCGCACCGCGGCCATCGCCCCAATCACGACGCCTGCATAGGTTGCGATCAGCAGTGCAAACATTCCCAGTGTCACCGACACCGGCAGCGCATCGCCGATGATCTTCGAGACCGACCATTCCTCATAAGAAAAACTCTGCCCGAAATCCCCTTTGAGCATCATCACCGGATAGTGCGCCAGGAAGGTGTACCAATGCTCGGCATGAAGCCTTCGTTTGGTCGCTTCGATGACTGCCGGGTCGATCTTCTTATCGGTGCGCGTAAACGGATCGCCCGGCGCCACCCAGACAAGCAGGAACGTCACCAGATAAATGATCGCCAGAATCAGCGGAAACTGAAGCAGCCGAATTGCAACGAAGCGGCCCATGTGCGTGCGAAGCTATCGTGATTGCAGCCGTATGGCAACGTCGCGATGATGACGGCAGGACCGCAACTACTCAGTCGTCAGTCCCACTTCACGCCTCGCTCAATGGATTATTTCAGATGTAGCGGACTTGATCCACGAATTCATCGGCTGTGACTTGGTTCAACAGGATCAGCAATCGACGCGCGATTTCATAGGTCGTGCGACGGACGGAAATGATGATGCCGGCGTGATGGCTGCCGGCGATGAGCCATTCAGCAGAAAGCCATTCAAAATCGACTCGGTTATGAGTAATCAGCACACGTTCCGCCGTCGCAGCGAATCCAAGTTGCTCAGCGTCACTCCGCCCGATATTTCCGGCGGACAGCGTCGTGACCGCGTCGAATCCTCGCGCATTGAGTAGTTTGGCCAGGAGGACGTCCACATCCTCATCGAGGTACAGCCGCGCGAAGAGCTCCATCAGGCGTTCCTCGTCAGTGGATCAATTTTGTTGTCCGGGATCTGGTTTCTGTGGATGTAGTCATTGATCTCTGACTGATGGTCGCTGTAGTAACTCAGCGCGTCGAAAACCTGAGCGAGTGTGAGGTGCGGCAAATTCACAGGAATCTGCTCGGGCGGCACCCCCAGCCGCCATAGTTCGACGATCGCGCGCACGGGAGTGCGCGTTCCGATGATGATCGGCTCCCCACCGAGGATCGAATCATCGCGCACAATATAGCGGTTGAGAGTGGTGGCCATGATCGCGTTAATTATATCCTCTCTCCCGCAGTCGAACATGACCGGACATTGCGGCGCAGTGCCGCGGCATTTCTACATGCATCATTTTGCGCGCCCTGGCGCCTTCGGCGTCCAGGCCATGTCGCGCCAACATAGATGCGCTTCTGGCTTTAGTGTCACGCGAAGCAGCGAAGGCGCGAAGAAAAATTCTCGAGCTGTTCTTTTCTGGTGAAAACAACACATTGAATTCAAGACGTTTTCAAACTACGAGAACTTCTTCGCCTCTTCGTGGCTTCGCGTGACACAAATTCACCACGGCGATTCGCGCCGATCAGCACGCAACTCACTTCACGACTTCGACCGACTTGAAATTTAACATCTCGCGCGGGTTGAGCGGGATGCCTTTCACGTTGTCGCGGTAGAGGTAGCAGACGACGTAGTTGTACATCGGTAGGATCGGCGCTTCGTTCAGCAGGATGTTCTCGGCCTGCTCGAAGTAGCGCAGGCGCTGCTCGCGGTCGGGCTCGACGTCGGCTTTTTTGCAGAGCTCATCGTACGCCGGATTGATCCAGCCGGAGTCGTTGTTCTCGCTGTCGGATTTGTATTTATCGCTGAAGGTGGAAGGGTCGTTGTAGTCGCCGAACCAGCTCGCGCGAGCGACGGCGTAATCCTTGTTGTGAAGGCGCTCGCGGAACATCTTGATTTCGATCCCCTCGAGCTTCACATCGACGCCGAGCTTTTCCAGCCACTGGCGGCGGACGTTTTCCGCGATCGGGCCGTGCATCGCCTCGTTGTTAAACAGCAGGTTGACGTTGGGAAACCCTCGGCCGCCAGGATATCCCGCTTCGGCCATCAGTTGCTGCGCTTTGGCGATGTCGTACGGCAGGCCGGGCGGCGAGCGATAATCTTTGAAAGCGCCGACCGGCACGTAATTGGAGCTGGGGATTTCGCCGAGCCGCGTGATCGTCTCCACGATCACCTTCTTGTCGACGACCATGTTGAACGCCTGGCGCACCCGCATATCGACGAATGGATTGGGCCGCCCATCGCTCAATTTCGGTTGACAGTTGAAGGAGTAGAAGTAGGTGCCGAAGGCGGGGAAAACGTGCTCCTGCGGGCTGTGCTTGGCGAACAATTCGGCGGCGGTATTGCCGTTGAATTCGGCGATCCAGTTGACGCCGCCCGAGTCGTACATCGCATAGCCCCAGTCGATGTCGTCGGCACTGATCTGGTCGATGATCTTGCTCCGCACGTTTTTCAAGTCCCAGTAATAAGGATTGGCCTCGAGGCGCATCTTGCGCTTGAACTGCCAATCGGAAAGCATGTAAGCGCCGTTGGTAATCAGGTAAGGCGGCCGGGTGAATTCCTTGTCGTATTGCCTCACGCGATGCTGCGTCTTCTCGAACGTTTCTTTATCGAGAAATCGCTCCATCGATTTTTCATTGAGCGGGTAGCAAACCGGCATCGTGCAGATGTCGGGGAACGGCGCCACCGGATGAATCAGCGAAACCTGGAGCGTCTTGCGATCGAGCGCTTTGATGCCGACTGTTGAGAAATCGGCGGTGTGAAAATCCTTGGCGAACGCATCCTGATATTCCTTTGCGCCGCGGATGTAATAGAGCAGATAGGTGTATTCGCCCGGCTCTTGAAGGTTGCGCCGCCATGAGAAGATGAAATCGTCGGCAACCAGATCATCGCCGTTGCTCCACTTGGCCTCTGGGCGGATGTGGAACGTGTAAACGGTGCGATCGGGGCTGATGTCAATTGGATACGCGCATCCCGGAATCGCATCGAGCGTAACAGGATCGGGCGCGTAAAGACCTTCCCACAGACCATAGCCTATGCGAATGTCCTGCATCCAGGACATTCGGTTGGGATCGAGCGTGGTGATCTCGCCGCGATTGATGAAGCTGAAATCGGCTTTCTTTTCGGTGGCGCCGCCGGACCAGACCATCACTCCCGCCAGCAATGCCAGCATGGCCAGGGGAATGAGGAGCAGGCGAAGCATGATTCAATTGAGGAAGGATAAAACCGTCAAGGGGCCGGATTGATCGTCGGTGCAGGCAAGCCCAATCCATTAATTGCGTTTTTGACCGCCTCGATTTTCGGGGTGATGGTGCTGCCGTCCGGGTCATTGCCGATCTTGTTCAGCGCTGCGCCGGCGTCGTCCAATGGTTTGTTTCGGATGGACTGTCCGACAACCGAAAAACCGCCGCCAATGCGCCGGATCGTTTCGATGGTTTCATCCTTCGCAGGGGCCTGGGGCAATTGCTTGACCAATTGCTCCACCAAGTCGACCATCAGCTTCAGGGTATTGGATCGCTGCGCATCATCCATTGCCGACCAGGTTGCATCTTTGACGAAAAAGTTTGTGGCAATGGAATCCGCGGTTGGATTGAGAGGCGGCGGCGGAGTGCCGGCGTTGCCGGCTTGTGCCGCCTGATACTGGCTGATGCGGAACGACAGCAACTGAATGGTGAACGGTATGAGATTCTTCAGACCGGCAGAAGGAACCCTCACGGCGTTCGGGCCGTTGAGCGTGAGGGAATTGTATCCTTCCTCCACGACGGCGCCGCATTCCAGGCAATCGGAATGCTGCCGGACGGCGTCAATCACCAATTGGGCCAGCTGCTTGGGTGACTGTCCGCTGATCAACATCGAGGGGATGATCGCTCCAGCGGCCTTAACCGCCCACAAAACAACCGGCTGAGATTTATCTTTGAGCAGCTCTTCGGTGATGGGTTCAAGCTGTGTGTTGGGCACTCGAGCGCTGGCCTTGGCAGCGACATTTGCGACTGCGATCGCCACATTCAGCCGGCAACGGAGGTCCGCTTTCCCCCCCGCCTTGGCGGACATCAGCTCGTCGTTAAGTGAACTGGCCAGGGCATCCAGGAAGCTGTCGCTGGCTTCCGAACGCTTGGCCATCGTGATCAGTTGCTCGCGCGCGACCTGCTGATCGGCATAATTATTGGACAGCATTCGAGCAACTTGATCCTTGGCGTACTCTCGAATCTGCGGCCGAAACATCGCCGCCGAAGGCGCGGAGATCGTCGAAGCCGGCAGGAATCCTTTCTGCCCAAATGCGCGACTGCTGCAACAGGAGATGCAGACCAGAAGAGCGAGGTGAAGACAAAGTTGACGTGTCTGGAGGTGCTTGCTCAAGGGGGTCACTCCCGGCGATCGCGACTCTGGCCTCAGCCGCCCGCTGATTTGAGCCGGTGGACGAACAATCATGTTGTTTCACCGGTTGGACGAGGGATTCAGCCGCCACACAAACCCAAGTCCGCAGCGCGGGGCTCACGGGCGCTCCCAACCGTATCAAATGCCCGAAAATGTGTCAACATTTGCGAATTTGGGGGAAGTGAGACTAACAGTACAAAACTTAAAGCCAATCGCTGCTGGCGCAGCCAAGCATCTTGTCTTCGTTGATAAGGACGAGATTCTTCGCTTCCCTGAGAATGACATGACAAAGGATCGTTTTCGTGGAGCTTCTAAGACTGCGGCAGCAATGACTTTTGCTTTGCCGTTCGCTGCGCGGGAAGGAAGGTGAGAATAGCTTCCACATTGCGAGCCGTTGCGCCCTGATTTTGTCGGACGACATCCTGCGCTCGGCGGCCCATCTTCGTTGCGATATCCGGCGCAGCCAGCAGTTGATCGGCCGCGCCTTGCAGCAACTGCGATGCATTGTCTTGGTCTGGTTTGATTTCGAGGGTCGCATTGGCTTCGCGAAAGCGATTCATCGTTTCGGCGAAGTTGGCGGTGTAGGGGCCGACGATGACCGGCTTAGCCAGCGCCGCCGGCTCGATCATGTCGCTGCCATGCTGGCTGTGGCCAAGGTCGACCAGCGTGCGGCCAACAAACACGACGGTCGCCAGGCTGTAAAAGCTGCGGAGTTCTCCCATCGTGTCGCCCAGGACCACGCTGGATAAGTCGATGTTTGAGATTGCTGATGCTGTAGAACGCTTGACCTCTGATCGCCGAACGAGGGCAAAACCGGCGTCGCGGATCAATCGCGCAACTTCTTCAAATCGCTCCGGCTTACGGGGAACGATCACGAGGCGAAGGTTGGGATAGCTCGGCAGCAGTTTTCGATAAGCATCGAGGATGATGAGCTCTTCGCCCGGTCCGGTGCTGCCGCACACCCAGATGCGCTGTCCTGAAGCGAGGCCAACGCTCATTGCCAGTTCCTCGGCTCCGGCAATGCGGTCGGCCACTTGCGCGGTGTCAAATTTCATCACACCAGTCGTTTGAACACGATCAGGTGGCACGCCAAGCCTGATGAATCGATCGGTATACGTTTTCTCCTGAGCGCCGACGAAGGAGAGGCGGGCAAACATTCGTCGCGTCAGCAAAACTCCGAGCCGGTAATTGCGGTAGCTGCGTGGCGTGAGCCGTCCATTGACGACGATGACGGGAATCTCCTCCCGTGCGCAGGCGCGCAGCAGGTTGGGCCAGACTTCCAGCTCCATCAGCGCGATCACACTGGGTCGTTGCGCGCGCAACATCCGGCGAACAGCGCTGCTGAAGTCCAGTGGATATCGAATCAGCGCGACTTTCTCGTCCTTGCCGTAGAGTTGCTCGGCGCGCTCCCAGCCTTTGGTGGTGGTTGTGCTTATAATGAATCGAAGTTCGGGCCGCGCTTCGGATAGCAGCCGCACCATCGCCGTCGTCGCATTGATTTCGCCGACGCTGACGGCATGGATCATGATTGCAGGATGGCTCGACTGCCGGCCCGGCCCGCGGCCCATGCGCTGACGGAACGCATCAAATACCTTTCGACGCAGGCTGGGCCTTAGGAGCCAATAAGGCGATCCGATGAGCAGGCCAAATGTATAAGCGATGTCGTAGGCACTCATTGCCGGACGCTCTTATTGCTTTGATACAGTTGGTGCTCCTCGATGTAGGCGCACACAGGGTTTGGCGTGAGATAGGCAATCGATTTTCGATGCGCGATTCGCTGACGGATCTGGCTGCTGCTGATGTCAATGAGCGGCGCTTCAACGAGGTTTTGCTGAAGCTGCTGGTAGGGCACGGGCAGGGTAGCCCAGTCGAGTTTCCATCCGGGCCGCGCCATCACAACGAAATTAACCGCCGCCAAAACTTCCAATGGCCGATGCCAATGCGGAAGGTACATGAGCATGTCGGCGCCGATCAGCCAACTCACCCGCCCCGCTCCAGCATGGGCAAGTTCAGCCAGGGTATCTATTGTGTAGCTCGGCCCGCCCCGCCTTAGCTCCAAGTCGTTTACTTCAAACGCCGGATCATCGGCGACTGCCAACCGGCACATTGCAAGTCGATCGGCTGAGCCTGCCATATTGACAGCATCCTGCTTATGTGGCGGCTGAAAACTGGGCACAAGTGCCACCCGATCAAATCCTTGCGCTTCAGCAATTGCCCTACTGCAAATCAAATGGGCGTGGTGGATGGGATTGAAACTCCCGCCAAAATAAAGAGTTGCCATCGCACCACTCCCGGGCTATCATCGCGGGTTTCGGTCTGCGCGCAACCGATGGTATCGTTCTTGCCGATGCAATTCCATTCGTACGGCAACGCAAGTGGGTGAATTGATCGGACTTGCCGCTTTGGCTCATTCCTGACAGGCCGGTGCAGAAACTGTCCAGTCAACAGCCTACCGAGCAACGGCCGACGTTTTAACCTTAAAAGCAGTGAGCACAGGCTCTTGCGCGACGAACAGAACTGCCCGGCAGTTCGTACTAACAACAGGGTTTATCGGATGTCGTAGAATACATGGGGCTGAGACTGGTGTGCGTCTCATGCCGCTAGAAAGTGAGGCCATCGATGGCCACCATGGTGATGAACGCAAAGAGTGCAACGATCCCCCGGGTCCTGCGACAGAAAGTCGAAGAGATCCTGAAGGAGTCGTACGCCTTCATGGATAGCACGATCTTTCGCCGCAAGGACATCGAGAGCGATCTGTTCGACTTCAATAAGGAGCCGGAGCTGCCGACCACCAGTTGGTATCAGCCGACTCGCGACGAGGCCCTGGATCAGGCGATGCAGGGCGCGCCGCAACTGATGACCGCAGCCGAAGAGCGGATCATGTTTCTCCGCTTTAACTATTCGAAGCTGCGTCTGTGCAAGCTCCAGCGTTTGATCAAGAAGAACGGGCTGACCCGCAAGCGCGCGGATGAGGTTCTCGAGTGGCACCGCCGCTTCGAGCACTTCCGCGAGTATCTGGTTCGCACCAACCTGGCGCTGGTGCTGGCAATGGCCAAGCGCACGCGGCTGGGTGATGTGGATTTTGCGGAAATCGTCAGCGAAGGAAACATGGCCCTGATCCGCGCGGTTGACAAGTTCAACGTGGACAAGGGCTTCAAGTTCTCGACGTACGCCTGCCGCGCGATTCTCAAGGCGTTCAGCCGTACCGCGCTCAAGTCCAACCGGCATAAGAGCCGGTTCCCGGTTGAGTTTGAGCCGGACATGGAAAAGAGCGACTGGCAGGATCGCCGGCGCGGCGCTGTCGAAGAGGATTGCATCGACGAGCTCAAGGCGATCGTCAAGGAGAACCTCGCCGACCTGTCTCAGGTGGAGCAGACGGTCATCCGTCGCCGCTTCAACTGGGAGCAGGAAGAGGAGCATCCGCTGACGCTCGAAGAGGTCGGCCGAATCATCGGCGTGACCAAGGAGCGCGTCCGCCAGATCCAGAACAAGGCGCTGGCCAAGATCCGCAGCGTCCTGGAAGACGGCGTCCTCCGCGTCAGAAGCCTCCCCATCCGCGAACCGGCGGATTGAGGGCCGGCCTGAAAGTAAGTTTGAAGTTAAAGCTCCCGCGAAACTGCTTTCGCGGGAGCTTTCTTTTGGCTGGGTTCCGGTGTGGCGGGGCGCGCCGGGGCGCGCGCCCCGCGAAAATCAAATCGCCGTAAGTGCCTGCCCGTCAATTCGTTGACCGATTTTCGCCTGAATTCGAGCTCCATTTTTGCTTCGACAAGGGTGCACTTCGCGCCCCGTTTTTCGCGCCGTTTTCGAAAAAGTCCGCGTTTTTGATAGCGCCAGCAGGGCTGGCGAACCGCGGCGGGGCGCGCACGCCCTTGCGCGCCCCTCACAAAATCTTGCTATTGCCCGCGCGCAATCCCTTGTCAATCCAGCAGCCGCGCCTTGCGGCAAGCGAAATAGTTAGCCCCCTAATTCAGCATAGCGCCCCGTGACTTTTGTCAAGTTGAATTTTCGAATTTTTCCAGCGCAAGCCCCTGCCGTATAAAGACTTGTAAAATCGCCCGCAAGTGAAATATCGTTAGGAGCCTAATTCATGCTACTTCCCCAAGACAAACGGTTTATGGCTCCCACAAATTCCGCCACCCGCCGCAAGTGCCGCCGGTGTCCCCGCCGGGGGAAATGGAAACCGGAACGAAGTATTTCCTGGAAATGGGGTCCAAATGACTTGAACGGCCATCCACGTAGTTCTCCAGCTAACAGGCTGTGGGCTTCCAGTTAAAGTCGCTGGCTTGGGACGCCACCTCCTTACATTTCTGTCGGCGCTGTCGCTAGTGCTTTGCCTGGCGACAGCCGCCATATGGGTGCGGAGCTATTGGGTCGGAGATCGCGCGTACGGTCGCGCTTTCGGCAGGCCGTCGGAATATCACTGTTGGACAACTGTCGTCGAAATTCGATCCGAGCGAGGTGGATGCTCTTGGGATTATCTCGACATTGATTTGAATGGCCCAAACGTCTTCGATCCTGATGGCAGTCGCTGGCCCTGGCTATTCGAACACTATCATCCGGAGCGATCAGCCGCGGCAACAATGCAACACGACACGTCGGGCGCCACATCGCTCCGCGCCAGCCTCGGTTTTTTCTGGTACCGGCACGATTTGAAGGACCCGATGGAGGATCGCGACACGATGGGACTCGCAGTGCCGTATTGGGCGATTTTTGCGTTAACGACCGCGGGCGGCATTTTCGCAATACGACGGCTATGGCCAAAGCGCTCCATTGATGATCGCAATCGTTGCATGATATGCGGCTACGATCTTCGCGCAACGCCAGGCCGCTGCCCCGAATGCGGAGCCGTGAACTCAACAACAACTGAAATTCGAAGGGGCGAGAATGGCAGAGAACATTTATTCGATCTCAATCCGCCTGCGGCGGACCACAACTGAAACCGCCTTTGTCCTGGTGCCGGCGACCGGTGCAATCATGATTCCCCAGCCGGATGGAACTGCGCGAATCGATCCCGAAAAAATGACTGCCGTCGCCGTTCAGCTCGGGAACGACCCAGTTTTGAAATGGGAAGTGGAATCGAAGTCTATCGAGCCTCACCCGATTCAGATCGCGCCGCCGCATCTTCGCAATTCGAATGAGTAAACCCTAATCCGCTGCCAATCGCTGCATCGAGCGACGCGAGGTCCTGTGTAGGGGTCGCACTGCGGATCAATTCAATTTGGTCCAGCAGAAATTTTAATTATCACCACGGAGACACGGAGGCGCGCTCTACTTTGATGCTTTTAACTGTGGCGCTGTTGGCTTTTTAGTGTCGCGAAGAAGCGAAGAGGCGAAGAAAAGATTGCGCTTCGAATGATAAATCCGCGATATTTTTGAAAACGATGTTGAACGGCGAGACCGACTTCGCGTCTTCGTCCCTTCGCGTGATACAAATCGAGAATCGTTCTTTGCAGCCACGCACACGAAGTAGAACGCCCCTTCGTGATGATGATCTTGCGCCTTAGCCGACGAGCACGACTTGTTGTTGTGCGGTGATCGGACGCGCTTCGGGGTGAGGACGCGCCGGGAATTGTTCAGACCGCGAATGCCTCTGCGCGCGCCGATACCACAGTCGTTAATTCCGACTTTTCGTGCTTACTCAGTCTCACTTGCGATTCCCGCCTGCGCGTTGCCGCTGGCTCCTATTGCGACGGTTGTCATTCATCTTCAAACAAGGCTACGCCGTCGCAGTGGCGTCCCGTCAGTTTCCGCGCCAGCCGTTGCAAAGACGTCTGCTGGTGTCTATTCATAGACAACCAAATCAGGCCCGATATGGCTCAAGCTGCGAAGATTTTCGCCTTTCTTGTGTCCCTCTATTTTGCTACGTGTCGCCCCGGATCGGCGATTGGCGATCCCCTGGAAGAGGATGCTTTTGATGGCAAAAGCCTTGTTGGCAGGTTTGATTCCGGTCAGTGCATTTGTCTGAGTCCCGACGGTCAAAGATTTATCGCAACGACTAAATCCGGTGCAGTGATCGTGGACACTGATACCTGCAAAGTGATCGCACCGATTACTACCGACACGCAAATTCGAACGGCAGGATTCAGCCCTGACGGCACGCTTGTCGTGATTAGCGGCACAGATGGCGTTGCGCACGTGCTGGAGGTGCCCAGTGGCAAGCCAGCCCTGCAACCAGTGCTTCCGCTGGCGCATTTTTATTCAACTTCAACCAGTATCACGACGGCCGCCTTTAGTTCGGATGGCAGGGAGATCATGACCGTGAGCTCGGAATGGGTCCGAATATGGGATGCCAAGACGGGTAAGCACACCGCGCCTCCAATAAGGACTACGAATGTACACTCTGAGAATTTTGCCACAGCGAAACTGAGTGCTGACGGAAAACTGCTTTTGACTCAAGATCTTAATGGACACCCTGCTCGCCTTTGGGACGCTCGGACCGGCAAGATGTTATTTGTATTGGAAGATAAGAAACAGGCATTTATGAGTTGGGTCTATTGTGCGGCATTCAGCCCGGATGGGAAAAGGATTGCCACAGGAGAGGAATATAAGCGGGACTTATCCAGCACGAGGGAATACGCGTGCTTCATGTGGGACAGTAAGACCGGCAAGGTTTTATTTCGGACACCACGTACTCAGTGGCCTCCGTGCTCAGTTGCATTCAGCAGCGATGGAAGCAAGCTTGCCGTTGGGGCGGGGGGAGTCCGCATATTCAACGCATCCAGCGGAGAACCAACGAGCAAGCAAATGGGTAACTTTTCGCTGGTTTCAAGAGGGGTTAAATTCACGCGAGATGGCGCGCGAGTCGTGACGTTTGGTCCCTATGCCCACGCACGGGTCTGGGATATCTCTTCACAAACGCTGATACTCAACGCGAGCAACTGTGACTTTATCGATTTCGCTGCATTTAACCCCGAAGGAACAAGACTAGTGACCGGCGCGGAGGGCAGGACGTATCTTTGGACCGTGCCGCGCGGCAGCAAATGACCAAACCACAGGGACCAACGGCGGCGGGGACGGAACCGCGACCGGTCGCATTGTTTTTCGTTGCCATGCCAAGATTGAACTGAAGCCCAATCAGCTCGTCCTCAGGTCCAAACGGGGGTTTCGCGGGACTATCAGTTATAAAGAAGGGTCGTTCGCGGTGTCAGATCCCTAGAGGTCTGAGCCACTCTATGACGCCGGTCGGGGCCCTTGGTCAATCGATGGCTGATCGAGGATTGGCGGGCCAGAACGCAACTCCGCTCGCCATTTCTGTCGGATCGATTGGATAATCTTCTTGCGATGAGGGCGCAACCAGAGAATCAAAAGCATCAGGAGTATGAACCAATAGGGCAGGTAAAAGTTCCGGCCATCACCGTCGAGCATTTCAAGCTCGACTCGGGGCATTTCAAACGCCCCTTCGGTTGGGGTGGTCACCACGCATTTCCAAGGAACGCGGCTCGGAACATTAAGCAGACCAATGCTCGAAAGAAAATACGGGTATTTTCCCGGGATACCGCCTAAAACAGGCTCGTCCGCGATCATTATGTCGTTGAACGGACCTGGACCTGCGCCAATTTCGGTTCCGGGGGCATTGCGCATTGCATCCTTGAGAACAATGTGCTGAACGAGAATGCCGCCACTATCGAAAACTAAGCTGAAACCTGTCGCGGGCTTGCGGACCGTGTACCAACGGCTGAAAGGCCCGCTGCCCCACCAAAGCAAGGCGATGATAAATGTGAAGGCTGTGAGGAGTTTTCGCCTCCACATTGCGACAAACACTTTTGGGATTTTCATCGGACATCTCTCAGCTAAGCCTACCGCGGCATATTGCGCACTTCGGCAGGCTTCACATTGCTGCGCTCAACCTTTTGCCCACTGGAAGATGTTTCCGTTCCTCCTCGTATCCGCCCTCCACGCGGTTTTGAGATACCTCCCTTACCGCGACACTCACGGCTTCGGCGCCTCCGGCCGCGCCGGCGGAAGCAGCTCTTTGGCTTGCCCATGAGATCTAACGTCGTCCCGCATCTTCTCGTCCATTGCATCCCAATACCTGTGCTGTTCTTCCTCAGTCGGCTCCTGTAATGGCGCTACGACGCGGAAACCAATCCAGAGTGACTCTGATTCCCAGAACGAGCTTTTGGGTAGCTCGGGATCCTTCCTATTCAATTCTTTGGTGGAATGAAAGCGAGCCGCTGTGCGGCAGTCTCTTGCCTCGGATTCATATCCGCCGCCGCGAACAACTATGGGGTAGTGATGCAGCGGCCAGTTGATCACGTCATGCCAGCCAACGGTCCTGCCGGCAAACTGCTGATACCAATGCTCGGCGTATTGATCGATGCACCACTCTCCGACGTTGCCGTGCATGTCGTAGAGTCCCCAGGCGTTGGGCTGCTTCTGGCCCACCGCGTGATATCCGGCATCTCCATCCGCTTGCTTCGAATTATCGAAATACCACCCGAACTCCTTTAGCTTTGAGGAATCGTTACCAAAGCTGTAGGCGGAGGTGCTGCCGGCGCGGCAGGCGTATTCCCACTCCGCCTCCGTCGGCAGTCGATAGAAACGCCCCGTCTTTTTGCTAAGCCACTTCGTGTATTGTCGAGCGGCGTATTGCGACATGATGTCCGACGGCATTCCCGGCCCCATTCCGCCCATTCGCTTCAAAGACGGACCAAATTCCGGATCGTAGAACGGCGTTGGGTACGTCACCGCATCAGCCAATTGATCATCAGGAATTCGAATGCGTTGGCGTGCATTGACAACTCGTGAGAACCCGGCAAGGAAAGCGGTGTACTCCGGCCACGTCACCTCATGCACGCCCATATAAAACGGATCCATCCTGACGCGAAACTGCGGCCCCTCGTCCGGCTTTCTTTCCGCTTCGCCCTCGGGGCTGCCCATCGTGAACGAGCCGCCGGGAATCCTAACCATCTGGAAGCTCAGCGAGGTCAGTGGAATCGTCTGCGTATACCGGGCCGGCGCCTGCCCGTGCACCGCGGCGGGCGCGCCACAGAGCGCCGCCAAAAAGCTCGCGATGAAGGTGGTGCGAGCGGCGATTGCCGCGCGCGACGTCCGGTGGTGACGTGTTTCCGCCATCTTTGCCTCAATCGCGAGCACAAACCCGTGCGGATCCCGCGGCGCGCCGACGTTGTAGGTCAGCTCCCTGGGCTCGCCATTTTTCAGGATCCATTCGCAAAAATCGGTGTTGCGATCGAGTGTCCACTTATTGACGATGAAATACCGGACCAGCTTCCTGGCCCGCGGGATATCCTCCTTCAACGATGGATCCGGCGGCAGGACAACGCCGATCAGGTAGGTTTCGCCCGAGCTTTTGGGCTCGGGAAGCGTCACGACCGCCACCACGTTTCCGTCCCGCAGTTGAAATTTCTGCACGCCGATTCCGTCATCAGGCAATCGGACGGCGTGATTGTCGGGCATGTGCCCCGGCGCGGCAGCACGATCTGACATCTCAGGCGGAACACGACTGTTTGCGTGAGCGCTGGTGTCGCCTGCTTCCTGCCAGAGCTTTCGCACGAACCACTGTCCATCCTTCGAGCAGAGCATATACATGAAGCGGAACGGATCCTGGAACACAAGGTCTCTCAGACGGCAGACGAAGATCGAATGCTGCATCCGCGAAAGTTGGGCAGCAATCCTTTTAATCATGAATCGCCGAAATTTTCGAAGCAGAAAGCGCGCGCAGAGCCATACCAGCACCCCGGCCCCTGCCAATGCGATCAGTGCCCGTATCAGAGGGTTCATGCTGATCCTGCCGTCCGCCCGCCCCCGCGCGCGTTCTTAATTCTTCTCCTTCTCCTGCTCTTCATCCAATTCCTACTCTTAATCGTCATCTTACTCTTTCTCGGAATCCACCGAGGAGGAATGTGGGGAAGCGATCGTGGCCAGGGGCCAAATGCTGAGCAAGATGAAGATGAAGATTACGATTAGGAAGAGGATGAGGAGCAAGAGAAAGAGCAGGAAGCGGCGTTGTCGGGCGGAGGTGCTGGTCTTTGGCTTTCCAACTCCGGCGTCCCGGACCTACGGAATCCGAAAAAAATAAATAAGGTATTGTTTTGCATGGGTCGTTTTTGATAGCGTCCCGGGATGCAACCTAATTTCCACCTAACGGGAGGGCTTGACCCTCATGGCACGCCGGGCCAGTCGCCGGCGGAGAATTCTTCACCTCTCACCGCCGATGAGCATGCGACCGTGACGGCGTCGGTGCCGTCGGAAGCGCCGACGCAAGCAACCGCGGCCGCCGGTGCGGGCGAGCCGACCGTAACTGCAAGTGACGCGACGGCATCGGCGCCGATCGCGGGCGCGGAAACCGGCGCAGACACCGGCGCTGCGTCCGCGCCGGCGGTCGCGCCGATAACATCGGAGGCTGCTGCTTCACTACCAGCAACGGAACCCGCGCCGATCCCCGCGGAGACAGCGCCCGCGCCATCGCCGGAGGAGAGCAGCAGGATCGTGCCGCACGCACTTTCGGCGCAGCAGGCGAAGGTGCTGGCGGGACTGAGCGCGGGGAGGAACATCGCCTCCGCGGCTGCCGGCGCCGGCGTCAGCCGCAGCACCGTCTACCGCTGGAACAGCGATCCGGATTTCGTCGCCGCGCTGAACGCGTGGAAGCGGCAAACGCGCGAGTCGGCGCAACATCGTTTGCTGGCGATGGGCGACCAGGCGGTCACCATCGTGCAGGATGCGCTGGACGACAACGACGCGCGCATCGCGATGGCGCTGCTGCGCGAGCTGGGGATCCTGCGGAAAGTCGCCGTCGGCTCTTCCGATCGCGACGAGGTCCGCGCCAAGAGCGAGTTGCGGAAATACCAGAAAGACGTCGTCCGTCGAAAGCGCTTTATCGAAAGCTTCAAGGAGGAACGCGAGGTCAAGAATTACGCTGACATGTTCCGCGTCAGTTATCCATGGAAGGAGCCGCGTCCCAAGGGCAAGTAAGGGGCCAATGCGACAGGCCCGGAGCGGGCACGGAAGCTCGCTCCGGAGAGGCGGGTGCTTGTCATGCGCGTTGCTAACCGGAGCTAAGTTATTGACCGATAAATTAGATGAATGAAGACGCGTCTGTTTCGGGTGTTGTTCATGATTTGGGCGCCGATGCTCGCGCTTCTTTGGGCTGCCAGCTATCTGGGTTTCCCACCTGATTTGCGATTGAAAAAGGGGATCACGATCGAATCGTATGACGCAGAAATCGTTTTAAGGGTGTTATTGAGCATGAATCAGCCGCGTTCCGCTGGCGGCGCGCGGCACACAGTGTTCCCGGGCGTCGTCTACTTCAATGAAGTTGATGTTTGGAATCGCATGTTCTTCAAGCTGGCCATTTCCTATTGGACGATCGCTGTGTTCACGGCCGTCCCTCTGGGAGTTCTTGCGGTTGCCACGGCTCAGAAACCACAGCGCCAGGGCGCCTTTGAGGTTTTTCAGCAATCGCGCAGGATTGAGTGAAGCCACTCATTGATATGGAATCGACGCCAGAAGTTGCTTTTGGCGTTCGCTGAGTTGCTGGTATTCGAGGCGGGCGGCTTCGCCGCCGGTGACGAGGGTTGCGGCGGTGGTTTGGAATTTCTCGCGCAGCTCGGCGGCACGCGCATTCCTCACCTGGGCGGCATAGGCCATTGCCTTGGAATCGGCGTGCGATTGGGCGACCTCCACGGCTTGCCGATATTCGGCGTCAATTTTGCGAAGCTCTGAATCGTACTGCTCCTTGAGATTATCCAGGGTGCTGAGGGCGGCGCCGTATTTGGAAACGAGCTCCGCGATCCGGCGCTGGATGGCGTCCCATTCCGGCTTGATGCGAGCAATCGCCTGCTGCCGGGCAACCTGGTGATGTTCCTGTTCGACGGCAGCGACCACCATGTCCCACGCCCGACGGCTTGCTTCGTACCACGGGCCGCCGGCGACCTGCTTGCCCACGTGCGCGATATCCGTCGCGACATGCGCCAGGCCGCATGCGACGGCTTCATCGGTAGTCAGCGTCAGGATGTGACCCTTCGATTTGATCACCTTGCCGGGGCCGACCGTGCGCAACACTGGTTTGCCGTTTTCCTGCGCCAGGAAGATGTCCAGATCCAGTTCGACCATTCCGCGAACCAGCAATTCCGCATGACCCGCATGCGCGGCGGCACGCCGGAACTCCGCCTCGATGGGTGAGCGGAATTTTGCCTCCAGGTCGGCCGGGCCATCCTTGGTCATTTTGTATGGGACGGCAGCGCCGATGGCGGCGTCGGGCTTCATGAAGAGTTGCGGCCGCGACATCGCGATTACCGCCGCCGCCGAATACGCGTGCTCCACGTATGAGACGACCTCCACACCCTTTGCGGCTTCATCTAGGGCATCGATCATCCTGGCCATCTCGGCGACATTGCCGCCGGGGCTATCGATGACCAGCACGATGTATTTCGGTTTCGCTTCGCGCGCTTTGTCCAGCGCATCCTTCAGAAGTGCGGCGGTGGTTTCCCTTCCGATTTCGCCGAGAATCGGGACCAGAACATATGGCGGCCCAACACGGGCGCGGCGGCTCCAGGTTTCAATGTCCGTCTTCTTCACCCGTTGCGTGAAGGTCATTCCCGGCGCTGCCACTTCCAGCGTCACACTGCGATCGTCTTCCGCCGACACTTCACCCGTGATCTTTTTGCCGTTTTTCAAAACGAGTTGGTCGGCGCGCGCGGGCAATGCCAGAGCGGCAACCAGTAGGCAGCAAAGGGTTGCAAATCCTGCTGGCGGATGTTGCGGCGCACATGCCCCTGCAGCAACCGGCACGTTGGTCATTGTCCCTGGCACATCTCGCATAGCCCATCCCGGCAGCATTCAAGGCAATCTTTAAATGACATGCAATACAAACGAGGAATCGGCAAAAAGGTTATCGGAACGGTTTTCGCAGAACTTTGGTATGATTCAGGCGTGAAACGACTTTTGCGCCGAGGATTGGATGTCACAGCGGCCGTATCGCTCCTTTTGGCGATCGCACTGTCGGCCGTGTGGGGAAGCCGGTTGCTCCCGCGGCAATTTTGGATTCCGCTGAGTTTTCGCCTAACTGAATCGCCACAGCATTCGCTGGGTGTGGGCGGCGCAACCAATGTTCTTTTTTTTCAATCGGTTCGACACACCACGCCAATTGTTGGTCCGAAATTCTCCGACCCTGCCGCGCCTGCCTTCGTAAAACAATTTGGGCAACCACAGATCCAAGTGACCGCGCTGCGGCTTAAGAGTCTCACTCAGCCGAATTTCACCATTGGCAAGGATGGCCGCTTGAGCATGGATGGAACCAGGACTTCCCTTGGCATCCCCTTTGGCTTGTTGCTGGCGGTGTTTCTGGTTCTGCCAACTTGGCGCTGGCTTCCGATGTTGATCGGAATTGTTCGAAAGAGAATGGCGAAGAAGCCGGGCATGTGCCGCAACTGCGGCTATGACTTGCGCGCCTCTGGCGATCGGTGTCCTGAATGCGGGGCGCCTGTTCTGGCGATCAGTGCTGCCGGTGTCCTCACAGGCGAAATCTGAAAGCGCTTTATAATTCCGCAGGTGAGGGCACCGGCGGCGCTTTGGCGTTGCGCCGGCGGCCGCCAAAGCGAATTGAAGGGGGAACAACTCTGGATTCTTCCAGGCGACGTCGATGTGCCGAAAGAATGTCGCCGCGGGTGATGATCCCGAGCAGCGCGCCTTGATTGTTGCGGCCGACGACCGCAAGCCGCCCCACGTCGTACTGCACCATCTGATCGGTGGCATCGCGAAGGGTATTGTCGGTATAGATCACCAGGGCGGGGCGATGCACCACGTCTCGCAGCATTTCTTCGGGCGAGCGCTCCACATCAAACAGATCGCGCCGCGTGAGAATGCCCAGCAACCCTTTTTTGTCATCCATGATTGGATAGCCCTGGTGATGCGTATCCGGCTCGTGGGTTGCGACCCACTGGCGCACCTGCGCCAGCGTCCAGCCGGCCGGAAGCGTCTTGGGATTGGGCGTGAAAACTTCCTCGACCAGGATCGTTTCCAGGTAATCGGCGCCGTATTCCGTGGGAACGCGAACGCCATTGCGCACGATCTTTGCCGTCATGATCGTGTGCCGCATCAGCAGCGACGAAACGAAATATGCGACCGCGCATCCGGCAAGCAACGGAAGAAGGCCGTTGGATTGAAGGGTTGTTTCGAAGGCAAAGACGACAGACGTCAGCAGCGCGCGTGATGCGCCGGCAAACATTGCCGCCATTCCGACCAGCGCGGCCACTTTCGGATCGATCTGATTTGGAAACAAATGGGCGATTCCGATGCCGATCAATCCACCCAGCGCGCTGCCTATCGTAAATAAAGGCGCCAGCGTTCCGCCGGAAGTTCCGCTTCCCAAGGCGATGGCCCAGGAAAGAAACTTCAGAACGCACAGGGAGATCATGATCTTGACCGAAAGATGCTGGGAGATCAGGTCGGTGATGTTGTCGTATCCCACGCCCAGCGTCCGCGGCGCGAAATAGCCAATCACCCCTACCGCAATCGCGCCGATTGCCGGCCACCACATCCAGTGAATCGGCAGATGTTCAAATCCATCCTCCACCGCGTAAACGGCCTGGGTCACGAAAACCGAAGCAATGCCAACGACAATTCCCACCAGAGCATAAAGAGCCAAACCGATCTCACTGGGATAACCGATGGGAGGCATCGGGAAAATTGGCGGAACATGGCCAAAGGCGTAGCGCAATCCTGCTGCCGCCGCCGCGGCCAGCGCGACAGGCAAAAAGGAGCGCGGGCGGAATTCGAACAAGAGCAACTCAATGGCAAGCAGGGTTGCGGAGACCGGAGCAGCAAAGGTGGCGGCCATTCCCGCTGCCGCGCCCGCGGCAAGTAGCGTCTTTCGTTCCGCGGCAGTAGTGTGGAGCGCTTGGCCGATTAAAGATCCCAGCGCTCCGCCGGTCGCGATGATGGGGCCTTCGGCGCCGAATGGCCCGCCGGTTCCGATCGCCACCGCCGCCGAAAGCGGCTTGAGAAAGGTCAGCCTTGGCGGAATGCGGCTTTCCTTCAGCAGGACCTTTTCCATCGCCTCGGGAATGCCATGTCCGCGAATGCCTTCCGAGCCGTACCGGGCCATTAGCCCGACAATCACGGCTCCGATCACCGGCACGATGATGACAAACCAGGGCGAATAGTCGCCGCGGGCGACCGGTGGATGGGACATAATGGAAAATGCGGGGTGATGATGGAAGGAAATATTGGTGATCAGCGCGATGAGCGCCATCAGCAATTCCGCCACGCAAGCTGCCCCCAGTGCCAAAATGATCGAGATCAGGCAGATCATCACGAGGCGGCCATCGAGCAGCAGCCGTTCCGTCGGCATGGACGCATATTCAAGCGTCGGGGCCATGGAGGGAGACACCGGCAGCCCGCCGGCGGTTGTCGATGCCTGTTCAACCGGGTGTGTAGATTCGGACATAGTTTGTTGCGGAGTGTAGCGCGGGGAGAGTCATCAAATCCAGGAATCGTTGGCAGCACCCTGATATTTGTAGATCGCGTAATTGACGGCGGATACGAGTATCCAGGTGATCAGAACACAGACCGCTGTGTCCTTGATGTCAAGCTTCATTAAAAAATAGAAGAGCGCGCCGTAGGCAGTGACTCCAGCGAGGACGCCGACGGCACTGCCTCCTACGTCGCCGATGGCATAGCAGCAGATGCCATAAAGGGCACTGGGGGCGATCGCAATCGCGCACAACTTGAAAATCGAGCCCTCGAATGTGCCGATGAGTGATACTTCAAAGCAGGTGACCGCCAGCAGGATCCCGCCCAGCATGAGAACCATGCTTCCAACGGCGCGTCCAAGAACCAGCGGCACCGCCGCGACTGGCGGCGCGGGCGGCTTGGGAGATCCATGCATGACATCGTAGAAGCTCAAAGCTAAACCGAGCACCATCAAAGCGATCGGGATGGCAAAATCACGTACCAGCGAAGGCTCGGCCAGCTTTTCCATCTCCCGCTGCGCCTTGATGGAAGCAGGATCGATCTCCAGTTTTTTGGGAGCGGGAATCGCGCCCATGCGCGTGAGCACGACATCTGCCGACACTTTGGGCACTTCAACCGGCGCTTTCATCGGCACTTTCAGTTTTGGCGCCTGCACCGGCATCACCTGGCGCGGCTCGTCCGCCAGGTCATAGTCGTTCTCCAGATCGAGCAGCCCCCGGTCTGCTGCAATCGGACGGACAGGAGCAAGAACAACACTCCCGCAGGCACACTTGAACGGCTTGCCGACCAGAGGTTTCGCGATTTCATGTTTCCGGCCGCATGCGCCGCAGGAAACAAAAGTTGCAGATTCCGTCGCCATCAGCGTTTCCCTTTGAAATGGGAAGCCAGTTGAACGGTTCGTCAACTGTATTGCGACCCAACCATCGTCGAATCGGCGCATTTGTCAAGCAGTCGAATTACCTGAGCCGACAGGTACTGCTCGCGCGCTAGTGCGCGATGTCCGTCTTGCGGTCCAGCTCGGCCCGCGCCCGCAATCCCTGGTTTTCGAAGGTGATGCCGAAATTCCCGCGCACAAATTCCGAAAGCGCGGCAGGCATTTGCGGCCCAGCCTTCGGCTCCGCCGGGTTTCCGTAGATCGTTGATTCCATGGTCCGCCAACGATCATTCCAAACATAGCCGCCTCCCGCGGGATCGATCAATTGCGCCTGGAAAAGAGTTTCGTGAACCTTGAGCGGATCCCGATCGGGATAGAGACGCTTCCATTCATTGAGGATCGGCAAATTGCTCCACGCCCGCTGCTGCATTGCAGATTGATACCCTTCGGCGGAGGCGTGGAAAAAGATGTCCAGCAGGCGACGGTCGGCCTGAAGGCACAGGCTCGAACCGAGCCATGGCGGGTTCATCACCTCGGCAGCCTTGCCGCTTTTTGCCGACTCTTGTCTGGCGATTTGGCGGTCCAACGCCCGATGAAGCAAGTCTTCGCTGGGCGTGAGGATCAGCATGTCTCCACTTGCGGCATAATAGAGCCCCGCCTCCTTCAGATCGGGATTCTGTCCGGTGGCCTGCGCTGACGGACCGATCCGGACATAAGCGCGGCCCTTATAGGTGAGGTTCTCCCAGACGGTCATTCCTGGAGCGGTCTGCTCGATATAGGCGCGGAGAGCGACGAGGAAGCCTGTAAGCTTCAATCCGTTGCTGACCTGCGCGTAAAGAGCAACCGGGAGACGCCGGAAGTTGTGCTCAAAAAAATCGTTTTGTTTTTCGGCTTTGGCGAGTTCGCTCCAAAAGGGATCGTCATCGACAGAGATCCCCACGCTCTGACCCAGCCACGAAAACGGCTCCGCTTTGAGATTAGGGGCGAACACCATCGCCAGGTTGGAGCCGCGCTGTACCATTTCCGACTTTATGTTGATCGCCAGCGCGAGGCGCAAGAGTGTTTCATGCGGGTCGCCGGAATCCGGCATGATGTTGGCGCCCTGAGTCAGAGTGATGAACGGTGCATACTCGCTGCTGGCGATCAGAGGAGTAATGGTCAGGTCGGCAGCCAGCTTTTTCCGGTTGATGCTGAACCGGACGGCGATAGGGTCGAACCAGTTCCGCCAGTTTTGCTGATAGCTGTCGCGCCAGCGCTCGTAGGCTGACGCCTCATCGTGCGTTACTTGCGAGAAATCCAGCTCCGAAATCGGGGTCATGAAACCGAGGGAGCCATAGATGGAGGAGGAGACTCCGTCAGGCCCGAGCCGAAGCTCACCAAGGTCCGGGCCGGCGGCATCTTGTGGCAATGCCTTTGACTGTGGATTTCCCGAGACGATGTCGGACACGGATCCGGCCTGAAGGTCGCTCAGATTTGCGGCGGCGCGGGTGCGCCGGGAATCGGCTATTCGCCATTTCGGCCCGCACCAGCGGCGAATCGTTGCGTCTGTCAGCACCAGCAGCGCCGTCTCGCCATCCTGCCCGCGGCGATATCGATCGCGGAAATAGGTGTATTCATCGGCCTTGGACAATGCGGGCGTTTCGCCACGCTCCACGGCTGCGAGACGTTCCAATTCCGCCTTGGAGTTGGTGACAACGACGGCGTGATCGTTGAGCACCGCCAGGTATGTCCGCAGCCGACGGTCGGGCGATTCGGCTCCGCTAAAGGCAATTCCGCCCTTGTTCCCATCAACGGCGATCGCATTCGGCATCTGCTGGCGCGCGAATCCGATTTGAGCGCGCAGCGTGGATGCCAGCGTGTTGGCATTCGTCGGCTCGAAGAGCAAAGCAATGTCGCCGCCGGTGCGAAGGTAGGGATCGGAGCCGGTGATCGCAACGCTCTTGATCAGTTGTGGGCCCAGCAATTTCCCCAGTCCTGTCAGCGACAGTCCGAGTTGGCGCTCATAGCGACGCCGGGTCATCGCGTCCTCGGACCTGGGCTCGAGTGTCTGCAACACAGGCGCGCCATAATGTTCTGCTTCGTCCGCAAGCGCCACGAGCCCGTCGAAGTTCGATACGAAAATTGCGTATTGATCAGCAGGAACCGCGGACGCCAGTGGATCGAGTTGCGGATGCAAATCCTTGATCAGCGGCTTCCAGTCAAACTCGGCGACGGTGATTCCCCTAATCGAATTGATATCCACCGCTGGACCATCACCGCCTCCCCGAGGCGGCAGCGCGCGGTCGAGCTGAAGATTCTCACTGATCGCTCGGCCGCCGGTGAACAATCCATAGGTCTCGTCCACTTCATCACGATTCACCCGTTCCGGACGAGTCCGCGGATCGGCTGGTTTCGTTTTCAACACCTCGGCCGCTTTGCGCGCCTGGTAGCGAAACCACGCGCCGCCAGGAATGCCTCTTTCCTGCAGCCTCTCGTAATAGGCTTTCTTTGCAGAGTAGAAGCAGGTTTCGGCGTCCCGGGTTGCGGCCGATGCCGGAATCGTAAATCGGATCTCCGCCATTCCCTGTCTTTCCATGAAAGGAGCAAACAGCCGGCCGCTCACTTCCTGGCCTGCCGGAGCGCGGACGCTGATTGACTCTACCGTGCGCGCAAACGCATTTGCGGAGTCGGAGGCCCAGTAAACCTCTCCGGGGCCGTCGAGAACCACATACGGCTGCAATCCCTGCTCAATTCGGATCTGGCCTTGGGGTGGCGCCTCTGGCAGCTTGCCCGAAACGACATGAAGTTGCTGATACGGGATCTGATAAAAGGCATCTTCACCCAAAGCGGGGGTCAGGAATGCAACGATGGTCCAGATAAACGCAAATCCGATGATCGTGCGCCTGAACATGGCATTCCTTTCCGATGTGAACCTTTACCGACGACGAAAAGCACATTCCCGCGCGATCGGCGTGCCCTTATTGCAGAAGCTTGTTCGGCATCGGTTCAGCCGTCAAGGGTAAATCGGGACGAGCCGCCTCGCATGGCTCCAGTTCTTCGCATCTACGACTGGCGCAAGTCAGGATGGCGACTTGACATGGCCACCAACGCATCAAAGAATTTAAGCAAATGCAGACCACTCTCACGATCGATGACGATCTGCTCAAGGTTGCCGAAAAACTCGCCGCCGCGAGGTCGGTGCCAGTTGATACCGTGATTTCGGAGCTGATCCGGAAGGGGTTGGAAAGTGCAGAGGCACTTGAACAATTGAGCGGATTCCCTGTCTTCAAGCGACGCGCGGGTGCACCGATCATTACCACCGAAGATGTTCGACGTGCAGAGGACGAGCCATAAATGGTTCATCTCCTGACGTGAACGTACTTGTTGCGCTGGGTTGGCCCTATCATGGCCACCATGGCGCAGCGATGGCCTGGTTCCTCTTAAACGCTTCAGAAGGTTGGGCGACGTGCCCAATGACTGAGTGCGGATTCGTGCGAATCAGCTGCAACCCAAAGATTCTCGGCGTCAGGATTTCGCTTAGCGAGGCAATGGACTCGATGCGGAAGATCGCGTCCCACCCTGATCACATCTTTTGGCCGGACGACTTGCCATTTTCAATCAGTACTTCTGCATCGCATCACCTCATCATGGGATACCGGCAAATTACCGACGCTTATCTGATCGGTCTGGCACTCCATCACGGAGGGCGGCTGGCGACGCTGGATTCGGGCGTGACAACATTGTTGCCCGCAAATCAGCGGGACGCAGTCGTGGTGATTCCGAAATGAAGGCACCCCTTCGCGTTTCGTGCTGCGTTCTCGGATCGCAGGCCGCTGTTGTGATGCAACCGTCAAACGCTAAAGTAGCCCCCTTTAAGTGTTCAGGTCGATCTTTTGCGAATCGGCGGTGTTGGTAGGTGTCCAAAGCGACCGCAAAAAAATGGCTGATGTTTGGCCTGCGATGGGGGATCGCCGTCGCGGGCATCGCCTGGGTGTTGGCAAACACGTCATTCCAGGACCGGCTGTTTTTGCTGGACCGGGGGAACAATCTCACGGCAGTGAAAGTGCTGCATGATCCGGATCCGGATGCGGCGCAATTTGAAATTTACGATACGCGGTCCAACAGTCCGCCGATGCGGACGCACGTCGTTTCGCGAACTGAAGTCTGGACGCGGCCGGGGCAGCGGAACATCCGAATTCACAACGCAAAAGGGCAGATTTCCAGCACAGTGGGATCCGAAGCTTGGAATTCACGTGACTTGAAGTCGCGGCC
>JADMIO010603836.1_pt1 | contig 110186 bp, 101 predicted proteins | sample 8958161 | NCBI WGS metagenome assembly JADMIO01 (sample SAMN16585339, study PRJNA669376) | soil metagenome | isolation source: Crop rotation soil | place: USA: Cullars Rotation, Alabama | collected 2011 | reverse complement strand
CCGCGACTTCAAGTCACGTGAATTCCAAGCTTCGGATCCCACTGTGCTGGAAAGAAAAACCTGGACGCTGCTGTGATTCCAAAGATCCAGCAGCGGTCCACTCCACCGGTTCCCAATAATAAAATGAGCAAATTGCACCCAACGGAATCGCTTATGCGTCTTCTTCTCAATAACTGTTCTTGACGAAGTCAGGCAAGCACTGTTACCCAAGGCCTCAGACTTTTATGCGATTTTTTCCGCGAGTACCTCGGAGTAAACTGTTTGATAACGTCGAGCGCAGTCAGCAAGCGAAAAACATTTTAGGGCCCTCGCGCGTGCAGCTTGCCCCATTAGAGATCGACGTTTTGCATCTTCAATGATCTGCAACATTGACCGAGCCAGCTTCTCAGGTTGTGCAGGCGGCACAAGTAGGCCCGTTGTTCGATGAACTACCAATTCAGGATTGCCTCCCGATCTCGCCGCAATAACCGGCACTCCGGCAGCCATTGATTCCAGAATTGCATTACTGAAACTCTCTCGCAATGAAGGAAGAACAACGCAATCGAATTGGGCATAGACGTCACTTTCGCGATCAACGAATTCTAAGATCTTAAGAAGTCCCCTGTTTGCGAGCTTCCGGCCCCAGCGTTGAACCTTGGCGGCATAAGCGCGACTTTCGGAGTCGGCATATGCAGAGCCAACTATTTTGAAGGTGACGTCGTCTCGTCTTTGACAGATATCTTGCGCCGCTAAGATGAAATCTCTATGTCTCTTTTGAGGAGTCATATGTGCGATCATCCCGATAGCCAAACCTGCTTTGTGAGGTAATCGATTGCGGCGCGATGTTACTGTGATGCCGTTCGGGATGACACGTAGGCGCGGGCCATTAATCGAGCCTTTGAACTGACTACTAACATATTTCGAGTTACAAATGATCAACGTCGACAAAAGCCCAATCATATCCAATGCCCAGCGCCTTTCGCTGGTGGTCTTAACGCCGCTACCGACGTCAACATGTCCTCCTAAGCGCCAAACGTGGGGGACACCTGCCAAATTCGCAGCCATCGCAAGGTTTGAGGAATAGTAGTTGGACTGGACGAGTCCAACGTGGTTGTCGCGAATGAGATCTGCAAGTCGTCCGATTGCGGTTGCCTTGAAATAATCCGGCACCGCTCGCGTGCCGATCCCAACCGAGCGAATCGCCTGAAGCGGTAAGCCGTCTTTTTGAGAAACGACCAATGGCTCGTATCGCTGCGGATCCAGACAAGGAAGAAACCGCAGGAGGAAACGTTCAGTTCCTCCGAGCGTGTGCGGATGAATGTCGTAGAGAATTCGTGTTGGATTCACTTCGATCGGATCAAACGCGAGAGAGGACATCTCGAACTTCACTTTGATTGCTTCCCAAATGAAGACGGTAACAGCGTTTCGACCGCACGAGGCGGGAATAGATCTCGAACTGACTCTCGAGCGATGAACCTCCCATGATAGATGCCGGAAACTCCTTCGGCTCTTGGCGCAGACACTCCAGCAGAGCCTCAGTCTCAGTCAGTTTCTCTAATCGGGTCGTTTGTCCTCTGGTTACGTGCGGAAAGAGCAACACTTTCGCGAGCGGTGGTTTCGTTCCAACTTTAGGCCGCTTAGTAGCGAGCTCAATTCGATACTTCCAGCGTTGTCCCTTTTTTAGGCGTCGGCCGCGCTTGAATTTTTTCCACTCTGGCAATAGTTCCAAAGATCGATCCGTAAGAAACAGACCTGTTTCAAACCCAGAGACTTCTAAACCGTCGCCTTTCTGTCGCAGCAAAACCATATCATCACCCAGGAACTGATATCCGAGGCGTAGAAGGTTTAGCGTTGTTGTGGATTTACCGCTTCCCGATACGCCCGGCAGCAGTATCGCTACCCCATCGCGGGCAACTGCTGCACTGTGCCAAACCAGAATGCCCGCTTTTTTCAACACGTCCAACAAGATCGGTTCAAAAACATAGTAGTAAATAAATTCCGGATCCCAACCAGGAAGACTACGACAGTGAAATTGCCACGGTCGGTCGTACATGTAGCCCGTTATCAAGTAGCGCTTGCCGTCGCTCAATAACAGAAAGTGTTCATTCGTGAACCATTGCCATCTTTTAAGACGTGGTAGCGGACCAGCGCCGTGATCGGAAAACTGAAAGATGGACTGCACATTCGTCGCCATTGCTGAGGAGACCTCGAGAGGCCCCCAATGCTTCTTTATCAATTGGCGCAAAGTTCGATCGGCAGCTTGCACCAAAATACTTACTCCCGAAATTGAGAAAGCATTTGTGGTCAAATTTGGATCGAGGTAGCTCGAGTTGAGCTGTCTGAATGGTTTGAGCGGAGCCATTGGATCTAGCGGTACTCGTTTTCCACTTGGGCCAAGCGAGTGTTCGCTTGGGGACTCATTGGCGCAGAACCGCGTGCTGAAGTTTCATACTGGCAACGAATGTAATCGACTAAACCAGCCTCCGAGTACCAGGCTTGGATTTCTTCAGGATCGTACTTGAACTGATACCTCGGTCCGTACCAATCCATAAACGAGTGTATGCGCCAATATTTTTCTTCGTGCCAGGGCAAACGAGCGTTATAGAGCATTGCTCGGAACCTCTCTTTGAACCGCGGCATCCTTAGCAGTGGCCCATAGGGTGTAGTAACTATATGGGCAATCCAATACAGGTACTTCGACGGAATCCTGGTTGTTATCGGCCTAATCGCATCAGATAGTGGCGTCCGCTCTGATTTCGGATAAACCCAGAGCGCGATCTGTCCGCCCGGTTTTAGTAGGCGAGCCAGATTCAGGAATGCTCCTTTCGGATCAGGGGTGTGATGCAGCACACCCAGGCTGTAGATAAAATCGAAAGCGCCAGAGCGAAATGGAAGTCTGAACAAGTCCGCATGCACAAAATGCAAATTCCCGTTATCAGCTAGTGTGGCGCCGATCCTGCGGAGACCAGTACTATCGATATCCATTCCGACGACTGTTGCGCCGCAGCTCTTGAGCAGTTCTACAAACCTGCCGCCGCCACAACCGGCGTCCAGGACAGTCTTGCCTCGCAGGTCTTCTATGCTCGTTGCGGTTTGCCGCGCGAACTCGTCGCTCGTAAGTTTCTGCACATCGAGTTGTTCTGTTGATGGCAGCGTTCCAGCAGGTTGACTTCTGAGGTTACTGAATACCTTCATGTAATCCAGCTCGTGAGCGAACACCGGGACAAATTCTTTGATCGGATATCGATGATCACCGGAACATACCAGCTCACCGTTCCTGACACGATCGTTCTGCATTGATGCCGCCTGAATATGAAAGGGGTGATGACAATCGGGACAAGCGAGCAGGTTCAGGAGACTATTTCTCATTCTTTTGCGAACTGATCCTAAATGAAGGTGACGTGGATGTTATCATGTTCGAATCATTTGGCGTCATTGTCAGGAGATACCACATTGCGAGTCCTAGTAATCGGCGGCTCTGGTTACGTCGGTAAACTCATACTGCCGATGCTTGCAGAACAGCATGCGGTCCGTGTATTTGACTTGGCCCCACCACCGATGGGCCCATGGGAATACTCAGCAGGTGACCTCGTGGATCTGCATGAACTGGAAATCGCCTCCAAGGATATGGAGGCACTCGTGTTCATGGCGATGGGATCAACAGACGACGATGGCACTTTCAAAAGTAATGCGGCAGCAAGAAGCGCTTTCGATGTAAGTGTAAAAGGACTTTATTTCGCCCTTGACGCAGCGCGCAAAGCGGGGCTACGGCACGCTGTATACACCTGTTCGATGTCTATTTATGACGGCCCAGCGACCGAACGTTACGCTCAATCCGAAGATATTGCAGCCGATGCTCGAGATGTTTATGGCTTGACCAAGAGTCTTGGTGAGGAGGTCTGTCGCTTCGCTGTTCGCTCCTGGCAGATGAGCATTAACGTGTTGCGTTTGTGTCTGCCAGTCTCTATGGAGCGATGGAACGCAAACGATGCCGATTTGTCAGTCATCACAACTTCAGCAGATGACGTTGGAAGAGCCTTGCTTGCCGCTTTGAACTACCGCAACGGCTATCAGGATTTTATGATCAGCGGAGACCGCGATTACACCTGCATGGATCTATCAAAAGCAAAGCGCCTGCTTCATTGGGAACCGTCAGCGCGACCAACCACACTGCGACCACAAGTGAGAACAACCACAGAATCCTTGGCTAGGCTTCTCAGTCGCGCAAAGCGCTTTCGCTTCCGCTAATCATTTAAACCAGACTGTTCTTGACTCTGGTCAATACTGGAATTGTGCTTGGGGTAGCAGTAAACAGGCTGGACAGGATGTTGGACATCGGCGTGTCGATTCTTACGCGACTGTAATTAAACCTTTGGTGATCAATTCGGTCAAAAACTCTCTTGTTTCCTCTACCAAATCCGCAACTTCAGCGTCGAAGTACCGCCCCAACGCTTCAGTGATTTCTGCGATCGTCTTTTGACCGTCAACAAGTGTCCAAATCATTAGGCCCACCTCGTTAATTTCGAAGTAATCGCCCGATGTTACATCAAGCAGAATTCCGTCTGTACCGAATTCTCTCCATTGAATATTTTCAGCACGCTTGGGAATGTTTTCGAAATTAGCACTCGGCATGATTGGAAAGCGTCAAACGGAACCCGAACGAACTACACTAAATGAAAGGACAGACAGGAACTTTATTATGCCCTATCATAAATTACTATATGTGTGGGATCACCGGCCAACTTTTAATCGGCGCACGCCCTGTCGACCAAGCCCTCGTAAAAAGAATGACGCGTCGTCTTGCCCACCGTGGACCTGATGCCAGTGGCCACTATTTCGGAAACAGAATCGGTATGGGTCATCGGCGTCTCGCAATTATCGACCTCAAACGTGGTCGACAACCAATGCTAAATCTGGATCAAACATTGTGCATTGTCGCCAACAACGAAATCTACAATCACCTCGAATTGAGAGCCGAACTTGAGTCAAATGGCTTCCGGTTCACGACCACCAGTGACACGGAGGTAATACTTCAGCTCTTTCAACGCGAAAGGGAGAAGAGCTTCGCCAGGCTCGAGGGTATGTTTGCACTTGCCATCTGGGATGTCGTCACTGAGACCTTGTTCCTCGCTCGTGACCCATTTGGGATCAAGCCACTCTATTACTATCAAGATGAAGATTCGCTTCTGTTTGCATCCGAGCTGAAGGCGCTGCTCGAATATCCTTCTCTCAATCGACGTCTTGATCTGGCGGCGCTCGACAGTTACTTCGGTTCACTCGCATTACCGGAACCACACACCGTATTCCGTAATGTAAGAAAACTTCCGCCCGGCCACTTTATTAAGGTTAGCAAGGGCGACCTTCACTTACAGCGTTTTTGGCAACCTCGGTTCACAGGTTCAAGAACACATTGCCGGCCACAAATACTCGTCGAGCAAGTTCGAAAGGAATTGCAGCGCTCAGTAAAAATCAGCTTGAGAAGTGATGTTCCTGTTGGGGTTCTGCTAAGCGGAGGGGTGGATTCGAGCACGATAGCTGCTTTCGCCTCACGCGAAAATGGGAGTCGTCTGCACACATTTTCTGTCGCTTTTAAGGAAGATGAATTCAATGAGGCTTCGTTCAGCCGCATTGTTGCTAAAACGTTTCGCACTCGCCACCACGAGATCTTAGTTACTAAAAAGCGTGCTACTGAAATTGCCTCTCGTCTCACGAAATTCATTGACGAACCGTTCGCGGACTGCTCTTCGATTCCCACGTACGCCGTTTGTGAACTCGCCTCAGGTTACGTGAAAACAGTATTGTCGGGAGAAGGGGCTGACGAACTTTTTGGCGGTTATCCTTGGCACACAACAAAACACCAAGCGCGTCAAGAAGAGCATCCCGCGAAAATAATTTTCTCTCGAGACGAAAGAACTGAACTCTACTCGTCTGAGTGGCAACAAGAGCTCCGCAAGCTCCGTCTCAACCTTCACGCCAGATCGCCCCATTCGTTATCGCCATTGAATCAATCGCTACTGGAGGATCTGCGGTTCTATCTACCGTCGGACATCCTCTTCAAATCCGATCGAGTGTCGATGATTCACTCACTAGAAATTCGAGTTCCATTTCTCAACCGGCAGTTCGCTGAGCTCGCGATGGCGTTGCCCGATAAAATGAAAGTCCATCGATCCCAACGGAAAGTTCTTCTTAAACAGATGATGAGGGGGGTTCTTCCGGATTGCGTTCTCGATCGGCCGAAGAAGGGTTTCAGCATACCGCTGGATCTCTGGCTTTGGGAAAAGGGAGCGTGGCGCGACATGATCTACGATACGATCTTCAGTCGTACCACGCGGGAACGCGCCCAGTTTAAGATGAGGACGCTCGAACGCATGCAACAAGAACATGAGCGACTGCAAGGTCTCCATGGATACAAACTCTGGACGGTTTTTGCGTTTGAGATGTGGCAACGGGCGTTTCTCGATTAAAGAAGGACCATGAGAAAACAGGTCAAAGTTACAGTAGCAATGCCTGCCTTTAACGCCGCTGAGTATATCGGCGAGGCGATTGCGAGCATCGTAGATCAGGAATTTGAGTCCTTTGAGTTGGTGGTAGTGGATGACGGCTCAACTGACTCAACCTGGAACCTGATGAAGCAGCACGCAAAGCATCCGAGGGTGCGACTGCTTCGCAACCCTAAGAATCTCGGTGCGGGTAGGACTAGAAATTTACTTACTGAATTAGCAACTGGTGAGTACATCACGCCTTGTGATGCGGATGACCTGCTGCTACCGGGTGTCCTGAGGAAATTCAATGATTACCTTGATAGCCATCCGGGTGTCGGCGCTGTTTACGGGGATGTGCTCGAATTGATGACCGATCCAGACAAGATTGTGGTGCGACCGCCGATGATTTATGGCAAGAATGCTGATGACGGTTGGGATCTCATTGAAAACACTGTGAATCATGCAGGGTCAATGATCAGAAAATCGTTGATGGTTCAGGTTGGCGGATACGATGAATCTGTTTATTCGATCGATGACTGGAGCCTCTGGCTGAAGCTAGCTGAAACAACTCGCTTCAAATACATGAAGGGTGAGATCTCATACGTCTGGCGGCGACACCCGTTCAGTCTCACTCAGACGGATCGTAACTGGCATCGCGACGTCGAGAAGATCCGTAACGAAGCGATCGCACGTCGATATAGCCGGTAGGATGGTTCAGTGGTCGTCCCTCTTACATATGAAATTGTGACGGCCGGCGAACAGGCGCGATCGGAAGGCCGCTACGAGGTCACTTTTCGATCAGCTTCCGCTTTTTCAATTCCGCGATGAACTGAGTGACATCTTTCTCAATTGTCTTCGGTGAGGCGGCGTAGCGCTTCGTTAATTTATCCACGAGCTGGTCCACGGAACTTTTGCCATCAAGCATGCGCCAGATAGCCAGCGCAATCTCGTCCACTTCAAAATAATCGCCCGTTTTTAAATCCAGCAGAATCCCAGTCTTGCCAAGCTGCTTCCATTTCACATCCGACCGCTTCCGAGGTGTTGCCGTCATTTATGCGTCTCCTGATTAATTGCCTTTGCGAATATCTGCTAGCAGGTCTGGCTGATCTGAATAAATCCGCACCCCGTAGGCCTCAATGATATCTTCAAAACGACCTTCGGAGTTTACCGCAATTGATCTGTTCTGTGACCACAGCCGAACGATTCGATTACTCAGCTGTGGCGCGCAGAGCTCAATCAGACCCTCACGATCTGTCGGGTTCACAAAAAGCATTACCGCAGAATTCCCGTAACGTTTGATGCGGTGCTCCACTGCTCCCTCGCCCGGCGACGAATCGACTCTGATCGAAGGTTGCCACGGTGCGTCCTCGGAGACAAAAACCACACTCATTCGGGAGATCTCTTTGATGACTTGATCAAAATAACTCCAAAACCAATCGTTGTACTTTTGCGCCTTCAAGAAGTTTTCGTGGATTTGCTCGAGATCCTGACCTTCCTTCGCCGGCGGCAATCCACAAGCAAAATTCAATTGCGTCGAGTCTGCTGTTCCGTAGTAATGAAGTCCTTTCGCACCGTGAATTATTGCCTGGTAAGCCATGAAGCGAGACTCTTGATACGTCGGATACCCTGCTTCGCCATCTTCAAGACAGTTCCACGCCCACGCTTGCAGTACCGGAATGATCGGTTTGTTTGGCGTCAATGTTCGCCAAAGATCCGTCTGTCTTCCAACCACAGCAATTGAATGAGCCCAACCGCCCTCCACAAGCTCCATTCGTTTCCCCCATCGCCATTTGGGCACTGGGTAAATTGTAAATCCATGGAGGTCGGCGAGGTTGGCCCATTGCAGAATCTCTTTCTCCTGATCGAGATTAGAAAGCCATTGGTTGCATAAGATCGGGTGAAACGGATCGATATCGCGGACGAGTCGCCATCCCGTCGCAGCGTCTACTAAATCAACCTGATTGAAGACGGGTTCGTCATCCATTTCCCAACATAAGAGTGCCGGATGCCGAGCGACTTCGGAAACAAAATCTCTTAACGAATGATAGTCGCCGTGAAGGGCTCCAGGCGGCCTACACCAGATTCGCAGGCCTGCATCCCAGATTCGATCCAATTGATCATAAGCTTCCATGCCGGCTGTGAAGTGAATACTGTTAAAACCCATTTCGCGAAGCTTGCGCAGACCAGAGCCACTCACATCTTGTGCTGCTCTCCCGGCGTAGTAGAGTCCGATCGGAAAGAAGGGATCGCCATTGACCAGTATAGTTTGATCAGACCGGATACTAACTCTCGATGGCACCTGATCTCGTCGTAAGCGATCACGCATCGTGAGACCTGGAACTTGAGGGTACGCAGGTCTCAACCGCAGTCTCTGGAGCAGCGGGAGGAGGAAAGGGCGCGCGAGTAGCTTTAGAAATCTGAACGCACGGGCATCTCTGATAGTCATCCATCGATCCTTACGAGCGTTGTTTCTTGGCCAGCCGGGCAAGATTTTCTGTCGCGGCAGAAAATGCGGGATTGAGTTTTAGCGCGCTTCTGTACTGGGCTCGAGCTTTTCGATAATCTCCAAGTTCTTCATAAGCCAAACCCAGACTGTTGTGCGCAAGCAGGTGCTGGGGATGAAACTTAATCGCTTTCATGAGAGCTTCTATTGCTTGTTCGTGCTTGCCCGCCTCGACTAACACAATCCCGAGAATAGCCCATGCATCGGCTGAGTTTCTCCGAACTCGAATTGCCTGCTTTAGATGCCGCTCAGCTGCAGGCAATCTTCCATTCTCGAGTTCAATCATGCCGCTGAGTTGATATGCGTCGTGAAAGTCCTGATTGAGCTTTACCGCTCGCGCAAGATATTTCAAAGACTCATCATCTTTTCCTTGGGCAAAGAGTGTTTTAGCGATATTCAGATAAGTCTGGGGGTCCTTAGGAAAGAGCTTCGAGTGACGTAATTCACCCTTCAGACGTTGCTCTTGCTTACCTGAAAGGAACAGCTCTCCGCCTTTCAATGACTGAAAGTGATGAATTACAACATCGTCGCGGTTTTCAATTCTTCCCGCGTGCTCCTTTAGTAAAGCTAACGGGGTCGTGTGAACTGAAGTACCTTCGACATAGCGCACATCGGGAAAGTTTCGGAATAGACGCAGGGGTTGAGTCTTCGCGAAGCCGTGACACGCAGAGAATCTCTCTTCGCGCGGAAATGATCTGTCGTTCGGATACCAATTCCACATGAGATCGAAATGATCCGAGTAGTTTCGAATCGCCAGACAATATCCAATAACAGATCTCCTTCGCACGAGCTTTTCTATTTTCGGCAAATCCCGGCGCGAAATCGATTCGTCCCCATCTAAGACCAAAACCCAATCTCCCTGCGCCGCTTCCAAATAGGCGTTGCGCGCTCGTCCGAGGCTGCCGTCCCACTGGTAGGGAATGATGCGGGCGCCGAGATCCCTCGCGATTGCAGCTGTTCCATCAGTAGAGCCGGTATCAACCACAATGACTTCGTCAACGATGTCATTTACGCTTCTTATCGTGGTGCCAATGAGCTGCTCTTCGTTTTTTACTACGAGGCACAAACTGATGGATTCAGGCATAACAAATTAAGTGCACGCTGATAAAAGTTGACTAAGCCAGTTACGTTAGTGAAAATGACTGCCGCAAAACTGAACCCAGGATAGATCCATGGCCCAAACAAAATCCGTCAAACAAACGAAAGAATCGACTAAAGCTACAGGCAACAAAACAGGTAAGCAATGGGAGAAACCGAAAATCACGCGCCACGGCAATATGCGGCAACTCACGCAAATGTCCGCATGATGTCCTGATTAATAAGTATCCGCTGCCACCACTTGGGCTGAGGCTGGAGGCGCGTTCATGCTTCCCGGCGACACACAGCAAACGTAAAATTAACTGTTGACTGTATCGCAGAACCTAGCCGCGTTCTTCGCTCGCGAGATTCAATGATTCCAGTGGCGGTTCCATGTGCATAAGAGCGTCAATCGGCCCCGGGCTGCCGTGCCGTGGAACAAGGATCTCTCGAAGCCGGAGAGCAGGCTTTTCAATAATTACGTAAACCACCCAACCAAATCCCAAAGTAGCGATGCTCGCTACGAAAAACCAGACGCGGGCTGTCATTGTTCCCGGCTCCGTATTGTCGAGGTGCGCCCACACAAGTCCACGAATGAAAAACATATGCGATAAGTAGGTGCTGTAAGAACTCAGAGCAATAACCTTCAGCACTCGTGCACTCAGTAGCCTCGCGAAGAACGAAAAGGGATTTAGAACGGCGATCAGTATCAATCCAAAGCCAATGGCCAGAACGCCCTGGAACTGATTGATACTGCGGGGTCCAGCAAACGTAAATAACAGGATAAGCACTAGTATTCCGCTCATTAGCGTCAAGCCGGGGACATTGCTCAGGATTCTGAAGAAGCGATTTCTGGTGATCTCAAGATGAGCAATCAAGACGCCGAGGAACAGTGAATCGAATGTCGCAAATGGATGCAGCCAGTAACCGGTACGGTAACGAACTAGAAATGTCACTGCCATTACAAGCAGACACAGAATTCCAATTCGGTAGCGGCCCGGCAAACGCAGAATTGCGAAAAGCAGGATTGGAAAGATCAGATAGAACAACTCTTCAACTGAAAGCGTCCAGCTCTCGATGAAGTAGTTCATCTTAAAAAAAGTTTGAGTGAATGTTAGGTAGGCCCAGAGTGTTGGAGCCGGGGCAGCTTCATGGGAGACGAACCAGTAATTAGCAAAAAGTGCCAGGTAAAAAATGGGCCATGTCCGCAAAGCTCTTCTGGCCCAGAAGGCTCTTACGTTGAGATCACCCGTTGAGGCCACTTCGGTCAGGGCGAGTCTGCCAATCAGATATCCGCTTAAAACAAAAAATAAGTAGACGCCGGACCACGCGACCTCAGTACAGAAATTGGCCAGCCTGCCGGACAACGGATGAAGAAAGACTTGGACGTGACAAATAACCACCAGAATGATGGCGCACGCGCGAATCCCGTCCAACGCCGGTATGCGATTCGCCGGTCGGCTTGAAAAACGAATCTCACTCAATTGGTACCTTCTCCAGTTTTCGATATCTCAGCCGGAGACTTTGAAACTGGGTCCTTTGTAAAGTCTTCGCCGCGTTGTAGGCCGGCATCACAACAATAAGTTTTTGTTTTGAGCTGACATTCCTACGGTTCGAATTTTTTCCCCAGTCTCCGCAACGCTCTCGCTGATAGTACGAATGGAATTTGCCGGCGGCGGTCGATCTTCCATTTATTCTGAACAAGTGTCGCCGTTGCGATTGGCCAGTCTCGAAACCTCGTGCTGCTTAGAAACCATGTCAACTCATAACCGAGCCCGCGCAGGATCTCGATACTTGTTCGCGATTTCAGCGGATTAGTCGCAATCCTGTATCCGAGACGCTCATTGATAAACACCGGGATGTCTATCAATGCTTTCAAAGTTTCTGCGGGAATCGGCATGTCAAGTTCAGACCGTAAGTAATTGAGGCAATCGTATAGTTGAAGACTTAAATGGCGACCTCGGGCTTGATCTACCAATCTGGCCCAATCAATTTGCTCTGAAGCTGTTCTCAAAATCGTCACCGCGTCTGCTATCCACCTGATCGGCGGAGTCTCGTCCCATCGAGCGCCGTGCCAGCAAACATGTAATAGCTGATCGGTTGGGTCAAGTGCTCGGGTCCGAACGTTATGAATTTCCACCGGCACAGACCTTTTCCAATATCCCTCATCGTCGTCAGCGTGCCAGCATTCCCACATTACATGCCAATGCAGATCCAATTGTCGCCCAGTAGGATCATCGAATGGCGTCGAATGTACTACCAACATTTGTCGTTGTGGATTTTCGTAATATGGATTAAAGCCGAGCTCGCGTAACACAGCCGTGGCACGGTCCGCGTGTTCGAAATGGACGAGCACGTCAGAGTCAGCCATCGGACGTAATCCGCTATCTCGATAGTAGAGCGGAATTAATGCTGATCCTTTCAGAAGCATTGTAGTAATGCCGGCTTGATGGAAAGCGGTCAAGACTTCGGCGGTGGTATGAAGACGAACTTCATTTCCACAGAAACAGTTCTTGTATGCGTCCTTACATTCCTTAAGCAAGGGATCGTCGATATCCTCCGCAAGGAGGTTTTTGAAGAGCAGCGGGAGGAGCCTTTGCGAGCCCGAGTCCAGTTTCCGGAGATCTACGCCAGCGCGCCATGCTTTTAGAGCGTCGACTGCCGCTGCACCGGGTAATAGCGCGGCTCGTAAAAGGAGCCTCTGGCTCGTGGTGGGCCAACATCCGCCTCTGTTCAATTCACCCGAATTCATAAGTTTTGACTCATTCGTAATGCTACCGCATTGGTTTAAATTTCCATCAACCGCAAGACTTTCCAATGTTTTCAACTCAGTTCGCACTTGTGCATTGTGTTGCTTCCAGTGTTCAGGGCGCTGAAGCTTAAACGACGACAAGGAATGTTAACAAGGATGGCTACAGCGCACTCTGATCTCAAGGATGTGAGCTAACCCCATATCAATAGCGCTAAATTGGAATAATCCGGGTCTTGATACCTCCCCGATTATTGGACCATGTCGAGAGTCGAAAATTCGGCTTTTGGATCGGTTTGAGCTTGTCGCCAATCGGCCCCGAATTCGCGTGGCGTTTGTTGATCCAGCGATCATGGGGTTGTACTTGTCAAGCATCGATCGCTCAATCAACTCCTTGTCCTCTCCGTCCTGATGAAGCGGTGCGACGGAGACCGTCAATAATCTGCTCCCTCCTAAGTTCGAGAAACTTCCCGCGGAGCTGATCGACGGCTCCCTGGGCCGCACCGCGGGCGTTGATTGAACTCCCCGAGGGTCGGGATGGACAATTACATTATGTTGTCGAACAATGATAAAGCAACTCAAATGGTTGGACTCAGGTTGCGGTCGAAATGGGTAACCTCGATCCCGGCCCGTCTACTGACAGATCAGGATTATGGACTCATCAGGATGGCGCTGGTTATAGCGTGGTTCTTACTTTATGGTTGGCAATCATTATGGTTTCTGAAGTTCTAAACAAAGAGGCTGGACGGCGCATAAAGAAGATTAGCGGCACTGCCTTTTCGCCGAGGGGATTGCTCCGGCAGCTGAGAGACTTGGCCCAATACACGGACTTGATTTATACCCTCAGTGAACATCGGGTGCGGGTACGCTATAAACAATCTGTCCTCGGTCTTACTTGGGCCGTGATACAGCCTGTATCGTTAATGCTGATCTATACGGTTATCTTCTCACGCGTTGCTAAGGTAGAAACCAGCGGCGAGCCCTATGCAGTCTTCGTCTTTGTGGGTTTGCTGCCGTGGACCTGTTTCTCGACGGCCATTACGAGTGGCACGCAAGCACTCACGAGTCACGGCAATCTCATTTCCAAGGTTTACTTTCCGCGTGAGATCCTGCCGCTTACTTACCTTATAGCGGCATTGTTTGATTTCATTATTGCGCTGCTTGTTCTCGCGATGCTTATGCTCTATTACCGTGTAAGTGTGAACTTCAACGCCCTATATGCAATTCCTATCATCGCCGTGATGTCCGTTTTTGGTGCGTCGATGGTCCTGTTTTTATCAGCAACGCAAGTGCGCTTCCGTGACATTGGTGTTGGCATTCCACTGTTGCTGCAGATCTGGATGTTTGCTACTCCGATTGTTTACCCGCTCTCGGCGATTAAGTCTCTGCCACCTTTTTTGCGCTTTCTTTATATGATGAACCCAATGGTCGGAGTCATCGAAAACTTCCGACGCGTCATTTTGCAAGGACTAGCGCCAGACTTTCAACTGGCGGGAATCTCGGCGTTGATCTCCTTAGCCTTGCTTCCTATTGCCTACGTCTACTTCAAGTATATCGAGAGAACAGCCGCGGATGTGATCTAAACGCCACTCGCAAATGACGAAATGATTGATCTTAGTTTTGAACGAGTTTCCAAGCGATACCTCATTCGCAATGACGAGGGAACGGATCCAAGGCAACATCCGCTCCTACGAAAGTTCAAAAGCCTTTTCAGGCGACCGCATGAGTTCTGGGCGGTGCGAGACGTTAGTTTTGAGGTGCGACGCAGCGAAACTCTGGGGATCATCGGCCATAATGGCGCAGGCAAGAGTACGATTCTCAAATTGCTATCAAATATCACGATCCCTTCATCAGGTGAGATTACAATCAATGGACGATTGGCTGCACTGATCGAGGTTGGTTCGGGTTTCCATCCAGAATTGACCGGGCGAGAAAACGTCTACCTTTCGGGTTCCATTCTTGGAATGCGTCGGGCTGAGATTGCGAGGAAGATTGAGAGCATCGTCGATTTCGCGGGCATAGGTCAGTTCATCGACATACCAGTAAAACGTTACTCTTCAGGGATGCATGTTCGCCTCGGGTTTTCAATAGCCGCCCACTTAGAGCCGGATGTCTTGCTTCTTGATGAGGTTTTGGCGGTGGGGGATGCAGCCTTCCAGTCGAAGTGTCTGAATCGCATTGATGAATTACGGGGCGCAGGCAAAACAATCATTTTTATTTCACACGATTTGAATGCGGTTGAGCGGCTCTGTGATCGTGTTTTGCTCATGGATCATGGGCAGATAATTGCTAATGGCAATCCAGCCGAGGTAATCGAGCTTTACAGGAAATCGGCGGGCACGGCTGGGGCCTAAGTTTTCCCGGAATCAAGGCATTGCGAGAATGGGGCGGAGTGTCCGCTTCTGCTTGAGATGACTGCAAACATCTCAGGATTCCAAGTGGCCAATGCGTGACCAAAAATAACAGCACTCCAAGCTTATGCGATGGTGAGGAATGGGGCCGGTATTGTCAGGTTAACTTGAGAAGACGTGACAAGACTACCCATGCTGCATAATCATCAGATGCACACCTCCGCCTCTCTTTACCACCGTCATCGCTTCCCTACCGAGATCATCGTCATTCTGTCTGGTTGTACTTCCGTTTCGCTCTGAGCTTCCGCGATGTTGAAGAAATGTTAGCGATGCGTGATGTGACTCTAAGCTATGAGACGATTCGAGAATGGTGTCTTAAGTTTGGTCAGACTTACGCTAACGGTTTACGCCGCAGATCTTCTCGACCCGGCGATCGGTGGCACCTCGATGAGGTATTCCTGAAGATCAACGGACGCATTCATTACTTATGGAGTGCGGTTGACCAGGATGGCGAAGTTTTGGACATCATGGTCCAAAGCGGAGAGATAAAAGGGCTGCCAAGAAGTTTTTTCGCAAGCTATTGAAGGGGTTGCGGTATGTTCCGCGAGCGCTCATCACCGACAAGCTAAAGAGCTACAGCTCCGCAAAGGCTGAAGTAATGCCGAGTGTCGAACACCTCCAACACAAATATCAGAACAACCGCGCTGAGAATTCGCATCAGCCTACCAGGTTGCGGGAGAGACAAATGAGACGGTTCAAGTCGCCGGGCCAGGTGCAACGTTTTCTCTCGGCCTTCGGAATAATTAACTCACTTTCGAGTGGGGAGACATCTGTACCGACCTAGTGCTTATCGGGAACAGATGAAGTCGAGATTCAATACTTGGGAAGAAGTTACGGCGAGCGAGCGATGACTAATTATTTAACTGAACCACAAAGAGTGTTTGAATCTATTCTGCACAGCGGAAAGGCGTCGAATCCCCGCTGAATACAATCGCAGGCACAATCATGTACAGCCCGAAAGTTCTGCCACGAATTTTCCCACAAGCTATACAACAGCCATGTATTGAACGCATAAGTCATTGAAACAGAAGAGGTTAGCACTATTATTGGAGCGGGCGACGGGATTCGAACCCGTTACTAAACGTGTGCGCCTAGTGCGGCGTATGCACGAACTTTAACATTTGCTACGAGTTGCAGCCATCAGGGAGTGCGGTAGTATACGGCTAAAGGTGAGTTTCTGTCGATGCTTCCCACAATTTTCCCACAAGTTTTGTTGACCCTTTTGTCGCAGCTAGTCCGATTGTCAGGCATATGACAAGGACCTCGCTCAAACTGCTACCACTGTTGCGATTGAGGTCCATTTTCCGCGCAAAACAACACCGTGAAATAAGTCCCCTGTGGGTGGATCTATGGGGAAGTCACCATCATTCCAGCTACAGTCGTAAAGTCAATTGCGACCTTAGTGTATATTCCATACCGTGGTTTCCCTGTCTTTAGGAAGCTAGCATAATCTGCCCATATTCTATCGCCTTCGCCACCACCCAAACCGGCAATTCCCATCACTGGTGAAGTGGACTTGAACCATACTCCGATTGAACCGATCTCTACAGTTGCCGCGGTAGCATTTCTCTCCGGCTCGGTTCTATTTTCCTCTGGGTCAGCCGATACTCCTTTTGGGACTGATACCGCGATAGTCGCCGCGACGGCGTACGCAGAAGTAGAAAGGAATTGACGGCGTTGGAAATTCTCATTAGGTCGTTTCAACTTAATATCCTCCCGAGAATAGTTCTGAAATTGAATCAAAAACAATCGAGCTCTTCCCCAATAGCACTCTTTACTGTTTACGGCGCAAACCGATGTTGATACTCACCGCTGAGAATAAACGCCTTCACCATCTCAGCGTTTACGAAATTACCGCCAAACTGATTCAGCTTGGTTAGCCAGAAGTTGAAACCACTGAGATCGTTGTCTGGAGCGTCGTCAGGATTGCGGCGCAGGTATCCAAAATACTGCATCAACACGAACGCGCGGTTGAATTCTCGATTTGTAAGAGTGGAATTCTCAGCAATCCGACGAAGCACTCGACCGCGAGCTGCCGGATCAGAACTTGTGCCGGCTGAGCCGAATTCTGCGATTGCCGCCAAACGATCATTGGCATCGGGTGTAATCACCGCGTGCGCAAACAGCGCATCTACAAACTGGGCTGGGCTCTGTGTGGTTGGATACAAGGAAACAAACTCTGCGCGCTGCACGAAGCTCGTTGAGAAAGCAACCTTGTTTGCCTCCAGCAACTGCTCCCAACCTGGATCGTTGACGATCACTCCGCGTCCAATTTCCCGGGTGTCCTGTAGGAACTCAGCTCGGAAGGGCATCGCGGCCCTCCGATTGAGCGCAGCGTTGTACATTCGATAGACCAGGAAACCCGTTCCCTGAAACTCAATCGACAGAAAGTAAGCAGCCGAAACATTGATCCGCTTTACGTCGATACAGTTTGTGTCTGATCCGCAACTCGTGATCTCGTTTTTCCAGAACGCAAGTCCACCGGCATCGGGGATGCGATTAAGAAAATCCAGGTAGTGCTGCTGTACGAAGTATTCTGGGTCGTTTATGGGTTGCGGCGTCGAGACAGTCGAGATGCGCGAGGCAAACGACTCAAGGTTTCCGGCGTTGGTGATCTGAAAAGCAGAGTGCGTTGGAAAGTTAGTCGACTTAGTTGTTCCAGTGACGTAAGCATCACGGGCAAGGCTGACGGCAATTGCGAATGACTCTTCCGACTGACTGCCCCCCACGTTGTTGTAATAGGTGAGAGCAGAACCTCCCTTATTAACTGACAGAACAAAAGCGTCATCGGCACCACCGAGCGGCGGTGGCGAGGTACCAGGTGGCTGAGTAAAGTTTGCTGAGTTTGTCGTGCCTGCAATGTAGGCTGCGCCGTTGTAATCGAGTGCAATGCCTGCGCCAACATCGGTTCCGCTTCCACCAAGGTAAGTTGAGTATGACAAGGCAGAGCCGTTTGGATTGAGCTTGAGTGCAAAAGCATCGCTTGCACCACCTGCGTTGGTTGATTGAATCGCTGCTGCAATCGGGAAGTTCGCGGATTCAGTTAGACCCGTGACAAAAGCGTCGCCGCTGGAATCGACAGCTATTCCCAGGGCAGCATCAGTTCCTGTTCCACCGATCAGCGTCGAATAAGTTGTAGCGCTTCCATTGTTATTGAGCTTGGTGACGAATCCATCGTTCTGTCCAGCGTTACTGGTTTGCAGCGAGCCTTGGGTGGTTGGGTAGTTTAGTGAGTCTGTCACGCCGGTAAGAAATGCATTCGTGCCTTGAGAATCGAGTGCAATTCCAAATCCGACTTCTGCGCCACCGCCGCCAAGATAAGTTGAGTACACAGCTGAACTACCACTCGGATTTAGCTTAGTGATAAAGGCGTCCATCACTCCATTGCGTGCAGCCTGCAACGCACCGACAGTAGTGGGGAAGTTGTTTGATGTCGTGGCGCCGGTCAGGAAAGCATTTCCTGATGAATTAACTGCGATACCGAGTCCCTCTTCGTTCGCACTTCCTCCAAGAAGTGTCGAATAACTAAGCGCCGAACCGTTCTGGTTGAGTTTGACTACGAATGCGTCGCTTCCACCGCTGTTGACTGTTTGAAGTGCGCCTGGGGTTGTCGGAAAGTTGCTTGATGATGTCGTGCCGGTGATGTAGGCGTTCCCGTCGCCGTCTACAGAAATGGAACTCCCGAAGTCGTCTCCGCCACCGCCGATGTAAGTTGAGTAGACGAGTTCACCGCTCGCTTTTAGTTTGGTGACGAAAACATCTTTACCGGAGTTGAGTGTTGGTTGGACCACACCGGTTGAAGATGGAAAGTTGAGCGAGTCGGTCGTGCCAACCATGTACATGTTGCCTTCGGAATCGACGGCAGTGCCAGACGATTCATCGGCAAGAGAGCCCCCGAGATAAGTTGAGAAGATGATGACCGGATCGATGACGAGTGTTTTTGTCTTGTCGTACTTCCCGACCCAGAAGCCGACTTGGTTCTTGTTTTTGAGTGTGTAGCCCCCGTCGATTTGTTTACGGACGCCGTTGGTGGTTTGGTAGATGAAGGGCTTGAGTTGGCGGAGTTGTGCACCTCCGATGTTCAGCAACAGATCTCCATGTCGATCGATCTCGATTTTGTCGACGCCTGAAAGTATGAGACCGATTCTCTCGGGATCTGATCCAGCATTGACCCAAAAGTCATACTCCAGTCCCTGTTGGACGCCGTAAAAAGTAAGGTCAATGCCTGGATAAATGTTCCGATACCTTGCACGTGCGTAATTTGGGATGTTTCTGTAAGACTTTTTTGTGTCGAGCACAGTGAAATAGTTAGTTTCGCGAGTAAGCCGGTCAAGCCCCTCAATCGTCGAGCTATGATTGCCGTCGGCGAACCCCATGCTTATTGAAGCCTGTTGTGAATAGCTTAAAGCGTTTCTAACCCCAGAGTACGACTCTCTGTCCTCACTGTGGCCATGGTTGAGAAATACAGATAGGTACGTAGGGAACAGGGCGATTCGATAGCCAGATCCGCGCGATAAGAACTTGACACCTGACATTAACTGACCATGATTAGGCTCAAAACTTAAATGACCATTCGCCAAACTTGTCTTCGAGTCTCGATTCGCACTTGATACGGAACCTCTAGCGTAGTCTGCTGCCTTCGAACCAATCAACGAGTGACCGAGCAGAAGTACCAAGGCAAGCGCCAGAACGATCTGGGCCACAATTCTCGGAAGGGGGATGACACCCGAACGGGTAAGTTGGAGGATAGATGTGTTTTCTCGCTGGTGAGCTCGCATATCGGCTGTATTCAATCTCCTTTGAAAACTCCGTTTCGCCAAATTGTCCATTCGGGTAATTCCGGCTACATTAATGAGCCCCTGCTGTTACATTACGGTCGCGGCGAACGCGAACTATTCGGTGTTTCAGAGCCCGAGGAACCAGTTTCATTGAACTGATCGAAGAGATCGCTCAATTCCTTGTTGGCTCCGTTCATAAAGTCGCGGACTTTTTCTCTTCCCTTCCGGCATTCTTCTCGGATGCCCTTCCAGCCCTTTCTAATAGCCGCTATCACAGTATTGAGAAATTGCTGTTCACCAGCATTTTCTTCTAGACCGCTTGAAGGCTCCACTGATGGTTCGGCTTGTGGATCTTCACCAGCATACCCAAAAGGATCGCGCTTATTAACGGGCCTATTCCTAACATAACTATATAGATTCAGACCGCCACCGAATCCTATCGGATCTTCTCCAATGAACCGTCCGGAGGGTGGGTCGTACCAGCGAGCACGGTAGAAGACGAGGCCGGTCGCTGGATCCCGCTCCCTTCCTGTGTATCCGTACCGAGTTAATGCACTCCCGGAGCTATCACCAAAAGCGTCGTAACTCTGTCGTTCAACAATATTACCTCCACCGTCGGTCAATACGGCCGTACTGCCGAGATGGTCTCGAAGAAAGTAGAGACTGGCTTGTCCGATACCCGCCTGGCGCAATTTGTTATCGACACCAACGCCATTTGTATAGTCAACAGCGCTGTTGTCACTCGCCTTGTCGAGTACCACATCAAAGCGATCGTAAAGGAAACTTGTTGTGACCCCACTAGCCGTTCGACTAGATCGACGGCCCAACGCATCGTAGGCGTAATCAACTTGCTGACTATTCGGCAAACTCGCTTTCGTCAATCGTCCACGCGCGTCCCATTGGAAACTCGTCGTCCCCTGCGCATCGGTCTTCGACGTCATTTGACCCTCACCGTCATAAACAAATGACTGTTGACCAAATTGTGCGACACGATTTGCGGAATCAGCAGGCGTTGCTGTCTTTGCACTCGCTAACTTTTGCGCTGAAGCAAGCGAAGTGATCGACTCAATTTCGCTGTCGGAATTGAATGTGTAGTTAAACTCCTCGACAGCTTGATTCAAAGAGTTTGCATGCAGTAACCGCGTTAGTTCGCCGGCAGCGTCAAAGGTGTAACTCGTCTTGATTCCATTTGGTCTCTGGAGTTCTGCAACCCGTGAGAGCGAGTCGTATGAATAGGTAAATGTTTCAGATCCTTGGACAATTGTCTTAAGTCTACCCGCAGAGTCGTGCGTGTATGAGACTGGCGGTCGATCGGCGGCGGTCATTGAAGTGCGTTGGCTCGCGGCGTTGTAGGCGTACGCCATTGTTCCCACACCTGTCTTCTCAGTGAGAAGTCGGTTCACCTGATCATAGGTCCGCTCGAGAGGGGGCGACTGCGTATCGTCGATACGGGTCAGCCTTCCGCCTGCATCGTAGGTATATCCGACCACTGCATCTGCGTAAGTAATCTGTTTTGGTCGATTGAGCACGTCGTAACTAACACCTGTGTGACGACCCAACCTATCAAGCTGCTCGATCATGTTCCCCACCGCGTCATAACTCATGATCGTGGAATTGCCGAACGGATCGACACGACGAGTGAGGCGCGACAATTCATCGTAAATGAAAGTTGTTTTATTACCACGTTGGTCAGTTAGCGAGGCGAGGTTGCCCTTGGTGTCGAACGTGAACTTGACCGTGTTTCCGAGTGCATCAGTAATCGTCGTCAGTTGACCACGTGGATCGTAAGAGTAGTTGGTGATACGTTCTGAAGGTGTAATCAGCGAGACCAACTCTCCGTCGAGGTTGTACCGTCTGCGCGTAATTCTACCGAGTGGATCCCTTGTCGACTCCAGCCTGTTTCTTAAGTCGTAAGCAAAGGTTGTTTGCTGGTTGAGCGCGTTCGTAACGGTCGTTAGATTACCGTTTGGATCGTAACCCATGACGGTGGACTTGCTAGCAGGATCAGTTATCGTCGTTAGCCTGTTCCGTCCGTCATATGTGTAAGTGTTACGGCGACCAAGCGGATCGACTACGGCTGTTCGACGACTGATCGCGTCGTATTCAAACGCCGTACGATTTGTTAATGCATCAACTAAAGCGGTGAGGTTGCCTTGGGAGTCATACTCAAAAGTAGTGGTGTGCCCGAGTGGGTCAGTCGCGCTGGTCTTTTGACCAGTTCCGTCATAGGTAAAGGCCGTGGTTTGGTTTAGAGCATCCGTCACAGAAACTAGATTACCCCGTGTGTCATAGCTAAACATTGTCGTGCGTCCCAGCGCATCGATATGTTTGGTCATCCGATTCAAGACTGGCTCATATTCGTATCTTTCGATCGCTCCCAGACGGTCAGTAATCGCGATCAAATTGCCTTTGCTATCAAACTGTCGTGAGGATTCAGGGCACCCGCACGATCCGGTTACTGTTTTGATTAGATTCGTGCTGATGTCTCGTTCGTATTGAACGGTTTGACCCAATTCGTCGGTTTCCGAAATGACATATCCGTTTGCATTGAATCGTTTGATGATTTTGTTACCTAGAGGGTCCGTAATTGTTGTAGTCGTGACGAGATTGCCTGAAAGTGTGTAGGCATACTTTTCAATACCTCCGTCCGAAAACACCTGTTGGCTGACTCGGCCGCTACTGTCGTATGTAATCTGCTTGAGACTGTTACCGCGAGGATCCGTGATAGAAATAATTCTGCTTAGGGAATCATAAGTGTGGCTGGTGATCTTTCCTTCCGGATCTGTAACTGATGCAAGACGACCAGAACCATCGTACGAGTAAAGCCAATTGTGCTGTAATGGATCGGTGGCTTTACTAATCCGGCCTCCACTATAGGTAAGATTAATCGACCGTCCAGTTGCGTCAGTAATACTTGTTAAGTTGGTTCCTGCGTAAACAAGTGTCGTTGTGTTGCCGTTGAGATCGGTAAGCCCCGATATTCGACCGTTCGAATCAAAAGTCATCGCTCGACCATCGCGCATGCGGTACTCGTATGTTCCATTGGCAAATTTCCTTAGCACATCGCCAAGTTGTTTAATTGTTCCAGTTGTCGTAAAGGCTAGGGCCCCTCCTGACTCTGTTATGGAATAACTAAAGAGTTGACCGGAACTCTCTCCTGGCATAATCAAACGACCTGCACCACCGACTACAAAGTTCCCGGAAAGAGAGACCATAAAATTGTGGGTGGTTCCTCTGCCAAACGGGCAGTTATCGCATCGACCGGCCAAGTCGCTAGTCCAAATCCTTGTAAGACTCAGAAATCCGCGTGCTCCACCAAAGGAAATATCCGTGCTCTTTTCGATTTTTAGCCCTGTACTAAAGTCAACCGGAGAATTTCCTGTACTCGCTGGATCGCAAGTCGGCGATGGCGACGGCGACGGGGGCGGAGGTGGAGTCGGACTCGGCGGTGGCGGTGGCGGCGGTGGTGGTGGCGGCGGTGGCGGCACGAAAGGGTCTTTTGGCAGCCCTGGCGGTGTCACATTCGGGAAATGCCACGAAAAGTCTCGCAACCCATATTGCTTACCGGTCGTTGGATCGATTTCCGGAACTATTGTCCTTCCATCAGTGCTAACTCTGCCAAACCCGTAAACGTACCAAACCACTGTGTCGTGGTTGAACGCATAAAGCTCAACTCGAGTCCCAGGATTTGCGCCGGCCAAATTCGGATACACGATAGGCATTGCTTGATCCGCGACAGCTCCACCTGGTTGACTTGTATAAACGATTGATGTCCCTACATTAGAAGGCAAAGGTGTTGGCGTGCGATCGATAGGTAAGGGGGTGATTGAGACGCGAGTGACAGGAGAGTTGTCGCGATTCCGCAAGTTTGCATTCGCCGGAATCATCATCTTTAAATCCGGGACACGTGAATTCTGAGCCGTCGTCATTTGACCCGGCACGAGATTAACCTCTGCCTGAATATCAATAGGCGGCAGGTAGAAAACAAACGGGACAACATTGGCCTGTCCGGCTATTACCGTAGCGGGTTCTGCAATCACCGGGTACGTTCGATTCGGGGCACTTGCAGTTCTACCGTCTATCATTAATGGACGAGCTGGGCCAGCATTGACTCCAACCAACAAGAACGAGCCTGCCGCATCAGTCATCGCTGTCTTGCCGTCGAGTGAAGCGGTTGCACCGACGATTGGTTCTTTATCGGTGTTGAGCACGCGCCCCGAGAGTGTCGTCTGTCCCGCGGGAGTGACGGTGAGTGTTGCCGAAGCAGTGCGCGTTAACGTTGTGCCCTCAACTGCAGCTGTTCCGCTTACCGTAAAAGGATACGACCCAGTTGCAAGATTGGCGTTGTTCAAATTCAAACTCATCGTCGAGGCGGCTCCAGCGGTGACTTGGGCCGGCTCAAAAGTCGTGATCACACCTGCCGGTAATCCGGTGGCTGAGAGTATGGCCATCTGCGTGAAGTTCGGTTGAGTGCTGGTTACGCTTACGATCTGTGTGGCCGTACTGCTCTGCACTGCAGTTGCCGCTTGAGGTGAAACAATGATTTGAAAATCCTGCGAGGAATTAACGGTGAATGCAGTTGCGGTTGTGGCTGTTCCGCCAGTGGTGGTTAACTGAATAGTGCCGGTTACTGCGGCATTAGGGACAGTCGTTACGACTTGTGTAGCTGTAGCCGTATTAACCGTGGCAGGCACTCGAGTGTTATTTGGACCAGCAAAAGTCACGGTCGGATTGCCTGGGTTCGACGTGAGATTTGTGCCTGTGATTGTTACCTGGGTTCCAGCAATACCGCTCTTGGGAGTGAAGTCACTGATGCTGGGAGGAGTGCCATCAGTGTGTTTGGTAGCGGTCACAGATACTGTTAAAGATGAAGACCGCCTGCTGAAGAACACGACTTCAAGTGTGTTCATTGTTGAAAGGGTTACTGCCTGACTTACTGTCGGGACCTGAAGGTTGAGTTCAGTGGAACCAAAGACCACGGTCCCGTTGAGACGCACTGTTCCCATCAACACGCGTCCCGCCCCGCTTACATCTCCGTTTTGAACGATGATGTTGAATGGTGCTTGGGCGTCTGACGGAATCGTAAATTGATCGGTTGTTCTGGTGAGTAAACCTGTGCGATCAAATTTATGTGGTCCATAGACGGTGTTTGTTTCATCTGGAGGCTTAGGTAAAGTTTCGGTGATTATCGGACCATTCCTGAGCGTTGTTTTGTTAACAGGCTTCACCGAAGCAGCCGCTACAGACTGAAGCAAAAGCATTGATGACAGCAGGCAGCAAAGAACCCAGCGACTGACCAGCGCTGCATTCTTAATTCGACCAATTCGCCAGCCGCATTGATCAAACACTCGATGTGTCATTGCCGTCATCTCTTCTCCTGCTCGAGTCACACCTTGTTAGAAGCTTTCTTTGATCCTACGACCTGATTGTGTGATGTAGGTGGTTTCTGACTTACCGCCAAACGTTGCCGTTACCTCGACACTATTGACCCGCTCACCGTTCATGAATATGGGTGGGCGGTTGTTTTGCGCAGTTAGGTCAATCACGACGGTCGCGGTAATTCGAGTCGTGCCACCACCGAGAGTCAGACTCGCTGATGCAGTTGCAGACGCGAGGGTGCCGGTCAAAGGAGTAGCTTGGACCACTGTCTGTGCGCCCACCTCCGGCATCAAGATCAACTTGACGGTTGAATTGAGGGGAACATTTGCTGCGGTGAGTTGCGCAGTCACCGGATTGGATTGGTTAGGGGAAAGGATAATGTCAGGACTGTCGTACATTCCCGATGGAGATGCCGGGGCCGAAACACCTGCGACTGAAGTTATGTTTAGTTGGGGAGGATTAACGATTCCCGGAGGGTTGGGAGTCTTTGAGAGAACACTTGAGGCTGCACCGCTAATGTTGGGGCTGAAGTTGACGAAGTTAAATGCTTCGATTCTTACCGCGCCGTTGGAACCATTCCCGCCCTGTATGCCGCTACAGCCATTTACTCCGCTGCCTCCATTTACCTGAATCTGAACGGCTCCAGTAATAGTTGTTGCCGCGATCCGGACGGCTCCGCCCGCACCACCGCCACCATTTGCCACAGAGCACTGGCCATTGCCGCTCCCACCTTGAGCACGTATAAAGGAGCTATTAAGTGTAATTGTTCCAGAACTTGCAATGAAGATAGCTCCGCCACCCCCTCCTCCTCCCATCCCTAAGCTGCTTCCGGTTCCGCCACCGCCTCCGCCACCTCCAGATCCTCCGATTAACGGGATTAATGTTGAAGAGCCATAGCTCAAGCCACCTTTGCCAAAAACGGCACTTGGAGTCTGCTGAGCGCCATCTGTACCAGGAATGACGAAACCGGCGCCGCCCCCGCCACCGACGTTCGTCCCACTTGTGCTGCTGCCGCCACCTCCGCTACCTGGACCATTGCCCGATAACGCTGCCGTGAAGCCGGCGAACGTTGTGCCGCCTCGGCCTCCGTCAAAACCGCCCGGCCCTCCAATGCCACCGCCTGACGTTCCGCCAATAACGTTTGATGTGGTGCCACTGGTTCCGTCGAGGAGAATCGTCCCTGCTATGGTGACATTTCCACTAGCTAGGATGGTCACTGACGTATTCTTCGCATTGCGGATGAAGGTCACTTGGATCCCGGCCGGAATATTTACTGTCGTGAAATTAAAGACTCCGCTTGGAGGAATCTGAATTGGTGTGCTTGTCGTCGGATTGAACGCCCCATCCGCTCCTGTCGAGCCGCTGTCATAAGTAACCTGCCCATCGACAGCCAACGCTACAGTGAGCACGATGACTAGTGGGACTATGAATCGCCACGTCATTGAGGAAGCGATTGGAAATGTGCGAGCGCACAAACTGTGTACCATGATTCTCTCCTTCGTGTAGGTTGCTCTAACCTGTTGTGCGAACTGCAAAAGCACTTGGCGAAGCGTAACTAAAGCTCTTTCCTAAGGAATTACATCAAGTTGATTTGACCCAGCGTTGAGCGCTTTGGATGATCCTTCTGGCGTTGTCATGACCGCCACTCTCGGACCAAGAGCGGCATTCCCGTTGATAGTTAATGTGATTGTGAGCGAGGTTCCATTTCCGCCCACTACAAGATTGCTTGCGACAATGTTCGTGTCGATTGCGCCATTCAGAACGAACTGGACAGCAGTCACACTCTGAAAATTGAAACCGTTTATGGTTACGGTGGTACTGGTGCCACGGCTCTTTTGGTTGGGCACCACGGACGAAATAACTGGTCCACGAGTAGCAGACACTGCAGGACTAAAGGCACCGGTATCTGTAATGGTGCCCTGCGTCGACGTAGGTAGCTGGACCGTCACTCCAGAACTAAAGGCCCCCGATTGTGTAATCGTGCCCTGTGTACCGGTTGGGATCTGAACGGTTACTCCAGAACTAACGGCACCTGTTTGTGTAATCGTGCCCTGCGTACCGATTGGAATCTGAACGGTGACTCCGCGACTAAAGGCACCTGTTTGCGTGATGGTGCCCTGCGTACCAGTTGGAATTTGGACAGTGACTCCAGAACTAAAGGCGGCTGTTTGTGAAATTGTGCCCACCGTCTGGGTCGGAACTCTAACTGTCACGCCACCGCTAACGACATTACGAAAATCGTCAGGATTCAAGATTGTTACATTCGACTCTCCGAAGAGAGTCGGTACTGCCACACTGGTTGCACGGACCACAATGTTGTTCTGGGGAGTGCTGGCTGCAGTGTAGAAGCCTGCTTGGGTGATCGTTCCCACGGTCGAGTTCCCGCCAGAGACTCCATTTACACTCCAAATCACCGAGGGATCTGAACCACCGACCTGTACAAGGGCGCTCAAAAGCAGAGTGTTGTTTGGAAAAAGTTTGGCAGTCGCAGGAGTGACGCGCACTCCTTTCAGCACGAATGGAATTGAGGTCGTCACCGAACCCTGAGGTGTGGTGATCGTGACCGGACCAGTCGTCGCTCCCTGAGGGACAATTGCCACCACTGTGTTCGCACTGAAGGAAACGACTTGGGCATTGGCGCCATTAAACGAAACGTTGTTTATACCGCCGCCAAAACCAATCCCCACAAAAGTGATCGAGTCACCAGGTAACCCTGAGCGCGGGTTGAATGTGAAGACAGCAAGATCGTTCGTAGTAAGCCTGCGTATTTGGACAAAGTTTCCAGCCGGATCGTATTCGTAGACGTTGGCTTCGCCTGTCGGTGAAATCACCGCGACTAGTCTGCCGTTATCGTCATAAACATAACGCGCGGTTCCACCCTGTTGCGCCTGAGTGGTGACGGTTAATGCAAAATAAAGCATGACGATGAATACAGCTGAGTTACGAAGCATCCAGTTGTGTTCCCTTTGTTCCACGCTTATCGTTCCGGCGCTGCAAGTTTCCCAGTCAATGTGGGACGCGTCGGTGAGTACTCACCGTGCGAGTGGGCCAGAATGCGCTCATCCGCCCAATTTGGATTGGCTATAAAGAACCGATTCGCAATCAGATCAGTCAATGGATCGTCACGCCATAAGAGGTAGAGAGATCGCGCACGAGCCGCATCAGCCGTGCGGCCTTCACTTTCATAGATTGGAGAAAGAAACTGGTAAGCGCCTGCATCGTTAGGATCGATTTTTAGAATTGCTTCGAAGGCCGATCGTGATTCCGCCACACGACCGAGTAAGTAGAGTGTTTGACCCAGTTGACGTTGTATTTCACGATCGCGCGGATGTTGTTGTGCAAGCTCGGTCAACTCGCGTGCGGCATCAACAGTCTTACCAGCGTTTCGCAAGATGAGTGCGTGAAAGAAACGAGCTCGTGGCAGCGTTGGGTTGAGTTTTAGCGCCGCGTCAATCAATTCAATGGCCTTCTTGAGTTGATCCAGTTCCGGTCCAAACCTTTCCGTTTTCAACTCGCAGATAGCTGCACTGATTAAAGGATCAGGGTCATCCGGCTTCAAGCGAGCCGCCTCTCGAAACGCTTCTGAACCCGGGCCGTACTGTGCTTGCTCGAGGAGCGCGATCCCGTAGTCGTTCCAGCGGCGCGACAACTGAGCCGACGTTACTACCGAACTGTTGGTTGTGGCGTTACTGCCGATCTTCACTTCAGCTTCCGCCATTAAGACCACCGGCGCCTTTAGGCCCTTAACGCCTGGTCGCTGGAAGACTGAATCCGTGTACTCCTGAATGAAGCGTCGATAATTTACACGCGCGCGCAGTGTCAGCCCGCCGGAGTTGATGTTCGTTGGCAGTCGAAATCGATAACGAGCTACATCACATCGGCCTTGAGGAACAAAGTTGTCATAAGCCTTGACCTTGGCCAGCCAAACCTGGTGACGCGTGATCGGTCGTCCAGCTTCGTCGAGAAGGATCGCCTTGTAGACGTGAGCACTCTCATCGAGAGTCTGATCAGGTTTGATAAAGCCACTGTGAAAGACAGTCTTGCCCGAAGAATCGATTGCCTGGAATTCGACCCATGGTTCGTACATGTCCCTCAACTCGGGAGGGAATGAGTGCGCAGCTTTTCGATTGGCAATAACGACCTCGACACTAATTTCATCGTTGGGTTTGAGCGCAATTCGATTTGTTGTCCGAAGTTCATGGTACGTCGTCCCGCTTGTCTCATTTCGGAGCGCGAAAATATCAACGTTGAGAACGTTCGCTCGCAAAAACTCCTCGGTGAGTTGAACCTGTTTAGTTTGTCCGTAGAAGAGTGGAGTTACGCTGTTAGCACCCAGCCAGCGATGCGAAGAGAGAAGGCCCGACTTTGCGGCAACGTCGTCTGTGCTCTCGATTTTCGGCATGTGGCACGCATTGCACGTCATCCTCTGGTCACGACGATAGAAAGGAGTCACTGCTTCCATGGATGCGCCTGACTGTTGCCATTCGTCGTAGGCTGAAAACCCTCGCAGGAATTTGTAATTGTTCAGTTCAAGTGTGACCACACTTTTGTGGCAAGTCCCACAAAACTCAGGCGTACGCAAGAGTGGACGCATCATGGCGCGCTTGTGTCCGGGAATGTCATCGAGGATATCGGAGTCCGAAAAGTCCCCGAACCTAGGAGTACCGTCTTCCTTTGCGAGTAACGCAGGACGCCGGATGGTGTAACTCCCTGTGCCGTCAACTCGAGCTTCAGTGATTGAATGGCAAACTACGCAGGTAACTCCTTCATCTTCTATCTCGCGCGAAGTGCTGGTCCCAAGTATTAGATCGCCTGAGAAAACAGCCACAGGTGAATGACATGATTCGCAATGCTGAGTTGGCTTTGTCCCTCTTGTCAGTCGCAGAATGTCGACACTCGCCTTGTAAAATGGTTCACGTGCCGCATTGCGATGTAGAGATTCAGACCAGGCTTGATGGGTGTCTGAATGACAACCAACACAACGCGACGCACTGAAAAACTGATTCGCAGGTATGAAGTTGCCGTCTTCCGTTCGGGCGTTAGAGGGGCTGAATTTCTTATCGTCGACCGAGGAATTAGCGGCGGAGTTTTGAGCAACTGTGTGAGCCCAGAAGCAGATCAAGACCGTGATCGCCACCTTGACCAGCAATGCTTTGGGGGAAGCATTCATCGTTCGTTATCCGGGAAGTCCTCTCAACAGAAGAACGGTCTACTACTTCTAGTGACACTGCGACCAAAACATTTCGCGGGCGGAGAGAAAAACTAACGAAGAGGTAAAAATAAGGCTAGATTGTAAAAGCTTGGTACCTGTTCCGGTGTACCGGCTTGGGTGAAACTAAGCCTGGTTTCAGTGTGTATCCGATTGAGTAAGTAACTTCAAACCGTAACTCTGAGCGGACTCTAAAGTTGTCAAAAAGTCCAGAAACGGGTTTTAGAAAATCGGAAACGCGCGGAGTCTATCGAGTGATTCGCCCAACGTCAATAAAAAATTAGGCAGCAGGAGAATTCAATAGAGCTGGGCCACCTAGAGATGATAAATAAACATCGATACGATCCTGAGTTTATCGCTTAAGCGGGCCAAGTCGTAAATCTTGGATCTACAGATTCCCTACATTTTTCGAAAGCGCGACACTTGCACAACCATACAACTACTTGAAAGAAAGATGAGCTTGAACGGTTGTTTTGGAGCGTGCGACGGAATTGGAATCCGCCACTAAAGGTGTGCGGCTATTACGTCGCCTGCGCAAACATGAACAACTGTTACGAGTTGCAGCCAGTCGGGGGTGCGTCTTAACATACCTAAATAGTTGCTTTTCAGTTAATCCTTCCCACAATTCTCCCACAGGGTACAGTTACAGTAGAGACATTGTTGCTAGTTAAGAGTCGCAGTCACCTTTGAGTTTGACTTGTAAGGTGCGGGTCGGACGTCTTGTAACCCTATGCGACTTTCCCGCAAGACCCGAGGGTTCTTGGCCACAACACGGAGATGGTCCGCGGTGCGCCAGAGGGGGCTCGACGACCTTGTTCCCACTCCTGCAGTGTGCGCACCGAGACGCCAATCAACTCGGCGAATTGCGACTGCGAAAGCCCGGTGCTCTCGCGGACAATGCTTACCGACGGGACATTGATCACTCGACCATGCGCTCCACGCTTGATTTCACGAATGCCTTGAAGAGTTTCCATTCCAATATTGCGTTTTGGTTTAACCATCCATCTCTTCCTTAATTTGGCTAAGCACGTTGGCTGGGATATTTTCCATTGCGCTCTTGGCGTAAAGTGTCAGACCAAAATTGACCCCGGCGAACGTGTGTGTAGTAGATCATCGAATTCCACCGCGCTTACCCCGACCAGCTAAACTCCAACGTGATTTGCGGAACCCACTGGACCACTGATGCCGATAAAGGATCAGATGCCCAAAGTTGTCTCTTCGAACCAGCGAGCGACGGGCTTTTGTCCACAATTTGCCCACAATGTGGGCCAACCTAGCTCGGCTGTCGCTGTAAACTATTGATTATTATAGGGTTTAACTGAGTATTTGGAGCGGGCGACGGGATTCGAACCCGCCCGTGAACGCATGCGCCTGTGGCGGTGTATGCATGAACATTAACATTTGCTACGAGTTGCAGCCATCAGGGAATGCGCCTGTAGACGCCTGAACACTTGAGTTTCATTTAATCCTTACCACAATTTTCCCACAAATGTTTTGCTGTGCGCTTTTGCTAAACGTCACTGGAGCTGCGGCTCCTCGTTGAGAGTTGTTGGTCCAAACCAATCGGCATCTACGATCATCTCTCATCTCTCATCTCTATTTCCTAATGAGAAAGAGGGTTTGGACACCCGCTGAAGCCGAACAGATTTTGTGGATGCTATTTCTGTAGAGCTAAGTAATTTAGACGTAGAAGCAGCTGCATTCATTCAGTGGCAGACAGGCACCCCACTATCTCCGTCAACCCTTGAATTAATGACTGCTCAACTTGATCAGCAGAAATGACTGTTGAGTCGATTGATATCTCATAAAGCGCGTGCTGCCAGGCGCGGCAGATAGCTCGATCACCTGTAATTACGACCGGCGTGTTATGAGTCAAGAGGCCTTGTTTTACCAGTGAGTCTAGATCGCTTGCCACGAAGGCGCCGATGAGAAAAGCGAATCGGTCGTTCGAGGTACATTCACTCCATTGCTCCAACAAGCGCACACAGAAAAGCGCACGCGACAGACCTGATCTTCGTTGCTCACGCATCCCAGCTTCTACCCATTCTTCATTTAATGTCTCGGGCCGCTCCTGCGGAAGTGCGCTCGCCAGAATGGTCTGAGACTGCACAGCGTGGATTAACTCTCCGCTCATCGAGGTTACGCTGGTTGCGACGCGCGCGTCCTTATCGACAGTAATTGCCTTCCAGTGTGAACCCAAGTTCAACAAGGTTCCTCCGGCCTTAAGCAAACCCAACTTCAACAATCCTACGCACAGTGTTTCTTCACCGCGCATAACATCGGATTCCCCGATCAATTGCGGATCAGGATTCGCACTTCCTGAGCGCACCCCTGGCACGAGGAAGACAGGTAACTCTGTTATGTCGGGAAAGTAATCTCGTCTGACTCTCGCCGCAATTTCACACTTTCCGGCAGGCGCAACGACGTGTGGCACTTCTGCGAGACCGAGAGGTGAAGTAATCATTCCGGCCGCAATGACACCTGTTGGCTGGACTGAGGACACTTCGACTCGAACCTGTTTTATGAGATCGCGCAGTGAGTTGCGAATGCGCATGTCTGATCCATCTCGCGCGGTGTCACGGGCTCCGACTGAAGCGCTTGCCCGCGCTAACACTTCATCTCCGCTGACAAGCCAGACTCGCGTGTTCGTGGTGCCCATATCAACACAAACCGCGCAAAAAGCATCTCTTTGGCGCTGCATGGTTTTCCTGACTCTGACTAACTTCACTGCTTCCGTACTGCGTTAACGAAGGCTTCAGCTTTAGCACGCAGTCTCACAAGTCCGCCGAGAGCCAACAAATCGCTATTGACCAATTCCGAACCCACTCCTAACGCCCACGCTCCCGCGTCCAGGTATTCACGAGCCACATCGGCGGTCACCCCACCGGTCGGAATCATACGCACCTCACCCAGGGGACTACGTATTGCACGTACGAAACTCGAGCCAAGAGAAGTGGCCGGAAAGAGCTTCACTGCATCTGCACCTGCATCCAGTGCTTCGAAAATTTCCGACGGCGTGAAACAGCCCGGGATGGAAATCATCCCAGAGCGCTTGGAAGCCGCGATCACTTTGAGGTTGCGGTTTGGAGAGACAATGAAACGTGCTCCACTACCGGCCGCACGAAGTACCTGATCCTCACTCATTACTGTTCCAGCGCCAATCGATAACTTATCTCCTATTCCTACGACCAGACGCTCGATCGCAACCAAAGCATTGGGCGAATTTAACGTCACTTCAATCGCCGTGATACCAGACTCGTAAAGCACTGATGCGATCTCAAGGTCCAGTGCCCTGTAGTCACCGCGCAGAATAGCGATGATTTTTCCCGCAGCGATTCGCCCCAGCACTTCGTCATCCATATGCTTGCTCCAGCCGCTTCGTTTTATTTTCCCGAACACGCCAGATCAGGAGTAACGCCAGGGGATGCAGAATTCCCATAAGAGCAAACACCGGTACGTACGAATAATCTGTTACTAGTCGACCAACAATCCCTGTAGAGATCAATCCACCTAAACCGCTTCCTGCTGCAATGACTCCAAAAACCGTCGCCACCGTGCGCTTTGGGTAAGTATCAACAATCAATACGCCAAGTGTCACTTGCCACGACAAATGAGCGAAGGCAGCCAACGAAGCAATCGCAAGAGCGAGATACAAAGACGGAACGAGAGGAATAAGCGGACTCAAAGGCAGCATGCACGCTGCCGCAGTCATTACATACTTTCGCGCCTTGATGGTGCTCACGCCACGTTTGATCAGTGCACCGGAGGCCCAGCCGCCGCCTATACAGCCAATGTCGGCGGCCAGGTAAACAACCCACGCTACTTTTCCGACTTGGACCAGTGAGAGGCCTCGTGCGTCAGACAGATACTTGGGAAACCAAAATAAATAAAAGTACCAGACAGGATCTGTGAGAACTCGACTGACGAGCAGCATCCATGTTTCTCGCCGGTTCAATAATCCTTTCCATCTCTGCCACTCCGTCTCGTTAGAAAAATCAGCCGGAACATCTGCGGCAACACCAGTCGTGGCAGCCTGCGCTTCTACCAGTGCCAACTCTTTTTCGGTGATACGTGGATGCTTTTGCGGAGTACGGTAAAGCCAGAGCCAGGGGATCACCCAGAGCAGTCCGAGTGCACCAGTAAAGACGAAAGTTGCACGCCAGCCGTATGAGGTTGCAAACAGAGCGATCACGGGTGGAGCAATTGTCGCCCCGACAGTCGCTCCAGTTGTGTAAATCCCCACTGCAAGGCCGCGCTCCTTCGGCGGAAACCACTCTGAAACAGCTTTCGGGGCTGCTGTATAGTTGCCGGGTTCGCCTACTCCAAGCAGAAAGCGAAAGGCACCTAGCGAGAAGGCGGAGCGCGAAAATGCCGTCAGCATATTGGCCACTGACCACCAGGTGATGAAGGCCGCCAGACTAAGCCGCGTTCCCAACCAATCCGTGAACCGACCGGCGAAGATGAAGGTCACCGTATATGCCAACAAGAAGGCCTGGACGATTGTGGCGTAATCGAGATCGGTCATCCCCAGATCGTTCTGTATTGTTCTGGCTAGTATGGAGAGCGCTTGCCGATCGATGTAGTTAATAACGGTAGAGATGAAGAGCAAGCCAATGATGCACCACCGGAGATTTGGAATCTTACGTTGCGTCATGGATGCTCGATAAACAGGTCACTAATCGAAGAACTTCGGGCTTGATGCTACTTAGGGATGTAAGATCTCACTCAATCTCGTCTCGTTTATTTTGATTCCGAGGCCCGGGCCAGTGGGTGTGTGCATATAACTGTTTTCAAGCTTGAGTGGCTCTTCTATGAGCGCATTTCCGAGCGGGTTGTCGCCAATCCAATATTCGCTCGTCATAGTATTGGGCATCGCTGTGGCCAAGTGCGCGCTTGCCGCAAAGTGGATCGCTGAACCGATGCTGACATGTGGAGCAAAAACAGCACCGAATGCATCCGCAAGTTCGGCAATGCGTCGACATTCGGTTATACCCCCTGCGCGACAAACATCCGGCTGAACAACGTCGAGTCCCCCTCGACGAAGAAACTCTAATGCCTCGTAACGCGACATTAGCGAGTCGAGGGCAATGGGAATGGTTAAGTTGCTCGCAAGCTCGACATATCCTTCGATGTCCTCTGGGAAAATCGGCATTTCAAACCAACCAACTTCAAGGTTCTCCAACTCCTTGCCAAGTCGCAACGCTTGAGCTCGGTCATAAACGCCTGCGGCATCTGCATAAATGATGAAATTATCGCCCAACGTTTCTCGCACTGTACGAACACTTCTTAAGTCGCCGGCAAGTCCGCGACCGAGCGCCATCTTTAGGCCCGTGTAACCAAGGTCACGAATTCCGAGGGCTTCTTGCCCAAGTGCTACGAACGCTTCCTCACCAGCGTTACCTGCCAACGCAGGTAGCCCGGATGCATAGACTCGAACGGGGTTACGAAACTCGCCGCCGAGTAATTGGTAGATAGTCCTGCCTGTTGCTTTCCCCGCGAGGTCCCACAATGCGATGTCCACGCCGCTCATCGCTTCCAGATAAAAACCTGCTTGATGACCTCGCACTCGCATACCCGCGTACATGCGTTCCCAGAGAACTGTGATGTCGGACGGATCACTTCCAATGATGATGTCTGACAGCAAAGAGTCAACGATTGCCTTAGTAACCTGTGGTGCGACGGGCGCCTTGGATTCGCCATAGCCGACGAGCCCATCATCAGTGGTAATTCTGACGAGGCAGGTGTCGATCGTTTGCGAGTAAATAAATCGTCGTCGCAAAGGAGTCGGGTATTCGGAGGAAATCTCCGTAGCGCGAACTTTGGCGGATTCTCCCCATGTTCGACTGCCCCAATAGGCCTGGCGGTCAGTTGGTTTCGCCTGCACGGCGAAAGCTTCTACTTTAGTGATTTTCATAATTTGTCAGCATCAAGAGAAGTGGGCCTTGGCCCCACGGAAAAACACCTGTCGGTCTCGTGGCATACATGTTCAAGCTGCCAATCGGAGTGGCATCGCTTACCAAGGCCAATGCGCCATCCTGGTCGATCAGTTTCATCACGGCCGCTCGTGCTTGGCGTTCCATCCGTCCGAACTCGTTCTCTTCGAGAATTCCGCAATCGAATGCTTCTCGTAACGCGACGGCAACCATTACAGCGAGCGTCGATTCTAGATACGTGTCCTTGTGATTGATTACCGTATGCCAAAGCCCATCCTCATGTTGATACTCTGAAAGACTTCGGCAGAGCGTTAACACTCTCTCAACCAATTCACCACGCCTCACTTGGCCCACCGGCAGGAACTTGAGTGTCTCGACTAGACCCATCAAAGCCCATGCATTACCCCGCGCCCAAAAGCACCCGTTGTTGCCGCAATCGCTCTCATATCCGTGGTAAAAAAGTCGAGTCTGACTGTCCTGTAGAAGTTTGGCGTAAGAAGTGATCTCTTCCGCGGCCTGCATGAAGTATTTCTCATCGCCCGTTACAGTTCCCAAACGCGCAAGAAAGGGCGCTTCAACGTCCATACAATCAACCCAGAGCTGACGACGCCAGCCTTGTAGGTCGGCCCGGTGTACGCGCGCCCCCTGGCTATTTAGTGGAAAGTTTCTATGTAGATCTGCCAGTTTTTTCGCAGCTTCGAGAAAGAACACTTCACCCGTCTCTTCATAAATCAGCAGCAGTTCTGTTCCTGGAGCTACATGATCTTCGGGTGACTTAGCGACTCCGCGACCAACATAAAACCGCAGTAATGCTTTGACGAAACCAAGTGGCTCGGCATCCCCGGTCGCACGACTGGCTTGTATTAGACCGCGCAGCGCAACGCTTTCTCCGAAGCCCCACACGCGGAAGTTCCAGCGCATAGTCTGCGCTGCTACTTTGCGGATGAGTTCGCTTCTCATGGGATTCGACATGACGTTGCTAAAGTCCAACTCCCCTACAACGGCGGTGGAGGCTTCAGATTTCCTTCAAATCTACCTGGGCCAACTCAACTAACGTTTCCACCAAAATCAACTGAGGACACCTCAAGAGGTTTCCGAAACGCCGTCGCCTCGATTGTGGTCTCCAGCGGAATCCCTGGTGTTACTGTTAGGGCCTTTCCTCTGCTGGCAGCATCGGCAAGCGACGGGAGAGACGAAGCTGGCTCGAGTGCCGCCAGGTAATTCATTCCGTACCACGGATAATCTGGCCCGCCACGAAATAACTGCCAGTAGCCGAGAACGGGGAACTTCTCTACGTCCCAACGGAGCGCAAACCCCACTTCCCTTTCCGGGTTGACCAGAGCAAACCAACCACTCTCTAGTTCTTCAAGCTGAACAAAATCGTGCGTCTTAACTTCAGGGCCGGGAAGAAAAGAGAGATCGATCAGCTCTCCGTCTCGGCCCTTAACAATGGGCCAATCGGAAGTCTGGGCAGGTTCTATGCGGGCGTCAGAAGGTAAGTTTTCTCCGACCGAAACACGACACGGTGGTAAATAGAGACGACAGTTCTCTGCCAGGAAGGGTGGGCCAAAGGTCGGATGATGACCCAATAGGATTTCAACGGGTTGTTCGGCCTCGTTGAGAATTCGTTCACGGAGACAAAGAGTTGCAGAGCCTGATTCCAAGCTCATTGTCTTTTCGACAGACAGCGGAATGCGCGTCAACCGTACAGTAAAACGCACTTCAATGCGTTCTGGCGCGTCACACGTAATTTCGTATTCCCATGGCAGTAGCGTCGCTTCACCGTGATAACCAAACGTGGCCCCGCGATGAGTACACGGGACTGGTCCGTTCGGCAACATCTCGAACCAACCACCAGCAAAGTACTCTCGAAAGTGTCCGGTCTCTAAAGGATTGCTTGGTCGAAAATGAGACGCCCGTCGCAGGCCCAAGCGAGAACGCCACATGAAATCCAGGTCAATAGGCTTGTAGACGAACTCCAGAATGTCGGTGCCCTTGTCAGCACAGATCAAGACTCGTAGCAATTCATTTTCAATCGTAACGCACCGGTGCTCACGGTAAATGAATTCGCGTATGCGACATCCGTAGTTTCTTTCATGCTCGGCAGTTTGGTGTCGCCTCATTTTTAGATCTTTTGGAATGCCTTCGATCATTAGAGAACCGTCTTGACGATGCACGGGGTACTACTCTCTCCAACCTCGAGCTATGAGGGCTCCACCATCAACCACATGGGTTCCGCCGGTAACAAAACTTGATTCATCTGAAGCAAGAAAGAGTGCGAAATAGGCGATGTCTTCGGGCGTGCCTAAACGACCAAGAGGGTGACGCTTGATGTTTTGTGATAGGGCGTGATCCGGATCTGCCGCCCGCCCTAGTGCCTGGCGCAGCATTCGCGTATCAATCGACGCCGGACAGAGGCAATTCACTCTGATTCCATCTTCGGCGTGTTCGAGTGCCATTGTTCGCGTTAAGGTAATGATTGCACCTTTCGAAGTGGCGTAGGCAGCCATGCCTGGCGCCCCGACAATGCCGGTGATCGATGCATTGTTGATGATTGAGCCATTGCCCTGCCGCTTCATATGGGGAATGGCTGCTTGAGAAAGGAAGAAAACGCTTTTGACATTCGTGCCGAGCACGCGATCAATCTCGGCTTCGTCTGTCTCAACCACAGGCTTAAAGGATCCAACACCAGCATTGTTGAAGAGTATGTCCACCCTTCCGTATGCCTCGACCGTCTTATCAACTATCGAGGCACAACTACGCTGGTTTGAGACATCCGCCTGGAGGACCAACACCGACCCACCCCACTGCTTCGCATCCTCAGCAGTTTGAGCGGCATCCTTTTCGTCTTTATCAACGACTACGACCTTGGCCCCTTCCCGTGCAAATAGCAGTGCAGATGCACGACCAATCCCGCTACCAGAACCCGTAACAATTGCTACCTTATTCGCTAACCGCATGGATTGTTGTTTCGACAGATCGAGATCGCTTATTGATTCCATTGCAAAACAAACATGTCTAACCCGCACTGCAATTCTTCAAGCTCTCGCAATCCATCTTTGTCAATGGAACTGGTCGGATGGCGCACACGCGGTGAGGCGATGATCCCTCCAGCATGGAGACGATGCTTCATCACGGAGACACCGAGTCCCGGCTGAAGCTCATAACGGATGAGCGGCAAGTAGCGGTTGAATTCGGCGCGTGCTTCAGCAACTTTGCCCGACTGATAGAAGTCCCACACACGAACGAACATGTCTGTCATATCACTTCCAGGCATTGTGCCTTTCGCACCGCGCCCGAGTTCTTCAAGAAAAAATTGACCGTTGAGACCACCAAACAACGTCAATGAATCACCTGCCAGGGCATTGACCTGGCTAATTTTAGGCGCCGTTGGCGGTGCCTCGACTTTCACCATCTGCACTCCTTCAAGTTCGAGAGCCAGCCGAGCAAGAATTGATGGCGAGAGGTTCACCTGCGTCATGAGCGGAGCATCCTGGACCATTATCGGAATCGAAATGGCTTCGGAGATGGTCCTATAGTAATGAAACACTCCTTCAGCATCCGGACGCAGAAAGTACGGCGGGAGCACCATCACAGCATCAGCCCCCGCACGCTCAGCTTCCAGGCTCAAACTAACTGCTACGCCTGTGCCAGTGTGACCGGAGCTAATAACCACAGGAACGCGCCCGGCTACTTCCTTTGTGATTGTCTTTGTCAGGGTGACGCGCTCCGTGTCGGAGAGAGTGTAGCCCTCACTAGCAGTACCGAATAGACCAAGCCCATGAGCTCCAGCATCAAGAAGGAAGCGTACAAGGCGTCGTTGGCTCTCGAGGTCCAGACTGCCGTCTTCATGAAAAGTGGTAACAACGATGGGGTATACCCCTTGAAAGTTTTTCATCTGCCTACCTTTTCAATCCTCGTTGATTGGATTGTCTTGATTACTTTCTGCCCATTGAATGTTCATAAACGCTAAACCACGCTCACGCCTGTTTCGACGAAATTATTAAGACCCCTGAAATCCTCAAGTCGGGAATGGTGATGGTGGCACGTTCCTCGGCCCACACGATCGGTAATTCGTTGCCCGCATCATAATCAGGCGTCAACCATTGGCACTTGCTACTTCTATTAAGTGCAGCAGCAACTTCTGCAGGATATCCAATAGTCGAGACGGTAACTTTTAAGTTCTTCAGGGGCTTGGCTGTCTCGTAGTTCAATACGTGCAAGATCAACCGGCCTTTTTGAAGTGTCGGATTAGCCAATTGATAGCCTCGGCCGGCTATTTGAATCATGGACGGTCGTTGTAGGAACTTTTCAACCAGAGCTGAGACTTTATTTGGCGTCGTCAGATCGTTAACGTCAACGATTTGGACATTTGCCATCTCCTTTGACCAAGGGGAACTTTGTCGCTTGGTCCAAAAACTGGTGTACATCCCACTGTCCGCCGTCGCCATTATTCGACCACCCAGACGAACATATTCTTTGAGGACTACTAACTCTTCATCGCTGAGGTTGCTTACTCCCACAAGACCAATCATCTTCACTTGATTGAGCATTTTTTTGGCCCCTTCTCGTACCGCCACCTCATCAGTGATCACACGTACTGGAATGCCAGCCGTATAGAAAGCTTGTGCGGTTGCCTGCAATTGCTCGGCACTACGGCGCGATGCTGCGACCGAACTGATACGCGAGGGGTGAGAATAGTAAAGACCCACGTCGGCAACCGGGTACGAGTCTTCAAACACGTGCGGATTGCGCTCGATGAAATTAAGGCCTGTGCTGATTCCTCCCCAGGCTCGCTTCGCAATAGGATCGCCATCGTCGAACCTTACTGCGAACGCATAACCTGCGAGCATGACAAAGTTGGCTTGAAAGCTTGCGGCCTCGGCTACCGTCAACTTGTAGTACTCAGGATTCTGTAACTGCCAATACTCAAACGGAGCCACAGTCAATTGGGCGGGCTTTTTTCCCTCGGCGGTTTCTCGCGCCCATGCATAAATACCGATCGGGGTTGTAAGTTTGCCCTTCTCGTCAATTCGTGCGCCCTTATTATTCGAGTCTTCGCACCAGGTAACATCCGCTACTTGATCGACGTAACGAAAACGATGCGAGTTCGCACTCACAAGTATTTTGGGATTTAGACTTTTCGCATAACGGTCAAGTTCCGCGATAGCTTTAGCTGCCGCATAGTGGTTGTATTCAGCGAACAAACCTTCGATCGAGGATTCGGTGAGACCGAGGAAATCAAAACTCTCCTCTATTCCAACCGTTTTCCCAGGCTTGGTGTTTCTTGGAATCGGATGAGATTTGCCCATCACACGCTCCGAGTAAGAGCTAAAACCCTTCTCACAGTTGGAGCAGTAACAGTTGTTGAAGATACTGTCCCAAAAGAGATCGTCCGCGCCGTCTTCGACAGCTAGCCGAACAATCTTTTTCAGGTAGCCGAGCCTCCCTGGTTTGTTGACGCAAGCCATCAAACGATGAGGAATTCCCGAGTAGGCCACCGGCTTACCATCAACGCCCTCTTGAATCCAGTCTTTCGATTCAGGATTTCCCAGAAATGCACTGGTTATGAAAACACTTGTCAGTGAAAAGTACGCCGTCACTTGCATATCACGAGCATGAGCAAGCTGAATCAATCTCTTTACTTGGGCACGTTGTCGGGCTTCGTCTCCAATGGCGTAACCAAGTTGATAGCTGGCCCAAATCCAGTTGTATCCGGCGGCCTTGATCTCATCGAGCCGTCTTTCAATGGCGTCTGTGTAAAGATTGGTCAACGTCCAGACGCTCTTAATCATTCCGACGAAGCCAGGCGTGTTTACGTCCGTCAGGTATTTCCATCCCGATTCAAACTGGCAAGCCGCAAACATTGGGCCGCCGTCGAATCGTATCTGTCGCGCTCGTCCTTGCTTTGCCCAATCCGGCAAGCGGAAGTCTTTTTTGTAAGCAGTTAATTCAGACGTGAATTCATCTGTCAGTCGCACATCCCGGCCTGGGATAGCCACAGCCTGCGCAGCAGACTTGGATTGATCTGCCGGCAGTGCAGCTGCGAATGTATTTGTCCCAGCTTCGATTTGCGCTAGCGTGGAGAAATCTAGCGCCCCACAGAATGGTAGAAGCGATGAGATTAAAACTGATCTACGGGAAATGGGCATAATTTTGAAGACTCTTTGAATTCAGTTTTCAAGCTTTTTCTACGATCGGCTCAAAAGTGAATTTAGTAATCACAAACTCTTCCAGGTTAGCTGGCGTGCTAATACCTGTCCTTTTGAATTACCGTCTGCTTCCTGCCAAACAACCCAGACCGTGCCGTCTCCTCCCTTGGCAATATTCGGATAGCTCGATTGGCGTCCCTGAGGTGGAAGCGATTGAAGTTGATTCGGCGTTAGGCTTTGCGCTTCTTTGAGCGTAGCCGGATCCGCACCTGGAGAGATAAGTAAGTCCGGACTCCAATGACCATTATTAAAGACCTTCGCGTAAACCTCTGTGCTCTTCTGGCGATAGTCCATCCAAACTACTGCCAAGCGCTGCTCGCTCTCCGCCACCATATGGGGGTAAATGGATGGCCGCTTGTCGTCCTCACTTATTCGTAATGCCTTGGTCCACTCAGTTATCGCGTCGCCCTTGCTCCCACTCGGCAGCATGCGGCAATAAATCTCATTGGTGGTGCCACTGTTCTGTCCGTCGAAAACAGTCCAGAGGTTATTTTTTTGGTCCAGGTAGAACGAGCCTCCGCGTGAGTGATACATCCACTCAGGAGTCAGCCATTGATATTTGGCTTTGGAATCCCCGGAAGGAAAACGGCGGTAGTACCGTGGGCCCTTGGTACCCGTCAGATGAAGGCGTCCTTCACGGTCATAGATAACTTTGGGAAGGCCGAGATTCTTAAAGGGCTCGCCTTTAACCAGAACTGGCTCATTCCAGGAAGCCCCGTTGAATGACCGCATCCATCCAACCTCTGTGCCCCAGGCATTTCTTAGATCGACGTCGGGTTGTCCACCTTCCCATGCCACGGTCACGTTATTTCCGTGCGCCGTAATCGATGGGAAAAACGCAATGTGATACGGATCGTTATCATTTAATCGGATTGGTTGGGACGTCTCATTTCCTTTAATTGAGACCGCATATACGTCTCCACCCTCCCATAGGCCTCCAGTTTGATAGGCGACCCAAATGGTGCCTTTTCCGTCCTCAGCAACAACAGGATGATTAGCGTCTTTGTCTCCCGTTGCGATGATACGCTCGGTGGACCATGCTCCGTCCTTGTAACGACTGTAAGCTATCCGGCGTGAACCAACTGGACCAACTCCATAAACCAGATGAACAACGCCATTAGATCCTTCAGCTAACGTTGGAAGTTCCGCGCGAGAACCGGAGGCGGATATTCTCTGTGAGTCTTTCCATCCCCACTCTGCGGCGTTCATGCTGAGTTTTGGAGTTCGGCGACGTTCTTCCCACTCCATAGTGACACTTAAATTCCGCCCATTGCTGGCACCCCTATCAACATAAGAAATCGTGTTTTGTCCGACTTTCAAGTATGGCAGCGCGGGGGGGTAGTGCCTGAAGGTACTGGTCAAACACAAATCCGAAATCAACGGCGATGTGTTCCCTGCTTTGTTGAGACTTATCTCCAGAGTGTATCCATAGTGTCCCGCCACGATGGTCCTGGTAGTATCGGTATACAAAGCTCTTTCAGCTGGATATGCCCACTTCTCTGGCTCATCCATTTGGAAGCGCCAACTCGAAAAGCCTCCCGCTGTTGTTGGCTCGATGGCTACCCACGAATTACCCTTGTCTTTAGAAATCCTAACCTTTAATTGCGCGACAGACCCCGTGACGCTGGCAACCAATTCGCCGTCCAATATTGGATAAGGAGAGAGGACAGGGATAACTAGTTGAGAGCGTTCGGCGTTATTACTTAGTTCAATTTGTTGTTTGCCGTTGACAAGCTTCCCGACAAAACCACTTCCGCCTTGGACCAGGTTGACTGCAGTGGGCTTGTACTCTAAGCGCCCTTTACCGAAAACAGGTGTCTTGTTTTCTCGGTTACGAGCAAAGTCAGCGTCTTGCCACTCCCAGGTGATTGATTCATTTGCACGTAACGGAAAATCCAGAGTTCCATAGCGAGTGTCAGGTGACGGGTCTCTTTCAAGACATTTCGTGGGACCAGTGTAGAGAGCGCGGACGTATCGAGCGCCATCAATTCCAAAACTAGTTTGGCCGTAAGCATCCCCAGACGGAACTAAGTTGGCCGATTTCCCGAAGTCTTCATAAGAGGGGATCTCGCCGTCCGGTCTATAAATGACGGATTCTGCATTCGTATCGATGAAATGCCATTGGCCCTCGTAAAAGACCTCGTTAGTAGAGTGACCATAGGAGAAGCTGTGCGAACAGGTCCGACTTCGAAGGCCCGCTGCCTCGGCAAGTTGATCGAAGAGCTGGGCGTGAGTTCCACAAAACCCGTAGCCGCTACTCGTCAATCGACAGATCGGATCGTTGCTTTTAGGGACTGAGTAATGGAAAAAGAAGCCTTCACCGATTAGCAGTTCTCGTATTGCTAATGCCTTCTCCTTTTCGGTTTTGGCATTGCGCGTGAGCGAAGCGACCAGTTCCGGCACACTGCGAAAATCATAGTTGTTTCCAAGCACGAATGGCGACGAAATGTCATTCCCGATATTTTCAATCGACAGCCGTCGCATGACGGGCCTTGCGTCACCGAGTACGTTGATATTCCACTCCTGGACTCCTTTTTCAACAGTCCTCTTGAATACTTTCTCTTCACGCTGCCACGTGTCCCGGTCCGCCTCCATCCCACCGGAACCTGGTCGCACACTCTGCGCCAGTTCCCACACGGACATCTGCGACCGCGCATCCCTGAGTGCCGCCAACCCTCGACGCTGCATGCCGGTATTAGTCATGAGAATTACAAAGACCAACACAGTAAGGCCGACTGATACGTTCCTAAAATGCTGTTGACGTGTCATGCTTCACCCGGAGTCAAATTCATCTAGAACTCTCGCAAAGGAGCTTGGCCGTTAGTTTAGGCCATTCAAATAATCTTGAATGCCCATGATAATCTTTGAGCCCAACACTCGCTGATCTTCCATTGACTTCCACTCACCATTGGCCCCTTTCCCAAAGTTAAATTCCGGGCAAAAACCAGGCACACCCAATTTCAAGAGAGCTTGTGTGTTAGGCGAATCGAGAGTGTCAGGTGATTGCTGCTTGAGAGGAAAATATTTACCTATCGCGTCAATCAGTGGCTTGACGGGTGCATACTTGTCAGCACCAACAACCTTTGGGTGTGGTCCATACAACCCCTCAGCCGTCCCCAGGTGCCACGAATGGTAATCCAACCATAAAGAAGGTCGTAAGCGCTTTACCGTCTCCCACATGTAACGCGCTTCACGTGATTCGAATTTTTGATAGTCGAAATAGATATTGACGCCCGTCGCTTGCCGGCGATCCGTGCCGAGTGCAGACCCGTCCATTGAAAGAATTGGCACGACATAGATGATCGCATTCTTCCGCAGGCTCTTCGCTACCGGGTCCTCGGACAGAAGAAAATCAATCGACCCTTCCATCCCCCAGAGACTTGCTGTTTCACCCGGATGATCTCCCGCGCTCAGTAGAATCGCTTTCTTGTTCCGGTCGGACACACGAGGATCGGTAATAGTGAGCATTATGGTCGGTCTATCACGCTCACCTCTACCGATAGTTTCGATTGATCTTACGTTGGGATTCTTCGCCTGTTTGATTGCCCTCTCCAAAACGCGTTGAGGTGGATAGGGATAATGTGTGGCAAAGTAAAGTCGAGATTCGCCCGACCGCAAAGGCAAGTCAAATCGAAAAAAGTCTCCATCCCTTCCCCATCCCTCCGGCACAAAATTCCAGTTGATTGAATCGTATGAATAAACAGGACGGACGTGTGTTAACCCGACAGGCCAGCGGAGGGCCATTTTCAACTTGTCACCCGCTTCAACCTTTACGTTGCGCAGATCGCACATGCCGTAAAACCAGACCATTAAGGTTCCCTGGTAACCGTAGATCTTGTTGTCCTGCACCTCGAAATTAAAACTTCCCGGCCCGGCTTTCTTCATATTAACAAGGGAGCCCGACTCCATATTGTCAAAGAAATCGGCCACATCCAGATCTGCCAGGCTACGAACTGCCGGCAAGTTCCTGTAAAGGGTACTTTGAGCACCATCCTGCTCGTGGCCCAGCGCTGCTGAGACAAATGCAATGAACAAGAATGCACTAATCATGACTCGAGATTTCAACGTGCGTCTCCTTTAAATGCGCGCTACCACAACCCCTTGGCTTTCAGCCCCTCACGATAGGCGCGCGTGAGATGAATGAATGATCTTGGACCAGTCTGGTGCAGGAAAGCGGGCTGTGATGTAGCTAACTCTTCTGCTTGCTCGACCATCTCCTTGACGCGACGTACGTAGTAATCGCGATGTGGGAGCGCAGGTTCTGCCACGGCTACCTGGTAAGCAAAAAGTCCGGCTTGCGAGAACATGTATCCCTGCATTGACCGTCGCATCATCACCAGATCCTGGCGGAGCGCTTGATAATCCACAGGGACGAAGTTTTGGCGATTGTTATCCAACGTGGAAATCATCGAATCTACAAGTTGCAGCGACTCCACCTTTTCAGCCAACGCTCGATCCGCAGTGTCTGAATTAAACTCGAAGAGAGCCGACAGGTATGGCTGTAACTTGAGTTGATACTCGATCGACCTAAGCTCATTTTGAATCGATTTCTCGCCTTCCCCACCAGTTATGAAGCCTGAATGGTTATTGAGATTAACGCCGAATGTGAGCATGCCATGATAAAGAGCGTCATCGGCCAGCAGCAGTATTTCCGAGAGAGGCTTAACACTCTTTTCCCCGTAGTTTTCCTTGGCCCAATCTTCATAAATCTTTCTCGGTTGCTCCCAGGGATTTTTCAGCAATCTGTAAAACGTATAAATATTCAGGTGGTGCCAAGGGCTCCATTTCACGCCGCCGTGAAACGGATACACGATGCGACTTTCTTTGAATATGGGGAACATCTCCTCCGGCGTCTTGCCAGGCACTTCATTAAGTCGGCCGGTATGTATATTGACGCCGACCACCCCTGGCGTTAGCGCTAGCTGCTGCATCCTGGAGGACCACAAATCCGCGGGACCCTGCGGGTACCATCCAAGGCTACGATACTCACTTACAGAAACATCAAACTCAGCCAAAATCGAGTGTGGTTGGACCGCACCAAACAGCGGGTTTAGGGGCCGACGCATCACGAAGTCGCCCAACCCATCTTTGGAAACGATAATGATGTCTTTTGCAATTGTTGGATCAGTAGTGATCGGGAAGTAACTTCTAACCTTGGCCAAATTGGAAGCAGCAGACAACCACGACCGCACGACAGATATCGCTTCTGACCAAGCTTCTCCTCAGCGCGCTTCATCCCTTTGTAAGCGCCCATCACGACGGCCTTCAGTTGCTCCGGATTTGCAGCGCCGAGTTTCGACTCCGTCGGCGTAATCATGTATCCCTCGAGCCATGGACATTCAACTAAAACTTCATACAACTTCTCCTCCATGAACTTCTCTCGCTCTTCGGTCGGCAGCAACTTTTCACGGGCAATGAAATCGGGGTAATCGAGTTCGTACTCATTGAGGTATACCCTCATTCCCAACCTTTTCGCCTGCTCGGCTCTGACTTTCAAGGAAGCTCGTGAAGCTGTCACCTTCTCTAAAAATTCCTTCGGTTTTTCCTCAGGCCGAAATGAATACTTATTGAGATTGTGATTCCTCCAATTGATCTGGGCAAAATTAACCGCACCCGGTTCTAACCACTTCGTAATCGAATCGCCGTACGTCGTAAGATTCATCAGGCGAATCGGCAACACTGGCGTCTTGTTGTTCACTTCCTTGTTTTGCCCTTGAGCGTTAGCAGACAAACTCAATAGTGTCCCTAACACCAGTAGGCGAACAGCGCCAACCATCTTTGAGTAATTACACATAGGTTTTTGTTGTCATCCGATGAGCTGACAAACAGTCTTACGGGAGACTCTTGAGATAATCGAATGTGCCCCGCAAAACATCCACTCCTTGTTGCCTCATGAAATCGGGGGTTTTTAGATTGCCAGCAGAGTCAAAGCTCAGTGCAAATTCCGGCAGAGTGGTAGCTATATTTAGTGTTTTCGCGATCGTTGGCGCAGATGCAACCAATAACCCCTCATGGTCCCAGCGTGCGACCTTATAGTACTTCGCTATGTCGTTCTTTAGGTCTTTGATCGCGTCGCTTGTAAATGCTGGATCCGGTCCCCAGAATCCGTCTCCCTTGAAGTGCCAACTGTGGACGTCGAGAAAGACATTGGGGCGGAAATCAAGGATCGATTTGTAAGCCGCCCGCGTTTCCGGTTGAGAAAAATCAACACCTGTGATCGATGGATCGCCTTTGTACTTCTCCAGACGCTTGGCTTCCTCGGCATGGAATCCCCAGTCAAAATACAGATTGATGCCGCCGGCGTTACGGCGATCAAGCCCTTCTGCAGCCGCATCGACGTTGTGAATTGGAACGAACTTCCACACTACCTTCCTTCGCATCTCCTGGGCCAGCGGATCTTCAGTGAGCAGGAACTTCATCATCCCTTCCACTCCATAGATACTGGACGTCTCTGCGCCGTGTGTACCCCCGAGAATGAAAGCCCTTTTCTTCTCTGAGTCCGGCACACTCGAATCAGTGATTGTGACAAGTGGAATATCACGACCCCGGACACTCTTCCCGATGCTCTTCAGTCGTACATACTTGCTCTTGGCTAGCACCTTATTACTTTCAAGCATCTGTGAGTGAAAGTAAGGAGTAAAGGTCGCGAAGTAGACAACCTTCCTGCCTTTCTCTAACGGAACATCAAAGTCAAAGGCGGCTCGCTGAGTCGTCACGAATTTCCAGTTCTTATGATCGAAGCTATAGACTGCGCGCAGCACGGCGGATTTATTTCCATCCGGCACCACAATTCGCACGACATCACCATCGCTGATCTGGACTTTGTCTAGCTTGATACCAGCGCAAACCCAAGTCCCTAACCGTCCTTGCGGACCAAACGTTCGAGCACTCTGAGTTTGAAGCGAAAAATAGTTAGGGCCAAGTTGTTGCGGATTGATGAGCGACGCTCCCTCAAAACCGCCAAAGAAATCACTGACGGTCAAAGTATTCGTGCCGTGAGCGTTTGCATTGATCAGCAATCCGGCAAGTGCTGAACCTAAAACAATTGCTAACACACGCTTCATGGTGTCTCTAGAAGACATAGCGAAGACCAAATTGAAGAATGCGTGGCTCACCAGCAGCGGTAATTCTTCCGAATGTAGCAAGCGTTAGAGTGTTAACGGGATTGGCGAAATTCGCTCGGTTGAAGAGATTGAATGCTTCAACACGCAGTTGAAGATAGGCGTCCTCAGTAAACCCAGGCGTATTGAAATTCTTCAGTACGGAGAAATCGACAGTGGCATTGCCTGGGCCTCGTAGTAGGTTGCGACCGGCGGAACCGTATGTTCCTAAGTCGTTTGTTTGAAACGCTGCCGTATTAAAGTAACGAGCTACCTGCTCACCCCTCGGGCGCCCGGTATCTAACTCGGGATTACTTATCAAATTAGGTCGATCCGCTCCCACTCCGTCCAGCGACCTATCCGCTCCGGCAAAGACAGTGAACGGCGAACCGGACTCAAGAGTGACTATGCTATTGAGCTGCCAACCTCCCGCAACCAAACGGAGCGGAGTCGAAGAATTATTCAACTCCGGAAGTTGCCAGATAAACGAGCCTACAAAGCGGTGCGTGCGATCAAAATCTGCCAGCGCATAGTCGTAACTGCGATCAAAGGGATTGGTAAAACTTGACTGTCCATGAGAAACAATATTCGACTGATAGTCTTTGGCTTTCCCAAACGTGTAACTTGACGTAATCGAGTAGTCGTTCCTGAATCTTCGTTCGACGCTGAAAGCGATCGCGTTATAACTAGAGGTGTCGTCAGTAGTTAGTGATTGAACCGAGGCGAAATCCGGGGCGTATATCCTGCGTGCGTTAATATTTGCCACCGTAGACTGTCCGGGGATAAAAATCGCCGGGTTGATCTCCTGGACTGACATCAGCTTCACTCCGCGCGACCCAATATAGGAAACTCTTGCCAACCAATCTGACGTAAACTGATGCTCACCCGTCAGATTCCATTGCTGCATATACCCGTTGGTAAAATCATCACTATAAGTTACTGCCGTGGCAGGTAATGCGAATGGGAATCCGGACGGCACCGGTATCGGAACTGGAAAAGGATTTGGCCTGGCGGCTGTCCAGGGATTTTCAAGACTCGTCGGATTCGCTAGATCGACGCGAAATACAAATGGAATATTCGATGCATGACGATTGTTGATGATTGCGTTGGGATAATCGAAGAAGACTCCGTAGCCGGCGCGCACACTAGTCTTCTCATTAGGCAGAAGATAGGCAACACCTAGTCGTGGCGCGAACTTGGTCCACGAGCTATTATGCCCTGCTTCTGGAACGCCGCCCTCTCCTGCTACAACGATGCCTTTCGGGAGTCCCGGCGATATCTGCGACTGTACTCCAGGCTTGAAAGCTAAGATCTTATTCGCTTGATCTTCTTTCCATGGCAGATAGGGGTCAAAGCGCAACCCGGCATTTACTGTGAGCCGACGCGTAACCTTGTAGTTGTCCTGAAAGTAGGCGCCCGGCTGCCAGGCTCGAAGGGCCTCACCCCATGGTGTTGACTGGATAAAGAGTGATGGACGACCCAGCATAAAATCGCTGAGGTTACTGCCTGAATACAGAGCGCCAAAGATATTTAGTCCGTTGGAAGCCAGGGAGGCCGCCGGAACGTTGAACTGTTGCCGAATAACATCAGCACCAAACTTGATTTCGTGGTCTCCCTTCACATAAGTAAATGCTCCTTGATATTGGTAGTTGTTTCTCACCAATATCACAGAACCCAAACTGTTAATGTTGAAGAAGCCTGCGACCTGCAACCAGATATCCTGCTGCGGATCAAGATCAACTATGTTGGCTCCCAACTTAGATAAAGTCGTTGGATAGTCGCCGCCTTTTCCCGACCATAGTCGATTGAGCGTTGCAGAGAATACACCTATGAGTGTGGGCGAAAAGGTATGAGTGTCGGAGATTGAAATGTTTGTCGTCCGGAAGTTGGCTCTCGTCACGGCATTGAGGATGTTGTTTGACGCCAGGTTCGTCCCGCTTTTTAGCCGGTCGTAAAGCACGCGTCCTGTAAGCCGGTTTGAGCTTGAGAGATTGTGATCAACCCGAGTTAGAAATTGGTCGTCATCCGAACTATTAGGAATTGCAAGCCTGACCAATCCAGACGGATTATCCGGCACAGGGAGAAAGTCGAGTAAGCTCTTGGCGATTGGACTAATGCGCCCGGACGGAATCTGATTGTTCTGAAAAGGCAGGCCGGTATTGGGGTCTCTTATAATAATTACCTGTCCGTTTCCTCCACGCAGGTTTGAAAAATCTCCGGTTCGCTGCTCCGCAGTTGGCACAATCGCCGTTTGGTTAAGTGTGATGCGTCTATAGGTCGTTCTCTGATAGCTTGCGAAGAAGAATGTCTTATCTTTGAAAATAGGCCCACCAACGGTTCCTCCGAACTGGTGCCTCTTGAACCCATCTTCAACACCAGGAGTGAAAAAGTTTGTGGCATTAAAAGCCGAGTTACGAACAAATTCGAACAAGCTTCCGTGCCAACTATTTGTTCCAGAGCGGGTGATAGCATTGAGCACTCCACCTCCTCGGCGTCCGTGCTCAGCGGAGTAACTGTTGGTCTCAATTGTTATTGCCTGAAGGGCGTCAGGGTTTGGGTAAGAGTTGGCGACGTTGGTGTAAGTATCGCTATTATCGACACCGTCGAGGTTGTACACAATAGTGTTGCCTCTGCCACCGTTGGAGGAAACAAATACTTGATTGGGAGCAGTATATTCCTGGTTTATCAAGGCACCGGAGGTTGGCATTACTCCGGGAACTAGCAGCATCAACTTAAGGACATTGCGACCTTCCAGAGGTAACTCTTGAATCTTTTTCTGATCGATAACACTCTTAAGGGTTGGTACGCTGGACTCGACCAATGTGGGGGAACCAGTAACTTCGATTGATTGGGAGACTTCACCGACCTGCAAAGCCAATTCCAAGTTGATAGTCTGGTTCACTGTGAGTTTGATATTGTTCGTAATATTCTTCTGAAAGCCCCTTAACTCGGTCTCCACTCTGTACTCGCCGACGGGCAAAATCGGAAAGGAAAATTCCCCACTCTGATTCGAGACGATGGAGCGACTCTGATTTGTTTGTAACTCAGTCACCTTTACCATGGCTCCAGGCAAAACTGCGCCAGCCTGGTCGGTGACAATGCCATTGACGCGGCCCGTGGCGACTAACTGCGCCTGTATAGCTGACGCAAGCAACGTCAAAAGGAGAAGACTTCTGAGCAGATGAAGGGCTAACTTACTTGGTCTGGGCATGGTGACCTCCATAGTTTTGCAGGTTAAGGGGAAGAGCAGAATCGAGATATGCCGGAGACTAGGCAACCTAGAGTCGGCTTGGAGCTAAAGAAGTTCAGCTCCGAAATTGGCTTAAGACTAATCACTTCCAACTTTAGGCTTGCTCTTGTCGTAAAATCAAACTAAAATAAAAAATCTGAAATGTCAAATAAAAAATTTCAGTTTAGTGAATATGAAAACAAGTAAACTACCTCAAATCAACCGGACTCGCGCAAGTGATTCGGTGTATCAGATCTTGCGAGACAGTATTTTGACTCAAGTGTTCAAGCCCGAGGAAAGGCTGAACGTAAAGGACTTAGCGGATAAGCTAGGGGTGAGTTTTACGCCGCTCAAAGAAGCTATTAACCGCTTGGTAGCCGAGGGCTTGATCGAAATCAATCCCCGGAGCGGAACGTACGTGACCGGTGTCAACGAACGCGATCTCGCCGAGACTTTCGAGATTCGGCTTGCGCTAGAATGTCTTGCCGCCGAGAAGGCTATTGATCGCGTCACTCCTGAAGCCATCAGTAAGTTGAAGCGGTTGGTCGCTGATTTAGAGAAACCTGTCTCTACTGATTTAGAGCGGTCAACCCACAATCAGAATAACGTGGAGCTCCACGATCTAATCATTGAACTTTCCGGAAACCGGAAACTAGTGGACTTTTACCAGCGCTTGAATGCGCACATAAAAATTGCGCGCATCCATTACAGCCGCCATGATTGGGAACAACGAATGGAACAAGAGAAGGAAGAGCATAGGGAGATACTGGACGCCTTCGAAGCACGCGACAGAGATCGTTTAGTCAAGGCACTTCGCACCCACATCCAGCGTGCAGCAAACTGTTTGCTCGAAGATCTACGGAAGAACTCCTCAGCAGTGTAAATGGACAGTTTCAGTTCCCTTCTTTGTGGCGACTTGACGCTTCTAATCTACCGCGTAAACGGCATGACCGATCCAAACCGAACCCGATTCAAAGCTTCAAATCCCAAACGTCGGGCAACCGCCGCCGAGGAAGTTGCGGTGCACTTTAGTGCCATGCTACACCGCGGCGAGCTAAGGCCCGGCGATCGTCTGCCACCGGAGCGCGACCTTGCGAAGATGCTTGGTGTCAGCAGACCAACCGTACGCGCAGGCATCCGTGTTCTAACCGGAATCGGCGTGCTTAGGTCACGACCTGGAGCGGGAACCTTTGTAGTCGAAGCGCAAGGATCCCCAGCGCTGGATGGTGGACCATTGCGAATGATGGCCAGGATCCACGGGTGTACCTCCGCAGAAATGTTTGAAGCGCGCCAGTCCCTCGAAATGGCTATCGCTGGTCTGGCAGCAAAACGGGCCAATGGGAACCAAATGGCGGCGATGGCAGAAGAAATTACCGAGATGTATGCTTCGCTTGACGAGCCGGAACAGTTTTTCATACATGACCAACGTTTCCACCAGATGGTTGCAGCAGCATCTGGAAATCGCATTCTTACCTCACTTATGAATATGGTCGCCATGATTCTCGATGTTGGCCGGGAGGCGGTCAAACACTCTCAAGATCTTAGAGAGTCGGCAGAGATGCAACGTCACGTCTATCGATCGATTAGAAAGCGGAATTCGGCTGCGGCCAGGGATGCGATGCGCGACCATCTCGTATTGGCTCAAAAACACCATGCGTCGGACGTCTTCTGAGTAAGCACAATATCCAGAAAACACGCTCTTATTATTGGCGGACCGTGATTGAATCTCAGGCGAGAGTCGGTGCGGCGCTCTAAAATGGCGTAATCTACTGAGGCGCACCGTTCAGGCTCTCAGTTACCATCGTCACGCCTTCCTGCCGAAATCATCGTGCCCTTGTCTTCTTCAATTGAGTCTCGGCGACTTATCAAAGTAAGTCGCGGAAAAGTCATCCCACAATTTACCAAAGCAACAAATTGTTGAACGTATAAATTGTTGAAAAACAGTTAGTTATCGGCATGATTGGAGCGGGCGACGGGATTCGAACCCGCAACCCTCAGCTTGGGAAGCTGATGCGCTACCGTTGCGCCACACCCGCTCAAGAGGCATTCGAAAGATAGTGAAGAGGTAACAGAGTGTCAAACGATGTCGGGGCACTTGCTTGATGCCATTCTACTTTGAATGAGGGGTGGCCACGGAGGGCCGCCCCGACAAATATTTCTCGATCAGCTCCGACCAACGGCCTTGAGACTTAAGGATCAATTCGACAACTTCGCGAACAGCACCCCCGCCGCCCTCAGCTAGAGTAACGTAGTGGGCACGATCACGAGTTTCCTGTGTCGCATCCGCAACAGCTACTGCTAACTCCGATCGCCGCAACAGTGGAATGTCATTCAGATCGTCGCCGATGAACGCCACTTCATGTGCCGTGAGACCTGATGCACTCAACGTCTCCTCAAAGGCCTTCACCTTGTCGTTGTCGCCGAGTTTGACGAACTCCATCCCCAGAGCAAGCGCTCGTCGTTCAACCGCAGATGATTTTCTTCCCGAAATAATTCCCGACTTCAGACCGGCTCGATGAAGTAGCTCAATTCCTAAGCCGTCTTTCGTATTGAACGCTTTCTGATCCTCGGCCTCATCAAGAACCCAAATACGACCGTCGGTCAAAACACCGTCGCAGTCCATCAGTAATAGCTTGATGTGTTTTGCTCGTTCTTGAACAGATGATAGATCGTTCATCGCGCCTAGCGAACCTCGAACAGGTCTATCGCCGCAAGCTTCAAACCTGCTGGCGTACGAGTGATGATCAGAACTGCTGTCCCATTTCCTTCTTTGCCGAGCTTCTTCATACTGACACTCACATCGGCGGCGATTAGATCACCACTCAAATTCTCTGAGCGCAAAACTCTAGTCTCCCAGGCTTCCGTACCAACACTTGAGTTACTAAACCTCACGAGTTCGCCCGACACGATCCGCGAATCCAGGTCGCCTTTCTTCCCGCTAACAATTGCTTGCGATAACTGAGTGGCAAATGTGCGAACCGATTCATCCACTGGGGACACAATGTTGGCTGCGGCTTCCGCTCGCAGTCGTGCGGCGCGTGCAGAGAGTGACGAAGGATAATCTCGGCTCGCAATCACCGCGTCGTTAAAACGTTTGGCGGCTTCAGCAGGCTGGTTGCGTTTCATGGCAATTTCGCCAAGACCGATGTTGGCCCATGCAAGTGTAGCCGTGAACGGGAACACTTCGTCCAATGATGCTTTGAACAACTTTTCAGCGTCGTCGATTCTGTTTTGACCCAGTAGCGCGCGCGCCAACAGAATGCGGCCCTCCTGTAAGCGAGGAGCTGTTGCAAGCATTTCGCGGGCAACTGCTTCAGCTTTGACGAAGTCTTGCGCTCCCAGTTGTAAAGTTGCTTCGTTCAAGGCGTCGTTCAAATCTCGAACACGCGGCACAGTATCGTTTCCGTAATCGATTTGCGGGTACAACTTCTCCGGATCAACTTCGACGCGTACTATTTTCGCAGCAGTCTTGAAGACAACTTCAGCGAAGTTTTTTGCGGGGACGGTTACGTCAGCAAGCACAGTTTCTCCACGCTCCGTGGTTGCGGCAACTGACACCGTTACGTCGATCGATCCCAGGTTACGCAGCGCCGATACCCATTCATTGTTCCGTGCCTGAGGCAAACCAACGAGCAAATCCGTATCGACAACTTGATCCAGCTGTTGGTCCATTAAGACTTTGAACGGTTCTCCTCCACGTTGGACAAGCGCTGACCGAAGTGCGCCTAGACTCAATCCATTTGGATCCGTCTTCGCCGCTTGCATAGCAGAGGTCAGAACGCCAAGGAACACCGTGTGACCAAGACGTCGATCAACCAAGCGCCACACCATCGCTCCGCGATTGGGAACTGAACTGTAGTACGTGTTCTCTAGTTGATTCGCGCGCGCAAGCGGACTGTCTCGTCTTGCAACTCCGGCAAAGGCAATTCGTTCACGCAATAACTCAGATTGCACCGCATCGCGTCCAAATTGCTTTTCAAGGAATAACGTCGCAAGGAATCGAACGAGACCATCGCGAATCGCACCGCTTCCTTCACCGTGTATTGGAGTTTGACCACCGACCCAAAGTCTCACGATCGCTTCTGCAATTGAGAGCCCAGTGGCCGCATCCATTCGCGGAAGGCGAAGCGTGTCTGGGTCAAACAAGACAGTACCAGTGTCACTAACTCCTGCACCGCGGCGTACAGATACCAGTCTTATTGGGACATCGGGGGATGGTCCAAGGGTACTGGTGAAGAACGCACGCGCCGACGTCGTAAACGCGATCATGGCTTCTGCCTGCTTGCGTTCTTCAGCTGACGCGCCTTTGGGAGCGAGAACCGCAATCCCTTTTCCGTCTCCGGAACCTTCGAGTTTGTCCCAACTTCCCTGGACAAAGAATGGTTGACCGTGGAGGGCTTGTTCAAATGAAGTAGATCCAGCGGCCCCGGGCTTTTCATTACCTGACGAGACAACGTTCGGCAAATTCACAGTGATCTTAAATGGCGCCGTATCGGCTCCACGGACGGTGTACTGAGTGTTTGGCATCGGATACCAAAAACCCAACGGAAGGAACTGAGTACCGCCTGGACTGATCGATGTATAACCAGTATTGCTTTCGACAGGCAGAGTGTAGTTAAGAACTACCGTTGCAATGGAGCCAGGGTTTGCTGCCGTATTGAGGGAGATTTCAGCGCGTTGCAGGTCACCTCGAGTATCGGTGCCCGGTCGGAACGTTGCTGCTGAGCCATTCGCCGTTACAGAAGTAATCTTTGCTTTTGGATTCAACCTTACTGTGAAAGTGCGTCCAGCACTGCCGCCGACATTGACTGCGCTGAGAGTCGCGGCAACATTCAACACGCGTTCGGCTTGTTGGACGTTAACAGTGAGATCGAAAGCACTGACTTGCCAAATTGGTGGTCCAGCGGCGGCAGGCTGCGCAGAAACATTAGATTGGCCAAACAGTATTGATAGGAGAAGAAGTGTAATTGATAAACAGGTCTTCATGTTCAAATTCGACTTAGATATAGTTTTGAGATTTCAGACCGTTCGGTTGCGCACCAACTCATGAATATCACGCAAGATATTCAGTAGTGATTGCATCCGGTCGAGTGGTAACGCATTAGGTCCGTCGGACAGTGCTTTTTCGGGACAGTCATGCACTTCCATGAAAACGGCGTCCACACCACAGGCAACACCTGCGCGAGCCAGAAATTCGATGTATTCCGACTGGCCACCAGTTGCATCGCCAAGGCCACCGGGTAGCTGCAGAGAATGGGTTACATCGAACACCACCGGAACTCCAAAGCGTCTCATAATCGGAAATGAACGCATGTCTACAACGAGATTGTTATAACCAAACGTAGCTCCTCGCTCCGTGAGCAAGAGTCGTTCGGCTCCAGCTTCCCGTGCCTTATCGACAATATTGTGGGCATCTTGTGGCGCTAGAAACTGTCCCTTCTTAACGTTCACCGCTTTGCCCGACTTAACCGCTTCCAGAATCAGATCAGTCTGACGACACAGGAACGCCGGGATCTGTAACACGTCAACAACTTCAGCTACGGGTCCTACTTGAGCAACGTCATGAACATCGGTTAGCACAGGAACACCAAGTTCACTCTTCACTTGTTTCAGAACTTCGAGACCGGCTTCCATTCCCAATCCGCGAAAACTCTTGATCGAGGATCGATTGGCTTTATCGAAAGACGATTTGAACACGAAGTCGAGACCGGCTTCTTTGGCCCGATTGGAACATTCGCGCGCCATCATCATGGCGTGCTCCGGACTTTCCACGACACATGGTCCAGCAATGATGGTCAATCGACCGTCGCCGAAAGTCGCGTTGCCGACTGCGAATGGTTTCGTTTTGCTTTCGCTCTTCATGGCCTGTTTACCGACGAAACGGTTTCTTGAGTATACCCTTGAGTTTATCAGCAAATGACTTCTTCTTCTCTGGCGTTGGTGTCGGTGTCGGTTTCGGTTTAGCCGAGGGACTTACCGAGGGGGACGGTACTGGAGATGGCGACACCGATGGAGAAGCAACAGGTGATGGACTTGAATTGGCATTTCCTGCTAAAGGGGCTGCCCGGTTATCCAGTCTCGTGGCTAAGTAAGCTATGCCACTACCCAAAATCAAAACCATCAGAACCAACCCGCCAATCAATACGTTTCGCGCTGTATGGTCTTCCTTAGCGCGGATCTCCATTCTTGAAATTGTATTCTGCGGTGGGACAGTGGTAACAACTATCGGCGCGACGGCCTGACCTACAACAGTGAGTTCATTGGTTCCGGAAGTCAGCACACGGTCTTCACGCAGCCGCGACAGATCTACTACCAACCTGCCTGAGGGCGACTCGACCCCCGCAATGCGAAGCGCGGCAATGTCGGGTGACGAAATCAAGGCATGATGTTCGAGACCTAACTTGTCTGCCAACTCTAACAATTCACTGCGAAATTCAGCGGCATTCCCCGGACGATCCCCTGGGTTCTTTTCGAGCGCATGCAAAACAACATTTTCGAGTTCACCGGGAATCGCCGCGACGATTTCCCTCGGCGGACGTGGATACTCAGACGAGTGCTTCACTGCAATTGCAAGTGGTGACGAGCCACTGAACGGAACCATCCCGGTCAACATTTCATAAAGAATCACGCCCAAACTATAGACATCGGCGGCTGGAGTTAACTCAAGCCCCTGGCATTGTTCGGGCGCCATGTAACGCGGTGTACCGATCATCGCACCAACTTGCGTGAGGTTCTTTTGATCGTCGTCTTCCAATGTGTCGGCAGCAAGTTTTGCGATACCAAAGTCGAGAACCTTCACGACTGCTGGTGCGTCAGCACTTTGAGTGACAAAAATATTGGCAGGCTTCAGATCGCGGTGGATCACTCCAGCTTCATGAGCGGCTGCTACAGCAGAGGCAACCTGCAACATCATCGAAACAGCGCGCGCGGTTTCGAGCGGTGCCTCCTTCGCAAGAATTTGTCGAAGCGTCCTCCCTTCAAGCAACTCCATAACGATATAGACGTAGCCTTCGGAGGTTTGACCATAGTCTGTCACCGCAACAGCATTTAGATGTTGAAGTCGTCCAGCTGCTTTTGCTTCGCGTTGGAAACGAGTGCGCGCGGCATCGTCTTCGACGAAACGTTGGTTGAGAACCTTGACCGCAACCGCCCGGTCAATCAGAACGTGGCGAGCGCGATACACAGTCCCCATTCCGCCAACGCCAAGACGCTCTTCGAGTCGGTACTTCTCGTCGAGTGTGATACCAATCAGCGGATCTTGAGGAATGGTTCCGATTATTGTCGGGTCTGCTTGGAGTGCTGCTTGATCATCCGGACAAAACTGCACGTCGGTAGGGTATTGTTTTCCACATGTCGGACAACTCAGCATCAGTTAGCTATTTTTTCGCTGGGAAGAGTAAGGGCTCGGGGTGGATTATGGCCTAAAAAGTGATTTGATGCATCTGACCAAAAAACATCCACAGATTTCACAGATTACGCAGATTCAAGAAAAAGCAGTTTGACTTAACTGATGCATCAAAAATCTGTGTAATCTGTGTATCTGTATTTGTTGACGTTAGTCTCCGCTGGTCGCAGTCAGTCGTTCAGGCACGATCAGATCAACCTCGCCCTTCTTTTCCATTGAGGTCTCAGACTGAATCCGATTCTCATGCGCCGCTCTAACAAACGAGGAAAACAACGGGTGAGCACTCAAGGGTTTCGACTTGTATTCAGGGTGAAATTGACCGGCAACAAACCACGGATGGACCTCACGAGGAAGCTCGATCATCTCGACAAATTTTCCATCGGGTGACACACCACTAAACACCAGGCCTTCTTTCTCCAACACCTGCCGATATTCCGGATTGAACTCATAACGATGACGATGACGTTCACTTATCTCTGCAACTCCGCCATAAACTTCACTCGCCAATGAACCCTCTGAAAGTCGACAGGGCCACGCACCTAAACGCATCGTGCCACCTAACTCTTCGACGTCAACCAGATCACGTAGTTTGAAAATGACCGGGTGTGGAGTCTCAAGATCAAATTCAGTGGAGTCGGCGTCTTTCAAATCACAGACATTACGCGCGTACTCGATGCAAGCTGTTTGCATTCCCAGACAGATACCGAAATAAGGAGTACGCGTCTTACGGGCGTAATAGATCGCTCGGATCATTCCAGCGATGCCGCGTTTGCCAAAACCCCCAGGAACCAAAATAGCATCGAAGTCTCTCAGGCGTGCCTCATAATCGTCATCCATCAACTCTTCCGACTCAATCCACTTCACGTCAACGCGGACGTTGTTTGCGACACCACCATGAGTTAACGCTTCACGGAGAGACTTGTACGAGTCTTCGAGTTCAACGTACTTGCCGACAATCGCTATCGTTGCTCCACCAGCCGATGGCTCACGAATCGTGCCGACCAGATTGCGCCATTCTGACAGATCAACTTGTGGCGCCTGTTGCTCCATCCCGAGTAGCGACACAATCAAACTGTCCAAACCTTGTTCGTGAAATGCGAGGGGAACGTCGTAAATGGTATCTACGTCTTGGGCATTAATAACAGCTTGCTCCCTTACGTTACAGAAGAGAGCAATCTTTCCGCGGAGTTCGCGCGATAGTGGTTTCTCAGAACGACAAAGAAGAATATCTGGAGCAATACCAATTTCACGAAGATCACGAACGGAGTGCTGTGTCGGCTTAGTCTTCAACTCACCCGCTGCCGCGATGTACGGAACCAGAGTCACGTGAATAAACAACGCGTTGCCAGTTCCCTCTTCGTTACCCATTTGCCGAATTGCCTCTAAAAATGGAAGCGACTCGATGTCGCCTACAGTTCCACCAATCTCGACAATGATCACGTCAGGTTTGTCTTTCTCCGCAACCTTCCGAACCGCTTCCTTAATCTCGTTGGTGATGTGGGGAATGACCTGAATTGTTTTACCGAGGTAGTCGCCTCGTCGTTCTTTCTCGATCACTGACAGATAAATCCGACCTGTGGTCCAGTTGTTTGCCTTCGATAAATGCGCATGAGTAAAACGTTCGTAGTGACCAAGGTCGAGGTCTGTTTCCGCGCCGTCATCCGTCACGAAAACTTCGCCGTGTTGAAACGGAGACATCGTTCCCGGATCGACGTTGATGTACGGGTCGAGTTTGATGAGCGCAACTTGCAGCGCACGACTCTCGAGCAGACAACCAATTGACGAAGCCGCCAAGCCTTTGCCTAAGCTCGAGACGACGCCACCGGTTACGAAAATATATTTAGGCATTGCATTCTCCAGTAATCAGGTTGTTTGCTCTTCATCTGAATCAGGCTGTCCCGCCTCGGGAGGCTCACCCGATCCTTGTTCACCATCGTAAATACCTTTTCGAAGATCTTCCTGAGCCTGCACGGCTTTTTCCGTGGCCGGGTCAAGTATCTTCTGTAGACCCACAACTCCAGCACTTAACAGACTGGGCGCCTCATGAGCGCGCTTTTCGAATTCTTCGATAGACACATTGTACGGCTTACTCAACTGCGACAAGCCGAGTATTCCGCATAGGACAATAAAAACGATAATCGCCAATCCGATCCAGTCACTCATCTGAAGCTACCTTACTGCAGTCGTATCAGCTGTCCTAACATCGACAAGCTCACGAACCCTCTTGAGGTCGGCTTCGGTATCAACGCCGGTTGAAGGACTGCACGCTTCAATCGCCTTGATCACCACGCCGTGTTCAAGCGCACGCAACTGTTCGAGCGCTTCCAGCTTTTCAAGTCCTGTTTGCGGCCATTCGGTGAATGCTAACAACACGTCGCGTCGATAAACGTATAGTCCGGTATGCTTGCGAAAAAGTTTCAAAAGATCAGGCTCATTCATAAAAGCAAGTTCAGGTGAGCCATGCTTCTTGATCGCGTCGCGAGGGAAAGGGATAGGCGAACGGGAAAAGTAGACTGCCTGTTCCCTTTCACCAATAACGATCTTTACCAGGTCGGGATTAATCAAGTCGTCGAACGAATCGATAGGCTCCCAGGTTGTAACAATACCCGCACCATCTTGTAGCGAAAGTTCATCACTCATGCGCGCGACGGCTCTCTCGATTGTTTCAGGTGAAATCAACGGTTCATCGCCTTGCAGGTTAACAATGATCTTTGCTTCCGGAACTGACCGAACAACTTCGGCAACTCTATCGGTTCCACTTGAGTGCGTTTCGGCAGTCATCACCGCTTCAAATCCGTAATCGTGTACTGCGGCAAAAATCTCGGCACTATCTGTTGCCACGATTACCCGGTGAACATTGCGAGCAGACTGTGCGCGTTCCGCAACCCAACAAATCATGGGTTTTCCAGCAATATCTAGCAGCGGCTTTCCTGGTAAACGACTCGAAGCGAAACGAGCAGGAATTACTGCGACGGTTGTGTTTTGGGGATTGTTTGTGGGATTTGAGCCCGTGTGATTCACGGGAGTACACCTTAGCTTGAGGCGTGTACGACTGTCAACGAAGTGTGTCTGAAATGCTTAGCCAGCGCGTGGCACAGACTTCAGTCTGTGTCTGGGGAGTTCGATTCAAATAGAACACAGACTGAAGTCTGTGCCACGCGCTAACAGAGTCTTGAACAAGCTTACTTCCTTAGGGTTGGCGCGCTCACTTCATTTTTTGCTGTTTGTGCACCTGCGACATAACTGGTTTTCGCTCGAACAATGAGATTCGACGAATTCACACGCACTTTAACGTTGCGCGTTTCACCTGGTCGGATTTGCCCTTTTGGATAGTAGCCAAGGCTGTATTTTCGCCCGAGCTCTTCAGTGATCATCGAGAAAGCACGCGGCACATCCAACAGACTGTCAGTCTCGTACATGCGTCCGCCCGTCTTATCTGCCAGAGCTTTTAGATAGACAGTTCCAATTGCGTAGTCCTTCGTCAGTTTCGTCTGCATCTTTTCGCGTGCTTTAAGATCAACTATTCGACTCAAGCGTTCGGGTAACTGTGGGAGCGTATTGTAGTGAACGGGATAGACGATTACGTCACTCTCTTCAGCGTCGCGGATGTTCTGTTTAAGCGACCAGCGTTTGCTACCGAAGTCGACTCCATCCGTTAACATGACGATCGCCTTACGCCCAGGAATCGATGCAAGCCGTTGATTCAAAGTAAAGCCGACGGTGTCGTAAAGCACTGTGCCATCATTCAAGGCGTCCAGACGCATTTTCTTCCGACGCAACTCCGAAAGACTAACGACCTCAGTCATCACGTTGATCTTTCCATCGAACGAGATGATTAGCAGTCGATCGTTCGGACGCAACCGCCCAATGAACGCGTTTGCTGCCGCTCGAATTGCATTTAACTGAGTTTGAGTTGAACCACTAACGTCCAACAATAGCGCCACGGTGAATGACTCTTCTACTGAAGCAAAATAGGTGAGTTGCTGCTCAATGCCATTCTCAAAGAGATGAAAGTCTTCCTGGCGAAGGTTACCGGCGTAACGACCGTTTCGGTCGACGACCTCAGCGGGAATAGTGATCAAACTAGTGCTAACTTTTACGACATCATCTTCATCGACTTCTGGTTCTTTTTCGTCGGTGCTGGGAGACGATGTAGGCTCGATGATTTGAGGCTTGGCTTTTCGCAGGACCGGAGGTGCTGGTGCGCCTTGTCCGAAAACTGACGGTACAAGCAATCCAACAACAGACCGCGCTAGAAGAATGGATTTCAATTAGGCAGTTTCCTCTCAATCGCCCTTCGAGATTCCGACTCAAAAAAGGGTCTCTGACTGAGGTAAACGACGAAAAGCAGACGAATTCCGGTTAATGTCCGATATGCTTTAGCTTGTCGTGACCCAAGCAAAGGTCCGCCCAGATAAACACAGATTTAACCGATAAGAAGTTAGCCGTGCGATCTGTGTTTATCTGTGGCGGACTCTTGGTTCAATCACGACAAGCTAAAGCATATCGGACATTCGGTGTTAATATCCTTGCGCAAGCAGCATGCGAGTCTTTTACACACCCCGCTATTACGCCGAGATTGGCGACGCTCACATCTTCCCGATTCGAAAATTCGAGCTTGTCCGGGACCAACTCCTCGCTGAGGGAACATTACAAACCGAGGAGATTGTTGAGCCGATGCCTGCGAGTGTCGCGGATGTGAGACTCGTACACACAGAGGACTATGTGTCGCGCCTGGTTAATGGGACTTTGACAGCTAGAGAGATTCGACGACTCGGATTGCCCTGGTCCGAGTCACTGGTTCGACGTTCGTTTTATGCAGTCGGTGGGACCATCGCAGCGGCTTTGCATTCGTTGACAGAGGGTTATGCTTCCAACCTCGCGGGTGGCACGCATCATTCGTTTGCTGACCGAGGCGAAGGCTTCTGCGTATTCAATGACGTCGCGGTTGCGATACGCACGCTCAGAACAAGAGGGTTGATTCGCCGTGCCGCGATCGTCGATTGCGACGTACATCAAGGAAACGGCACAGCTACGATCTTTGCTGCTGATCCGGAAACTTTCACCTTCTCAATTCACGGCGCAAACAACTACCCACTCTTTAAGGCCCAATCGTCACTTGACGTTGAATTGGCAGATGGAACATGCGACGAAGAATATTTGTCCGTGCTCGCCAGTCACCTAATAACCGTCTTTCAGCACGATCCCGAAATCGTTTTCTACCTGGCAGGCGCTGATCCTTTTGCAGGAGACAAACTCGGTAAGCTTTCATTGTCGATTCAGGGCTTGCGCGAGCGTGATGAGCATGTAGTTCGAGAGTGTTACGAACGCGAAGTTCCGATGGTCACGGTTATGTCGGGTGGGTACGGAAAGCAGATCCGCGACACGGTAGAGATTCACTGCAACACGATTCGCGCAGTCAAGGAAGTTTTTGAGTCTCAATTAACCAATGCGCTTGCTCAATTGGAGAAGGCTCAAACCGCATGAGACGAATCTTACGTTGGACCTTCCGAATAATCCTTGGAGTAGTTCTTGGCATCATCGTTTATGAAGGAATACTGTTCTTTCGCGTATGGAGGCTGCGTTCGAATAACCCATCTTCCACTTCGCTGATCGATACACGTTTCAGCGAGGCCCAGGCAAAGGGTCAAGAGCCCAAACGGGAACAAGCGTGGGTGCCAATCGAGAAAATTTCACCCAACCTTCAACGAGCTGTACTGGCCGGTGAAGACACAAATTTTCTTACTCACAATGGGTTTGATTTCGAGGCGATTCAGAAAGCGTACGAACACGCGCAACGCGAGGCCGCCAAGGAGGCGAAGAAGGAGGGTGAAGATGACGACTGGCTACCGAGTCTGCCCGAGTTCAAACGAGGTGGCTCAACCGTAACCCAGCAACTCGCAAAGAACCTCTACTTGTCGTCGCAACGGTCTTTCGTTCGAAAAGGACAGGAAGCGATCGTTACGGTGATGCTCGAACGTATGCTCACCAAGAAACGTATTCTCGAAATCTATTTGAATGTCATTGAGTGGGGTGATGGAGTGTACGGCGCAGAAGCCGCGGCGCAGCATTATTTTCACAAGCCGGCAGCAGCACTCTCATTCAATGAGGCGGCGTTTTTGTCAGCGATGATTCCGAACCCTCGAACCGTCTTCAATCCACAGGTTAATCCCCGACGAGTTGCACGCCGGCAACGCATCATCATGCGCGGCATGCCATCGATCAGACTGCCTTCTTAGATTATTTAGGAATTAGTTCGTTGAGACCTTGGTCTTAGCGGGACTGACGCTCTTTGGACCAGCACTCTTTGGTCCAAGCACCGTGAAGGATTTTAAGAACCTTGAAGCGTTGTCGTCCTCTTGTTTGAAAGCAACGAGGCCACCGAAGACTAGTCGCTCGCCATTCGACACCTTCGTAAAGAGCCGGAGGTAGTGAGGAACAGGACATTGACTCATATCAAATTCGCGTCCCTTGTAGTCCCCCAGCGCAACGCTGCGTACCGCCGACGCTTCACATTCAACATTCAGGCCTGCTTGCTCCAGATAATTGTTCGCTGCACGCAGGTAACTACGTAACCCCGCCTGGAGAATAGCGGCATCAGTTTCTCCTCTATCCGGTCCCTTCATCCATATCACCTGGTAGACGGAATCGCGTTCTTTAACCAGGTAAGTGTTCACGGGTATCACTCCACTCGCAGCTACCTTCTCTCTCTCTTCGATTTTGCCCCCATCAGGAACCATTACCGACAATGTTGCCCCTGGAGGTTGAAAACGTTTCCAGGTGCGAGCGATTGAGCCATCGGCAAAGCTCATGTCTCCAAGAGCTGCTAATGGCTGTGCGACTGCAGTTCCGGTATTAAGCAGATTTAGATTAGTAAGTTCAGGTGTGGGGCGATCACGTCGTACCGGCTGATTGGTAAGAACTGACGGCACACTTACAACAGGAGGATTCTTCCTTAACTGCTCAGCCTTAACGAACTCCCAGGGCGCAACCGGGCCATCAACCTGCCAGAGTCCTCGTCGTTCATTGCGTGCGGCCAGTTCCGACTGCAAATAGATCTCACGTTGAGTTTCGTTTAGTAGATTTTTGTTGGAAGGATCGAACCACGCTGCGCCATCGCGAATCATTTGTGCGCAGATATCGCTGTTATTTAGGATTAGTACAACGCGGCCAAGTAAACTGCTGTGCTCGCCAATACCTGAGTACTCAACGGTTACAAATTTGTCGTACACCAAATCAAAAAGGTGCTGCTTTGCAGCAGCACCGAATGCCTGATCTTTTTCAGGCGCATCAATCGCGACTAGCTTGATTCGAACAGGTCGATTCAAATTGGACACCGTGATCTCATCACCGTCGTTTACTTCGATCACCTTGCCTGTCAATGAAGCTGCTCGAGCTTGCTGGCAGATGAACAGACTAACTGCAATCACAATCAGCAAAGACCATCTTAAATTGAACCGCATGAGACGTTGCCCCTGGACCTAGACTGCGAATTCTTTCGAAAGTTTCAATTCTGCTTTTCGTAGTTCAAACCTTCCCCGCCCTAAATTTCCCTGCGGGTTAAGAGCCAGAACCACAAAGTAGTCGCGACTTAGTAGACGCATCAACAGAATCGCGCCCTCCAGTGAAACCACCAGCTCTCGCACACCGCCAAGTCCAGTGTCGTTGCCCGCGCGCTGCGCACTACGAACCAATGAAGTAAATTCCGCGGCGGCTACATCAAGGTTCGCGTCAGCACCGGCTTCACCAAACACCTTTTCAACAGCGATGCCATCGGTTCCCATTATGAGTGCACCGAGGCTTCCCTCGGTGCGCTCAATGATGGACTCAAGCATTTCCTTGAACATCAGTGTTCCTCCTACGGGCGTTGACCGCTCAAGGTGCCCGGTCGTGCAGCTGGGGTATTGCCTGGAGCTGCGTTGGGAGTCGGGGCACTCAACAACTGCGGCTGCGGTTGCTGGGTTCCCGGGTTGCTCTGTTGATTGTTTCGTTGTTCCTGCAACTGGGTCGGCGTTGGAGTGTTGCTCATCGGATTGCCAAGTGGCACCGGCTGAGGAATCTGTATCGAACGCGGACCGTTGCTGACCGTACCTGCCGTCGGACGACCTTGATAGTCGGGACGATAGATGTGCGGTGTGATGAAGAAGAGGATTTCAGTACTCGCCTTCGTCGTTAGTTTACGTTTGAACAAGTTGCCGAAGACCGGAATCGAAGCGATGCCAGGTGTTCGCTGTCTTGTCTCACCTTCGGTGTCAGCCAGGACGCCACCCATTACCGTGGTGCCGCCATCTGGAACCAACACTTCTGACTGCATGCGCTGAGTATCGATGCCTGGAACGCCACCGACTGCGATACCAGTATTGATGGTGTTGTTCTCGATGGTAACTCGGAGGACAACGGTACCAACATCCGTGATCTGCGGAGTGATTGAGAGACGAAGAGGAACGGAAACGAACGTGGTTGTTACGACAGCCGTACCACTCGCTGCTTGCGTCGTTTGCACAGGAATCTGTGAACCACTTTCAATCTGCGCTGGACGATTGTTCAGAGCAGTAACTCGCGGTGTTGCAACTGTCTTCGCCTGACCGCGTGATTCCGCCATTGTGATCAAGGCGCTGATTTGAGCCGTACCGAACAATCCAGTCGTTAAACCGATCACCGTGCTGGCTGCTGCTGCTGCCAGCGCCGGTGTTGGAGGATTTGTTCCAGCCAAGCCACCAAAGACACCAAATGGATTTGGTCCTGAGGTACCTCCGCTAGCACCCGAGCCTGAACCACTACCAGTTCCGCCCGTACCACCGGTACCGCCAGTGCCACCCGAGCTGCCGGCGCTTGCTCCAGGAAGAGTTGAGAGGTTGCCCAACCCACCGGTTCCAAGATTCACCACACCCATTGACAACTGTGCGCCAAGGTCGCGACTGAAGTTGCGTTGCGCTATGACGATGCGGGTTTCGATTTCAACCTGGGGTTCAGGCTGATCGAGAATCGCAACGAGCTGACGAATTGATTCGATGTTCTCTTTAACGTCGGTGATGATCAGCGTGTTACTGCGACCATCCACCTCGATACCGCCACGTCGTGAAAGACGACGCGAGATGATTGGCAGCAAACCTTGATCGCCACTTCCGCCGGTCGAGTCGCCACCAGCACCACCGCTGAAGCTCAAGTTTGTCGAGCCACCCGAAAACGCACCTGTTGAACCGGCAGCCTGGGCCAACGTGCCCGAAGCGCGCGCGTAGTTCAAACGGATGAATTCGGTAACGAGGGGTGAAGCGTCCAAGCGGGAGTCGTTGATAACTTTCTGCGTCTCAGCCTCTTTCGCGAGCACTTCAGTCGTGGCCACGCGAAGGATGTTGCCACTCGTTTCAATGCCCAACCTGTTAGCCTTCAATACAGCGTCGAGCGCGACGTTCCAGGGAACATCCTGGACGTTAACCGTTACCGGAACCGCCGAAACGGAAGAGTCGATAACGAAGTTCACGCCATATTGCTCGGTAATGTAATTGAGGATGTCCCGAATGTCAGCGTTGACAACATTCAGATTGATCGGCTCACCGACAAATCCTGGTTGTCCATACTGTTTGCCCTGCGACGACTGCTTGTCGGAGGGGCGCGACATACCAACTGGCGGCGTGGGTGATGGAACAGCCGCCACAGCCGTTTGTTGAGCCTGCTGCACAGGTGGGTTTTGGTCATCGTTGTTGCCGACGACACTTGATACTTTTGGGGCAGCCATGCCGCTGATGCCGGTGAGGCATACAACCAAAAGGACGAGCGTGGTCCAAATGATGGCTGAGGTAACTCGAGGCTGATAAGACATCTTTCCCTCCTTAGGGGAATTTCGGGATAAGGCCGCCACGCACTACGCTCGATTGCCAGAGCAATTGAAGCGCGCGCCGCACTAAAACGGCATTATCTCGGGTTGTCAAAATGCACAGCTCTTTACTGCGAGCCGAGCAGGTTAATGATATTGGTTGAGTTACAACCAAACTGAAAAATCGTTATGGCTTCGCAGCTGCAACTGAAGGGTTCTGAACGGGAGGAGCAGCGGAGACTGAGGTGGGAGCCATCGGGCTCACGCTATTCGGCTGTCGCAGAAATTTCTTTTCAGAGGTTCGTTCGCGACGGCCATCCGTGAACACGGTCTCGTGACGAAACACCAAACCGGTATCTTCAATCGCCACCAGTTGACCATCGTAAAATGGCTCGCCAGGGTAGATCACGTAAGACAGTTTGATGGGTGTGGCTTCGACGATCGCCGCATAGCCTCTCGGTGTGCGCGAGATACCAACTACCTGGATCTCACTCAGCAAGAGCGCGGTCGTCGGTTTAGGCGCCGGCATTCTCGCCTGCATCGCAGCTTGTTTCTGCGCCTTGTACAAATTGATTCGTTCCTGTATCGAGGGAACCGGAGCTTCACCGGCCATTCTCTTCACCGTCATTTTTGGCGGCTCGTACTTCTTGAACGGATCACGTCCAGCACTTACGGAACGCTTCTTGGTAGTTGATTGCTTCACACCGGTGTCCTGAGCCACCGTCGACGAAACAGTCCCACCTGCGACTAACAAAGCGCCGCTGATCATCAAACCGGCGAGTCCGAATTTCTTTGTGTTCTTTTGCATCATGATGGTTTTCACTTCCTCGTGAGCGTCCGTCACTACTTGGCGGGTTGAGGGGCGGCAGGAGCTGGCGCTGGTCCACCTGCTCCAGGTTTGGGCGCTGCTGGTTGAGTCTGGAGACGCTCGGCAGAAACGTAGTAGGCGGTCAGGTCGAAACGTGCGTCGACGGTCTTGTTCGCCGACTGTTTGTCTAACTGTTTCAACTCAAAATTTGTGACCGAAACAATTCGCTGATAATGGGCGAGCTGTTCAAAGAAGGACCGCAGACCAGCGAAAGAACTAACGACGCTGACTTCGATCTTCTTACCACTGTAGTTGTCCTGCTGAACATCTTCTTTAGGATTGAATTTAGCGAGCACCAGACCGTTGGTGCGAGCGCGATCCTGAATTCCCTGTAACACCAGGGTCAACTCACGCTGTTCAGGAAGCAACGCTTTCAATTCCGCGTACTCTTCTTCGCGAGCTTTATAAATAGCGCGAAACTCATTCAAACGTTGCGACGCAATCTGAGCTTGAGCGTTGCGCGGAAGCAACTGTGCAATCTCGTCCTGCATGGTCTTTGTTTCTGCACGTGTACCTCGCGTCACGAAATACCAAAATCCTGCATAGAGAACGCCAGCAACAGCGACGAATGCGACCAATCGCAGATACCAGGGAAGGTGTGGAAGCTTGCCGAATTTCATTGGAGTGATCCTTATCGTTGAGAGGTTACGTTACTTCTTCATCGCAACCTGGTTTGCAGGCGGGGCTGATGCCGGACCTTGTTGCTTGGGCGCGCCAAAGCTTGCCTTCACTGTGAAGCTAACAACTTCGGGCTTCGGCACGTTTGGATCGTTTGCAGCAGTTGGTACAGGTACACCATTTGGTCCCTGACTCACATCTTTGGCGGCTTCGCGCTGAGTCTCGATGTTCAAGTTGCTGAAGAGGCCATTAGAGAATTCAAGGCTCTGTCCAAACTTGGTCACCGCGTACTCATTCGGTGATTCACCCTTGATGGTCACTTCGCCATCCTTCTGCTCAATGCTCTTCAGGTAGAGACCGGGAACGGCATCGAAGCGCGCTTTGATTTCGTGAAGTACGGCGCTTGGTCCCTGTTGCGACTCACGCAGTCTCTTGATTGCGTCGATTCGAGCTTGAATCTCTTGTGCCTTCTTCTCGAGTTCCATCTGTTCCTTTTGAACAGCTTGCATCTCGCGATTAATGCGGCGTTGATTCTCGAGCTCTTTCTGGGCCACCTGGTGAGCACTGCTCGAACTCATGTATTCATAGCCCATGCCCAACACCATCAAACCAAATACGGTCAGGGCAAGCAGCAAAGTCTGAATGCGTGGGCTCGAAACTTTGTCTTCAACTAGCGCCACTCCTTTGGGCGCGTCGGTAACAGATTCGAGTAGATTGATCTTGATCATGCCTCAACTCCTCTCAGGGCGAGACCAACGGCAACTGCCATCTCGGGGACTATTTCTCGCATGTAATCTGGGTCGAATTTCTTGTCGTCTACTTCGATCTGTCGGAAAGGATTAAAAACCTCGACTGGAATCTCAAATCGTTTGGCGAGGTAATCGGCGAGACCCGGAAGCTTGGATCCTCCGCCCGCCAACAGGATTTTCTGAATCGCTGCTTCTCCCTCTTCAGCGGTAGCGCGATAAAAATCCATCGTCTTACGTACTTCGAGAGCCAGGATGTCTGACACCGTTTCGATAATCGGCTGAATGGGCCGTGGCTCAATGCCATCCGGCAGGGCCATACCACGCTTCACACTCTCAGCTTGTTCGAAACTAAGACCTAATTCTTTTTGCAGCAGACTCGTGTACTGACTACCACCAACTTGAGCGTCACGCGCAAACACCGACCGGGTGCCATTCAAGATGTTGATGTTCATCGTTGCGGCGCCGATGTTCAGTAGCGCGACTACTTCACCAGCTTGGGGGTCGTAGTTCACTTCGTAACAGTTCTGCAAAGCGAAGGCATCCACATCGATGATCACTGGTTGTTTGCCGGCCAGCTGGATTGCTTGTTTGACGTTGGCGATCTTGTCGCTCTTGCAAGCAGCCATCAGCACATGCAGCGACTCTGAGGATTTGCTGGTCAGTTCGTAATCCAGATTCACGTCAGCGATATCAAACGGAATGTGTTCTTCTGCGTGCCAGCTGAACGACTCTCTCAGTTCTTCCTGACTCATCTGCGGAAGAACGATGTTCTTTACGATCACCGAGTGACCACTAACACCAGCCGCAACTCGAGGTGTGCGAATCTGATGCTCGTTAAAAATGTTTGAGATAACGTTGGAGACATTGTTGAGCTCCATTATCTGGCCATCAACAATCGTGTCTGTCTGAAGGTTTTCGAAGCCCATATTGAGGAGCTGCAGAGTGGCGCCTTTTTTCGCCAGTTCTACTGCTTTCACGGAGCTGGAGCCAATATCCAGACCAACAAGGTTCTTTTTGCCCATGCTTTTCTTGAACATAGTTAGTTAATCCTCGCAAGGTGAGCCCGCAGTCTGTTTTGTTTTCGAAGCCGGGCACGAGCTTTCCGTGCTCTCGGCAATCGTTTCTTAACTAATCTGGCGGCGGAGCAATGAGTTGTGTGTTTCAAGGTTTCTGTCCGAGGGTGTGGGTGGTGATTGGACGCGACACCAAATTGCTGAGATATCAGCGGTTGTGTCGGCGCAATACTGTTGGAGAAGTCTGCGGAAGGATTGAAGCTCATTCGGTAACCCAGCCAAGTTGGTTATTACCAACTTCTGTAGGCTTTGCGACCTCCGCTCACGCGAAGTGTGCCTTTATCGTGCTCAAAAAGATTCAGCGGGACGGTCCGCTTACTAGAAAACTAGGTGGGCACCCCAGAAGACGACACGTACTGCCGTCAACTTGAGTGAGAGTACATTACGCTGATTAACACTGTCAACTTCTATTTTTACACGTTTAACTTGATATGCTGGCCAAGTTAGGGAGATGAGGAAGTATTCAAAGGTGGGTTTTCTGGAAAGTATTTGCTGGAATTCCAGAGAGGGGCTGACTGATTGTCAGTCATTCTGAGTGTCCTTCACCTTTGCCGTCCTGGCGGGAATTCCCAAAACGACGTGATTCTCTGCGACGTCACGTGTCACCACCGCTCCTGTACCAACCATGGCGTTCGACCCCACCTGCACACCGGCGAGCACAGTCGAGTGGTAGGTGAGTCGAACTCCGTCTCCAATTCGGGTTACGGGTGAGTAAACCTTATGGATGTCATACAGATCGTGAGTGTGTGAATAGATGTTTGCGTAGTCGGAAATGGAAACGTTATTGCCAATCTCTATACCGCCGCGATCGTCAAGCAGCACATTCCGATGAACAACTACATTGTCACCAAACGAGAGGTTGTAACCAAAAGACCATTCCACGAAGTGCCAGCATTTGAAGTTTTGCCCTACACTCGCAAAGATTAGTGGTGCCAGCATCCGTCGAAAACGATGGCCCAGGAGTGCATTCTGGCCCAACGGCGAGCGATCAAACATTTGCCAGAGCCAAATGAACGGTTTTCTCTCCCCGTATCGCTGTACGTCAATATCCACATAGTACTCAGGTTCGGTTGTTACATTCCGAGGATCAAATGTGTGAATCACAGCACGAGCCGCTGTTGGTAAATTCTCAGTCGTTGTACTTGGATTACCGTAATAGATGTGAGCAAGGGTTTCTTGAACAACTGCGTTCGGATCTTTCTTACCATCCGTTAGCGCCTGCTCGAGTTCAGTTACAAAACTGTTGTAGTCATGCTCTGCTAATGCCTGAGCCGACAATGCACGATAGGTCATAGACTAATCCAAGCGCCTTCTCTGTTTTGGCGAGTTGTCATGCGGAATGCGCTGAAAGTAACACACGTCTGGAAGCGTCAGCAATTGCTAATACAGCTGAATGAGCAGCCGTACAACTTGCTTGAGTCTTTGTCATAAGGCTACGATGCGGCCCAAATGAAGTTCCTACGCCCTCTGCTCGTCCTGAGTTGTGTCGCTCTCCTAATAATCGCCGCCGCAGTCTGGTGGAACCTGCCCGTTAAGATCGACATGGCTACTTATGCACCCGCAGATTCACTCGTATATCTCGAGAGCAATAGTCTTTCCCAAATTACAGACGCTCTCCAACGAAGCGATGCATGGAAAGCCATTTCACCGGTAATTGACTCGAGTACGGAACCTCCAAACCGCTGGTGGCTCTTTGCGTCCCGCGCTGGTATTGGACCAGTCGAGGCTGTGGTTATGAGTCGCGCTCAACTGGCCTTGGTTGTCGTTGGTGTCAACGCTAACGAAAAGGACGACTTACTTCGTGTAAAACCGGAGGTGGCGCTCATCGTCGAAACACACACTTCAAAGTGGCGCATGAAGGCTGCGGCGGTCTCAGGAGTGAAGCGACTTGCTGATTTCGCGTATGGCTCGTCAATCTGCACTGAACGCTCTGCTGAAGCAGATTATGTAGAGTGCACAGAATCAGGTGGTCGACGTCAGATTGTTGGGGCTATAGACGGTACAGTGTTGGTTGTCGGCAATTCTCCGCAGGCGGTGCAGAGTTGTTTGCAGGTGCGATGGGGCCAGCGACCGAGTCTGAATACTGATCCTGAATTGACGCGTTCCCGGCAAAGTCTCAAAGCCGAGTCTTCATTAGCGTTCGGTTACATATCGCAGAATAACGCGGCAAAACTGTTTTCAATTGGTGCGCCTCTATTGTTAGGAAAGGCGCCGGGTGACGGGCAACTCGAACGACTTCTAAGCGAAAGCGCCGTTAAGATCCTCCGTAACATCGCGTGGACATCAACTGTAGCTTCGGGACGAATCGAAGATCGCTACCAGATTTCGTTAGACCCTGAAGTCGTCAAACGATTGGAACCAGCGTTCGAAATTGACAAGCCCCCAGAGGATTTTTGGAATCTGGTGCCGGACTCATTTCGATCGCTGACAATTTACCGAAATAAGGATCCTCAAGCAGCCTGGTCTGCGCTCGATTCAGCAGTTGCAATAAAGCTGGACGCGGTTTCGTCTGTCATTTTCGCTTCCCTGCTCCGGTCTGGTTTGTCGGGCTACGGTGTTGATAACCCAAAGGAACTAATCGCCTATCTAACGCCTTCTCTCGTGACAATTCGACCGGCTCTGGGCGAGGGGTCACTCTTGCTTGCGCGAGTTGGAAATATGGAACAGTTTCGTCGGGTTCTGTCGAAGGAACTACTGAAGGAAGGCAAGGGACAGATTATCGAAGGTATGCAGGCTGAGCCGGTTAGTGAGAAAGAGTTCACGGCAGTTTTCCTCGAAGGCTTTGTCGTATTGGGAAAAACGGAAAACGTAAAGGTTTATCTGACACAGCTTCGCAACCAGGAGGTTGTTACGAAAGAGCATTTAGAGTCGCTGCTCCTAACAAATCGAAGCGATGCTGCAGCCGTGGTCACTTATTCAAACGAGCGACTGGGACTTGTCAACCTGGTCGGTACACTCGCCCTTCTCAAGGGTAAAACTCTTTCCGAAAAGGAACTCGATGACATCCAAAACCGACTGAAGAGCATCAATGTTTCTTCAACAGAAAGTTCGCTGAACGCAACAGGGATAGAACGAAGGACACGATCTGCGTTTGGTCAGTTTGGCAGCTTAATCTCTCTGGCTCAAGCTGACAGCTCAAACACTCCAACACGTTAGCATGGCAAAAACTAACAAACTTGTAATAGCCACTCACAACGTTGGTAAAGCTGGAGAGATCGAGCAGCTTCTGGGTGATATCCCCTGGCAACTAGTGTCTCTCCAGAGTTTCAAGAACGTCGGAATCGCCGAGGAGATTGAAGGTAGCTATTCAGGAAACGCGATAGCAAAAGCCTGTTACTACGCGTCAGCGACCGGCGAATGGGTCTTAGCAGATGATTCTGGACTGGAGGTAACCGCGTTGGGTGGATCTCCTGGTGTGTTGTCGGCGCGTTATGCTGGTGAGAGCGCTTCGGATGCTGACCGCCGAATTCTGCTTCTCTCCGAGCTTAGGAAGCAATCCACCACCGACCGAACCGCGCGTTTCGTTTGCTCGGTTGCCATATCGCAGCCAAACGGCGCGTTGGTTAGCCTTTCGCAAGGGATCTGTGCTGGCTCAATCAGCCTGGAGCCTCGAGGAAACTCCGGTTTTGGCTACGATCCTATCTTCGTCCCTGATGGTTATGATCAGACTTTTGGCGAATTACCAGAAACGATCAAAAACCAGCTAAGTCATCGAGCAAAAGCATTGCTTAAAACCAGGGCATTTTTACTCAAGCAAAATGAGTCCGCTTGACCGAGTCAACTTCGACTCTTAGAATGCAGCCCCTGCAGTAAGCGATTTATGAAAAGCTGCAGCAGTTCGGGGCGTAGCACAGCCTGGTAGTGCGCTCGGTTTGGGACCGAGAGGTCGGAGGTTCGAATCCTCTCGCCCCGACCAGAATTTAGGAATATAAGCAAAGGCCGCTCGCTCTGAGTGGTCTTTTCTATTTTGCGACGGTGATTTGTGCAAAGCAGATGTGCTTTGTACAAGGTCATTCGCACTTAGACCTATTTACTGGTGCTTGGGGTTTCGCGTAGTTTGAGGCGGTGTTTCCGTGTTATTTCGTGAGGTTCGTAGATTGTGTTTTGGTGCAAAGACGATCCACGACTTAACACGAACTTCAGTCGAGGCCATCCTGCTCTAAATCCACATACCATCGATTTTGCATGAGCTTCTTTTGCAATTAGACTCGAAACCGACGTGCAGCGAGGATGGTCACTACGATAAAAAACACCAACGCGAGAACTTGAGCGAGTATAAAAGGAAGCTCAGTCTGATTAGGTGCTAAGGCTCTCAGCGGCGAAATCTTCTGGAACGACTGAACGATCAAAACAAAGAAATTCAGGTAGAGCGCCAACATCGCGGCAACTACATAGATTCGACACCAAACACCCGCGAGCTGCATCACGTAGCGCGCGTAGATCGCTACCGCCAGCACGATTAGCGAAACGATCCCAACCACAATCGCCGGCGTAACACCATGAAACGGGAACAGGAAGCCAGTGACACTTGTCGCGAGCGTGCTGACAAGGAACAACGCGGTCCAACGATCTAACCGTTGCGAACCGAGCAATCCGAATAAAACCACAAAGCCCGACGCAATTCCGATCACACTAATAATTACGTGGACGCGAGTGAATGTATCCATGAAGTGTCCTTTATCACAGGGTTAGTACTGTAAGTTGATACCAGGATCAGTAAAATGACAGCTTAAGGAAACTCTAAATAAGTAAAGATTTCGTTCGTGGACCCTTGCACTTAAAGAGGTTCCTTAAATGAAACCATCGAAGCACGTCGGCTTCGAATGAATAACTCACTTTCCACTACAAGCGCAATTCCGGAGGACCACTCAGTCCTGCACACTAAAAGGATGATGATCCGGTATCATTACACCGAATCCACAAAGGTAGCGCGGGAACAAGAGATCAATCATGGCAAAACCGGTATTGCTAACGGTCGACGACGATCGGGAAGTCTTACGTGCAATCGAGCGCGACCTGCGGCGCAAGTACGCAGAAGACTATCGCGTGCTCCGGGCCGAATCTGGCCCAACAGCCCTGGAAATTGTTCGCGAATTGAAGGTCAGAAACAGTGCGGTTGCAATGTTCCTAGTTGACCAGAGAATGCCAGGCTTATCGGGGGTAGAGTTCCTGGAGCAAGCTATTCGACTTTATCCAGATGCCAAACGAGTGCTATTGACCGCTTACGCAGACACTGACGCAGCGATAGCGGCGATCAACGAGGCGGGTATTAATCACTATCTGTTAAAGCCATGGGATCCTCCTGAAGAGAACCTCTACCCCGTACTCGACGAACTGCTCGAAGATTGGCAGGCAGAGTTTCCAGCTCAGTTTGAAGGCATCCGTGTCCTTGGCAATCGCTGGTCTCCTGCTTCCCACAACATTAAAGACTTCCTCGCGCGCAACCATGTTCCTTATCAATGGCTCGACATTGAGACCACTGAGAGAGATGCAGACGTAAGAAGTGTTGTTGAGTTGCTACCGGAAGACGAAAAGAAAGATCTCCCGCTCGTGATTTTCCCTAACGGGTTACGCTTACACCAACCCACAACAGCAGTACTCGCCGAGCATGCCGGACTAAAAACCCGTGCGACAGAGACGTTTTACGATCTTGCAATTGTCGGTGGAGGTCCTGCCGGGCTCGCCGCGGCAGTTTATGGAGCAAGCGAAGGTTTGAGAACTGTAATGATCGAGCGCGAAGCACCGGGCGGACAGGCGGGTATGTCCAGTCGTATCGAAAACTATCTCGGGTTTCCTAGCGGTCTCAGCGGTGGTGACCTGGCTCGACGTGCGGTGGTTCAGGCTCGCCGGTTCGGAGTTGAGATACTTTCCGCGGAAGCTACCGCTATCCGCCTGGATGGTCAATACCGTTTGATCCAACTCGGAGATGGGGAAGAACTCAGTTGTCATGCACTGCTCGTTGCGACCGGCGTTCAATGGCGCAAGCTGGATGCTCCAGGAGTCGAACGACTCACAGGTGCGGGAATCTACTACGGTGCGGCAATGACCGAAGCCATCTCTACAAAAGACGAAGACGTATTCATCATCGGTGGTGCGAATAGCGCAGGTCAGGCGGCCATGTACTTCTCGAAGTACGCACGACGAGTCGTAATGTTGGTTCGAGGTTCGTCACTTGCGACTTCTATGTCGCAATATCTGGTTAAGCAGTTGAGTGAGACTCCTAACATCCAGATCGAATTCAACTCATCTGTCGTCGAGGCACATGGCGAGGATCACCTGGAAGCAATTTCGATTCACTGTTCGGTTAGCAATGAAACCAACAGAGTAGCTGCCAACTCGCTTTTTATCATGATTGGAGCGGCGCCAAACACTAAGTGGCTGGCGGACGTCGTTGAGCGCGATGAACATGGCTTTATTCTCTCTGGTCCTGACTTGATGCGTGAGGGTAAACGACCAAGAGGATGGCAGGTGGACCGAGATCCAGGACTTCTAGAAACAAATGTTCCGGGCATATTTGTGGTAGGTGATGTGCGCCATGGTTCAGTCAAAAGAGTCGCGTCGGGAGTGGGCGAAGGCTCAGTTGCGATCTCATTCGTACATCAATATCTCAGCAAGGTGGTGTGATAGATGGACGACACAAAAGTCGAAGGGGTGGGTGTTCCAGTGCCAGTAACTGGAATTATTGAGTCACTCACAGCAAGGACGAGTTCGCCTGAAGACAAAGTGGAGGCGCTGCGACGCGTCCAGGTGTTTGCCGATCTTCCTGAAGATCAGTTGAAGTGGTTTGCAGACAATGTCGAGGATCTTCGCTTTGCTCCAGGAGACATTCTTTTCCAGAAAGGTGATCCGCCAGATTGGATGGCAATCTACCTTGAAGGAGAAATGCATGCATACGTTGACGATAACGCTCACGACGGAAACGTTTACATTTCGAGAGCTGGTGATCCGGCGAGTGAAGTAACCGGTGTACTTCCCTTTTCGCGGATGGCCATGTTCACAGTCACCGGACGGGCGGCAACACCCAGCCGCGTATTGCGTTTTCCTGTTTCCCTGTTTCCCGAGTTACTACAACGCATGCCGGTTCTTGCTCAACGTCTCGTCGGGATCATGAGTGATCGTGTGCGCGAAATGACCACCGCCGATCAGCAACAGGACAAGCTGATGGCCCTCGGCAAACTTTCAGCAGGTCTTGCTCACGAGCTCAACAACCCGGCCGCAGCAGCGACTCGTGCGGCGAATGATCTGATTACCACTCTGGCCGAGTTACGCGCTGCCGACCTTCGTCTTTGCCGACATGAACTGACCGCTGAACAAGAAGACGCGATCAAGAGCTTCGAAGACCTGGCGCTTGAGCACACGTCTTCACATGCGCAGCTCAATTCATTGGAGCAGAGCGACAAAGAAGATCTAGTCGCTACCTGGCTTGGCGATCACGGCATTGATGATCCATGGAAACTCTCCGGCAACCTGGTTGAAGCAGGGATTGATTCGGAAGGGCTGCAACGAATTTCAGATGTACTGGAGAAAGATGCGTTCGACGATGTGCTGGGTCGAGTCAACGCACAACTGGCGGCGGCTAAACTCGCGAGTGAAATCAAAGCCGGCACCACACGAATATCCGAACTCGTTGGCGCGATCAAGGAATACAGCTATATGGACCAGGCTTCGGTGCAGAAAGTCGACGTCCATAAAGCACTTGAAACTACACTCCTCATCCTGAAGCACAAACTAAGAAAGAAGAACATCGAGTTGATTCGTGACTACGCCGACGAGTTGCCCAGTATCAAAGCCTACGGAAGTGAACTCAATCAGGTATGGACCAATCTAATCGTCAATGCTGTTGACGCAATGTCTGAAGGCGGAAAGCTGAAGGTACGCACAAAGAAAGAACCGACTGACATTCTTGTAGAAATACGAGATAACGGTTCGGGTATACCTGCTGAACTCCGCTCACGCATCTTCGAGCCATTCTTCACAACTAAGCCCGTCGGTGAAGGAACCGGGCTTGGCTTGGACACAGTTGCTCGCATCGTTCGAAAACACCGGGGCAATATCCGATTCGAATCGAAACCCGGCGATACATGTTTTCAGGTTCGATTGCCACTTGCTTAGACTCGATAACTGAAGTGACTTTGAAGTCCTGGAGACGCGTGCTAGTTGTACGGGCTTCATTGCAGATCGATTAGAGGGTTCTGAGCAGTAGAAGCAGAATGACAACTAACGCACCTATGGCGGTAAAATGCACCCAACTCATGGCGGACTGGTGACAGTAGGGACAATTGAGTTCCCACAGTCTCACCCTTAATTTGCACTGATGACATTGTCCGCTCATTACATCCCTTTTCTTGTTACTTAGAATTAGCCGGAGTGCTTACTTCATCTCCGCTTTGCTACTCAGAAGCGAGGAAAGCTGCCGGAGTTCCATCCTCTTACCACGCTTCAAACTAACGAACGGATCTTCAATCAAACAAAACTCGACTGGGATTCCAACGGTCTTAGCAACCATTTCCTTTAGCAAATTGGAATTAAGCGTGACCGGCTTGAAAAGCAGCATGCCAAGATTGCGCAAACGAGACATCAAGGCGTCGTGGATGTTGTGAAACAGTGGCACGCGAAGACGACCATCCACGTCTTCGGCAAACCAATCACCATTCGCACGCAGCATTGCGTAGATATCACCCATAGCGAACTCCTTCCTCGATTCTGACGTCCAGTACGTTAGCTTCAAGTCACACGACCGTCTGTGCGCTGCCTCGCTTAGCAGAAACAAATCGTCCGGAGGTGGTTTACGCGCGTATGTGTGCTGTCGCACCGACGCTCTCCTTCGTGAGCTGTATATTTGCCGCAGACCAGATCTTCAACCACAGCCATTCAGAGGCTTATGGACCATTTGCGAGATACAGGCGACACAACGAGAAAGTTCATCAGTGGCAACAATGTACAATGAAGTGGCCCCTACCCGAACGATTCTGGTGGTCGAGGATGTGCGGGAAACACGAGACGGAATTGAAAAACTTCTTCTTGCTGATGGCTATCAAGTAGCGTTGGCAGGGAGTGAACGAGAGGCTATAGCGTGCGCGTCGCTAAAAGATTCGGATCTAATTCTCGTGAGTCTTGCTGGACTCGCAAGCGAGGTTGCCCTTGCTGCACTCCGCATTCGCGCGCGAGCGGAGAAACGCGACCACGTCCCGATCGTAATCTTTTGTATTGAGAGTCTCGCTGAAGGCGAAGAAACTGACGTCGGCCAGGGTGTGTACATGACACGTCCAGATAACTTTAATCAGTTACGGAGTCTTCTTGCCCGGCTGCTAACTGAACAATCGAAGACGATTGAGGTTGATGCCGCAACTACGAGGAACTGATTATGCCAAGTAGCAATGGAACTACTTTTAAGTTTAGATTCATGGACACCAAACCACGGGTTCTTCTTGAACTTACAAACACAACCGAGATGACACTTAAGTCAATTGAGATATTGACGATTTTTCTCAAAGATTTGGACACGCCTGGCGGAGGCCCTTCAAGTGCACATATTCGTTTCGACCGGATAAAGTCTGTGCAACCAAACGAAAAAGCCGTGCTGTCCCACAGAACGTGGATTAATGGAAAACCGTCGACGGAAGCGCAAGACCAGCTCGGACGTCTGGAAGTGGTTGCGGGCGCCGTTAAACCTTACGTGTTGGATATCTCGTGGGAAGACACTGAAGGCAAAACTCAATTTCAGAGGATTCCAGTCGGTCACTAAGTTAGGAAATAAGGTAATGCTCTACCCGGAGCTGGAACAAAAGCTACAAGACTCAAAGCACCTACTCGATGGCGCAACTAGCGACAACATAATCGAGCGTTGCAAACAGTATCTTGCACTTCTCGACGAATACCGTACGCGGATTTACGAGTTGCGGGAGGACGTGCCTGACCTACGCTCGGACGCAAAGGCGACTCCAGCACCTGGCGATACTCCTGATCGCAGTGTCATCCGCGAAGCGATCGAAACAACTACTCGCGAGCGAAATAGGACCAAAGTTCTGCTGCTTTCATTCACCACGGTTAGTGGCTACGAAGCAGTCGACGTATTTAACGAACGGAAGCATGAAGGACATGAAGACTGGGAATTGCGTGCGAGCGGAGTCAAGTTTGCGGGCGGAGCCGATAGTGATCTAATGACCATCCAGGAAGCCGTTGACCTGGCAAGCCAGTTCCGACGCGAAGATCAAATCGCTCAGAACTCTGCTCGTCAGGCCACAGAACAGCCAAATCTCTCTTCCTAAACCCCTAATCAAATTGAAACCACTTCTTCCAGAATTTGTTTGGCACGCTCCGCGTCAACTTGATTCACCAACAGGTACTGGTACATTTTGGCATTTAGAGGTTGGTTGTCAGCGAGCCGCTCGTCGACAATACAGAACCGGGAGCGTAGCGACCGCACAACGATTGCTAATGAGCGCTTAATGCGAAGGTCGTGCGGTCGCTACGCTCCCGGTTCTGTATTGCTTCGAGGAACTCCTTTAAAGCGGTGACAATTCCAGAGGCTATTCGTCTAAATACCAAATGAAGCAGTACCCACCAACAAGCGAACGCCACTTGTTTGCTGAAGATGTGGCTCCATGCCCCTGCATCATCCTTGAACATAAATACAAGTACGCCATTCTCCCGCAAAATCTGTTGTGCAATTCCCGCTTCTATCTCATTTGAGAAAGTCTTGAGAACCGCTACTTCGTTTGACATCACTACTCCTTCACAAAGTTAAATGTTTCTATTCCTGAGACGATCCCTGGTTCAGCAATCCCGCAAAACAGTTAGCACTCGCCTAGGGTTGAACTGAAATTAGAGGGGCTCAATCTATCAAGCGTCAAACGACCCAATTCTTCGGCAGTTGGCATGAGAAACCCTTGAGAGTTTCGCCTCGTCATAACACGCTCATCGATTGGCTCTGTTTGCTCGTCATTGCTGAAGTTAACCGAGTCTAATGGCCGTCCGAACGCTTCAAAGCTAATCAATAGCTTCCCTTTTTCCTGACTTTGGTAAACCAACGTTCTTGATATCAACGCTAGGTACCTTGTCTGTGAACAGACTATCGAAGCCCGGCAATTGCTCTTGTTCTTTTTTACGAAATTCAACTATCCAGGATTGAATAGACTTGGACAATTTGTTTCGAACAGGAGGAACCTTAACCTCCCGCTCCGATCCAGCCCGTTTGCTTCTTTTCACTACTCTGACAGACTTTTTCATCTACTTGTGCTTTTCAATCTTTGTGTATTTCAGAGATTTTTATAGGACTGTTAGTTAGTGCCTGAAGGGTGAGGCTTATCAGGGAATTCCTTGTTTCGAAGACGACCGGGACCCGGGGGATTGTTGTTCCGGTGGGTCATCCGTCAACTTCTGAGATTAGGGAAGCTCAGTAACCGCCGTAACCATCGGCGTAACCGTGCTCGTAAGCCTCACGGAAGTAACGCTGATACACTTCGCGATCGCCAAGACCAGAACTGTAATCCTTCGTCGCTTTCTTGTACGCATCTCGGTCCTGATAGCCATTTCCGTTGCGCCTGGAGCGATCCGAACGTCCCTGCTTGGTTCCTTCACCGAAACCCGCATTCAAAGCCGTTTGTCGTAACTGGAATGAGCCACCGAAGTTACCGTAGCCATCTCTGGTGCGACCCCGACGATCCGAGTTAGCCTTCCCATCGCGGTCTCTATCACGATCATTTGAAAACTGAGCAGAGCGTTCGCTGTTGTAACCATCCTCAAATGCTTCGCGAAAGTAGCGACGATAGAGTTCACGGTCACCAAGTCGAGGGTTGTAATCCTTCGTGGCTCTCTGATAGGTCCCCTGACTCCCCAAGTTGGCCCACTGACCATTCTCGCGATTGCGGCGCCCTTCAATAACGCCTTCGTTGTAACCAGCATTCAGCGCAGTTTGACGCAACTCAACAGAACCACCGTAGCTGCCGTAGCGATCCCAGTTGCGACCTCGCTGAGTTGGATCACCGTTGTTGTTGCGGTCACGTTCTTGCGCATAGCGTTCGTTCGAAACCTTTGTCTGAGCCGAAGTGCTTGCAATTCCTAAGACAAGTGGCAGCACCAGAACTGCTCCGCCAAGTCTGCTTCTCACCTGATTAATCTTCATAGCTAAAACTCCTATGCCTGTTGGCCCCGTGTGTAGCGATAGCGTTGCGAAGAGCGGGTCTTTGATCTCGCCGAAGCCGGCGCTTCTGCTTGTTCTACATCGAAGGTGATTGGCTGGATCAGTGCTCAGAGTTTAGCGAGCGCTTCAGGAGTAGATTGCCGGAATAGACGTAGTAGAACCTATTTGTGACTGTTTGTATGTGTAGTAGCACACATAGGTCGACGGAATGGACAAGTTAGTAGTTGTTAAGGTTTTCTGGCTATCGAGTTAAGTTATGCAGCCGCCGCAACCATCGTATGTGAAATGTAGTAAGTGATACTTCCAAGTAGACCGTGGATGTCGGGTTTGTTTACGTAGGCATCAGCTCCTGCCTCAAGACCTCTTTTCTTGTCAGCCTCATAAGCGGCGCCAGAAAAAAAGAGAATCGGAATGGCTGGATCGGCATCGCGCATTTGACGGCATAGTTTAGGACGGCGGCTCGCATGGTTTACCTCGAACCAGTTGTACGACCAACCAACCGACTATCAGAGTCGTATTCAGTGAGGGTGGCGGCAACACTCTCCCAATTTACTGAGAGGTTGAAGGCGCTCGCCAACTTGTTCATGTCTGTGCGCACTGCTCCCCAGTCGCTCTCGAGTCGGTTAGTTTGAAGATAGCTGCTAAGGTAAGTGTTTATGACGGTGGCCCTAGCGAGAACTCGCTCGACATTACTGATAATTGGTTGTCGGTCGTCAAACTGAATGCGCAGTTGATCTGTGTCCTTTTTGAGGCCGCGTACAGCGTCATTTATTTGCGCTTCATTAAAAGTGCGATCGTAAGGACTCAAGGCAAAGGCCTCGGTCAAACTCGTTCGAAAGGTATCCCCGCCAGTTTCAAGTCGTTGAATGAGTTTGCCGATATCACTGTCTGATAGTTGCAACGATCCACTCGAGTTAGTTGTTTTGGATTCTTTTCGATTCCAATCCCAATTCAAACCATACGCGCTCGCCAGCCCATTCAAATCTGCTCTAACCGCTACCCAATCGTTTTGGACTTGTCGGTTGAGTCGATTGCGACTCATGAAGCTGTTGACGAGCGTCGCCGGTCGCAGAACACTCTCGACGTACGACGCACCAGCGAGCCGGCGACCGAACGTGCTCCGAAACTGATGAGTTGCAGTTTCAAAACTAGTTTCGAATGAGCTGATGTCGTTTTCAGATTTCGTTTGATCAATTTGCGATTGGACCAGCGATGAATTGAGGCTACGGCGATACTGGCTGGAGTCTCGTTCTAGCCTTTGTAGAATCACGCTAACCTGTCGATCGGTACTACTGTTCGCTTCTCGATGAGTCTGCGCGCTTGTGCCTATTACTAAGCAAACAATAAAAAGTGATGCAAAAACTAAATGCCTTAAATCTTTCATTCTCTTCCCTTTTCAGCTAGTGGGCTTCACCCACGTAGCAAATTACAAAACCACAAAGTAGATGGTGGATTAAAAGGATGGGAGTTCTGACTTCGCGGAATCACAACTCTTCTGATCTCCATTTGAACAATTACAGGCGGCTCAAGAAGAAGGTTCGCTGGACCCGATCCCGGATGTCGATGGGTAATCGCCAGAGGAAAGTAACAATGAGGTTGTAGCACCGGGAGTGAAGTCAGTCAGTGCGTTAGCACACATAGCCTCAAGGAACGAAACAACGCAACCGGCGTATGTGCGGAAACACGTATGTAGAAGGTAACCGGTGGAGATTGTTGAATGGTGAACTGTGACTCAGTTGAGGTACTGCTCACTCTCAGCTTTGATAATCCCGTAACACACACAGGCGCTCTTGATAAGTCGCGGGCGATTGAGAATCGCAATCATACCTCGGCTATAACGTATTAAGCTTGCGGTTTGCAGGGCGCCGGCCGCTTTGTTCACTCCCTCACGCCGAATACCCAACATGTTGGACATGAACTCCTGAGTCATTTGAAATTCATCCGTGCCCAAACGGTCGCTGGTCATCATTAACCACCGTGCGAGACGCGCCTGCACCGGATGAAAACGGTTGCAGGCGGACGACTGGGACACCTGATCTTGCAGGGAGTTCGTGTAACGATGCAGTACTTGATGGAAGGATCCCAGTTGAGTTGCTTCACGCCGCATGTCCACCGATGTCATACGCATGGCAGAACCGGCGCCCTGCACAATCGCTCTTGTCGAGGAAACATTGACACCCATGAACACTGCGAGACCTGCCACTCCCTCATTGCCGACCATGCCCACCTCGAGAGTCGATCGTTCCGACATTGCCGAGAGCAATGAAACTATCGAGTCGTTCGGGAAATAAACATGCTTGATAGTTTCACCAGTTCGTACAGCACTTCGCCGAAAGCTAACCTGATCAGTTCAAGACTTGGCGCCAGGCGTTCATATTCGCTTCCTGGCAGCGACGACAACAGCCGGTTAGCAACGGCAGGACGGATAGGTTGTGGCATCAACTAACCTTAAATGGAACGCCGACCCGACACTAAATTGATAACGAGGACAACCACCGCTACTACCAGCAAGAGGTGAATCAAACCACCACCAACGTGTGTTAAGAACCCGAGCAGCCAAAGTACTAATACCACTACCAATATAGTCCACAACATGTCTTGACTCCTTTTTGAGGCCTTAGTTTATGTTCGCAAAAGAACGACGAGGATCAGCCCCGAAGCTATCTAACTCGGACACTTCCTATCGTCCTCAGAATTCCACGCCTGGAGTGAAGACTTGAGTTTGGATGATTTCGTAGGGTGCGTCTGTGCGAGAACACACATAGCCACGGGCAGGAAAATCCGGCTATGCCAACAAGCGGTCGGTCTCATCCTTGACTACTCGGTAACACTCGCAAACAGTTGCCTCAAGTTTGGCCCGGTCGAGTATCGTGATGTGACCTCGGACGTAACTAATCGCTCCGTCATCCTGGAGTCGACCGGCAGCAACTGTTACTCCCTCGCGACGTACGCCTAACATGTCCCCGATGAGTTCCTGAGTCATGATCAGTTCATCTGCTTTCACTCGATCATGGCTGAGTAAGAGCCAGCGGCAGAGTTGCTCTTCTACCGAATGAAGACGATTGCAAACGGCCGTTTGTGAAATCTGAGTAATCAAAGCTTGCGTATAGCGCAGCAGGCGTTGCTGGAATTTTCCACCTTGCGCAAATTCATCTTGTAGCACGGTAGCCTTCATCCTTAGCGCGTCACCAGCACTCTGAACCACTGCACGGTTCGGCATCGTACCGCCTCCCATGAAGAGCGCAATGCCTACTACTCCATCATTACCGGTTAGCCCCATCTCTGCGCTAGAGCCATTCGACATCGTGTAGAGCAACGAGACAATTGCCGTCGTAGGGAAATAGACAAAATCCAGTTGGCCGCCAAATTCGTATAGAACTTGACCGAGAGAAAATGACACCTGGTCCAAACTTGGTTGCAGACGTAGATAGTCGTCGGGTGGAAGAGCGGCGAGAAGCCGATTTTCAACTAGCTGGACAGGTGGTGCAGATACGGACATCGACTTATCTCCTGCTCTGTTGCCTGATGGGTTTTACTTGCGCAGGAAGGCTTCCCGAATTGGGTGGGAAGTAACATTTACAAGGGTAGCAACACCTAAATCTGTCACGAGACCTTATCACATATCGCGACGATCCCATATGTGCGCTCGCACACAGATAGCGGCGATAGCTTCTACTATTCCCCTACTCTGGGACCGTCTTCTCTGAGGTGTCGATAAGGTTGCTGCAGGTATGCACACTCCGCGGTGCCCGACATCGTAGAAAACGAGTGCTCGACAGTTGTATTTTTTCCGAAGTCCGGCGTGAGGATTACTTACGTGCTGTTATGGAAACTGGCTTCTGACCAGACCGGATCTTGCTTGCATGGTTGGTGCTTCGCTTAGACTTTTTCGCAACGTCCTGGAGGGTCAGCACATCACCTGGCTGGCACTCGAGTGCCAGACATATCTTTTCAAGCGTCTCGAAATTAAGTCCCAGGGCCTTGCCTTTTTTTAGACGCCACAGTGTCGTGTGACTGATACCGGTTTCCTTAGCCAACCAGTAGAACGTGCGCCCGCGTTCTTTTAACAACTCATCAACTCGAATTCCGATCATCGACAGCTCCTTTTCGGATCCAGTATTTACCATATGCGAACAATATTGTCGATGGAAACTATACTGTGCAGTTGACACATATAGACTCAAAGCGTAACGTGGTTACCGAATCGAGACGCTACTCCCTTCTCAGATCTTCTGGAATCAACCAGACTACCTGACTCCAACAGCAAACACTGTTTCAAGACTTCATCGCCAAGCGGAATGATTGTGTAACTACGGACAAGCCCCAGCATGAGGCGTGCGTAAAGTACGCCTCCGCGTTTCGCTTTTAGTACCAAACTGAGTGAACCTGAAAGGTCGACCAAGTGGTAAGTCTTTACATTAACCAACGACGAGTAGGCGAAGTTGTTGTTCTCGATTTGAAGGGTCGAGTCAGAATAGGTGGCGGCACAATCGAGTTGCACAAGGCGATCAGGTGTCTGATTGATGAAGGCAAGACGCAGATTCTCCTTAATCTGAGCGGTGTTAGCCATATTGATTCGAGTGGCTTGGGTGAACTGATTTCAAGTCACATTAGCGTCGGAAAAGCCGGTGGGGTGATAAAGCTGGCCCATCTGACCGAACGGCTGCAAGAGATCATGGTGATGACAAAACTTTTGACAGTCTTCGATGTCTACGATGATGAAGATAAAGCTTTGGCGACTTTCACTGGGCCAGTACTAACGGTTGTTGAGCCAAGACCATTCTTCATGTGAGGCGGATTAAATGAGTGCAACTTCTAAGTCCACACCTCAGTCGAGCCAAACGGCTAGCGATGAAGCCGCGCGCTGGACATTCATTAACAACTGGCACGTCGAGGAACAAAGCAACGATCGGCCGCCAGTGAATGGTGCGATTTCAAATGATAAGGCCGGACGGCCGGGTCAACGATCACAAACGAGAAGAATGCATCAACTCAACCACAAGCGCTGGTCACAAGAGAGACACGACTAGATCACCCAGACGGCGGTGTTTTTGAAGTAGAAGGAATGGCGAAGATCAACTCTGATCAATTTCGAGATATCTGTTCCGGAGTTTGGCGCGATCGGACGGCGGTTCTTGCGGGACGCGGTTTTTTAACAGGGGAAGCGGCGTTAATGCGCGCAGTATACTGGCGGATGTGTAAAGGCGGAGTAGAAACCAGTATCTCGCCAATTAATTATTCGGCACCCCAGTCAGTTCTGACGTATGAGACGGTAGTAGGTTGTGTGCTGGAATTAAACGCGCGACCACACTTCGATGGTGCGCCTTTTCTAAAAGAACTTCAAAGTCGTTATCAAACTGAATTCGAACAAGACAGTTAAGATCAAGCAAGTTGCTTTAGTGTTTTATCCTCTGTCACTGATCACAAAAACAAATTGAGCTCAACAAAACAAGAACGACCGTTTACTTTTAGTTTCGTCGACGTAGACTCAAGACTGCACCTTGAGCTGCTTAACACGACGGATCAAACTCTCCGGCAAATCGAAATACTCACGGTCTTTCTGAAGGACGAAGAGACGCTCGGTGCGCCCTCGAACTCTCATATCAGGTTTGAGGTAGTAGAGGCGATTAGACCGGGCGACAGGGCGATAGTCCGCCATCGCACGTGGGGTAGTGGCAAACCAATTGCACTCGATCAAGATGAGCTGAGCAGACTCGAGACAGTAGCTGGAAAGTCTACGCCGTATATTTTGGATCTTTCATGGCAAGATGCTCACGGGAAAACCCGTTTTCAACGAATACCTGTGGGACACTAAAGTTACACTCTGAGCTCTGTGGGGGATAAGGGACCGATAACCAATGATAATTTGTGAGTTGTGCATGCACTATCGCCAGGACGGTAAATGCGGGTTGGATCTTAAATTACCAAAGGGAATGAGTTGCCGAGACTATTACCCTGGATTGCAAAAGTTCTGTGCGAATCCCGGAGACTTTGTGAATTCGAGGCAGATAGTTGACATGGCCACATTCTTTGGGATGAAAGGCACAGAACTAAAAAAGGTTAAGCAAATGAGTGCCCGCGCAGAGATTACACGCCTTGAGAGCCTCGATTCCAATTCCGTATAGCCTGACTAAGTACCTTCAAACAGTAGCCTTACATCTCTATCCTCAATGAGTGGTGAACTTCAGAGACAAACTATCCCTTTGACTTTACGCGCTATCAAGAGACGCGATGGCAGCCACCCGGTCATCGATTAAAGGGTTGTACGTCAGCCGTGGAAGGCAAAAAACCCTATGGAAATGCGGCTTTCTTGAAGACTTTGCCGCTTGAGTGTGATATATGAGTGTCCGTTTTGCTTTTCAATTCTAGTTCTCGTTGGAGGTGTTACACCAGACTATGGCGACTAAAGCCGCGACAGGCAAGAAGCGTATGACTCAATCGGAAGTGATTAACCACTTTGCCGAAACTACCGGACAGAAGAGGGCTCAAGTGAAGGAGTTCTTCGAAGAGCTGGCCAATCTCGCTGGACGCGAAGTGAAATCGAACGGCGAATTTGTGCTTCCCGGATTTGGAAAACTGGTTAAATCCGAACGTAAGGCCCGTGAGGGTCGCAACCCAGCGACCGGCGAAACCATTCAGATTCCTGCAAAGACCACCCTGAAGTTTCGAGTCGGCAAGGCTATGAAAGATACCGTGCTGCCTAAAAAGTAATAACTCGGCACTCTTATTTTTCAGCAAATGGCGCCGCCCCAGTTCCTACATAGGATTCCGGGCGGCGCTTTTGCATATTCAATGAACACCACATCCTCGACTCCTGAGTTTACTGCTTTATTCTCATAAGTTTAGTTAGAAATATCTCCCGTCCGTGGCTTTGGCATGTGAGCGGTTTGGTGTGTCAAATACATCCTTCCTAAGAAAGTTATAGACGAATCCCCGATCGTCCCGTATAATCCGACGTTTCGCTGAACACCCCTGCGGCAATTAAGTGCGTGCCAACTTTGTTTTGGGGTTCTAAAACCCTGATTCTGAAGCTTTGCCTTGGGGCGGAGGCTGCATCCAAGCGGGTTATATAAGCATCTGAAAGTTATACAGGACGGACCAGAAATTCTAATTTGGAGGACTTGACGCAATCGTGACTTTTGATACACACCTGCCGCTAAATGAGCGGCTGCTTCGCATCGATCATATCCAGGCCCGACGCTATTCAAAGTTGAATGGAGTACCCTTGGAGATCGCTACAGAAGGCATTATCCGACATCTTAAAGCGTGCGACCGAATGGACGTGAATCCCGAAACTTCGGCTGTTCGCGAGATTATCGACGATGCCCTCAATGGCCGTCGCGTGTTTGCAGAAACACACGAGCCCCATACGCGCGCTGCCTAAATTTATTTCTGCCCACTTATATCTTGCAGAGATCGCCCTTCTCGGGCGATCTCTTTTTATATGGGTCCAGTGCATAGTCACCGTGGCTAAACGACCTGTTTACTAAAACACTGGTCGTCGTGCTAACATCCCGACGCTAGCAGAGTATGCTCCTGTAGCTCAGTGGATAGAGCATCTGCCTTGTTGGAGCCTTAATGGGGAAAGAGATTTAAGGAACTCATTAAGTGGACGATCCTATATGCGGGAACGCCCTGAGAGCCTCTGGTACTCAAGCAATTGAGTAACAATCCATGAGGATTGGGTAATCCGCAGGAAACCTTATCGCAGGTTTGCGAATTGGACTCCTCAGAGACTATACGGGTCGGGACTGCGATGTCCAAGATATAGTCCAGCCAGCAAACCCGGTTTTCAACGGGCGGTCAGGGAAAGCCTGATGCTGGAAGCTAAGCAGAGGGCCGCAGGTTCGAGTCCTGCCAGGGGCAATCAGCCATCAATTGTGTATGGCGGCATTAGTTCAGTTGGTTAGAACGCCTGATTGTGGTTCAGGAGGTCGTGGGTTCGAGCCCCACATGCCGCCCCAGCAAACTTTTACTCAAGTAAAAATTGAACCAGGTAAGGGTATTTGAGGAGAATTTAGTTATGCCTGACGAGCAAAAAGTAGCCAACAACTCGCAAACTTATGTTGTTGGTGCCGAGGACTTCGTATTTGAAGCTCTTAAACAGGAAAACGGTCAGGCAACTGTCATACGATTTCAGTTGGAAGATCCCAAGTACCAGGCTGGCGATGTACTCGTCGTACTCAGTGGAAGCGAAATACACTTCCACGGGATGATTGGTCAGATATCAGACGGTTGGGCCACCGCGAGCGACCACCGAGGCTCATTACTTCCTGCGACAGTCCAGTAACACCTACCTTACGTAGCCCGATGGATACGCAATCCGAACACCCGGAGTAGCAGATCTAATCTCAAGTCGGTGAAACCCCTTGTTCATGTGCGTCGACAAGAACGTCAACGCCGCCTGTCGCTCAAGAGCCTGGTCCAGTTCTTTAATAAATGGATCAAAACTTACCGGGACTCCCATTCCCTGAAAAAAAGCATGACCACCAGTCTCATTTGAGAGTCGGAGGAGCGAGCTTTGGGCGTTCGCTGCCAACATGGAGTTAGCAGCTGCTGCCGCGGTGGGAGCGTAAAACCCGTAGATCGCGACTCCCCTCCGCTGTGATTGAGAGATTGCGCGCTGCAAGTCCACACTTTGAGTCGGAGACGACGAGTCGATCCCCCTCGAAATATCCAGACCGTCTGAAACTAACAGTATCGCTCGACGACCAAGTGGTTGCGAATCAAATCGCTTTAGTGCCTCAATAACTTCCACATAAGGATTGTACGGAGCGGCGCTGGCCATTCCGGCCGGTATACGAAGAGACTTTGCTGCTTTTTCCAAATCGGTCGTAAATTTTTGTTTGACCTGCAGACTTCCGGTCCTCAAATACCCGATCATCACGCGCGAGCCTCTGGGCAATTGTCTGATGAACTCTCCCAGCGGCTTAATTTCATTCGAAACAGAGGGAACCAAATCCTCCTGGATCAAAAGGGCCAACGTGATTGGCGAATTCGTACCAACGCCTCGAATGGAAAGAATTGTTTGCGGCTCTCCATCCTCACTAACTGATAGATCGATATTCTGCAGTTCGGCTTCCGTCTGCGCTTCCTTCAGCTTAATCGTCAAAGGGATCGTGACAGGTTTACCCGGGTTTCGAGAGGGATTGGGGCCTTGTACCGTCTGTGGTTGAGCAACAACAGCGTCACTGGCACACAGCACTCCTAACGATAAAATCAACACCTGAATAACCAGATTCAGTCTTTGCAAGCTCTTCATCTGCTTCTCTTTCATCTGCCTTAGACTCGGCTCATTATACAGTCACACAAGCAAAAACCCCTTCCAGCGCCGACCTGTGATTGGCGGGTGATAAACTCATACGCTAACATCGTGAAAACCAAAGGAACTCGAAAGGCATCGTAACTCGGTTGATGGGAAAGATCTCAAACAAAGACGCCACAGTCGCTCGCGCTCTTAAGATTGCTCCGTGGATCGCCGTGCTCGCGACTACTCTACCGGGGCCACTTCTATTTATCTTTCTTTACCTCACCGCCTCAGCGACGGAGTCGGCCGTAATCTACCTATTTATGGCTGGTCTTTCATTGGCTGGCGGCTTCGCATTAGGTCTGATAATCATGGCCATTCTCTTAATCTATCGAAGGAGCTGGATATCTCGACTCAGAGACCGTTTAGCATCGGATGGAATCACGGCCACGGAGGTTGTCTGGTTCCGTTCAGAGTTAACATCCGCTGAACGTTCCGCCCTTGCAGAAATTGAAGAAGCCAATCCCCTTCTGGCAGACGCATACCTCGAAACACTAGCGAGCCGACTGACAGCCTCACGGATAATTTCAAGATCAAAACGGGAGATGCTCTTGGTAGAGCGGCGACTTAATCGGGCGCGTTCGTTGGGATCAGGGGAAGCCAACCATCTGCAAGAAGACTTGACTGCAGATCGTGAGCGGCTAGACCAAGTAAGACAGAATGCAGGTCAACATTTGGCTCGGGCAAAAACTCGGTTGCAGGAGATCGAAGCGACGGCGAGTCGAAAACTCAACCATGACGAGACGGAACTCATGATGCAACGTCTCGGAGCAGCCCAAAACCAGCTGCCCCTTGTGCTGGAAATGGCCAAACTTGAACGACAGGCTTTAGAAGAGGTCAAATCAATCACGAATCCCGTCGAGGCAACTCACGATTGACTCACTCCATTCACTAACCTGTAGATCCCTGGCCCAAGCCTTTCCGCGAGTCCTTCGTCAACCAGAGCCCAGTTCCCAAGTCCAGCTTCGGGCGAACTCAACCCAGTGACTCGTGCCAACTCACCTCGCAGCGTCATTCCGGCAGCACGGAGATAAGCATGGGCTATTTGCTTAAGCGACTCTTCCCTTTTTAGAGATTGTTTGAGCTGGTCTTGAAACCTCGCTTCAGGGATGGTCCAGATATAAGTAAAGGTTGGTTCGTACAATACCTCACTCGGAATAACCTTCAGAGAGCGCTGCAACTGAGCTAGCGCTTTATCAAATCGCGCCTTTTCGGCGATGCCACTCTCCTGGCGCAAATCACGCGTGGCCATCTCCCACTCATTCCGAAGTACCTTCAGAATTAACTGCGCGTCCTTACTTAGAACCTTACTCTCCTTACTTCGTGGACAACCGAGCAGACTGTTAAAAGCCGGAATCAACCGCGGCGAGATGAAAGTTGCTTGACCACGAAGCACTTTGCCGTAGAAATACCGGCCGCGACGCATTACTTCATCCTTCAACGTCCACGCCAACCGACTTTCAGGATCCTTTTGAACGTTTCGGGGTGAATGGGCATCGCGGCGCCCACAAACAGCGATGTAAAGCGACGGTCCAACGCGCCGTGAGTCTGTTAGCGCGGAACAGAACCCCACCTCCTCAACAAACCTTTCGGCTGCATAAACGTCCTCAACGCGATTCTCTGGATCGCGGCGCCATGTGCGATCGCGAAAGGCTTCAATCTCCTCGGGAAGTATCACGCACGGATTCTATCAAAGTGACTTCCTGCCCGGTCAATTTGGGTTGATCGGTCAAGTTCGCCATGGCGTCCGAAGGTACAGACACGGAGCTAAGTGTTGCAATCGCACAGCCTACATAGATTTGAGATGCGTGGCACAGCCACTGCTAAAGAGGTTGAGCCGCGTGGTGTGTGCGGCCAAGTAGAAATTGAGTTACGGAGAATAGCGACAGTGAAAACGAAGAGAACCATCCGCTCCCTCGCCCTGGCAACACTAACCAGCCTTTCGTTAGTTCTGACGACGCTAAGCGGCACGATTTTGCCCGTGGTTGCGAGTGCAGCACCCAAGAATGACGGTCTCCACCAGCGCAAGGATATGAAGCAGCGCAAAGTCTCGTCTGACCTACGAGACCAGATGGATCGTCGCAGTGGAGAAACGATGGTCAAAGTAATCTTGCAGCTCGACGGCAAGGTCAGCGGCCCCCTTAACGCGTTGCTAAAAGGCAATGGCGTAAAAATCAAGAAGCAGTTTGCCAACTTCAATTCATTTGCAGTTGAGCTTCCGGCGAGTGTCGTTGACGCCTTAGAAAATTTTTCCGAAGTTAGCTTTGTCTCTGTAGACAGCGAAGTACGCACACTTGGTGGACATGTCGCGCACACGTCAGGTGCCGACAATGTTCGCACGCTAGCTGCTGATGGCGCCCTTGATGGAAATGGCGTGGGTATAGCAATCGTCGATTCCGGAATCTACTCCGCTCACGCTTCGTTCAGCGATCAGGTAACGGGACTATCAAGAATAGTATCCAGCCAGGATTTCACTGGTGAGGGACGCACGGACGACCCATACGGTCACGGAACCCACGTTGCCTCAGCTGCTGCCGGAAATGGCACAGTAGCAAATGGCCAGTACATCGGAATCGCTCCAAGAGCCAAAATTGTCAATCTTCGAGTCCTGAATTCACAGGGTGTCGGTAGCGTTTCAACTTTGCTCGGCGCCTTGAACTGGCTGCTCGACAACGCCAACACCTACAACGTTCGTGTCGTAAACCTCAGCTTGGGATTGCCGGCAGTCAACTCTTACAAGAATGACCCTGTCTGCATGGCTGTTCGTAAGCTCGTGGACAGAGGAATCGTCGTTGTTGCTGCCGCTGGAAACAATGGCAAAAACTCAGCAGGACAAAAGGTCTACGGTCAGATTCACTCGCCTGGTAATGAGCCCTCCGCCTTAACGGTCGGGGCAGTTGATACAAAAGGTACTGACACTCGCGCAGATGACTCAATCGCAACCTATAGTTCACGTGGACCGACGCGCAGCTTTTGGACCGATCAATTCGGAGTGAAGCACTTCGACAACATGGTAAAGCCAGAAATCTCGGCCGCCGGTAACAAAACAGTCTTTGCTGAATCTCCAAACAACGCCCTCGTCCAACAGAATCCGAGTCTTGACGCAAACGTCAGCAGTAATCCGACCCGCAAATACATGAAACTGAGCGGCACCTCAATGGCGGCCCCAGTTGTAGCAGGCACGGCAGCACTGATGTTTGAAGCCAACCCTACTCTGACCCCGAATCTTGTTAAAGCACTGATGATGTACACGGCACAGCAGCTTCCGAATTTCAACATGTTCGAGCAGGGTGCTGGCCAGTTGAATATCGATGGCGCGGTGCGAGTCGGTAAGCTGGTGCGAACTACCATCAACAGTTCAACTCCACTGGGTACATCGTTGCTGACTGCAGCGGCTCCCCAACCTCAAACTACAATCGCATTGGGTGGCGGTTACACCACAACCTTTTCATGGTCCAAAGGTGTGATCGTCGGTCACAGCTATGCCACTGGCACTAACCTGATTACGAAGTACCAAAAGATTTATGGCAACGGCGTCCTTCTCGGTGATGGTGTATTGATTGGTGATGGAGTTCTTATTGGCGATGGAGTCTTGATTGGTGATGGCGTGCTAATCGGCGACGGCGTCCTTATCGGTGACAGTATCCTGACCAGTAATGGAACATCGCTTGGCCAGGGCGGATTCTTTTGTGCTGTTGGCGTCTTAATCGGCGACGGTGTGCTAATCGGCGATGGAGTTCTAATTGGCGATGGCGTGCTGATTGGCGACGGCGTACTTATCGGCGATGGAGTATTAATCGGCGATGCAATCCTGCAAGCGTTCACAGCAATGCTGGAAGGTGACGCTTCTGCATCGATGGAAATCGTCCCTGACAATGACTCAAATTATCTGGGTTACTGAGCCGCTCTATAGAAACTTAGAATGTCTACCACTGCGAATCAGGAATCAGATATGTTGCACCTAACCAACATCAAAGCTAACGAAAGCTACCGACAAGGCGTTGAGACCTTTCAGTCAATGAAGGTGGAAGTTCTCAAAGACGGTGAGGAGTCGGACGTAATTCAGTTTTTGATGCAACGTCCAATTCACACCGTAACCATGGTCAGTCTTATCTATGACAACGGACTTGAGAGCGCACTCAATCGCGGAACCTTCTACGCCTGTCGCGACATCAATGGTCAACTCGAAGGCGTTGCCCTGGTAGGTCACGCCACCTTGATGGAAACAGTCTCGGATCGCGCACTTCAGGCGCTGTCAAGAGTCGCCCGCCAGTATCCATCCACTCACATGATCATGGCCGAGCAGGAGCGAGTCGCGGAGTTCTGGGCCAACTATCAAGACGCTGGACGTAAACCTCGTCTTGCCTGTCGTGAATGGCTCTTGGAATTGCAGTCTATTACTGCCGGTGGCGCCGGGATGCCCAAACTCCGACTTGCAACAGAAGCAGAACTCGAGTTGGTTATGCCGATTCAAGCTCAACTCGCCTTTGAGGAGAGTGGAATTGATCCGCTGAAATCCGATCCGAAGGGGTTCCGCAAGAGATGTTTGAGACGTATTCGCCAGGGAAGAACCTGGGTATTGATTGAAAATGGCTCGCTGATCTTCAAAGCAGACATCATCTCCGAAACCTCAAAAGTGATGTATCTCGAGGGTATCTGGGTGAAGGAAGATCGCCGTAACGGCGACAGTGGTGTTCGCTGCTTGAATGAACTCTCGCGAGTTTTACTCGGCAAAGTTGATTCAATTTGCTTACTCGCTAACGAACTCAACCTGCGCGCGCTCGCTTTCTACAGAAAATGTGGATTTCAGTTCCGTGCAACCTACGAAACGATCTTCTTAACGCAGGAGTCACTTCCCAACTAACTTTTTTCTCGACCCCCGATCTGTCTTGGTTTAAGGCACCCCTTCCCCCTCACCTTGAGCAAGACCCAACGAATGTCGAATGCTGGTCAAATAGAAAATCGATTCTTTGTTCCATTCTTAAGAGTCACTACGGCAGCAGGATTCGTCGCATTGCTTTACTCGGTTTTTTGCGTCGACACAGCCCACCTTGACCTGCGCTTTGTGGCCCTTCTGGGAATGGCCCTGTTCCTCAGTTCGCGGATCGTTGTTCCCCTCCCCCGACTTAGTGCGCAGATCTCAGTATCAGACACCTTCGTCTTCCTAATCATGCTTCTTTATGGTGGCCCGGTCGCGGTCATCGTCGCGTCGGCAGAAGCTTTCTTTTCGTCACTGCGATTTAATCGAAAACCCCAAACGGTTTTGTTTAACTCGGGATGCGCCGCACTATCGCTTTTCCTAACCAGTTCTGTTTTGAGTTTTTCCTTCGGCGACGTGGTGGCACTGCCAATCCATCCGTTCTCGGCAACATTTATCATTGCTATCTGCACGATGGCACTGGTCCACTACGCTTCAAACTCAGGGATCGTTGCGATTGGGACAGCGCTTAAGACTTCGCAGCCAATTTGGCAGACATGGAGCAAACATTACCTTTGGACCTCCATTACTTATTTTGCCGGCGCATCGGCGGCAGCGGTAATCTCCGCCCTCGTAAACCTGATTGGTATTTCTGCTTTCATGATTACTCTACCGATCATTGCAATCGTTTTCCTCACCTACCGAACCTATTTGAAGAACGTTGAAACAGCAGCTGCGCAAGCAGAGCAAGCAGAGAAACACGTTAAGGAACTCTCCCATTACATCTCAGAACAAGAGCGGATTCGCGAACAATTCTCACAGGTAGAAAAGCTGTCTGCCCTGGGTGAATTGGCTTCAGGCGTTGCTCACGATTTCAATAACACGCTGGCAGGAATTCTCGGTCGCGCTCAACTGCTGCAACGCACCGACGATCCGGACAAACTCAAACGAGGCCTCGATATCATCATTCGTGCAGCTGAAGACGGTGCGAAAACCGTCAAACGGATTCAGGACTTTGCTCGTCAACGCCGCGATCACAATTTTGAGCTCGTCTCGATCGATCAGATTCTCACCGATGCGAGTGAGATTACCCGTCCACGTTGGAAGAACTGCGCCGAGGCGGCTAGCATCCACATTAGTCTCGACCTGCAAATTAACTCTAACGCGATGGTCATGGGCGACGATTCGGAACTTCGCGAAGTGCTCGTCAATATGCTCTTCAACGCGATAGACGCAATGCCTGAAGGTGGCAAACTTGTCCTCTCCAGTATCACTGTCGGGGAGTCGGTCGTCGTCACAATTAAAGATACCGGCGTTGGAATGTACCCGGAAGTCCGTTCACGCATCTTCGATCCATTCTTCACCACGAAAGGCAAAACCGGCCTTGGCCTGGGGCTGGCTGTTAGCTTCGGAATAATCACGCGCCATGGTGGTAACATCGACGTCAATTCGCAGTATGGTCAGGGCACGGAGTTTCGCATCACCCTGCCGCTAGCCAAGGTTTCGAACAACGCCCTACCCTCCAAACCCCATCTGACACAGTCGTCTCCGACGTTGGCCAGAATTCAAGAACCACCGCAAATCAGGATTCTTGTGGTGGATGATGAAGATTTCGTGAGGGAGCTGCTACAGGAAATCCTCGAGGCTGAGGGCTGCGAGGTCCAAGTTGCAGAGAACGGAAGCGTCGCTCTTGAGATTTTTCAAACCACAAGCTTCGACGGAATATTTACAGATGTCGGTATGCCAGGTATGAGCGGCTGGGAATTAGCGCAGGCGATTCGATCAACGAATGGAACTGTACCGATTGCGGTAATAACCGGTTGGGGCGAGGCAGTTGGCTCAAACGAGCAGAAGGCAGCGGGCGTCGACTGGGTAATCGCGAAACCATTTACGGCAGATGGAATTGTTGAATTAGTTAGCCAGATTAAGCTCCAGGCTAAACGACATGAGTCGTTGTCAATTGTCGCGGCGTAATCTGCTCGCTCGATCCGATTCACATTTTCTTTCGCCGAGACTCCAGGGCACGCTTCACACTGCCTTCAACAACTTCGAGTCTGAACGGCTTCAGAAGAGAATCAAATGCCCCCATCGCTATTAGTTCCTGAGCCTGTTCCTCGTCACCATTACCGGAAACGATGATGACCTCTGTCTCAGGATATTGCACCAGCACTCGTTCCATCAGTTCAAGACCAGTCAAGCCAGGCATTGAAATATCTGTGATGACCACATTGAAAGAGTCATGCGCTAACTTAGTCAGAGCGATATCGGCGGTCTCGGCTGTGGCGCAGCTGTAGTTGCTGGAAAGAAGTTCGTACAACGTCTCGCGGATGAGCTCATCGTCATCAACGATCAGGATCTCGGCCATGATGGTCCTCCCACGTACTCACCAAGGGCGTCTCCTGGGCTGAAAACGAATGAGACGTAACCTTTGAAAAACTCGATCTTGCAGTGAGGCTGAAAACCTGAGCGTGCGCCAATCATAGCATAGCCTTCGAGTACCACTTCTAGGAGCGTTCAATTCAAAGAATCTCGCCTGTGCTATTCTCTGCCTGGAGTAATTCATGGCAAATAAGCGCAACCAAGCCGTCGTTCGTTTCGCGGGAGACGAACTCTTTATCGGTACTACCCCTTCTGGTCACTCGGTAACCTTCGACACCAACAGCGAACGATCAATTGCACCTTCACCAGTTGAAATACTGTTGGTAGCGCTTGGTTCGTGTACCGCGGTCGACGTGATCGGAATTCTCACCAAGAAACGGCAGGTCGTGACTAACTACGTCGTCGAAGTATCCGGAGAACGACGCGACGAGTACCCTCGTAGTTTCAAATCAATGAAGGTGCACCACATTCTGACTGGAAGCGGCATTTCGTCGAAGGCTGTCGCCCAGGCAATTGAGCTTTCGGAAACAAAGTACTGCAGTGTGGCTGCCACGCTACGACCGACTGTAGAAATCCAATCCAGCTTCGAGATCATCGAAGCAAGTAATGTCTAAAAAGTGCGGGAGTAAATTAAGTGTTTAAGAGAAAGCTCATTGCCTTGTTGTTTGTCCTCACCGCACTCTTTCCGGTTTGCGCCGCTGAGAGTTCAACAATGATCTCGAAGCGACCGAGACAAGCTGCAAGCGATGTCGCGCTCGCATCTGTGCGACGTAGTGATGCTTCAGATCGTGACGCAAAAGGAAATATTTCGAAATTGAGTCAGGCTGAGCACATGCGTCGTGCGGCTATCTATATGAGCAACCGCGCGTTTGCTGAGGCGCGTTCTCACTGGCAGGCATTGATCAACTACTACCCGGAGGATCCTCGCGTTCCTGAAGCGCTGTTAGGAATTAGTCGCTCTTACTTTCTAGCCAAGGATTATGAAGACGGTTATCCAATCTTCAACCGCTTGGCTAAAGACTATCCTGGGACTAAGGAAGGTCGAGAAGGTTTGAACTATAGCGCCACTACCCTGCTCCGGATGGGCAGGTTCGCCGAGGCAGCGGCACGGTATGCTGAGTACGTTGCGCTTTACCCGAAGGGTGAACGAATCGACATCGTACATTTGAATGTGATCGACACCTTGCGCGAGGCAAACAAACCCGCTGAAGCGTTGCTGTGGGTTACGCGAACAAGACAAACGTTCGCAGGTAGCGCCACTGAAACTAATGCGATTTTTGGTGCACTACGGTTGTACGTCGCTGAAGGTCAGTGGAACGATGCGATTGCAACTGCTGAGCAACTGTCGCGACGTTCCTATTCAAAGGCAGTACTCACTTCTCCATCCGAAGTTGCGTACTTGAAAGCATATAGTCTCGATCAGGCTGGCCGAAAACAAGAGGCGTTCTCAGCGTATCTAGCAGTACCAGATGGAATTGATTCCTACTATGGTTGGTTGGCCACGCAACGACTTTCAAGTCTTGCCAGCACGTCGCAGGCGAGCTTGGTAGCCGAACGAGAGCGCCGCGTTAACTCATCGATTGCAAGTGTTGCTCAGTTGTATCCTGCACCTTATAGCCAATCGATCGTCCGTGCTGCTAAAGCTCGAAAGATTGACCCACGTTTCATTCTTGCCTTAATGAGAATCGAAAGCGTTTTCAAACCAACTGCGAAGTCCCCAGCCGGTGCTCGTGGACTTTTGCAACTCACCATGGATACCGCACTCAAGTACGCGTCGAAAGCCGGCATTTCGAACCTGCGTGAGAATCAACTCTTTACGCCAGACACTTCGATTACTTTAGGAGCTGAATATCTCGAGCACCTGACGGGTATGTTCCCACAACTCCTCGAACCGGTCGCGGCCTCATACAACGGCGGCGAAGACAACGTCGCGCGTTGGCTGCAACGCGCCAAACGCAAAGATCCGGGCGTTTTCACTTCTGAGGTTGGCTTCGAGGAAACCAAGAGTTACGTGCAGAAAGTTATGTCGGGCTACAGGGTCTATCGACAGCTCTACACTGCCGATTTGATTCCACGAGCAAACCCCTAATCACTTAGGCTCAGGACTAAAACCACGCGAGTCTTCTCTCCGACGTATGGGATAAGGTTCATTGTCGGAACGGGGCACAACACCCAGTTTCAACAACGCCGAGTAATACTCATAACGGATTGTTAACTCCGCTGCCGGCTGCGACTCAAGTTCCATATTTACCCAATACACATCGTTACGAACTGAGCGTCCGATACCAGTCGCCGCATAGTCGTCATTTGGTTCCGGTGCGATGGCGCTCTTGCTCGCTGATTCGCCTGCTTGATTGTCCGCTGAACGAGGTGAAGACTCTTCTCGCTGAGTCTTTGCACGATCATCACGAGAAATGGGTCTCGGAGGATTGATTGTGATCGGTCGTCGCTGTTCCCTGAAGATCACGGCTGAAATGACACCGAGATTTGCAGTCTGTCCAAGTTTGGCACCGTACGAATCTCGCTCATCGGTAAAGTAGAAACGCCGCGCCCGCGCAGTACTCATCTGCCAGCCACCAATCGTAATCGTCTGATAGGGTTCAATGACCCACTTGCTCGAGTTCCAGGCAGAAGTGTGACGAGCATCAATTGTATTAAGACCATCGACGGCCAACGCTACAGCAACACGATCCCCAGAAGGGTTTCGGATTCGCAGCTCATATTCAGCCCCTCGTAAAGCCTCAACGTAAGTCCTCCCGCGGGCGAAGTACTCTGCCAAGGGGCGGCCATGAACAAGTACCTCGAGGTCAAATCCGGCCTGGGGCGGTATTCGGCGTACGACTTTTTCCTGGCTCGGTATTTGAGCATTGACTATAGTCGGACTCTTGACCAGGACGGTTGACGTTGCACCGACCCCGAGAACAAAGGCCAACAGAAACCCAATTACGCCAAGTGTCAGCCGAAGTCTACTCATATTGATGCCTCCTTGAACCTAAGTTTCTCCGCTGAAAGAACGCCAGACGCCATGCATTCTTGCGTTAAGCTTGCCATTTAGATGAATTGACGATGTTCTTTGGATTTTCGGTTGAGTAAAACTGTTCAGAACGCTACAATCTCGCGCTAATTCCGAAAATGACCATCCACCAAAGATCGACACAATCCCATTTAAGTGAGGCTTAAAAGAGCACATGGAGTACGCGCTTACGGCAACGAAAAATGAGGCTCGCGCCGGGTCTTACTATGATCGGATCGCCCGTTTTTATGATCTGACCTTCAGAATAAACGGCTATGCACGGTCGTTGGATCAGTATTTTGAGAATTATCCGATTCCCGTCTCGCGTGGGGCAAAGATTCTCGATGCGGGTTGTGGTACAGGCTTGTTAACGATGGCAATGCTTCGGGCGTGTCGATTTCCGGTGTCTATTACAGCACTCGACCTTAGTTCGACTTCAATCGAAGCTGCTCGCAAATCGCTTTACTATAGTTCGGGCCGCAAGCGAGATGTAACGTTTGCGCAGGGAAACCTCTTATCACTTCCCTTTGCCAACGACTCTTTGGATTTCGTGATCACGGCTGGTGCGCTCGAATACGTTCCGTTAGCAGATGGCCTGGCTGAAATCGCTAGAGTCATCGCTCCGGGAGGCCACCTCCTTCACCTGCCAATTCACCCTTCGGTCGCCGGTGTGTTTTTGGAGATTCTGTTCCGCTTCAAGAGTCACCCACCGCGCGAGGTGGTGGACAAAACTGAACGACACTTCCGCATTGTTCACCAGTATCGCTTCCCGCCACCACAAGCAATCGGCTGGAGTAAGACAGCGATACTTGCGCAAAAGGTCTGACTCTCTAAAAGATCTCAGATCTCAAATTTCAGATCTCAAAAACACCAAGCTGCAAATCTAGATCTTTCTGAGATTTGAAATTTGAGATCTGAGATTTACTTAACGGGCACCAATCTAATAATTCGATCGTCATCATTTGTTGGAGTTCCGCGTCCATCACGATTGGAGGTTGAGAAGTACAACGACCCATCCGGACCTTCCGCAACGTCTCGGATTCTCCCGTACTTCGAAATCAAAGTTTCCTGACTGATCACCTGTCGACCATCGAGGACGACTCGAATCAAGCGCTCACCACGCAAGCAACCAAAAAAGTAGTTGCCTTTAAACTGCGGAAACGCAGAGCCACGATAAAACGCTCCACTCGCGGGAGCGCATGCGGGAGTGTATTCGAGGAGAGGTGATACCAAACCTTCCCGAGTTTCTTTGTGATGGACCAGTGGCCACCCATAGTTTTTGCCTTTCTCGACAAGGTTAAATTCATCGCCACCCGGTGGGCCATCAAAGCCGCTAGGTCCATGCTCCGTTTGAAACATAAGGCCTGAACCGGGCTGCCAATCCATTCCCTGGGCGTTGCGATGACCGTAGGACCAGATCTCAGATCGAACATTCGCCTGGCTCGCAAAGGGATTGTCTGCTGGGACGGTGCCATCGTCATTAAGACGCAGTGTCTTGCCCGCTAACGAATCTAACTTTTGAGCCAGGTCTCTCTTAGTCGCATCGCCGGTAGTGATGTAGAGTTTGCCGTCTGGTCCAAACCGAATGCGACAACCAGCGTGATACTGTGCTGCGGGAATGTTCTCGATAATAACTTTCCGATCGACCAGACCTTCAGATGTTTCGCGGTAGCGCACCACTCTCACGCGAATTCCATCCCCTCCGTACGCGTACGAAAGATACAGAAAGTGATTCGTCACAAACTCCGGATGAAGGGCGACGCTCATTAAGCCGCTTTCGCCAGTAGGCTCGACATCGGCAACCGTCAAGAGAGGCTGTTGTCGGAGGCTTCCCTTTTCAAACACACGAACGCGTCCGGGACGTTCAGTGAAGATCATTCGCCCGTCAGGCGCCCAAACGATGGACCAGGGAACCTCCAGGCCACCCACTACTTTTTCAACTTTGAAGCTGGTATTAGTCTGAGGAGATGTTTCAACTTCACTACTTCCCTTTCCAACAGAAAAGTTTCTACAGGCAAGAGACAGAACCAATAGCGAAGTCAGCAGTATTGAGATCGTCGGCTTAACCAGAATCATTGGTCATACCTCATTTTGACATTTCTCAGATGTTATTTGGTTTGTGAGCGGTCTCAAATTGTTTGAACGAGTCACTCCGCAGAGTACCAGTGACGGGAAATCAAATGACAAATGAGAAATGGCAAATGATCAATGACCGATGATTCTTTTCTATCCTGGCCCACAGTGCGCGGTATCAGTGTTGAATGTACTCATGCAACAACTTCAATTCGTCACCCTGTTCTCCAATCTCAACCCGAAGTAGATCTCGCATCGAAAGCATACCTACCCAGCGCTCCCCGTCCACCACCGGCAGATGGCGCGTACCGGCGAGTTCCATTCGTTCGAGAGCTTGATGGGGAGTTTCATCACACCTGATGACGGCTCTCAACTCACTCGTGACTTCTCCGACGCTTACTTTGTTCGGATCGCGTTTGGCCACAACGATCCGTTTCATCACGTCCCGTTCGGAAAAAACACCTAGCAGTTTGCCTGCATCATCAACAACACACACCGCGCCTATGTTACGAGCAGCCATAAACTCCGCCGCTTCCTGCACCGTGGCAGTTGCCTTCGTCGAGTAAGGCTCACGGTTGCGAATCACATCTTTGATCAGCATCGCCTGTGCCTCCTGAATCTGTGGCTGTGGGGTGCAAGCATTATATGCCACAGATCAGACAGATGACACGGATTTGCCGGAAGGATCGATTGTGGGACTTGGTAATTTGTGCTTGAAGACCTTGGCGCTTTGGCGTTGGCGCTTCGAGGTTGGCGCTCCAGTACTTGAACTCAGACTTTGAGATCGAGATCTGAACTTTGGGAGTGCACTGATTTGATTTTCTATATTTGATCTCGAAGTTCCAGTCTCTCAGTGTTGAATTTTGAATCTTCAACTCCTTTTATTTCGTGAGAGTTCGTGTGAATTCGTGGATAGTTTCTATGCCCAGGAAAAAGGATCCATGAAACCACATGAAATAACACGAAACGCTACTAAGTCACACGAAATGTCGAAGCTATATCAGATCGTGACGCTTACCCGAAGAGACTTTGCTGCGCTGTGGGTCTACGGAAAGTAGTCTCGTGGGCTTTCTTGTGAGTGCTACGCTTATTGAAACCTAATCTTTGACTGTGAATCTTAAACAAACGCTCCGTTGCTTCCCAGTACTGGCCTTTGCCGCGCATGCGTTCTCCGAAGACACTAGAATTCATCTTTCCTTCGCGTGCCTCACGGATTCTGTTCAACACACGATCGGCACGTGTTGGTAACTTATCCCGCAGTCGCTCTTCAAAATATGGTGCCACACTGCCGGGCAGACGCAGCATGTTGATAAACGCTTGAGTAGCTCCCGCCTCTTTCGCTCGTTTCAGCAAAATCGGAATATCACTCGATAAGCCCGGGATCACTGGGGCTATTCCAATCCCGACGCTGATGCCCGCTGCTGCCAATTCTTCCATCGCATGGAATCTAGCTTCGGGAAGTGGCGCATAAGGCTCAACTGCTCTAGCCGCTTCAATGTCTGTGAAAGGAATCGTGAAGAACACACCCAGACTCGCATTGCGCGTTAGTTCCTGAAGCACGTCGATGTCTCGGCGAATCATTGCCGACTTAGTGATGATCCCGATGGGCTGCCGAAACTCAGCACACACTTCCAAACAGCGTCGCGTTAGCTTGTAACTGGCTTCGAGTGGAATGTAAGGATCGGATGTAAATGAAAAGACGATCTCATCGCCTTTCCACGAAGACTTCATCAATTCTTTTCTGAGAAGATCCGGCGCGTTTACCTTCGCGACGATCTTGCGATCGAAGTCGGTACCCGCACCATAGCCGAGATACTCGTGAGTCGGCCGGCTAAAACAGTAGGTGCACCCGTGGATACAACCTCGATAGCAGTTGACGGTGTAATCGAAACCAACGTCGGGACTATTGTTGTGAGTGATGATCTGCCTGGTTTCAGTCTCTTCGAAGACTTCCAACTTAACTTCCGGAGGCTCACCGATCCATTCGACGGAATGTGTTAACCATGGATTCGGCGGATTCTCGACGTAACGCATACCCAACACCTAGAAGAAAGATTAGACCGTCACAGACTTAGTGACCGACTCAATAGCCATAAAGAACAAAAACACCTGGGTGTCTTCGCCTCCGATTGTCTCGGTCAAACAAATGTAGTCGTTCGTTACTTCAGACACTCGTCCTGCATACAAACCACCAGACACCGTTTTCACCGACACTTGCTCACCTTTGAATCGGCGAAAAAGATTCTCAGTATGTTGGCCTGCCATAGTCACTCCATCTCGTTTGCAATCGTTAGTGTGTTACCGCCGTCTTTATTGGTCCAAGTTACGAAAAAGAAGCGGTATTTGTCGGGGTCCTGCAGGGTCACGAAGCGACCACCCCAACCTTCGTCAATGGGCGGGCGCAATTCTTCAGCATTCCTTTTCACATATTCATAAAACAAATCCACATCCTCAACCCCAATGAAAAAATTTACTCCACGACCCCTCCGAAGCATTGTTTCCAATTGCTGAACTAAAGTGATCTTCAACGAACCAGCCTTAAACGTTGCGGTTGGAGGATCAGCATCGACGTTAATCGTGTCGAGATCCAACCCCAGCACTCCTTCATAAAATGCAACTGACTCCTCGAGACTGTTGACTTCCAGGAACAGCAGATCCAAACCCGTTGCATTCATTCTCTTATCTCGCTTATTGAATGATCAGATAAATTCCGTAAGCACTCGTGAATATTCTTTCCAGCACATTGGGATCCTAAGCTTAGAATTCCACGTGGACAAGTTGTCGCG
>JADMIO011472182.1_pt1 | contig 110218 bp, 92 predicted proteins | sample 8958161 | NCBI WGS metagenome assembly JADMIO01 (sample SAMN16585339, study PRJNA669376) | soil metagenome | isolation source: Crop rotation soil | place: USA: Cullars Rotation, Alabama | collected 2011 | reverse complement strand
CGACAACTTGTCCACGTGGAATTCTAAGCTTAGGATCCCAATGTGCTGGAAAGGGGCAAAGTTATAAGTTTAAGAATGCAGTAAAACCAGTTGCTAATGTAGTACTTACAGGTCTTGGCGGTAGCGGTATAGGTGGTTCTATTGTACAGAATTTTGTTGCCGATAAATTGAAAGTGCCTTTTGTTGTTAATAAGGATTATGCATTACCTAAGTTCGTAGGCCCCGAAACGCTTGTGATTGTTTGCTCTTATTCCGGTAATACGGAAGAAACACTGGATGCGATGAAGCAGGCTATAAAGGCCAAAGCTACAGTGGTAGGGATCACTTCCGGTGGTGAAGTAGCTGTGATCTCTGAAGCCAATAAACTGGATTGTATCCTGGTGCCTGGTGGTTTCCCACCACGTGCCTGCATCGGTTATGCCATTGTACAGATATTGTATGTGCTTCGCCGTTACAAACTGCTGAAAGAAAAATTTGACCAGGATATCAGTGCATCTGTTGATTTACTGAAAGAAAATACAAAAGACCTGCAGAAGAAGGCAAAGGCCATTGCCCAGAAGCTGAATGGTAAGCTGCCCATCATTTATTCAGGAGCAGGCTATGAAGGTCTGGCGGTACGGGTTCGTCAGCAGTTCAACGAAAATGGAAAGATCCTTTGCTGGCACAATGCCATTCCTGAAATGAACCATAATGAGCTGGTAGGCTGGCGTCAGAAGGATGATAACAAGGTAGTGCTGCTGTTGCGTAATGATGATGATTTTGAGCGTACCAAGCTGCGTATGGAGATCAACAAAAAGGTGATTAAAAAATATACACCGAATATTATTGAAGTAACTTCAAAAGGCAATAGCTACCTGGAGCGCGTTTTCTACTTTATCCATCTTACCGACTGGGTTTCTGTATTTATTGCAGACCTCAATGGCAATGATGCTACAGAAGTACAGGTGATCAATGAGCTGAAAGGTGCATTGGCAAAGGTGAATTAAAAAACTTTTACAGAAGTAATATCATGGCCCGGAATATTGTTCCGGGCTTTCGTTTTAAGAGTCAAATATATGGGGCGAATAAGCTGGCATTAAAAAGCCCGGAGACAATATCTCCGGGCTTCAAAATATGTATTCAGTAAATTATTTCATGCTCTCAGCATCCTTCAGGAATTGCTGTAATCCCAGATCTGTTAATGGATGTTTCAGTAAACCGGTAATAGATGAAAGCGGGCAGGTACAAACATCAGCACCGGCCTCTGCACACTGGATAATGTGTAATGGCGTACGGATAGAAGCTGCCAGTACTTCAGTCATAAAACCCTGGCTATTGTAGATACTTACAATCTGCTCAATCAGCTTTACGCCATCCCAACCGCTGTCATCGATACGGCCGATGAACGGAGATACAAAAGTAGCACCAGCCTTTGCAGCCAGTATCGCCTGACCAGCAGAGAATACCAGTGTACAATTGGTCAGGATATCATTATCTGTAAACCATTTGATCGCCTTGATACCATCTTTGATCATTGGCACCTTTACCACGATGTTCTTGTGAATAGCAGCCAGTTTCTTACCTTCTTCAACAATACCTTCAAAAGTAGTACCCAGCACTTCGGCACTCACCGGGCCATTTACCAGACCGCAGATCGTTTCATAATGCCTGAAGATCGCTTCTTCGCCACGGATACCTTCTTTAGCCATCAGCGACGGATTAGTAGTTACACCATCGAGAATGCCCATATCGTGAGCTTCCTTAATCTGATCCAGATTGGCGGTGTCGATAAAGAATTTCATATTACCTGCTTGTTTTTATTGGTAGATTTTGTGAAAGAAGAATTAAACTGCCCGCGAAATTAATCTAAAAAATGCAGTAGCTATCAATAAAAAATGCCCTTTAAAGGGCATAAAAAAACCGACAGGTTACTTACATCGCACCGCTACAACCACACGCCCTTGCTGCATTCCTGCCCTGGGGGATTAGTAGGAGCTGGCCGTGTAAGACCTGCCGGGGTGCAAATGTAGGAAATGATTTCTGATTACAAAATTTAACCCGGAAAAATTTTTCCGGGTTAAATTTTTACGTCCTGTGTACTCACCGGTCAAACCCGAAGGAAACCCTGGTCTTCAAGAATCACCCAATGAAGCAATGGCTATCATTACCGGTGATTATATCGATATAAAAGTGTTGATCCAGCTGTATTTTAAAGCAATATATGCAGGCGCTTCCGGCTATATTCTGAAATCTGATCCACCGGCCCGTCAACCGGAGGCTTAGCTATTATGAAAGCTACCCGGCAAGTATTAAAATAATAGACCTTATCTGGTGTTATGCTAAAATGCAGAAAGCCACTCCCGGAGCGGCTTTCTGCATTTTAGTATGTTTTCCTAGAGTACTGTTTGCTTCACATTTTCCAGGATGTCCAGTGTTTCTTCCTTGCTGTTGCCTTCTGCATAGATACGTAGCAGTGGTTCTGTACCGGAAGCCCGCAGCATGATCCAGCCACCATTATCCAGGTGATACTTCATACCGTCAATATCTTCTGTGCGGTTGAACGGATATTTTCCGAAGGCATCTTTATAGCCACCTGCCAATGCTGTTTTGATAATATTTTCCTTCTTTGTATTCTCAATATGAAGATCGGCGCGCTCATAAACAAAAGCACCAACGATATCATATACTTCCTGAATCAGCTCTTTCAGTGTTTTACCGGTAGTGGTCATGAATTCATAGAGAGCAAGACCATCATAGATGCCATCGCGCTCAGGGATGTGACCTTTTACCGCGATCCCACCGCTTTCTTCACCACCTACCAGCACATCTTCATTGACCATGATCTCGCTGATATATTTGAACCCGATAGCAGTCACTTCAACGGGCAGGTTGTAGGCCTCACAAAGGCGCTTTACACGGTCTGTTACCGAGAAGGCGATAGCTACCTTGCCGTTCATGTTTTTGTACTTATGCAAATAGTGGATCAGCAGCAGGATAATATGGTGCGCATCCACAAAATTTCCATCCTCATCATACAGCCCGATACGGTCGGCATCACCATCTGTAGCCAGGCCCAGCTTCAGCTCGGGTGTTTTGGCAATGGTCTCTGCTAATTCACGAAGATTTTTGTCCAAAGGCTCCGGCGCCTGTCCGTGGAAGCCTGGATTATTGTCGCAATGCAGCAGCACAGCACCTGGCAACAATTTTTTGATCACATTCTGGCCCGCGCCATACATCGCATCATAAGCCAGCTTGAAAGGTGATTTATTCAATGCGTCAAAATCGAATTTGCCTTGCAGATAGGTAATATATTCTGCTTCCAGATCAATATAAGACAGTAAGCCTTTCTGCTCCAGCTCCGCCAGCGACGTACCCGGAATATTTACTTCATCTTCGATCAGCGCTTCAACCGCCGCAATATCATTCGGACTGGAAGGACCGCCATGAGCGCCTTTCAGCTTATACCCGTTATAAGAAGGAGGATTATGTGATGCTGTGATCACCACACCCTGATCTGCCTTGTGCTGCAATACACCGAGCGATACCATTGGGGTACTTACAAAGCCTTTGGCCAGTAATACCTGTACGCCCTGGCTGCACAATACTTTTGTCACTACTTCTGCAAACAGTTCGCCACCAAACCGGCAATCATGGCCTATGACTACTTTCGGATTTGCGCTACGTCCCAGCAGCCATTTTGCCTGAGCAGCAGCTACACGGGCTACATTATAAACGGTAAAATCCTGGGCGATAATAGCACGCCATCCGTCGGTGCCAAATTTTATTTTATCAGCAGTCATCAGTAGTATAGATTTTAAAAAGTGTTTTATAATTAAGGCTGCAAAATTAGCAAACGTTTAATACTACGTTCGTCTAATTTTGGCATTTAATCGAACAATAATGGTTCAGTCATTTATATCCGTCAATCCCGCTACAGGAACGGAATTTGCCACTTACCCGGCAACAACTCCCCAACAAAAGGAAAAAGCATTAAAAAGTGCTCAGAAAGCTTTTCAAGCCTGGAAGCACCAGTCTTTTAAAGAAAGGGCAAAGGTTTTAAACTCTATTGCCGCACAGATACGCAAACAAAAGCAGCAGCTGGCCGAGCTGGCAACAAAGGAAATGGGTAAACCTATTCAGCAAAGTCTGGCTGAAGTGGAAAAATGTGCGTTTACATTCGAATATTATGCTAAAGAAGGAGCGCAATATCTTGCAGATGAAGTGATTGCTACAGATGCGCGTAAAAGTTATGTCACCTATCAGCCGATGGGCGTCGTACTGGCAGTGATGCCCTGGAATTTCCCCTACTGGCAGGTGTTCCGGTGCATGGCGCCCATCATCATGGCCGGAAATGCTATGGTACTGAAACATGCCTCCAATGTAAGTGGCTGTGCGCTTGCTATTGAAGAAATACTAAAAAAATCTGATGCACCGAAAGGCCTGTTTCACACCTTGCTGGTACCGTCTTCTGAGGTTGCCGGCCTGATTGCTGATCCTGCCATCAATGCGGTGACATTTACCGGTAGCACCAATGCAGGTAGTAAGGTGGCAGAGGCCGCAGGACAACACATTAAAAAACAGGTGCTTGAACTGGGCGGCAGTGATGCATATGTGATCCTCGAAGATGCGGATCTGAAAAAAGCAGTGGAAATATGCGTGAATGCCCGGCTGATCAACAGCGGTCAAAGCTGTGTGGCTGCCAAGCGTTTTATCGTCGTAAAAAGTCTGCGTAAAGAGTTTGAAAAGCGGATGACGGAAGGGATGAAAAAAGCCACTTACGGTGATGGTATGAATGAAGCCAATAAGATCGGGCCGATGGCAAGAGTGGACCTCCGGGATGATCTGCATGAGCAGGTGCTGCAAAGTATAAGCAAAGGGGCAAAGATCCTCTGTGGCGGCAATATCCCGGAAGGTGAGGGGGCTTTTTACCCGCCAACCGTGCTGACGAACGTGAAAAAAGGGATGCCGGCTTATGATGAAGAATTGTTCGGACCGGTAGCTGCGATCATTGAGGCAAAGAATGATGAAGATGCGTTGCGTATTGCCAATGATAGTATTTATGGGCTGGGTGGTGCTCTATTCTCCAAAGACAGGAAACGTGCGGAGCAACTGGCAAAGCTTCACCTCGATGCCGGAAATTGCTTCGTAAACAGTTCTGTGCATTCTGATCCCAGATTACCGTTTGGCGGGGCTAAACAAAGTGGTTATGGCCGTGAATTAGGGGCTTTCGGGATACGTGAGTTTACCAATGTGAAGACCGTATTTATTCAGTAAGTTTGAGGTCAGAGGATAAAATAATCTACTCATGTACACATACCTCGCACTTGGCGATTCTTACACGATCGGTGAGCTGGTTCCTGCGAAAGAGAACTTTCCCCACCAATTGGTAGCGCTGATGAAAAAAGATCATTTTGATGTGGCTGATCCGGTTATCATTGCTACAACAGGCTGGACGACCGATGAGCTGGCGGCTTCGATCCGTGAACACAACATCACCGAAACATTTTCTTTTGTTACGCTGCTGATCGGTGTCAATAACCAATACCGTGGCCGTGATGTCGAGAATTATAAAGAAGAATTTACCAGCCTGCTCAACCAGGCGATTGTATTTGCCAACGGGCATGCGCGCCATGTATTTGTTGTTTCCATCCCTGATTGGGGCGTTACACCTTTTGCCGAAGGGAAAGACCGGCAGAAAATTGCACAGGAAATTGATGTGTACAATGAAGCAGCTAAAACGATCGCCACAGCTCATAAATGCCATTACACCGATATTACAGACAGTACCCGAAGGAATGGAACCAATGCTGTGTTCCTGGCTGAAGACGGATTACATCCATCCGGCAAAGAATATGCTGTATGGGCAGAAAGATTAGCTCCGCAGATAGAAAAAACACTGAAGAGCTGAATCATATTATAATATTTATGACAGGCTGGAGAAGAGTTTCTCCAGCTTTTCTTTTTTGACGATCTTTTGCGCCTGGCGCCCACTGGCAATGATCCGTTGGCCTGCTCTTGCTTCATAGCTGGTCACTATTTCATTGCGGTTCACTTCTTCCAGCGTGGCTGTAAATATGACTTCCTGTCCCAGCAACGCGGGTGATAAGTGATTTACGGTAATGCTGGTACCGATCCCTTCCTCATCATCTTCTTTCATCTGCAATACAAACAGGCGTCCGCTCCATTCCGCATCCCTGGCTACCGAAAAAGTACTGTATACCGGGTGTACTTCGCCACTTTCAAAGCGCGCTGTATCATCAGCAGTAACGGTGTGGGAAAAACTGAGCTGATCACCAATGAGGAACGGATTATTCATAACCGGAAAATTAAGTTGCAGCGTAAATTAAATGCTTAATTTTCACTCTTCAAAAGCTGTTAAAAATGGATCTGGATACATTACGCGAAATATGCATGGCCAAGCCCGGTGCTACGGAAGAACTGCAATGGGAAGTGCATCTGCTATATAAAGTTGGCGGTAAGATCTTCTGTATCGGCAGCCTGAACCAGGAAGATGGGGTGGCATTGAAAGTGGATGAAGAAAACTTCGATGAATTGGTGGCACAACCGGGTATCGGTCAGGCAGGACATATGGCAAAGCGTATGTGGATCAATATCGGACCGGGCAATAAGCTTAACCTGAAGCAATGGAAACAGTACATTGATGATTCCTACGAGCTGATAAAGGCGAAGCTCCCCAAGAAAGTGCAGGCAATGCTTTAATTCACTGTATAAAAGACAAGTGACACTTTTCAGAAAAAGGTATCACTGTCATTTTTTAAGTCTTCCTCGGTTTCTTCTTAGCTGCCGGGAAAAGTACATTGTTGAGGATAAGCCGGTAACCAGGTGAGGTCGGGTGGAGCGCCAGGTCTGTTGCCGGATCACCAATGGCATGCTGGTAGTCTTCGGGGTCGTGGCCGCCATAGAATGTCCAGGTTCCTTTACCATATTCACCGTGGATATAACGTGCTTCATTGGCCGCTTTATTTTCACCCATCACCAGAACATTGGTTTTGATCACCTCTTTCCGGAATGCAGTGGTCTGTCCCATAAAACCTTTTATCGTAGTAGTATGATTCTGGCACAACATGGCTGGTACAGGATCAAACTTGGCTGAAAAACTAAAAAGTGAAAAATAGTCTGTTTCCATAGGTACGTACCGGTGTTGGGTATTATCTATATTGGAATACTCGTACTCATATGGATTAGTGCTGAGCTTGAAATCTTTAAAGGCAAGGCTTTGTGTGTAATCGAGCTGCTGCTGCGCGCCGGGAGCCATCGGGTCGCCATCAAATGGTACCTCACAGATGTCTGTATTCTGAGCAGCAAGCGCGATGTCATAGCTGTCTGTGGCAGAGCACATAGCAAACAGGTAGCCGCCACCCATTACGAAATCACGGATCTTTTTGGCCACGGCCAGCTTAAGCTGGGATACCTTTCTATAGCCATGTTTTTTAGCCATAGCCTCCTGGGTACGTACATCTTCAAGGTACCATGATGCATTCCGGTAAGCTCCCCAGAATTTACCATACTGGCCCGTGAAATCCTCATGGTGCAGGTGCAGCCAGTCATAATTAGCCAGTTTGTCTGATAATAATTCATCATCATATACCTTGTCATAAGGTATTTCTGCATAGGTCAGGGCCATGGTCACCGCATCATCCCACGGAAGCTTGTTGGAAGGGGTATAGACAGCTACACGGGGCGCTTTTTCCAGCTTAATGACATCACCGTTAAAATCAGGATTGGCTATCTGTTGCAGGATACCGGTGTATTGAGCATCTGAGATCACTTCGTAGCTCACCCCACGCAGCTTGCACAGACGTTCTATCGCATCAGCACCATCCATAGCAAAGGATCCGCCTTTATAGTTGATCAGCCAATCAGTAGCTACGCCCAGCCTGAGCGCCGCATAAGCAACACCATAAGCCTTCAGATGATTCTTCTGATCTTCCGCATCCATAGGAATGAATATTCTGGAAGCCCTGGCAGGGAATACCACGAACAGCAACAACACAACCAACGCCCGGGAAAAGTATATATACATCAATCAGAAATAATAAGGTCACTAAAATTACGTAATGTTGACGGACTATGCCCGGCCATTTCAGGTTTTAGGAAAATCTTTATGGCTGATCTTCTCTTTCCACCCGGTCATACCAGAGCTGCACCAGGCCACTTGGGAATGTCTGGCTACGTATCAGCCTGATCTGTTCTGCGGGCCTGTTCTTTTTGAAGAGCGGCACCCCTGTCCCGACTATGGAAGGGATCACGGAAATGATATAACGATCTATCAGGTGTTCTTTCAGCAACAGATCAATCACTTCCGCCCCGCCGTCGATGAAGATATCGCTACCTTCCCGTTTCCGGATCTTTGTGATCAGATCACTTACCGGGTCATTAAAAAAAGTAACATTTTCATCGCTTCCGCTCTTTGTACGGGAAAGCACATAACACTTTCGCTCCGCATGTGGGAACGGGATACCAAAGCTTAATACTTTATCATACGTTTTACGGCCGATAATAACGGTATCTACTGTCTTTACAAAATCCTTGTAGCCATAATCTTCACCCGGCACTTCTACGGTTGAAAGAAAATCAAGACTGTCCTGTTCCCCGGCAATAAAGCCATCCAGGCTCATCGCGATATAAACAATTACTTTACGTGGCTGCATACGATGGCAAGTTAAATGAAAGCCGGATGATGCACAAAAAAGGAAGGGACAAGCAGCCACTGAAAACAGTTCATCTACCTGGTCAACCTTCCTTTTTGTTATTCACTAAGCTGGCAGAGAAAAAGCAGATGCTTACTCCGGCAAAACAGAGGTGATCCACCAGGTGTTGCCAAACGGATCTTTTACACCGCAGGACCGTCCATAGCTTTGATTGGCGGGTTCCATAATGGTTGTTGCTCCATTGGCCAGCGCGCGCTCATAAGCTTCATCAGCGTTACTAACGTACACAAAAAGATTAGCCGTCTGTTTCTGCCATTGGTCAGTTGCTTCGCTGTACATGATAGTACTGTTATCGATCATCAGCTCCGCATGCATGATCGTTTCGCCATCGTCCCTGGTGGAGTGGTGGCTCTGGGTGGCCCCAAATACTTTTTCCGTAAAATGGATGAAATTCTTTGCGCCCTCCAGCATCAGGTAAGGCATAATGGTCTGGTGATTCTTTGGGATGTCCATGGTTGAAAAGTTTTATAAGACAAAGGTCATTACCGTGTATCGTAGGAAATTGGAAAAACGCGACATAGCTAGTCTTTCCATTTGGTTCCTTCTGCAATACCTGAAAAATAGTGCCTGGGATGATGACCTGAAAAAGCTTTAAAGTCGTGTATAAAATGCGACTGGTCATAATAGCCGCAATCGTAGGCAATACGGGTCAGCGATTTTTCTTTATGGCCATATTGCTGCAGCGCCGTGTGAAAACGGGCTACTCTTGAAAAAAGTTTCGGACTGAAGCCGGTGGCTGCTTTGATATTACGTTCGAACTGCCGGGACGATAACCCATATTTCTGCGAGAGTTCACCAACCGTCACTATTTCCCGGTCATGGATCATATAGTGAATGGCTTCAAAAACGCCGGGCTGTACCATCTGCCTGAATGCCAGTTTCTGCAGGAGAAAATCAGTTGTCAACTGAACCCTTTGCCGGTTGTCTGCTGCCAGCATCACCGCATCCTGCAGCCGGTTACTTTCCTTGCCCAAACAGCTTTCGAGGTCAGGCATCTGGTTGATAAGCGTTGTGCCGGGCAGCCCGAATAAAGCCGGTATGGCATAAGGATACAGGTACACGCCGAATATTCCGAAATGCCCTTCCTCCAGGAAACGGGAGTAGGTATCCGACTGTCCGTGGAGCCCTGCAGTGAAGGAGTGATCCCCGGTCTGAAGATCTGTAAAAGTGCCTTTGTAATGGAAGATCAGCTCTGTGCACACATCGGCCATACTACGGTGGGTATAGCTTACATCATGTCCTTCCAGCCACCAGAAACACCGGACATAGGGTGCAAGTGCAGGTAATGGAGGAACGGTCTGGTATAACATAGTACGGGTATTTCCGGATCATGCTAAATTATACGATCTGTCATTAGTGTTATTGGCTTAAAAATGGGTAGCAATATTTTGTTCGAAAAGCTCAACAGCGTGCTGAAAAACGCTAATCGCTGTTCATAATTATACTGGCTTCGAACCCGGACACTACCAAAATACGATGAATAAATGCATTCAGTTATAGTTTGGAAACAGTTGTTGTGTATTGTTGCTGCTCATCATTTGCTATTCGTAAAAAATAAGTGCCGGACGGGAGTTGCTGCATGGGTAAAGAGATGTTTTGTATCTGTTGAAACGTTCCTTTCCATACCACCTGGCCCAGGCAGGAGGTTAGCTGCACGCTGATTTGTTTTCCTGGTTTTGCTAGCTGTATGCGCAGCTCATCTGTTACCGGATTCGGATACACAGTAGCTGCTATTTGCGGTGCCTGTTGTACTCCGGTGTTTGCAGCCTTTACCGGGTATTTATAGCGGTAAGCAACAATACCCTGGCTCGCCAATTTTGAATAGAAACCACAGAGATAGAGTTTCTTATAGTCGGTGGAGAATTGTAGCCCGCCAATCATTGAGGAAGCGTTTAGCCAATCATCCTGGAGAATAGGCTCGGACGCGAGTACGCCGCTGCTGGCAAAAGAAGCATCTAACCCGCCATTTTTTGTGAACCGTACCAGGTTAATTTTTTGAGCCGTATTACTACCAGTATGCCTGTAATACCCGAGTACCATACGGCTGCTGTCGTCAAACGTTTCTTTATGATAAAGCCCTCTGGCAGTATAGTTGTACTGCAGTTCGCCATTTATGCCAAAACCTGTCATTGGTGTGCCGTCAGCGTTTTGCCGGGCAACATGAAGGTAGAAGCTATCGTAACCTGTCATACTATTGCTATAGGTAACATCTTCCGCTGTAAAAGCCACGGAATTGTCCGGAAGGATGTGTGTGGCACCAAGATCATTGAGTGCGGAGTTGAAACCCACCTGGCGAAGCACACGACCGGTACCTGCAAAAGAGCTATCGAAGCTGCCGTTGGGATGCAGTCTCATCATAAAATACTGACCGCTGGCATGCGCACCGGCAACCAGTAATTTCTGATTATTCACCACCTTCATACTCATTGCTCCTACATAACCGGTGCCTGTTGCCATGTTAATAAAAGTACCGGAGGCTTGTATATAGCCCGTACTATTGAAGCTTAGGTCCGGAGTACCATTGTTAAGATACCGGATAATGAAAAACTGGCTGGCACCCAGATGCCACGATCCGTAAGTTGAAGAGGTCCCGCCAACATAATATTTCGGTTGCCCGGGTACACGCTCATCGATTGTGAGGCAGGAGGGACGGTCTTCATTGTTGGTGGTTACTTTGGTGAAAACAATACCATCTCCATTGAAGCTGCTATCAGGCTGTCCGTTGGCTTTAAGTCGTACAAGTACATGCCAGCCTCTTGAGTCAGAGTATTGCGGATTGGGTAATTGCATTGCCGCTGCAGCAAGAATCACAATTTTACCATCACTCTGAAGGTGTACACTTTTTATATTCAGCATATTCAGGTTTGGTTCAATCGCCAGGATATTTATAGTAGCGTTACTATTTAGTCCGAAAGCAGTATCCGGCTGACCGGAGTTGTTCAGCTTTTGTACCACAAGGTTCATTACGCTAGCGGTATAAACCTGATTGCTGCTAGCCGCTGCTACATACATACTACCGTCGGCGGCAGTGGCAAAACCGGGATTGTAAAGACTGGAAAATACGCGCCGGTACCCGAATTTATTGAAGCTTGAGTCGGGAATAAGTGTATTATAGAGCGTTTGGCTAAATGCGATGCTACCAATTTGCAGCAAAAAAAAGAGGAGTAGTATTGTCTTTTTCAAGTGTGGAAGGAGTTAGGTGATATATTATGCTTCATGACGTGTACCCTGAAAGGAAGGGTTGGTTTTCAAAATGGAGCCGTCTGTTGTTTAGACAAGATATGATTTTTTTATGTTTAACGGGCATCATTATATTGAAGTAACTGCTTATACATCGTTGGTTGCTTTTTGCTGTAGCTATAAATAATATAAAAAAAGATCCCGGCCATTTATAGACCAGGACCTTACGCAATTGAACAAAACTTCTTTTTTACTGGCTGAAAACTCCTCTATTAAAGAGTTTAATGATCCATAGATTTTGTTTTCAATAGTTTTACTCTTTTTTTGTCTGTCCGGGTATGAAATTCAAGCAGATAATTGCCATCATGTAAAAAAGATATATCCAGGCCACTGGCCGGCTTCGATTGTTTTAAGACAATGTGACCCGCCATATCATAAATGATAAGTTTGTCGATGAGTGTTCCCGGGGCGGTCCACCGTAATTCATTTCCTGACGGATTGGAGACATTTACTGTTGCATCAGCAGCATTTTTTTGTTCACCGACCCCTGCGGTTTCGGGAGTATATTCAAAAAAGTCTTTAATGTATGTACCCGGATTGGGCATGGCATCTCCTAATCCCATATATCCTTTGCCATTGATAGCAAGGCCCACGCCTTCGTCCCAGCAATTGATCTTGTCCGGATAATCGGCCATACGGCTCCAGGAATTACCGGCAGGATCGTATCGCCATACAGCGTAGTTCGGATAAACGTCACAAATACCCATGCCGGCATACGCGTAATTGCCCAGTACGAACACAGAACCGATATAAGACGGGCCTGGAATAGGCGCAATAGCACTCCATGAATTGGTGGCAACATTATATTTATACATCTGATCGCTTATTGTAGCCATCGAAGCGTCGACACCGCAACCTGCATACCCGACATCATTTATAGAGAAACCAATTCCAGCGACCCGGGGAACCGGAAAATCGGCTATTTGCGACCATGCATCTGTCCCCGGATCGTAAGCATAAAAATCGCTGAAAGCGCCTGTCGAAACGGTTGGTCCACCCAGACCTGCATAGATCTTACCACCGGAAGTAAATGCAACTGCCTGATGCCTTACCTGGCCCGGAAAATCAGCTAAACGTCGCCAGGTATCCGTTGTAGCATTGTAACTGTAAAATTCCTTATCTCCACCAAGTCCTACGTAAGCCAGGTTATTACAGGCAACTGCAACAGGAGCCATAGTCTCCGTACCCGGATAATCTGTTTTGCGTGTCCAGCTATTAGTTGCAGGATCGTATTGATACCAATCCCTTACATTACGCATCCCGGCCCCGATATAGCCTTTCCCATTGAGGCTTACATCTGCGCATGACCATGAAAATCTTCCCGGGTAATCTGCTTTTTTGGTCCAGGTTCCCTGGGCTGCTGCCTGGATGTTGGCTATGATCAGGAATACGGAACAACCGATTGTCTTGAGTAGAAATTTATGCATGATATTTGTTTTCATGCAAATTATCAAAAGGTAAAAGCGCATTATTGTATAAAACCGACCTTAACACAAATGCCACCTGTATGTTGACAGATGGCACTTATTACAAAATTTGGTCGGAGCTGGCTATAGCTTTATCTGCCATAATCCCTGTTATTTCACTACCTGTAAATACTAACTCCTTTTGGATTGAACATTCTTCTCAGTGAGTCCAGCGTTTTTGCACTGTCGGCAGGCATGAAAGTGATCGGCATCACTACATAATAGCTGGTGGAATCTTTGGCAATAACTTCTACGGTATTACCATTATTGGTCAGCGTTTTTGCACGGCGGTCTGCTGCCATTCGGGTTACATAAGTACCCAATATCACTTTAGCCGGGCCACCCGTAGCTGATGCTGTATTTGTAGCAGGAGCTGATGTTACAGCGGCTGTATCATGTACTGTTGTATCCGGAACTGCCATGTCAACCGGGGGCTGAGCAGTTACCGGCGCTGCTGCACCTGTTGTGGTATCAGGTGTTACTGTGGCCTGACTATCCTTATTGCCCGTAAATTTTGATATACCCCAGATCAGCAAGCCTATCACAGCGATTACTGCTACGATCATGCCGATCTTTTTACCGCTAAGATTGGCTGCACGGCTGTACATATCTTCATCTGGCGCTGTGGATTTGAAGCTGGGCGCTTCTTCCAGTCTTTTAGCGGTACGCAGCACCGGAATGCTTGGAGGCGTGTATTGCAGGTGGGGATCTGTAATAAACCGGATAATGCCATGTTGTTCTGTAAAGGTACCTAAGGCCGGGATCACTACATCTTTCCCTTCCTGTAAAGCAGTCCTGGTGGCAATGCTGAAATCGCGCAGACAGTTGGACGCTTTTGAAATGCTGGTTTGCTCGTGTGTAGCAATAAAGTTAGCCAGGCTGTCATCAATAGAGCCTGTAGGTGTAAGTATTACATCGTATAGAGGCCCCTGGATGGCCTGCCCGTCATGTGTGGCTGGTTTTTTCTTTAACTCAAGATTGCCAAGGCCATGTATGTAGCAGAAATGATTTTTGAGCAGGTAAAGTCCTATGTATTTTGCGATATCCATTATTCTGGGGGATTTTCTCTATTGGGTGTGCAAGTTAATAAGATTGTAGCGTCTGTCCGTTAAAATCTGAACCGCAACCCGCCATAAACGTTGATTCCATAACCCTGGTAACCTAACCAACGTTCATTTTCGCGGTTCAGCAGGTTCCCTGTATTGATCCATAATGAAAGCTGCTTAACCAGCTGGTATTCAGCACCAATACCCAGATCAGCCACGCCGTTCAACTTGGTATTACTACCAATGGTATTCGGCGCATATATTTCATCCAGCACTAGCAGATAGGCATTTACATTCAACTCTTTTAGTATTTGCCATTGTACATCACCCTTCAGACGAACGGAAGGCTCCTGCCATACTTTATCATTTTTTGAATTGTAGAATCCATACCATGCTCCGCTGAATCCGGCTGAGAAGGTATTGGCTACCTGGTAACGGAGCGCGGCCTGCAGGGATATTGCATTCACCTGCGGATCATAATTGACGATAAATGACTTACCGTCGGCAATAGGGGCCGTACGGAATACCGCCAGATTATTATATTGCCACCAGCTTACCTGTGCTTCAAAAGAAAAATGCTTGCCAATCCCTGCTTCAAACCCGCCAAATACCTCATCGTTACGTGTCTGTTCCATGTGCTGTGCCCCGGAAAGGAAGGGATTCTTCAGGTACATTTGCTGAAAGGTATTCCGGACAAGATTTGCTTTCCAGCCTGCCTTTACTTTAAACCGGTCGCTGACGAGATATTGGGCAGTGATGTCCGGCAATAAATAGCTGTTCCCGTTCATGCCAAAAGTAGGGCTCAGTCCGAAACGTCCGGAAAAGCGCTCTTTGGTATAGCTGAGTGCTGGTGCCAGCTGGAAAATATTGTTTTCCTGTGAGAAAGTATCTGCTTTGGTATGTGTAAATGCGGCATTGATGCCCAGGGACACTGTCAGGCTCTCATCGATCTTTTTAGAAAAAGGCGCACTGATGCCGATCGTACGCTCCCAGTCGATCAATGTGCCCGCATTGAAGGCAATACTGACTGTCGGTGCATAATCGATGCCCCAGATACCTTCCTGCTCATTTTTCACTCCAAACCTGATAGCGGCATCTGCATAATTCAGCTTCAGGCTGGATTCGTCATAATTATAGAGATCATGGTTGTAACCATAAAGGCCATATTGGCGGTAGTTGGCGTCCAGTCCCAGCATCCATGCATGACCATTGGCATGCAATGTACCGGAGGCATCCAGCCCTGTATGCCAGAATTTCTGACCAGAGATATCGCCCTTCTGAGAAATATGGTGGACATTGATGGCAGATTCCCAGTTGTCACCTCTCAACCCACCGATACCCAGATCTGCATAAAAAGTAGATAAGTTGCCTCCGCCTGCTTTAATATAGTTGGCAGATGCCGGTTTTGCTGTGTCTTTTCCCAGTGCCAGCGGACGAACCGGTAATGAGCGGTACGTATAATACAATGCCTGCTGCGGCACCACATATTGTTGCTGAACCCGAGCCACTTCAGCAGGAGGCATCGTTGGCGTCAGTTCCGGTTTGGGAGACGGCTTGATCTCCGGCTTATAGATCTGCTCTACTTCAAATGTTGTACTGCGTATGGTCGTATCATTACCACCTGTTACCGGTCTGGCCGTTTCAGCTGTTTTCCTTTGTGGTATTTGCTTTGCCACTGGTTTTTTAGCCGGCTTTTGGGCTTTCTTCTCCTTTTTAACCGGTTGCTTATTGGTGGCTCTTCTACGCTGCGCATCAGCCGGAGAAGCGATCAGCAGACCGGCAACCAACAAAAGATAAATGCCCGTATTTCGCTTCATAAGATCAGTCATTAGAGAGTTTAGAGCTTTCCATTGTTTTTACCTCTTCCAGCTTGCGGGTTGCTTCATTTTTCAATGCTTCGATCTTGGTATTCTGTACCACGCTCTGCAGGGTAGCCTTGGCATTGAAATAATCTTTTTCTTTTACCAGGATATCGCCAAGCAGAATGTAGGTTTTCACTACCCAATATTCATTACCGGCAGATAGTTTAATGTTTTTGCTGGCTGCTTCTTCGGCTTCTTTCAGCTTACCGCTCTGCAGCAGGGCTTCTACGCCATAATATCTTGCCTCTGCGGCAATAGCATTGTTCTTGCTCGACTGGAGGCTTTGCAGGATAGAGGAAGCGCCCGACGCATTACCATTGGCCTGCATCTGGTGTGCCTGGTGAAGTTTAGCCTCATCAATAACGGCAGGCGCTATGTCCGGTAGTGTCAGCAATGTATCGGCATAAGCAGCAGCTTCAGCGCCGTTATTGGTATTGGCAGCGCTGCGCATCATGCCGGTGTAGGCAATCTGGAGATTATTATTGCCTAACGCATTGTTTCTCAGCTGGCGGTAATAACCTGTTGCAACACTGTAATTGCCACTCATGAATGATATGTCGGCAGCACGGCGTGCACTTGTTTCAGAAAAGTCATTCCAGCCAGCCTGGAGCACCGCATCATAATCAGCTACCGCATCTGCGTATTTTTTTTGCTGGTAGATACTTTCAGCCCGGTAATAATGAGCTTTCAACGCAGAAAGTCCGTTCGGGTATTGTTGCAGATAGCGACTGAAAGCTTCCTGAGCTGCCGGCCACTTCTCCGCGGCATATTGTGCCTCGGCTGCGCTGTAGTAAGAAGCATCCAGCTCATTGTCTTCCTGCGGCTGCAGGTTATTTTCGGTCAGCAAGGTAGCATATATATCAGGCTGGTTGCGTTCAATATAAATGCTTTTTAATGCTGCCTGTGCGTCCGTCCGTTCGGGAGTGGCGCTATATTCAGACAGGATACGACGGTAGGCTTCGATGGCCTTATCATCATTATCCATTTGCTGGTAAGCAGTACCTATTTTCAGCAGGGCCTTCGGAGCCAGCTGTTTCAGGTCTTTATTAGTGGTCAGTGGTTGTAATAGTGTGATAGCCTGCTGGTAATGGCTGCTGCCCATTTCTGTAACAGCCAGCTCATAACGTGCATCATTGGCATAAACAGAAGGAGGAGCGGTATTCAGCAATGATTGAAGCAAACGTACTTTCTCAGCAGTTTTGCCCTGCAGACCGTATACAATAGCTTGCTGTAACCGTGCATAATCTGCATCCTGACCAATACCTATGCCTGCTTTGGCATACAGGGTGGCCGCCCTGCTGTAATCTTTTTGCATGAAGGCAGCATCTGCTTCCCGCAGCCCGGCATTAGCAGCCATTTGACCGGAACTACCCGTACCGGCTTTGTTAAAATAGTCGCGTGCCTTTGAGTAATCGGCCAGTTCCAGGGATGCATACCCCATGTTCAGGTAGGCATGACCCGGCGTTGCTTCTGCGCTCACACTCGATGCATTGGCATTAGCATTCAGTGTCAGGAAGTTCTGTGAGTATTGAAGCGCCTCAGCATTGCGGTGCTGACGATAAGCCAGTTCTCCTTTCCAGAAGTTGGTAGCAGCTGTAAATGCCGGTTGCTTGTCATACTGTAGTGCCTTATTGAACAGGCTATCGGCTACATCGAAGTGTTGTTGCTGCATTTGCTGCAGGCCATAGCTGTAAGCTACACGTTGCATGGTTTGCTTGTATACCTCATTACCGGCATCGGATAGCAGCAGTGATTCGTAAGCGCCTTTATAATTGCTGGTGGCCGCAAATAGCTGGGATTGCAGCAGGTAGGCTTCCTGGTCACCTCCATGGTCGGCAATCAGGCGGTCAAGGCTTCTCAGCGCGTCATCATTATAGCCCAGTTCATAAGAGAGCTTGGCATATAATAATAAGGATGCTTTCCGCTGACCCTGGTTAAAATTCATATTGGCACAAAAGCCGAATGCACTTCTGGCGCTACGTTTGTCATTGGTTTTCAGATAGCAGTCACCGAGCAGGTACATTGCCGTTTGTCCCAGCGAGTCTTTGGCATTGCTGAGCGGCTTGAATTTCTCTACAGCATTTTTCCACTCATTGACCTGGTAGTAGCAAAAGCCCATTTCATAAAGCTCTTCCTTCCGGATCTTTTCCGTGTGCTCGTAGTAGTATTCAAAATAGGGGAGTGCATCGCCATAGCGCTTGTCTTCGAAAAGACATTGAGCTGCCAGTAAATGCAGTTCGTTATGATAGTAAGATGGCTCTGTCCGTTTGATAAGCCTTAGTGCATCATTCAATGCTTTCTGCCGGTTACCGAGAAAATATTCCAGCTCGGCCATATAGTAAGGTACGACTGCCCGGTATTGAGGCTCCTCATCAATGCGGTCGAAAGCTTTTAAGGCTTCAGCGTAGGCGCCTCTGTTGTAGGCAAGTAATCCGAAATAATAGTTACCGGGACTGTAATATCTGCCTTGCACTTCCTTCATCACGGCGAACAGCGGATCCGCTTTATCAAGCTGGTTATTGTTGAAGTAGCAGTAAGCCAGCTCAAACTTGGCATCAGCAATTTCTGTATTGCTCAGGTTACTGATGCCGGCTTGCTCATAATAAGGAATAGCAGTAGCCAATTGTCCTTTGGTGAAGTAATACTGGGCAATAGCCAGGTTGAGACGATCGCGCAGTGGCTGAGCCGTGGTCTGTTCCATCAGCAGGATCGCCTTCTCAACGTCTGTTCCGGTCATTGCTTTTACACCACCAACGGCTTTGATATATTGTGCCTTTAATGCATCGTCCTGCCATTTATAAGGTACTCCGGCCGGATCCTGGTGATACAGATGTTTATGTGCTGATGCAGCGGCCAGTGCATAGAACTGGTGTTGCAGCTGCTCATCAGCCCGCATCACGTATTTATGTCCATACTGAAAGGGCGTATGTTCCTGCGCATGGGCAGAAAGAGCAGCCATACAAGCAGCAAAACAGGATACGAAATTTATCTTCCGTTGGTTATACTTCATTAACTGGAGGCACTAAGTGAATTAAAAATTCCAGGTCACATTCAGGCTCGGGAAAAATGGCAGCTGATACACGCGCGCATTTTCAATACGGTCAACGTAGAATATATTGTTTCTGTTCGCCACATTGGTAATGTTGAGCGATGCTTCAATATTGGAGTAAGTGCTGAGCTTGAATTTCTTTTTGGCAGAAGCATCAATGCGGTGATAGTTGGAAAGACGGCCACCATTTATCTCATTTGCATAGATCAGTCCTACTTGTCCGTTCTGTGGATTGTAGTTATTGCCGATGCCGCTACCGGTCATATTCAGCTGCTCATAGAAGCCCTGAGTCTGGGTGAATGGGAATGGAGAACCGTAGTTGTAACGTATGGCCACTTCAACCAGCTTCCTTTTGCCGAGTGTATAAGAACCAAGCAGGTTAATATTCAGGCGACGGTCGAATGGTGTCGGGAATGTTTGTTTTTCCAGTACCGGATTGTTATTGGCATCACGCGCGCCGGTAGCTACACGGTAGGTATTGGTCACATTCTGATAAGATACAACACCCCAGAAATAGAAGCGGTTCTTATTATATTTTACAGCAAGGTCAGCACCATAAGCTTCGCCATATCCAGCCTGATAGTCCGGGTCGGAAGCAGATTGCTTGGTACGGTTCAGCTCAATAGTACGGCCAAACTTTTTATACCACGGCTCTACATTAAATTCGATACTGCCGATCTCAAACTCTACGCCACCCAATACATGGAAAGCGGTCTGAAGGTTTGTATTGATCTCGCTGCCATTTTCATCCATGATCCGCTGATCCGGGCTGAGCAGGAAGCCGGTAAAGAAGTTTACGATATCACGATCGCTCTTGGTACTAACGATAGTCTGGGAATAGAGGCCGGTAGCTGCTTTCAGACGTACATTATTACTGATATTGTATTTCACACCAAGACGTGGTTCGGGAGACAGTTTGTTGAGGGATGCATAGTACTGGAAACGAACACTTGGCTCCAGGATGAACTTTTCTTTCCAGTTTTTACGCACCATTACATACAAGCCGGCAAGTGTGTTATTACGGTCAAGCACAGTCGGTACATTGTTAGAAGATTTATAGTCAAGCTGTGTACGCAGGCCACTTACTTCGATACCATATTTCAGTTGGGTATAACCCGGGAAGTAGTTGGTAAAATCGATACCCGCCTCAAAGCCATTGATACTGCTGCTGCGTGGATCCTGGCTGATCGGGTCGTATTCGATCTTATAATCGCTGTAAGCAAATTTACCATTGATAAGTGTGGATGATCCTGCTGGCGAAACGACGAAAGTAGCACCGGCGCCGGTTGCTTTCCAGTTAAAGTCTGCCTGTGAAATATCTGTTGTTGGTTTCAGGAATTTGGCCCTGTCATCGAAATTGAAGCCAAAAACACTCAGCTTACTACCATTACCGCCATTTACGGAAATCTTGCCAAAGAAATCTGTAAAGCTGTACGGCAGTCCATTGGAGAATGCATCACCGAATCCGCTATACAATGATTTAGAGGTCTGGTCAAGATAGCTATGCTTCATAGACAGCAGGAAGGTAACACTGGTACCATCGTCATTCTTTGCTTTTACAAGTGGCCCTTCCAGCATTACACGACCCATTACAGGCGATGCGGAAACTTTACCGGAGAGGCGGTTCTTATTACCATCCTTGGTATGAATATCCAGGATCGCTGAAGTACGGTTGCCATACTGGGCACCAAAACCGGCGCTATGTACATCGGCAGTACGGATCGCATCTGTTTCAAATACGGAATACAGGCCGATGGTATGGAATGGATTATAGATAGTGATACCATCCAGCAGGATACCTGTCTGGGACGGCGCACCACCGCGGATGTATAGCTGGCCACCCTGGTCACCGGTAAACACAACACCTGGCGTTACCTGAAGGAATTGCGCAATATCCGGCTCACCACCGGCGCTTGGCAATTTCTTGATATCAGCCGGGGTCAGTGTTGTAACACCTGTATTAATGGTCGTTCTCTTCACCAATCCCTTGGCAGTTACCTGTACCTCATTAATATGAATAATGCGGCTGCGGAGATAAAGGTTTTTGCTGATGATCTTGTTTTCATTTACAACGATATCGGCAGCCGCAGTGTCGTAGCCGGATTGTGTCGTCATCAGGTGATATTCACCGGACTTGATCTTTGACAGTGAATAGTAGCCATTGATATCCGTTTGTACACCAATGTTTGTCCCTTCAAGGAAAACCACTGTATAGGGCATCGGCTCACCACTACTTCTATCATACACAAAGCCCTTAACCGTACCATTACCTGATTGTGCAAAGGAGGCGAAAGATGCAAAAAGTAAAAAAGTGAACAGACCGTAGCGTTTCAACATTGTAGCTGAATATTTTATGTTTTTAAAATAAAGTGTTTTTCCTGCGGGTGACAAAGATAATGGGAAATTAAAGTCAAACGTCAATAAACTACCCGCGGATAATATGTGGTATTGAAAAATATACTATGCAGCAGATTCAAAAAGTGATCAGGTTTCCTGCATAGCATTTTTGAATGGATATTTACTGTACAGAAAGTGTTTTATTGATATGCACACTACCGGATATATTGGTGAGCTGCATGTAATAAATGCCTTTTGCCCAGCCCGAAACTCCGATTTCTTTCTGATCACGGATAGAACCTTCCCAGATCTTTTGCCCTATCGCATTTATAATACGTGCCTGAAGTTCCTCATTTGACCGGCTGATCTTAATAGCAATAGTAGTAGTAGCAGGAACAGGAGAAATAGTTACTTCCGGGTTCGGCGATACATTACCTATAGCGGAAGGCCATTGTATTTTGGAATCAGCCCCGCTGATGGAGAAGAAAACATTACCTACGCTTTTCACCTTTATCCGTGCTTGGTTGGTAAACATATTAGGCAGGGTTACTGTCTCGCTGCCGTCATTGGGCGTAGCCGTAGCCAATGTATAAGGGAAGGTGTAACCACCATCCAGGGAAAGCAGGATATCCACCTGAGAACAGCTGATAGGTGCTGCAGTTGTATTACTTACATCCCAGGTGATCGTTGCCGTGCCATTTACTGTCCAGGTAGTAGCACTGTTGGGTGTTGTTACTTTAAATGGTGTTCCTGTGTGGATCACATTGAGCACAATACTGTCTTCGGGAAAATTCCAGCATCCGAATCCCTGGTAGATATCGCGTTGAACCATGCGGAATTTCAACTGACGGGTGGTATCCGGCAACTTCTCGCCAGTGGTGGTAAACCTGTTTTTCAATAAACTATCAATTTCAGGGAATACCCGTACTCTTGCTGGTGTGGGGGGGAACGGGCGGAAAAGAGGTCCGTCCAGTCTGGTATTAAAAATGCTTTTACCATAATCACCCAGATCACGCTCTTCCCAGGTGTAAGTCAGGGTGTCTGCCGTTGCATCTGTAGCTTCGGGTGCCTCCAGCTCAAATGGGGTCAGGAACGGAATTGAATAAGTAGCGCTGAATGCAGGCAATGTGGCATTCTGGTTGCCGGAAGGAGTGGTAACCGCACAAGTGGTACCATCTGTAATATAAGTAGAGATCTGCTCCAGGCTGGCCGAATGGAAGTTAAAAGAGCTGTGCTTCACATAATCATTACCAGCACAATAACCGCCATAAGCCATCAGTGTGCTGCCGCTTCCCGGCTCATATGCATAATCCGGGACATAATTGCCAACGCAATAGCCGGATGTGCCATTATTAAAAGTATGATCGGCGCCGAACTGATGCCCGATTTCATGCGCAACGAAATCAATATCAAAAGCATCGCCCGTCGGATTAGGAGAACCTGTTACGCCCTGTGCTTTGAAAAGGCCATTGCAAACAGATGCTTTTTGGGCAATGCCGCTTGTGCCTGTGCAAAATACATGGCCCAGATCGTAATTAGCTGTACGTACACGTGCATCCGTAGCTGTCTGATTCTGGAGAAGCAACGAATTGGGATTGAGGTTGGTGTAAGGATCGGTGTTCGCATCCAGGTTGATCAAAGTATCATTTTTCCCGATCAGCTCCATTGTATAAGCCAGCTCCCGTTCAAATATACCGTTCACCCTGTTGGCAGAAGTCACGATCTTCGCAAGTACGCCCGCTTTGGTTGGGGTAGGACCATTTACGGCTACCGCATATTCCCCGGTACAGGCGATTGCCAGGCGGAATTTCCTTTTCGTCGTTCCGTAGCTCCGGTAAGCTGCCCCGGGTATCTGAGGCTCGCCAATTGAAGTGGGTTCATTCAGTCCTAATTCTTTATCCTTCGTATTGTACAGCTCACAATGCGCTATTGTACCGGCAGAACGCTGGTAATCGCTTTTGTAGTAGACCATATAATTTCCGTCGGCTACATCGCTGTAAGGATCAATGAAGAAAATATTTTTACTGTCGAAGATCATTGCATGAAACCCGAACTGGGTGTAATCTATCTTGGCGGTTACCTGGCTGTTATCCAAAGCAACGGCTGTAAAGGTCTGGATGTCCGTATATTTCCTGGCCAGTTCAGGTGCCATCGCCGGTGTGTTCCAGATGCGGAATGTTCTGAAATAACCATCCGGAGTTGGCAGATCAATGGTACCGGCGGCATCGGCATTTGTAGACAACGATGCCAGTACAGACTTCAGATTTTGCTCCGATGCGCGGAAGGTATTAAACTTCGACGGATGCAGTACCTGCGCTCCTTTAGCGGGAACGGCCCCCTTCACCGGCTGCCAGAGTGTACTATATTGTTGCTGGGCATCTGCCTGGGGAGTCATGAGCAGCACCGCTCCGGCAAAGGCCATTATTTTTCTGATAAATGTCAATTTCATGTCCTTACTGTTAACGATCGTACTTTATTTTTTTATTGGATTCTTGTGCCGGTTTCGTGTCCGGAGCCATTTCAAACGGATTTTTTACCTCATTGGTATCCTTTTTGTCATACAAGACGTAAATAAGTCCCTGTCCGGTGGTAAACGGAGTAATAAAATAAATAGTACTATTATAAATTACCTGTCCTTTTAGCACAGAGCCATCCCAGTCGAGCCGGAGATCAGCCGATTTGTTAGCTGTACCGTTTCCCTGCAATGAAATAATATCCGGGTATTTTTGCTGTAGCTCAGCAGACATGGAGCCTGAGCGGCGCAGGCTGAATGATTCGCAATTAGTACCTGTTATTGGTACTACCATACCTATTTCCGTTTTACCGGACTGTATAGCTGCAAAAAAAGCCTTCAGCGTATCTGCATTTATTCTATATGCTTTATATCTCCTGGGAACAATCGGTGCAAGATTGGATGGAAAATCGATAATGGTGGTTACTTCTTCCCACATCGGATGCGGCTGGTCAGGGAAGTTAAGCCAGTTTTCTGCACAGATCTCCTGCCTGATAACAGATTTTGATGCCGTTGCCTTATGCCCTGTCTGACAGCTGGCCGACATAAACACTCCCGCTGCAAGTACCGTCAACACGGTCTTGCCAAAGCTAAAAATTCCGGACATTGTATGATAGAAAATGAATGCTAATATACGCTAATCGAGCCGATTGGCTGTGATAACGATCTGTAGCGGGTTATGGATTGACTACCAACCAAACAGGTTTCGTCCTATTTTCGCCTCATGGAGCAGTTACCTTCTATTTCCTACTCTCTTGAAACGATCCGGGAAGCGGCCAGCCAATTCTGGCAACAGGCGGCAGGATATCATTGTTTTGCTTTCAGTGGCGGACTGGGCGCAGGGAAAACTACCTTTATTCATGCATTGTGCGACTTCCTCGGGGTCAATGATGCGGTCAGCAGCCCGACTTTTGCCCTGATCAATGAATACCATTTTGACATGCAGGGGCACGACCGTACGATCTATCATATGGATTGGTACCGCCTGCGGGATGAAGAGGAAGCTGTTCATGCGGGTATGGAAGATGCTATCCTGAGAAAAGATGCCTTTAGCTTTATTGAATGGCCGGAACAGGCGCCAGGTTTGCTCCGCACCCCTTATTTATGGATATCCATTGAGCATACAGGTGATTCGCAACGCAAAATGAACATAGAAGCCAGATAATGGTCCGTTAATCCTTTAAAAAACCGTCGGAAACACGGTTCAAAAAACTTACTTTGCTATATGGGTTTATGGGGCGCGATTGTCGGCGGGTTATCACTGGGGCTTTTTATGGCGATCTCCGTGGGCCCAACCATTTTTGCCATTATCCGTTACAGCCTGAACCACAGCTATAAGGCAGGGCTTGCTTTTGTGCTGGGGGTGTCGCTCAGTGACATCATGTATGTTGCAGTGGCCAATCTCGTAGCGCCATTAATGGAGCTACTCAGTGATTATGATACCCAGCTGGCCTATGGCGGTTCCGTTATCCTGATCATTATCGGGTTGGCCGGACTGTTTAAAAAATATGTACCGAAGCGCCCATCTAAAGAAGTGATCACTTTATCCAAATCTCATTACTTCCGCATCTGGCTGAGTGGTTTCCTCATCAATACCGTCAACCCCGGCGTCGTCATTAACTGGCTGGCTTCTGTAAAGCTGGTTTCGAAAGCGGTAGAAGGTTACAGCACAACCGCATCCGTGATTTACCGTATTGTCTTCTTCGGTACCTGTCTCATCCTCGTATTGGGGCTTGATTTTGTAAAAGTATTCCTGGCCGATAAGATCCGCAACTGGCTTACGTTAAGGAGGATCATGATCTTAAATAAGGTGTCTGCTTTCTGCCTTTTGGCAATTGGCATTGGTATTTTGTTATTTACGTTGTTGGAGATCAATATCGGGGAGCAGAAAAGTACAGATAAGGAGCACAAGCAGGTGCTGACAAACTGCGTTACATCTGTGAGGCTGCTTACCTGAGTTTAGCGCAAAATCTTGTTACGGCTTTGGTACCTCTTTGCTATTTCGTTGATATGGGATTGTCTTACCCCTGAAAGGAATTTTGTCCGGCGACCATGCCCACGACTGAAGTCGTGGGTTAAGGAGTGTCTGGTTGGCGGCTGAAGCCGTGGGAGGGGGTGGTGTGCCCTTGAACCAGCCAGTTGCCAGTTGTTCGAGGTTTGCAACCTCGAACACAATAAAAAGCCGTTTGCAACGGCATTCAGGAACAACAGCTTAATCATTATTGCAAAGCTCAATAACAGTTAATCGCCATACCAATCCTCCAGAACCAAAACATTGCTGCCAGCACTGCTCCAAACCCAATCGGCTGCTTTATAAACATACCCTGCCCGCACGGGATTTTCATGCAAATAATGCAGTTTCTGGTAGAAAAATTTTTTGGAAAAGATCTCTTCTGCATGGTTGTCATCCTGCCAGAAGCTTATGACGCCGTTTTGCCTAAAGAGCCATAATAGCCAATTCTTTCTGCTTTCCTGCGGATTGGCATCTATAGCAGCGACAATTTTTTTAGCTGTAAACTTCTTAAAATCGCGGATGAACCCCGACATTGTATGACCCGGCTTGCAGCGGGCCACAAGGTGTATATGATTAGACATAATCACCCAGCCATACAATATCAGTCCTTTTTCCTGCTGGCAGAATTGCAAGCTGTCAATGACCATTTCAGCGTAAGCCCTGCGTGTAAAAATGTCGATCCACTGCACCACTGTAAACGTGAGAAAGTAACAGGCCTGCTGATCCTGAATCCTGTATGCAAATGCCATTCCTTATTTTTGTCTGGCAATATCAGGCTTTTCTTTTGAATGCTAATCAGCTGCAAACCAATTGCTAAGCTATTGTTCCCGAATGCCGTTGTAAACGGCTGTTTATTTTTATGTTCGTGGTGATCCTGCGGAACACCTCGAACAACTAATGAGTTTAACCAGGTATGCAGCCTGCTACAGTATATTATCTTTAGCTAATAAAGTTTGATATAAGCCCTGCTGGAATAGTTTTTAAGCCTTCCGGATTGTTATGAAAACCGTCCGTATAGTTTTATTGCTGCTGCTCTGTCTGTCGTGGAGCGATATACATGCAGCCGATACCCTGGGGATCAATCTGCAGCATTACCGTTATCCTTTTGATGTGAAGTACCTGCACGTTACTGTTCAGCAGCAAAAAGTGCAGCTGGCTTATATGGATGTGCAGCCGGCAGCTGCTAATGGGCACAGCGTGATCTTATTCCATGGTAAAAATTTTCCGGGCGCCTACTGGGAGGCAACTGCCAACGCGCTGACAAAAGAAGGGTACCGGGTGATTATTCCTGATGCGCTTGGTTTCGGCAAATCCTCCAAACCGGTCCTGCAATACAGTTTCGGAATGCTGGCTATGCTCAACAAACAGTTGCTCGATTCGTTGGGTATAGAAAAAATGATCGTCATCGGGCACTCAATGGGGGGAATGCTGGCTGCCCGGTTTACCTTGTCATACCCCGGTATGGTAGAAAAGCTGGTGCTTGAAGATCCTTTGGGACTGGAAGACTGGCGGGCAAAAGGAGCGCCTGTTGTGGCGGTAGATGAATTATTTGAAGGGGAGAAAAAGAACACTTATGAAAGTATCCTGAAATACCATCAGCAATATTATTACCCGGTATGGAAGCCGGAGTATGAGCAATGGGTAAAAGTGCAGGCCGGATTTGTTGGCAGCAAGGGTTTTGTTCAATATGCATTTGTAAGTGCGCTGACCATGGATATGATCCTGACGCAGCCGGTTTTATATGAGTTCGGTAAAATCAGGTGTCCGGTGCTCGTAGTTATTGGTAATGAAGACAAAACCAAAGTAGTCCGTAATGCACCTGCCGGCGTGATGCAGCAACTGGGTAATTACCGGGAGCTGGGCAAAAAGACGGCTGCTGCAATACCAGGAGCAAAGCTCATTGCCTATGATGGAGTAGGTCATATTCCTCATCTTCAGATCCCTGAAAAGTTTCATGCGGATCTGATAGCTTTCCTGAAAAGAGAAAGGTAAGTTTCTGATGAATAAACGGCATGCGTTCATTTAAAAAAGAATGCTGAGTAGGGTCTGTTGCAGTTGTTGATAAGTTAATAAGTCAATAAGTTGACAGTAGAAATAAGATCAAGGCAAAAAGCCTGGTACAACAGTACTACAAAGGGCAATCAAGGAACAAAGTCGAAAAAATGCCGTAATTTTTTTCGACAATTTTTTGGGTCTTTTTTTGAAAAAAGAACTAATCAAAGACTTATTATAAAAATGAGTTGGAGGGATATAATAAAACACCCAAACGTGTTTCAACTGTCAACAAGCCCTAGAAGCGGAAAGATCACTGAGAAGAAAGATCACTGAGCGGAGTCGAAGTGATTCGCTCAGTGCTGCGATTACCAGTTCCCTTCGGCTCCGCTCAGGAGGCGCAGGGGAAGGTAATAACCCGGCTAAATAAACTTATTGTCACGTGCCAGTTTAATAGCATCGGCCTTGCTGTGTACGTCCAGCTTGTGATAAATGTTTTTGATATGGCTCTTTACAGTCTCCAGGTCAATGAACAGCTCATCTGCTATCCGTTTGCGGCTTTTGCCGGTAGCGATCTGTTCGAGTATTTCTGTTTCACGGCGGGTAAGAGGGGAAGATTCATTGCGCTGAAAGGAATGGATCACCATCCGGGCAATATGGGCGCTCATTGGTCCGCCACCTTCCATAACCTCATGGATCGCCGAAATGATCTTATCCGGCGGGGTATTCTTCGTCAGATAACCTGCAGCGCCATTCCCCAATGCCCTGAAAATAAGCGTATCCTGTTCATAAACCGTCAGGATGAGTATATGCAGGTCAGGAATGAGCTTTTTGATCTTTGGCAATGCATCAATGCCACTGATGCCAGGTAGTTCCACATCCAGCAGCAATACATCCGGCTTGTCGCTTACTATTTTTTTTGCTGCTTCCTCATACGAGGCATAAGTGCTCACTACCTTATAACCGGGTGTCTGGTTGATGAGATAGGCAAAGCCTTCCCGTATGGTCTCGTCATCCTCAATCAATGACACATTTATGTTCAGGTCCCGGCTCATTTGATGATTGCTTGATAGTGAATAAATAATAACAGCGGCTGTACTACAATTTAAGCATTATTCTGCAATTTCCTAAGTACAGATCATCCGCTCATCCCCTGCTCCGGGGGATTTTGAACTGAAGTGTGAGGCTGGTACCCTTGCCCGGTGCGGAGCTGATGTTAAGTCTGCCGTTTATCCGCTGGGCACGTATTGCCATATTATTCAGGCCATTCCCGCGTTTAACCGAATGCTCATCAAAGCCTTTGCCGTTGTCTTTCAGCTGCAGGATCAGCTCATCGTGCGGATTCACCTCTGCGGTCAATGTTACACTGGTGGCTCCGGAATATTTCAGGCAATTGTTCATGGCTTCCTTAAAGATCATGATCAGGTTCCGGCTTACATCCATCGGCAGGCGGTATTCACGCCATTGCTCATCCGTACCGGCAAAAAGGAAATCCACATCAGTATCTCCGAACAGATCCTGGCCAAAATCACGTATCCGGTGGAGGATCTCGTAAGCTGTGTCATTACTCGGCTTTAAAGACCATAGAATATCCCTGGTACCACTGTATAGCTGTCCGGTATTATCATTGATCTGGTCGATGATCCGTTTGGTATCCGGGGTCATATCACCCAGCTTGCTTTTCAACACATTGGTCAGCACATTGATCCGGGTCAGCTTGTTGCCTACCTCATCATGAAAATCTTCTGCCGTACGTTCTCTTACCTTCGCCTGCTCTTCCCGCCGTAATGCTTCAATCATCTTTAATCTTGCCTGCTTGCGTTTATTGGCCAGGTATTGAAGCGTTACCCCTAGCAGGATACACCCGCCGAAAATAAGAAATCGGAACAAGGCTGTTTTATGAAAAGGCGTAATGATGATAAAGGGATACACCAGTTCCCTGTCGATCTTCTGCCCGTCAACATTACACTGTACGTGCAAGGCATAGTTACCTGGTGGTAATGCAGAATATGTGATGGTATTGATCGGTGCCCAGTCGCTCCACTGACCATCCAGCCCCTCCATATGATACCTGTAGGTAATACCGGATTCATCACTTAATGAAAGCGCCTGGAAGGTAAAGGTGAGATTGTTCTTTGCCGGTGGCAGTTTTAATCCCAGGGGTACCTGGTAGTAAGGTGTTGATGACTGGTACCAGGAACTGTCTGCGATCTTTTCACCAAACAGCTTTACGGATTGCATAATAATGCTTACCGGGTGTGAGGTCATCCGCTGTGCACCAGGTCTGTATTGCATAGCGCCATTAGTTGTGCCGAACCAGATAGAACCGTCGGGCATACCCAATACCGCATTGTGATTGCTTTCCATGCCTGTTACCCCTTGTCCCCGGCCATAAAAGGTGATCAGCGGACGATCCTTTATGATTCGTATATTATAGATGCCGAAGCCGGTTCCTGCCCATATGCTGCCATCCTTTGCGGCATAAATATTATAGATGAAATCAGACCGAAGGCCATTTGATTTATTAATGACCATGGAGCTGCCATTAGCCATATCATATACGATCACGCCATTGTCGCTGGTACCGGTCCATAAGCGTGTTCCCTGTAAGGCAATACATTGTGTGCTGGCATTATCGAGGGCTGTACCGGTGATAAACGGACGCACATCATGATCGCTATACAGCCTGATGCCATTATCGGATGCGATCAGCACACTATCCCCATTCATCGGCTGTATGTCATAGACGATCTCATCTTTAAGCGGAATAGATTTGAAATGATTACCATCATAAACAACTGCGCCATTATTAAAGCCTATCCAGAGCCTGTTATCATTACCGGTCCGCAAAGAGGTGATGTAGTTGGAAGGCAGGCTGTCATTGGGCCTTGTAAATGCTTTAAATGCACCATTGATGTAGCGCCAAAGACCATTTTTGGTGCCGATCCATAGCTCATTATTCCTTCTGGATGCCATCGTTACAATGGTTGGTGCTTTTCCCACGGGAAAGGCAATTTTGCGGATCTCGTTGTTTTTATAATGATACAGTCCGGCATCATAGCTGCCAAGGTACAGTCCGTTGTCATTATCGGCGGCAAGAGCCATGATCTGTGCGCTCGGCAGCTTGGTGCTCTCATCCATAGCAATGAATGGCGCTCCTGAGAAGCGGAACAATCCCTGTCCGTCAGAGCCCATCCATATATTACCTTCCGCATCGGTCAGAATGGTTGATATGGTATTATCTGTCAGACCGTTGCTTTTCTTATAATGCCTGATCGTAGAATCTGTGATCCTTAAAGCTCCACTGTTGGTACCCAGCCAGACGCTGCCGTCGCGGGCTTCTGTAAGGCTGGTTGCATAGCTGGGGCCATCCTTTATGGTTTCGTTGGAAAAAGCTTTATAGATACGCTGCTGATCATAAACATAGAGTCCACGATTAGTCATCAGCCATATCTTTTTACTGGCGCCGCGTACGATCTTATAAATATTAAATGGCCCGGTCACACCCGGTACGGCTATGCTGTCCCAGCCTTTAGGAGTACAGGTGTAGAGATAGTGACTATAAGGAAAGGACGTAAGCAGCGCATTATTATTGTCTAATCCTATAGCGCCTGCAGTCTTGTATCTATTGGGTAGCTGTAATGATTTCACCTGCCCGTCTTTAATGCTGTAAATATTCTTCCCGGCCCTGCACCATACAATACCTGATGGCGTATTCTTCACCGAGATCACCACATTTCCCTGGGGATTTTCTGATGATTGAAAAATATACTGCCTGAAAATTTTACCATCATAAACGGCAAGTCCTCTTTTGGTGCCGATCCACAGTCTGCCTGATGCATCCATATTAAGCGCTTTCACCTCGTTGTCCGGCAACCCGTCGCGAACAGAATATGTGATAAAGGAACGCCCGTCAAAACGTGATAATCCGCCCAATGTACCGATCCACAGATGCCCGTCCTTATCCTGGACCATACTTTCTACCTGTGATTGTATCAGCCCCTGTTCAATATTTACATTATAGAAAGGATAGCGTTGCGCATACAATTCATGACAGCCGGATGTTGCAGCTACAACCAGCAGGCACAGAAGAGCTGTTCTTATAAACAAAGCACGGAGCATCTTACAAAGTTAATTATGTACCGCAGTCTGAGTAGATTGTCAACAAGGTAAAATAAAATTCCCCCGGTTTTATAACCCTTTTTTGAGCGCTGTTACGGCATATCCCCCGGCGCGGGTTATGGGGAGGGAGCATGGGACAGATACTTTTGGATGGTAACACTACAGCTATGAGAGCCACACTATTAATCGCACTGATCTGTTTGCCATTTATAGCCCCCGCACGCAACGGTAATCTTACCGGAACGGTGCGTAACCAGCAGGGAAATACGATCGGAGCTACCTCGGTGCTGGTGCTGAAAGCTACAGATAGTACGCTTGTAAAAGCCGGTGTTACAGACGGGCAGGGGAAGTACACCGTTGAAGATCTGCCGGACGGCAGTTACCTTCTTCGTGTGAATCATGTGGTACAGCCGGTGACTGTACAGGGAACCAATGTGCAGGTGCCGGATATCGTAGTAAGTGAGGCTAAAAAGGAGATCAAAGAAATAACCGTACGCGCGCAAAAGCCGCTTATCGAAGCGAAGGCTGACCGTATTATTGTGAATGTGGAGAACAGCATTGTCAATACCGGATCAACCGTGCTGGAGGTGCTGCAGCGGTCGCCGGGTGTGAATGTGGATCATAATGACAATATCAGCCTTAAAGGCAAGCAAGGGGTAAATATTATGATAGATGGCAAGCTGGTACCAGTGCATGGCGCTGATCTTGCCAATATGCTGAAAAGCATGCCATCCAATTCTGTGGAGAAGATCGAACTGATATCCAATCCGGGAGCACGCTATGATGCAGCGGGAACAGCCGGGATCATTAATATAAAAACGAAGAAAGACAAGCGCAGCGGCACCAATGGCAGTATTACAGCTGGTTTCGGGCAGGGTATATATCCAAAGGCAAATGGTGGCTTTAACCTTAACTATCGCAATAAAAAGCTCAATATTTATGCCAATTATAATACTGCTTACCGGGAAGGTAAAAATGAGCTGATACTTTACCGGCAGTTTGATAGTAACCAGAAATATCAGCTGGCCTATGATCAGCATAATTATGCGAAGATCGATTCCCGGAGCCATGTTGCGACGGCCGGTGTGGATTATAATCTGTCATCCAAAACAAATATCGGCATGATCCTTAGTGGCGGCATTAATACTTACCTGTTCAATAGCAACAATGCTGCAGCGCTTATCAATCCTGACCGGGAGGTATTCTCTTACTTCCATAATACCACCCGGAATGATAATAAATTCAATAACTATGGAGTCAACCTGAATCTTCGTCATTCCTTTGATTCTACCGGAAAAGAGCTGACCATTGATGCGGACTATGCGCGTTATAATAACAATACCAATCAACATTTATATACGATTTACCGGGATGTTGACGAAATTCCGCTGGGTGCTCCGGATATACTTTTGGGTAAGCTGAAAGGCAATACAGACATACGTTCCTTCAAAGTCGATTATGTACATCCGTTAAAGAATAATGCACGGATTGAAGCAGGTGTCAAGACCAGTTTTGTGAAGGCAGATAATGATCCGGCATTCTACGATCAAAGTACAGGCTTCGATATTTACGACTCTTCTAAAAGCAATCATTTTATCTATAAGGAGAATATCAATGCACTTTATGTGAATGCCAATAAGGACTGGAAAAAATGGAGTGTACAGCTTGGTCTGCGGGCAGAACAGACACTGGCAGACGGACATCAGTTAGTAAACGACTCGAAGTTTGAGAAGAACTATATCAGCTTGTTTCCTAACCTGGCTGTAACGCATCACCTGGATGAAAAGAATGATTTTGGAATCACCCTGGGACGCCGTATCGACCGCCCTAATTACCGGCAGCTGAATCCATTCCGCGATTACCTGGACCCAACCTCGATCCACGAAGGCAATCCTTATCTGAATCCTTCATTTACCTATACCGCAGAGCTAAGCCATATTTATAAAGGCAGGTTCATTACCCAGCTTAATTATAGCCGTACTACGGATGTGATCACCCAGGTAATTGTACCCAGCGGTGATAATATAACGCTGATAACCGACCGGAACCTGGCTACGAATACCGTTTATTCACTGAACGGCAGCTATCCGTTCCAGGTGTTCAAATGGTGGAACAGCACCAACTATATTGGTGCATTTTACAGCCATTTTGATGGAGATATCGCCAATACGCCTTTAAGTGCAGGTACTTTTGCTGCAACCTTCTCTACTCAGAACAGCTTTGTTTTACCAAAAGACTGGAGCCTTGAACTATCAGGATGGTATCAATCGAAGCAACGTTATGGATATATGGTGCTGAAGGACATGAGCGGCATCAATATCGGCGCACAAAAGAACTTCCTCGATAAAAAGCTGACTGTACGGGTGAATTTCACAGACCTGATGCTGAAGCAGAATCCGGTAGGCAGCAGTGATTTTACCGGTTACCATGAAGATTTTATTGTACGCCGTGACACGCGTACCGCCAATATTGCAGTGACCTACCGCTTCGGTAAGCGCGCTGTACCACCAGCCAGAAGAAGGCAACGTGGTGCGGAGGAGGAGCTGAAACGGGCCGGTAACAGTGGTGGGGCTTAATGCTCCACATACAACTGCCTGCGGGAAACGGGATTATTATTCTGCCACACATAATAGATATTGCCGTCATAAACCTTCAACAGGTCAACGAACGGTTTATCTACAATGATCTGACCTGGGATAATACGACCGGTTTCCATATCTATCTCGTCAAGTGTCTGAAACTTCTGGCGGTTATGCTGCAGGTAGAATTTTCCCGTTGCAGGATCTTTGATCACATTCACTTTTTCAAGATCAAGTTTTGATACGTTCAATGCCACCGTTTTGGCAGCCGTTCCTTCCTGGGTAAAGTACCGGATGCTTTTATTGAACAGGTCGACCAGTACAAGCGAGTCATTTTTGGTGTAAAGCGGCTGATTCAGAAATTTAACAGCGGCTTCGTCAAATAGACTCCAGGAAAGCATGCCCATAGCGGCCATATCCGAATTGGCGCTGCTACCCATTACTTCTGCTTTTTTTAGCTGGTGTAAGTTCGCATCCCTGTTTCCCTTATCCTGGAAACTATAGAATGGAACCATGGTGCTAGTGCTGTCATTCTGCCGGATATAACCATAGAGCACATAAAACGACCATGCATGCATGACCTTGTAATAGTACTTATCGGCCAGGTATTGCTGGCAGGCTTGCATGGCAGGCAGCTGGTCTGCTTTGTAGCGTTTGCTGACAACAATTTCACCTGCGTATAGTCCTACTTTATACAGCGAATCAAAAGATTGTACAAAAAGGTGATCATCACAGCTTCGCACCAGCGCCAGCGGTTCAAACGGAAGATGTTTTAAGCTGATGGTATCCCCATTGTGATTCAGATAGATCAGTTTCCCGGTATATCCGTGTGTGCCGCCCCAGGTAGCCAGTAAAATACCTTCGTCCGTAATATCATAATCGATAACAGATTCCGAATAGGCATGCAGCAGGCGTTCCGGTTTCTTATGGGCGGTGATGATCGCTTCTTTCATGGACATGGCGCGCTCTTCCATAAACACAGTCATCGACATCAGACCTGCAACGGTCAGGGGGAAGTCTTTATAGCCCATACTTTTTATCAACAGCTGTTGTTTTTTCTTCAGCATTTTCTGGTCGAGCACACATCTGCCCAAAGAGTCTGTTTCAGCAATAGCATTACCCTCTATATCTGTAACTACCGCCTGGATAGGGTTTTTGCTGTCAATATCCCGGATGTCAAGTGTGATAGGATGTTGCGCATACAAAGGCCCTGCTGTGATTAAAAACAGGAATAGAAGCGCAGAAAAGTATTTCATAGAATAGCCTTTGGAAGATAAATGAATGTGAATGCAGGAATGACGCAGCGGCAATCACAAAACCTTGGGCAAAATTTACCTTGCAGATGTCAGCTTATACAGGCGGCTTCAATTACCGGAATAAAAGCAGTAGATATCATCACTATCGACTTTACCGGTATTTGTAAGAGATACGAATATTAAATAGAAAATTTTGAAAAATATTGCAAGCCATGTCGGTACATTGAGCTTTGTTTATTTGTTGGTGCTTGCGGCCTATCAAACAATCGTTGCCATTACATTTGCAGTACGGAAAATCACCGCATATATGAGAACCAAAAAAATTACACAGCTTTTTGCCGCTGGTCTGCTGGCTGTTTCTACAGTAATGGCACAGGCGCAAGCGCTGAAAACACCGGCTCCGAGCCCGTTGCAAACAACCAAGCAGGCTTTTGCACTTGGCGACGTAACTATTGAATACTCACGTCCGGCAGCTAAAGGGCGTGCTATTTTCGGCGACCTGGTACCTTATGGCAAGATCTGGCGTACAGGTGCCAATTCTGCTACCAAACTTACATTTACAGAAGATGTGAAGCTGGAAGGCAATGCAGTAAAAGCAGGAACTTATGCGCTCTATACTATCCCCGGTAAAGATAGCTGGGAGATCATGTTGTATAAAGACCTGACACTTGCCGGTAATGTTGCCGACTACAATACGAGCAATGAAGTAGTGCGTTTTAAAGTAAAGCCAATGGCGATCATGAACGCTGTAGAAAACTTTACTATCAATATGGATGCGCTCACTGCTTCTTCTGCCAAGCTGTTGCTGATGTGGGATAAGACTGCAGTGCCGGTAAGCATCAGCAGCGATATCGATGATAAGATCATGAAGAGCATCGATGTGTCTCTGAAGAATGACAGCCGCCCGTACTTCCAGGCAGCCAATTACTATTATGAGAACAACAAGGATCTGAACAAAGCGCTGGAGTGGGCCAATAAAGCTATCGAACAGAATCCTGCGTTCTATGTGATCCACCTGAAAGCGAAGATCCAGCTGAAAATGAAGGATAATAAAGGCGCGATCAATACCGCCCAACGTTCTATGGAGCTGGCAAAGGAAGCCAAGAACGATGATTACGTGAAGCTGAATGAAAAGCTGATCGAAACAGCGAAAAAAGGATAGTATTTAAGGTGACATCTTTTCAAAAAGGTGTCACCTTTTTTATTCATTATCGAGCGACAGCTGGGCGCTTCTTTCTACAAGCTTATCTCCTATTGCCTCACTGATAATAGCTGCAAAAATGATCACCAGCAGGCAACCTACCACATTCAGCCACAGGAATGCCATTATATTCATCTTCCATACCACTATTACAATAATTTCGGTCATGAGTGCAGCGTAGAAGACAGAAGTACCCCCGATCTTTTTCATATAAAATGCCACCAGGAAGATACCCAGTATGGTGCCATAAAAGAGCGACCCCAGTATATTCACGGCTTCGATCAGGTTACCCATCTGGCCGGCATATAACGAGGTGATAATACAGAATACCCCCCAGGCAACCGTTACCCAACGCGAAGCAGATAAGTACTTTTTCTCTGTGCCTTCCTTTTTATAATAACGGATATAAAAATCAATGATCGTAGAGGAGGTGAGTGAATTCAATCCGCTGGCGATAGATCCCATTGAGGCCAGGAAAATAATAGCCACCAGCAACCCTATCATTCCTACCGGCAGGTACTCTGTTACAAATGTCAGGAATACATAATTGGTATCATTAAAGCTGTCTGATTCAGCTTTCGGGCTATTCTTTTTCATAAGCCCAACCACCGAATCCCGGATCGTTTTGGCCTGTCCGTCGGCCTGCTGCAGCTCGGTACGCATCCGGTCGATTGTTATCTTATCATCGTGATGTAGGGCATCAACGAGCTTATTAACGCTTTGCTGCTTGGTAGTGTGCAATACCTGGTAATCTGATTCCAGCTTTTTTAGCTCCTGCTTATATGGACTCTGTTCCACTTTTGCCAGCTCTGTTTTATTAAAGAACACCGGCGGCGTATGATATTGATAAAAAGCGAAGACAAGTGTGCCGATCATTACAATAAGAAATTGCATTGGTATCTTGATCAGGCCATTCATGACAAGCCCCAGCCGGCTCTGGGCAATGGATTTACCGGTAAGATATCGCCCTACCTGGGATTGATCCGTACCGAAATAGGAAAGCTGGAGAAAAAAGCCGCCGATAATGCCCGACCATATGTTATACCGGTTGTTGATGTCGAAATGTGTGTCGATCGTCTTGGTGCGGTTCATCTTGCCTGCTATATGAAGCGCATCGGTAAAGCCGACGTTTTCCGGTAACAGGTGCACTACCATATATCCCGCCATAAACAGTCCGGCAAAAATGATCGCCATCTGGAACATTTGCGTATAAGACACCGCCTTGGCGCCGCCATAAACGGTATAGGCGATCACCATCACACCGGTAGCGATCGTTGTATAAGACACATCGATGTGTAGTATGGTGGACAGGATAATAGCCGGTGCATAGATACTGATGCCTGTGGATAGTCCCCTTTGCAACAAAAACAGGAATGCGGTAAGGGCACGTGTTTTGCTATCAAAACGCTTTTCCAGGTATTCATAGGCCGTATATACATTCAGCTTGTGGAAAATGGGAATAAAGGTGATGCACAAAACCACCATCGCCAGTGGTAACCCGAAATAGAACTGCACAAAGCGCATCCCATCTGAAAAGCCCTGACCGGGAGCCGACAGGAAGGTGATCGCGCTGGCCTGTGTAGCCATTACAGACAAGCCCACCTGGTACCACGGTAGCTGACGATCGGCCAGCAGAAAGCCTTCAATATTACGGGTGCCACGGCTCTTCCATACCCCATACAGGATGATGGATAAAATAGTGGCGGAGAGAACGATCCAGTCTATAATACTCATGCGAAATGCAGGGTAAAGAAGTAAAACAGGATGATCAATGCTACCAACACTCCGATGATAAGGAGATAAACGTTAGTCCATGAACCCAGTATAGGTGACTTTTCTTGCTGGTCGTGCATTATTTATTGGCTGGTATGCTCAGAAGATTTACAAACAAACGATACGCACCAGGATTAGCTGCCGGTAACTGGCGGAAGAACACAAGACCGGTGTACACAAAATTACCCTTGCCATATTTTGTAATGATAAGGCTGCCATTGCTTGGTTTTTCATTCTTGTCGTTGATGGAGAAAACGGTTTCGTAATGGCTGTCCAGCTCTGTTGCAAAATAAATGCCGCGTTCCTGGATCCAGTTTTCAAAATCTTTATCCGTGATCTTGTTGGGATAGTTGAGTACGGAGCTGGACTGATTGGTAATGTTCATCGGCGCATTTTCATCTGTTACCCGGTCGCGGGAAACCGTAAACGGATACGGCCCGATCTTGGCAACAATAGGTCCGATACGATTATTGGTATTATATTGAACGATCAGGTTGCCGCCGTTTTTTACATAATCCATCAGGCGGTTATAATGAACCTGCAGATGCTCATTGATATTGTAAGCACGTACACCACTGACAATAGCATTGTACTTTGAGAGGTCGCTTGTGGCCAGCAGGTCATCAGTGAGTGTGGTTACATTATAGCCGATCTGTTTCAGGCATGCAGCTACTTCATCACCTGCTCCCGGAATATAACCGATATTATTACCTGTTTTTACAAGGTCTATGTTTACAAGTGCGGCATCGGCATCACTCAGCATGAACTGGTAGGGGATATGATCATACTCAATACGGCGGATACTTTTGGTGTAATCCTTGCCATCAATACTGATAAGCCCGGTCATTTTACCATTCACGCTATTTGCAGCACGGCTTACGGTACCTGTCAGTAATACTTCATCGCCTTTATTGGCCAGGCTGAAATCGGCTTTAGTCAGTTGAATGCTCCATCCCTGGGGGGTATTGATCTTCAGGCTGCCGGATACATTACTGGCATTGGCCTTTATCAGAACGGAGAATGGTTTTGGGGTATTATCGCTGAAAACGATCACTTTCTCTGCAAAGTTTAGGGTCGCAGGCGGCAATACTTCAAACGGACGATAGACTTCACCTTTTACGGGATCTGTTGATTTATAAACAAGCCCTCTTGAGATTTTTAACGGTAGTCCTGCCAGGGTTATATCAAATGTTACATTCAATGCAGGATCATTTTCCGGTTTGCCGATCAGCAACTGGTCATTCACTATATAAGCAGGGATCTCATGTTTTTCTTTCAGCCAGTAAGGTGTGGAGTAGGGGGTGTTGGCCGGTAATTTTTCCGTGTGATTAAAGGTATAAAGCACATCAGGCTTCAACGAAAGATCGGCGGAACTGTCTGTAACACCAAAGAACCCGATCTTATTCAGGGTAACCTCACTTTTATTCTTATTGATCACCTGAACCGTAAAGGTCACATCATTGCCTGGAATGCCCATATAAGAAGTAACAGTTGCTTCCATCCATAAACCGGAGCAGGCCAGCAGCAGATTTTCTGTTTCTTTTAATTTAAGCTGTTTCCAGTATTTGATCTGCTTGTCGGATTCGTCCAGTGCCTGTAATTGCTTATAAACAACCACAAGATCCGGTACGATGGTTTCAGGTATTTGCGGATTGTATTTTTTAATAACTGCAGCAATCGACTTCTGGAATTTAGCTGTAGCAGGAAAACGGGTCCAGCTCTGGTTAATGCCTTCGAAAATATCTCCTTTAGCACTGTCGCCTTTCAGCTGTTTGAAGTATTCCAGTGATTCCCCTCTTGTTCTGGCAGAGCCGAACCCCTGGCTTTTATGCATTGACCGGCTGTCAGCTGCAATTTCTCCATAAGACATGCCCAGCAGCGGATTGAACCCGCCGACATCAATTTTTGCCTGGTTAGGAGCTGTTGTATTCAGGCCACCGAAGTTGAACGTGTTCCAAAACAAACGTTTCGGCTGCCATACTTCCGTATATTTTAATTGTTCCGGGAAACGGTTCGGATCTGCAGCGGCATCAAAAGCTTCCTGCGCCAGAATAGCGGAGGTTGTGTGGTGTCCGTGGCCACCTTCACCAGTGGTCGGAAAGCGGCAGATGATCACATCCGGCTTGAAGCGGCGGATCGTCCAGACCACATCGCCCAGTATCTGTTCCTTGTTCCAGATGTTCAGCGTTTCTTCCGGGTTCTTTGAAAAGCCAAAGTCGTTGGCACGGGTGAAGAATTGCTCTGCGCCATCTGTACGCCGTGCAGCCAGCAATTCCTGTGTGCGGATAAGTCCTAGTAATTCCGCCTGCTCCTTGCCGATCAGGTTTTGCCCGCCGTCTCCACGTGTCAGGGAAAGATAGCCGGTGCGGAGCTTTCGTTCATTGGCCAGGTAAGCCAGCAAACGGGTGTTTTCATCATCGGGATGTGCTGCTATATAAAGTACAGCGCCGGTAGTGTTCAGCTTTTCCAGCCCTTGCAGGATCTCTGCCGCATGTAAGGGTTTACTGTACTGGGCTCGTACATTATTATAAAACGTAAGTGCAATGAGTAAAAGAGCAATGCTGTAAGACCGCATGAATAAGATTATTGGCTAAAAGATGAATGCTGCAAAAGTAGGGGGTTTTATTACCGGATTGTACAGCAGGAAGTCTTAAATGAAGTGCATTCTGCAGGGATGGCTATAGAAAAATCTGATCGGAAGCGGAGATGAAGGGAATGCTGGAATTTTATAAACCTGTCTGTTATTGTCAATGTGGAACATTTATATTTGTAGTACAATAGGGAATCAATTATATGTGATTGTTTGTTTTGTTATTTTGTCAAATATAATAAAACGGCATGCTGATAGCGTAAACCCCCGCAAGCATGGACATCTGATACCCACTTAAACCCCCCAAAGCCCGAAATGATAACTACTGCCCATGAAAGAAATTTCCAACCACTACTCGTGCCCGCAAATATCGTTGCTTGCTGATACTGTTGTTATCAATAATACACCAGACTATTGTTACGGACTTAATTTTCTGCAGCATACAAGGTTTGTTCTGTTTGAAGAAGCAGGTGGTCATCATTATATTGATTTCGTGGAGTATGACACGGTTCCCAATGCTATTTATGTGATTCCTCCTTCCCATTTTCATTACCTGGATGCAGCACATGTAGGTAATTACATCACTGTAGATATAGATAACAGCCTGCTTCAGCTATACCATAAAAAGTTCCTTTACTATTTAAAATACAATGAACAGAAGAAGTTGTTGCCCTTGCCAGGTAATGATAACGGGCTTGTATTTAATGACCTGGTAGCTATTGCCGAAAAAAAATATCATAACCGCCAGATAATACAGCTGCTGGAAAAAGCGATAGAGCAGCGTGTGGCGGAAAAATTGCTGAAGCGTTTTAAAAGCAGGCAATATGCGCATATAGAGAAAGCAGACCAGTTTCTGGATTTACTGCAGAATTATCATCTTTCACATGATAAATGTCTGGTAGAATCACTGGCTGCACAATTGTATTGCTCAGAGCGGACCTTGTTGCGTACCTGCCTGGCATCTTTCGGGCGTCCGACCAAAGACATACTGCAATATCATCTTACTACAAAAGCCACCTACCTGTTGCTAAGTAGCGATGACCCTGTAACCCGGATCTCAAAAAAACTCGGCTTTTCAGATGTGACTGTATTTAACCGCTATATGAAAAGGTGTACCCGGTTCACACCTACGGAATTACGCGAACAGCTGAAAAGGATAGGTTTATAATTCCCTCCATTTTTGTCTGATATTGTCATTCTATTGTCTGAAATAGCAAAAAATAGTATTCTATTTTTGATTAGATAAAATTTTATACTAGTAGGTGAAATTTTATTGATATTATTTTGTTATGATTGTTGCCTGTACACGATACCTATCCTTAATACTCGTTATGCTTATCAGCCCGCTATTGGCAGATGCACAGCATACGATTTCCGGTATTGTACAAGATGATCATAAGTCTGCGGTTGATTTTGCAGCTATTTTGCTGAAAGAAGATTCTGTGATCCTTAAAGCAGAAATGACAAATGGGCAGGGGAGCTACCAGTTTAAGGATGTGAAAGCGGGTACCTATTCCATCATTGTTACTAACCTCAATTACACTACTGCCAGTATCAGCGATATCCATATTAGCCATGATACTGCCATTGGTATCGTATTGTATCGAAGCTCCAGGGATCTTAAAGGTATAGAAGTAAAAGCAGCATTGCCTGTTATACAACGAAAACCGGACAGGCTCCTGTTTAATCCTTCAGCCCTGATAGGAAGCGTTGGAAACAACGCGTATGAAATGGTTAAAAAAGCACCCTCGGTATATGCTGATGGAAATGGAAACATATCTATAAAAGGGCTTTCCGGCGCGGGAGTGATGATCAATGGCAGGTTGCTTACGTTGTCCGCGGAGCAAGTGATGGACTATCTCAAATCCCTACCGGCAGAAGAAATAGCCCGTATTGAAATCATTACTAATCCCGGCGCAAAATACGATGCTGAAGGGCTGTCGGGGCTGTTGAATATCGTGCTGAAAAAAAATGTGAAGCAAGGCCTGAACGGTAACGCTGCTGCGTATTATGAACAGACCAATTATCCAAAATATGGAGGCAGTGTAAATGCAAATTACCGAAACGGAAAGATGAATGTATTTGGCAGCAGCTCTGTGCGGAACGGGCGTTATTATAAGGAGGAGAATATTGACAATATTTACTCCCGCAATGCCGACCCGTACCTGTATTATGAAAAAGGGGAGGTAATACGCAACCAGCAGTCGTATCTTAACAAAATAGGTATAGACTATGATATTTCGGAAGGCAGCGTCCTTGGACTGAGAATAGAAAATAACACCGCTTCCCGCAACGGCAGCCAGCACAACCAAAGCACTTTCCAAAAGCATACCGGTAGTAGCGTAGATTCTTTTTACAGCACAAACATAGGACTGAATAGTAACAGCAATAATTTTTCGGCCAATGTGAGCTATACCAGCAAACTGGATACGCTGGGACAATCCCTTTCCTTTGATCTGGACTATGCCAATTTTTATCAGCCACGGCTCCAGGCATCCACCCATACTATAACGCTGAACGGGGGCGGACAGCCATCGGGCGACGACCTGCAATTCCGGAATAATTCTGCTTCTAAAATAAATATCTATTCTGCCCGGATGGATTATACAAAGCCTCTGAATGAAAAGATCACTCTCGAAGCGGGTGGTAAATACTATCATATCGAAACAGATAATCATCTGGACTTTGATACCTATCAGTCGGGCCTCTGGACATTGGAGATTGATAAGTCGAATTATTTTAAGTATGCAGAGAAGAACATTGCATTTTATGTGAATGGGACCGTACAGCTGAGCAATCAATGGTCCGTGCAGGGCGGGCTTCGCAATGAAAACACCTTCTTAAAAGGAATATCCGGAAATAAAACAGTCAATCTGCCCGGTAACTATTCTAAGCTTTTTCCGTCTGTTTTTATCCAGTATGCACAATCAGACAATCACCAGTTTTCAATAAGCTATACCAAACGCATCGGCAGACCGGACTATAATAACCTGAATCCATTCCGGTACTATACCAATCCCAATAGCTATATAGAAGGTAATCCTTTCCTGCAGCCGGCGGCTACCAACAGCTTTGACTTTTCTTATACCCTGCAGCAGAAATATTATTTTAACCTGTTCTCCTACCTTACCCGGGGACAGATCACTCAGGTACCTGTGCTTGATGCAACGGCCAATTCATATAAATATGTGTATGTAAACCTGGATAACAGCTACAATGCAGGCTTTACCGCCTATCTGCCCATCAGTATAAGGCCTTGGTGGCAGTCTGCAGTTAATGTTATTATTGGGTGGAACGGGGTCAACTCAGATATCAACGGGACTGCATACCGTTATGATAATTTCAACTGGCAGGCCATTTGCAACAACCAGTTCATTGTGTCCAAAAAAAGAAAGATCAATGCTGAGCTCAATTTTCTTTACCAGCCTGCAGGCAGCTCGCAGGGGCTGTTCGTATTGGGAAGGGTAATGGATATGTCGGCCGGAGCCAGGAAGGTTTTTAAAGGTGACAATGCCTCACTTGCGATCAATTTTACTGACATACTCAACGCCGCCTATGTAACTGCTACAGTCGATAAACCCGACCAGTATTCCCGTATTTATGGCAATTACGACAGGCGTGGTGTACGGCTGGCATTCTCATACAAGTTTGGTAAGAAAACAATTCAAAAATCAAGAGATAAAGCTTCGGCAATCGACGATGAGCTGAAGCGGATATCTAAATAAGAAATTTCCTGTTGTCCGGAGCGCTACGGCCCATATGGAAATCGTCTGGCTTGCAGACGTAAATGCAGCCATCGAGCAGCTTCTTGATGTGAAAAATGAAGCTCATTTTTTAAACGGTAAATTTTAATGCAATGCAGAAAAACATCAAACTAAGCGAAAACCATACCGAGCTGGTACGCCGCAACATGGAGAATTTCAAGAGCAAAGTATTGTCACAGGTAGCACAAAATATGAGCTATGGTGGCATTAACGAGGTTGCGAAGCCACACAGCAAACTGTTCGGTCAGGTTGGTTGGACGCTTTCCAGCTAATAGTCTTCCGGCTTTAATACCGGCCATGTGCCCGTAGTACATGGCCGGTATCTGCTGGCTGTTTGTTCAGCAGGCCGCAGCACTGATCTGCCAAAACAAAAACCTGAACCCGGCATCAGGGTAAAAACAAATGCTGCCGCGTGAAAAGCTTCCCGTACGAAGCAAGCAGTATCCTGCCTGACCACAAAAATAACTACCATGAAAAAGAACATCAAACTGAACGAAAACCACGCAACGCTGGTACGCCGTAACATGGAAAATTTCAAAAGCAAAGTACTGTCGCAGGTTGCGCAAAACATGAACGAAGGTGGCCTCCAGGACACCGGGCTGACAAAGCCGCACAGCAAGCTGTTTGGTAAGGCAGACTGGACACTTTCCAGCTAATAAGCATACAGGAATGAGACAGCGATCATAGATCCTGTCTCATTTTTATACCCTTGTCATTACTGTCACCGGCAGTTTTTTCTTTCCTGAAATTATGCACGTTCTATGGAGCAGGATTTTTATATAAACACGCTTGTCGTTAAAGTAGCCAGCAGATGTAACCTGAATTGTACCTACTGTTATATGTACAATAAAGGAGACGATACGTATCTGCAACAGCCCAAAGTAATGCCCGATGAGGTGATCGACAGCCTGGCAACAAAAGTAGTAAAGCACTGCCTGCTGCATGAGCTGGATACGTTTGGGATCGTTTTACACGGTGGTGAGCCGCTGCTGGCCGGCATGGAAAAGATCCGGTATTTTGTAGAGACTTTTCGCGCAAAGGCGGCACCGCACCCGGTAGAAATAAAATTTACCCTCCAGACAAACGGACTGTTGCTTACGAAGGAATGGTGCCTGTTCCTCTCCGAATATAATATCGGCTTAGGCATTAGTATCGACGGTACCAAAGAAGTGAACGACCGGCATCGCATAGACCATGCCGGCAGAGGTAGCTACGACCAGATAATCCGGGCGATAGCAACTGCTAATCAGTATTATTCGGTAAGGGCACCAGGTATGCTTTCTGTACTGGACATCAATACCGATCCTGTCGTTTTGCTCCGGCATCATTTGTCCATCGGGGCACGGACTATTGATTTTCTTCTGCCCGACGCCAATTATGATCATCTTCCGCCGCAGCCTGTCAGCGGCCCGTTTGTGGGGTCTGATACCCCTTATGGCGACTGGCTGGTTGCGCTCTATGAAGCTATAAAAGAATTGCCTGACGATGAACGTCCACAGGTAAAGCTGTTCTTTAACCTCATCGCTAAATTTCTCGGGGCAGATATCGCTTCTGATATCATCGGAGACGACCAGAACCATGTGCTCGTGATAGAGACAAACGGAGATATTGAGCCGATAGATATGCTGAAAATCTGCGGTAATGGTTTTACCAAAGGAAATGTGAATGTACTGAACAATGACCTGGATGATGCTGCAAGGCTAAAGCTTGCCGCCTTATATTATTACAGCCATTCCACGCTATGTGCACAGTGCACTACCTGTCCTATTTATTCACTATGCGGTAGCGGTTTTATTGTGCACCGTTATGCACAGAAAAACGGTTTCGACAATCCAACCGTCTATTGCAAAGATTATATACGATTCATCACCCATATACAATCCGATATGGTAAGTGCGCTGCCGGTAGAAATGCAGTCGACCGAGATTGTTGAAAGTATATCTTATGAAGAAGTAATCGATAGCCTGCAAATCTGATCTAAACACAATCGCTATGTTAAAATGTTCTTCCCTCATTCTGAAAGTGGCGAGCCGCTGTAATCTCAACTGCTCCTATTGCTACATGTATAACCTGGGCGACAACACTTATAAGAACCAACCCAAAGTAATGTCGCAGGAAGTAGTGGCAGCACTGATAAACCGTGCAAAGAATCATTGTATAGAAAGGGACATGAAAGAGTTCTTTTTCGTTTTTCATGGTGGTGAGCCATTGTTATGCGGAGTGGATTTTTTCAAATCCTTTATTGAACAGGCTGAAGATATATTCTTTCCTGAAGTAGTACCGGTTTTTGCCATGCAGACAAATGCTACGCTCATCAATGATGAGTGGTGCTCCTTTTTTATGGAGCATAATGTATTGGTGAGTTTCAGTCTTGATGGATATAAGGAAATAAATGACAGGAACCGCGTGTATCATAACGGGAAAGGCTCGTTTGAGGATATACTTAAAGGCCTTGGCATTGTCAAACAATATCCATCGCTCAAAGCGCGTCTGGCGGTATTGTCCGTATTGAGCCTTGACGCTGATCCCCTGAAGATGCTGCAGTTCTACGTAGACAATGAAATCCTGCGGTTCGACCTGCTGTTGCCGGATTCCAATTACGGGCATTTCCCCCAGGGTAAGGAGAGCTTTACTCATACTCCTTATGGCGACTGGCTTTGCCGCATGTTCGACGCATGGTACGGCAATTATACATTTGTAGGTATCCGGTTGTTCATTAATATTATCAACAACCTGCTCGGGGGCAACATGTCCACCGATGCTTATGGTGCAGGGCTTAATGAGCTGCTGGTAATAGAAACAGATGGCAGCATTGAGGCTGTAGATGTGCTGAAGATATGTGGAGAGGGCTTTACAAAAGAAGGCTATACGGTGCTGGAAAATGAATTTGAAGACGCATTCAATGCCAACCTTATCAACAAATTCATACACGCCAACGAACGGCCACCACATAAATGCAGGTCATGCACGCTCCGGTCACTGTGCGGATCCGGGTATCTGCCGCACCGGTTCAGGAACGGCAGCTTTGATAATCCTTCCATTTACTGCCACGATCTGGCACGCCTGATCACACATATACAGAACCGTGTTTTTGCAGATATGCCGGAAGATCTTATTGATGAAGCCGGTTTGAGTGCATTTACATACGAAGAATTTCTTGAAGAGTTTAATACCAATAACTATGAGTCTGAAGCTGTTTTGCAACACTGATTTTGACCGGGAGAACCGTTTGTTCCTTGCTGCAGGCATTACTTATACGGGGCTGCCACAGGAACATTACGAGGCAGATTCCCCGATCCCCGTATTACCGCTCAGCAACGCAGTACCGGCGGATATAAGCACAGATTTGGCAGGGTTTGAGCATAAAAACTCGCTATGCTTTTTCCGATGCAATGAGCAGAAGCTAAGGGATATTTTTCTCAACCTTGATATATCAGCCGTTACTTCGCAGGAAGAGCTTGCAGCGTTGTCCGTGAGCAGGTATAATGTCTATAACATTTTTACCGGCAGGATGAATAAGTACTTTAAGCAGTACACGAATACTGACTTTACCCAGCATGATATTTACGTAGGTGGGAAGAGCCAGCATACATCTACTATTGATTTTGATCTCGAAGTGCCTAAAAAGGTGGGATTACATGTCGATAACTGGGACAGGCTGCCCGTGAGCGAATTGGACCAGGCCAAAAACAGGATATGTATCAATCTGGGCAGAGCGCATCGCTATTTTCTTTTTATCAATGAAGAAGTAATGACCATGCGAAGCAAGCTGGCAGGTATTAACAGCGACCTGGGGAGGGTTGAAAACTCTAATGAGATTGCACGCAGATACCTGCTGGCCTTCCCTGACACCAAGATTTGTTTTTTCCGCCTCGCCCCATTCGAAGGGTATATAGTCCCCACTGAAAATGTAATGCATGATGCCTCCAACTTTGATAGTGCGGACACGGATATCCAGCTCACAGCGAGAGGCTTTTTTTCACCGGCTTATTTCGCCGCTTCCCGATCCTGATGAAAAAAGAAGCACAGGTACTTATCATTTTTGCCAATGCAATAGGCGATGCTTTTATGACCTTGCCGGCCATAAGAGGTATAGCTGCTGCCTCCCGGAAAATGTCGTTGCTGTGTGAACGGTCCTATGCGCCATTTTTTGAGGAGATGCAATGGGAACATGTATATACACTTGCGGATTGCCCGGAACCATTTAAGATCATAGTACCAGAAATCACCGGTGACCTATTTGCCGGCGCCCGCCCGTATTTCGACATCATGATCAACTTGTCTTCTTATCATATACCTGCATTTGAGCAGATCATAGACTACATACAGCCGGCGCGTAAGCTCGGCTTTGAAAGTCATTATTATGAGCGCTTTCAACAGGCACAGCAAAACAGGAATATGTTCGATGTGTATTTCGAGATGGCGTTGCAACTGGATGCTGCATTGCAGATCGAAACTTTTTCCTGGCCTGTTGCTCCCGTTACGCATTGCCTGCAGCTGGATGAGATCCGGCATCAATTCGGCATCTTAGCTGTGCATACCGATACCAAGCCGGAGAAAAGCTGGCCGGTGGAAAATTATATAGTATTGATCAGTGGCCTGCTTGAACTGTATCCTCATTTGTTCATTGTGATCATTGGTCTTCCCGCTTATGATTACTCATCTTTGTCGGATCGTGTGTTGCAGCTACCTCCGGGCAGTACATTTTCCTGCTCCTGGGAAATGCTGAATGCTGCCGATTATTTTATTGGTCCGGATTCCTGCTTTATGCACCTTGCTGATATCAATCGTATTCCGGGTATTGCTCTTTATGGCGATACGAATGAGCATGAATTTGGCTTCAGGTTTGGACAGACGTCCCGTATTTTAAAAGGTGCAGGTGGTAACCCCGCTGAAATATTGCCGCAAAAAGTGATCCATTTATTCAGCCAAATAACCGGTTATGAAAAAGACGATACAATGCCCGAGCTCGTACCTGCAGAAGAATGCGCAAATCATAATGGTGCGGAACGAACACGGTGAAATGCAGCCGCTGGACGAACAGATACAGATCAGTGATGAAATATTTGATATATTGAGTAAGGATAAGGAAATGGTGAATCAGGTACGTATTGCCGGTCCGTGTGAACAGAAAAGATGCAGCATGTGGGGTGGAAAAGGCTGTACCGCAATAACGGAGGGCTTTAAGATGTTGGATAATATGGTAAAAAGTGTCGGCGAATCCCGCTTCGCCAAATGCACGTTGAATACCGCCTGCAGATGGTATATTCAGGAAAGCCTCGCTGCCTGCAGTATATGTACGAACGTTGACTATTTTGAATACGTATGAGTAAGAAGATCGGATTTGTAAAGCAACTGGATAGTAACGATTGTGGTCTGGCTTGTCTTGCCATGCTGCTGGGATATTTTGGCCATAAGATAACGCTGAACCAGCTGAAAGCAAATGCAGAGATCACCATTGACGGCATCAGTATTGAAAACCTGATGCGGCAGGGCAATATTGCCGGCCTGGAGCTTATCCCCATAAATGTTGAAGCCGAGGCATTGAATGCTTCGCTTGCAGTACCGTTCATTGCTTACTGGGAACAGTCTCATTTTGTCATCGTAGAGAAAATAACGACCCGCCATATTCACATTATTGACCCGGCTTTCGGGAGATATAAAATGTCTGTCGGCGAATTTCTGAACGGCTGGAAAATAGTAACACCTGCAGGAGATGCTGCAATGGCCGGAAAAGGCGTACTGCTGCTGGTCAGCCCGCTCGATCATATTGGCGACAACATAACCGAACCCACAGAAAACAGGAAGATGGGCTGGTCGTTTATACAGGAAAACTTTTTCCGCTATCGTACAGATAACCTGCGCATCTTTGGCAGCCTGTTTGTCGTTTCGCTGTTACAGTTCCTATTGCCATTTGCCAATCAGTTTATTGTGGACTATGGTATCGCCAACCGTGACATCGGTTTTATATACCAGGTGTCTGTAATGCTGGTAGTATTATATCTGCTCATTGCATTTAATGAAATGCTGCGTTCCTGGACACTGATGTATCTGAGCACCCGTATTAATTTCAATCTGATATCCAGGTTCCTGTATAAGATCACCGCGCTACCTATCAAAACTATTTATTCCCGGCGTATCGGGGACTATATAGAGCGAATTAACGATCATAAGCGGTTGGAGGAGTTCTTCTCGGAAAGCATTATCAAAAGCCTGTTCTCTATTTTTTCCATAGTCGTCTATGGCACGGTATTGGCGATATTTGACTATCAATTATTGCTGTTGGTGGCCTTTTTTACTGTGGCCGAGCTGACTTGGATCTACCGTTTCCTGGGAAAAGTAAAAACACTTGACAACAAAATATTCAGCCTGAATGCGCAGGACCAGGATAAAGTATATGAAATACTCTCTAACCTGCCTGATATAAAGCTCAATAACATAGAGCATGATAAGAATGTAGAATGGCAATCTATCCAACAGAAGCTGTTTGTGAATTATCTGAAAAGGATCCGGATCAACCAGGTAGAGCAGGTTGGATCACGGGTATTGCATGCCTTCCAGCTTTTCGGCATCACCATTATCAGTGCTGTGTTTGTGGTGAATGGGCAGATCACGATCGGTACGATGTTTTCCGTTTTGTTTATTGTCAACCAGCTGAACGTGCCGTTGACACACCTGATCAACTTTTCCAACAACTTCCAGCTTGTATCCAACTCTTTCCAGCGTATCTATGAGATCCATCACCTGGAAGAAGAACAAACAGACGGCACAGAGCCGGATAAGGACCTTTCATATGATATCAATGTGACCAACCTCTCGTTTTCTTACATAGGCAAAAGAAAGGTATTGGAAGATATTAATTTTACTATACCCGCTAATAAAGTAACGGCAATAGTTGGCTATAGTGGCAGTGGAAAGACAACCATACTTAAGCTGTTGCTGAAGTTTTATGAAAACTATTCAGGTCAGATAAGCCTCGGTGAAAGTATACCCGATCTGCGTATGGTAAAGGGAGCTGCATGGCGCGAAGGCTGTGGTGCGGTGCTCCAGGAAAGCAGCATTTATTCTGAGACGATTGCATACAATGTTACATTGCAGGAGAGCGCCAGGATAGATAAGGAACGATTGCAGAATGCGCTGGAACTGGCCTGCCTCAAAGATTTTACAGATAGCCTGCCGTTAGGTGTGTTTACAAAGCTGAATGCAGGCGGTGCAACACTTAGCTCGGGGCAAAAACAACGATTACTTATTGCCCGCCTGATCTACAAACGGCCGGCTTATGTATTCCTGGACGAAGCGACCAACTCGCTCGACGCCAATACTGAAAATATGATCCTCCGAAACCTTTACGATTTCCTGAATAATCGGACGGTGGTCGTCGTGGCACACCGACTCAGCACCGTGAAAAATGCTGACCAGATCATTGTACTGGACCAGGGAAAGGTTGTAGAGACCGGTAATCATTTATCACTGATTGGCCGCAAAGGGGTCTACTATCATTTAATAAAAAACCAACTGGAGCTGGAGTATGAGCAAGTTACGTGATGCATTCCCTACGCCCTTATGGGTAAAAGTGTCGGCCGGTTTATCCTTATTAGTCGTATTGCCGTTGGTCGTCCTGTTTCTGTGGTGTGGTAAAATAAATGTACAGAAAAGGTATGCTATTGATCCGCCGTTCATAGACAGTATGGGTATAGCTATTTATAAACTGCCACCCGGTATCTATGAAGCCGGTAATGTTGCCATAGGTCCGGTAACTGTAGATAACGCTATAGTTAATGTAAAGCAAAGCTGGATTAAAGGCGATAATATTTATATCCGGTACGATGACAACACCGCCAATGAAGCACAGGCACGTGGCCGCGTTTCCATAATGCTGCGAACAAAAGTGAAAATCTACAAACTGTTTGCATCCCGGTAAGGTAGCCAGATTACCTGATGCCGGAGAGCAGAACAGCGCATAAAGTAAAAACCACCCACAGCAGAAGCTATGAATGGTTTTTCAACACACACACCTTTTTATTTAAGAAATGCCAGGACAAACTCACCTATAGCTCATGCCCGGTAGCGGTGGCATGCTCAAATTCGTACAAATGTTTATTAGAACCCATTTGTTGCTTCACCAGGCGTTTTTTGGCCGGGCTGCCGAAGCCGAAGCGTACCATAAACATATCCACCACTTTATAGATCACCGGAACAACGATCAGCGTAAGGAACATCGAGCTGATCAGTCCACCGATGATCACCCAGGCCAGACCATTCTTGATCGCGGCAGTACCACCCGTAGCAACAGCGATCGGCAACATACCGAATACCATCGCAATAGTGGTCATAAGGATCGGACGCAGACGGGCATTGTTGGCGTGGATCAGCGCTTCATTCGTTGTCTGTCCTTCTGCCTTCATCTGGTTGGTAAAGTCAATCAGCATGATCGCATTCTTGATTACCAGACCGATCAGCATGATCATACCCAGGATACTGAAGATATTCAGTGTGTTATTGGTCAGTGCCAGGCCCAGGAATGCACCTATCAACGCCAATGGTACAGAGAACATTACTACAAATGGATGCAGGTAGTTATCGTACAATGCTACCATGATCAGGTATACCAGGATAATGGAGAGCAATAAGGCAATACCAAGGGTAGAGAAAGAGCTGCCCTGGTTTTCGGCATCACCACCAAATATGTAGCTGACGCCGGTTGGTTTCTTCAGCTTTTCCAGCTTAGCCTGGAATTCTGTAGTTACCGTACCGGAAGGACGGCCGATCACCTGGCTTTGTACGGATACAGAGGCCGTCTTATCTCTCCGCTCAAGCCGGCTTGGGCCAGAGCTCTGTATGATATTGGCAAACTGAGACAGTTTCACCACTTCACCACGATTGTTCAGGAAGGTAATATTGCTAACATCTTCCATGTTACGCCGGTTGAAATTACCATAACGCAGGTTGATATCATATTCATAGTCACCCTGACGGAATTTGATCTTGGAATCATCCGCGGTACCACTGAAAGCCGTTTGCATTGTACCGCCTACATTATCCAGTGTAAGGCCGAGCGCCGACATCTTGTCGCGGTCCACTTCCACCCGGATCTCAGGATTACCTTCTTCCACAGAAAGCTTTACGTCGCTGGTCCCGTCAACAGTCTTTAGCACAGCCATTGCCTGCTTTGCAAAGCTCATCGCGCTGTCCAGGCTGGTACCCATCACCACCAGGTCGATAGCTGCACGTTCTGCGGTACCCATGATGCTTACGGCAGATGTTTTTACTTTTACGCCGGTCAGCTGATTGCGCAGCTCTTTCTTAATACGGGCCGCATATTCCGAAGAAGAAACGGTACGCTCTTTCTCAGGGATCATAGTTACGGTGATCTCTGATTTATAAACGGTAGCCTGTGTAGCGCCAAAACCATCTTCACTGCTCTGTCCTACTGTTGTTACCAGTGAGCGTACTTCTTTCTGCTTTTCCAGGAATGCTTCTGCTTTCCGGGTTGCCTGGTTGGTCTGCTCTACAGACGCATCTTTCGGCAATTCGAGCGCTACGATAAACTCACCACGGTCACCTTTCGGGATAAACTCACCACCGATATAACCTGCGCCAACCAGACGGAAGGAAAGAATGACCAGTACCAGTGAGCCGATCAATACCCAACGCTTATGACTCAGCGACCATTTCAGGATACCGGTCATCCACTTGGTAAACTTATCCAGCTGCTTTTCAAACCACAGGATGAATTTTTCAAAAGCATTTTTCCCTGTCAGATGCTCCACTTTACCGAAGCGGGATGATAGCAATGGAACGATGGTGAACGATACGAACAAGCTGAGCAGGGTAGCGATCATTACCGTTACGCAGAATTCACGCAGTATATTTGATACCAGCTCATTGGTCAGGGAGATCGGCAGGAACACGATCACAATTACGAGGGTAATGGAAGTAACCGTAAAGCCGATCTCCTTTACCCCGTCAAAGGCAGCGCGGACTTTGTTCTTCCCCATCTCCATGTGCCGGTGAATATTTTCCAGCACCACGATCGCGTCATCCACCAGGATACCTACTACCAGTGAAAGTGCCATCAGGGACATGAGGTTGAGGGAGAAGCCCATCATCTTCATACCTATAAATGTAGCGATCAGGGACATAGGGATGGATACCATTACGATCAACGCATTCCGCATCGTATGCAGGAAGAGCAGCATTACCAAAGCCACCAGCACAATCGCCAGGCCAAGGTCGAAAAGTACGTCGTTAGCGGATTCCAGGGTAAACTCAGAAGAGTCGGTAGCTACTTTAATGCTCAGGTTGCTGGTAGCATATTCCTTTTCCAGTTTCTTGATCGCTTCATGCACGGCATGGCTTACCACCACCGCATTGGCATCGCTTTGCTTCTGTACCTGTAATACGATAGAGTTCACACCATCCTTACGGGCAAGCTTTTCCGGATCTTTCTGACTATCCTGTACATCTGCAATATCCTGCAGGCGTACCTGTGTGCCGTCATTTGTAGTAGATATCACAAGGTTACGCAGCTGATCCACACTGGCATATTTACCAGACAGGCGCACCAGTATCTGGTCATCTGCCGTCTTTACTTTACCGGTCGGAAAATCCACATTGGCATTGGTCACCACCTGGCGAAGCTGCATCAGTGAGATCTTATAAGCCTCCAGCTTTTTAGCGTCTACATTGATCTGTATCTCGCGTTCCTGGCCACCTACAAGGTTCACCTGGGCCACACCCGGCAGACGTGATAGCTGAGGTGCCAGCTTTTTATCGATCAGGTCATAGAACGGCTGGTCCTGCATATTGGAAGTAGCCGCCAGTGTCATGATCGGAAGATCGTCCAGGGAGAATTTATTGAGGGATGGTGTTTTCGCATCGCCCGGAAGATTGGAGAGGATCGAGTTTACTTTACGTTGCGCATCCTGCAGACCATAATCCGCATCTGCATCATTGTTCAGCTCCACCGTCACTACGGACACACCTTCCATAGAGCGTGAGGTAAGCTTTTTTACATTCTCCATCGAAGACACTGCATCTTCAATCTTTTTGGTAACGGATGTTTCTACCTCATTGGGAGAAGCACCCGGATAAACGGTCGTCAAAGTAACGATCGGGCTGCTGAACTTTGGCAGGAGCTCATAGTTCAGCGAGGCGTAGCTGAGCAGGCCCAGCAAGCCAAGTATGGTAAAGATCACTACTACTATGGTAGGACGCTTTATAGAGATTTCTGTGATTTTCATTTTTCGGAAACTTGATTCGTAAAGGCTGCAATAGCCGGGAAATATGTTATTGTTTCTGCGCAGTTACAGGTGTTCCCTCAGCCAGGTTTACCTGTCCGCTGGTGATCACGGTCTCGCCTTCGTTCAGTCCCGAGCGGATCTCCACCTTATCACCTAGTACACGGCCTGCTACCAGCTTTTTCAGCTGTGCTTTACCATTGTTCAGTACGAAGATGGTATTGCTGTTCACGCCACCATAGAAGGCAGATCTTGGTATCAGCATCATAGGCGCCTGTTTGGGCAGCTCGAATGTTGCGGTGCCATACATACCTGCTTTCAGCTCTTTCCCGTTTATATTGGATACCTCGATCTCTACCGGGTAGTTCAGCGATGCATCGCCTTTAGCTGCAATAAACGTGATCTTTCCTTTGTAGGTTACCTCCGGAAATACATTGGTTGTTACATTTACTTCCTGCCCGTTGTGCAGCTGTACCACCTGCATTTCCGGTACATTAGCTACCAGCTTCAGGTGAGAAATGTCCACGATCTCGAACATCTTGTTACCGGCAGACAGGTAAGTACCTACTTCTACAAACTTAGCATTGATAGTACCATTAATGGGCGACTTGATATAAGTGTCTTCTACCTTACGGCGGGCAGCTGTATAACGGGCCTCTGCAGTTGCATACTGCAGCTTCATATCATCTACCTGCTTTTGTGTAACACCACCTGTTGCCAATGCTTTCTGGTAACGGTCACGGTCTGTCCGGGCTTGCTCCAGGCTGGATTTTGAGGACTGTAGCTCGGCATTCAGCACTTCATTGTCTACACGGGCTATAACCTGTCCTGCACGTACCTGGCTGCCTTCCTTTACCAGCAGGCTGGTGATGCGTCCTGCTATTTCAGACAGGAAATTGATCTCGCGGATGGCTTCAAAATTACCATTGGCTGCAAACTGCTGATCGAAATTGGTCAGGGCTACTTTCTCTGTCAGTACAGGTATTTCACCTGATGAGCTTTCTTTTACAACCTCTGTTTTAGCAGTGTTCTTCTTTTTGTTGTCATTCAGTTTCCAGAAGATGAGTACAATAGCGGCAATAGTTATCGAACCGTACAATAATATCTTTTTCATGCTTTATCGGATAATATTTTGTGTGTTGTTTGGATATGTGTGATTATTGTAAAAGGCTTTTCAGATTGCCGGATGAGCGGATCGTTTCCAGCTCGGCAAGCTTATAGTTGAGCAATGCCTGTGTATAGCTGTTACGTGCTTCTACATAAGATGTTTGCGCATCGAGCAGATCGGTAAGTGTGGCCAGGCCGAGGTTATAGTTTTGCTGGCTGGAATTGTACACTTCAGAAGCCAGTTCTGTGTTCTGCTGTTGTGCCCTGATCGTGTTGATATTATTGATCATCTGCGACCTTGCATTCCGGAAAGAGGCATCCAGCTGTAATGCCGTATACTCACGTTGTTTCTCGATCTCACGTACCTGGATACCTGCCTGGGCTACTCTTGATCTCCTGGCAAAACCATCAAATACAGGAACGGACAAGCGAAGACCAAATGAACCTACGCCATACCAGATATCGGAACCATTCTTTTTAAACAGATCGCCGAAGCTATTGCTGATACCGTTGTAGTTATAGTTGAAGAAGCCGGAGAGGCGTGGATAATACTCAGCTTTGATCGCTTTTTGCTGCAATCCGTACAGCTCATGCTGGGCATCGAGCAGCTTTATTTCATTACGGTTGTTCAGGTCAAAGTTTTCAGCCGGTATACTGCTCATCGCCGTGTTTTCTACCTCACGCAAGGGTATGTCTGAGATCGCAATATCAGCATCGATACGTTGTCCCATCACTACTTTCAGGTTGTTGAACAGGGTAGACAGGCGGTTTTCGCTTTCCGTTTTCTGTGTGCGTGCATTTGTCAGGTTTACCTTGATACGATCGAGATCTATCTTTCTTGCCAGACCATTCTTAAACTGGCCTTCAGTAGTGTGCACCAGTTGCTCCAGCTTGACAATATTGGTGTCCACCACTTTCATCTGCTCCTTGGAAGCAATGATCTGGTAGTAAAGCTGTGATACGCTATTGATCACATCATCTTCCGTCTTGGCAGTGTTGATCTTATAATAGTCACGGCCTGCCCTGGCTGCCTTAATACCTGTAAAAGCGGCCATATCAAAGATCGCCTGGCTGGCATCGGCTGCAACTGCTGTATTGTAGGTGGTACCCATTTCCTGGGCCAGCGTTGTGCCGGGTTGTCCGACGAGTTCGCCCGGAAGAACGATCACCTGTTTTTTGAAGTTGTCCGTGAAGTTGGCCGTACCGTTTACCTGGGGTAAGGCCCGTGACCGTGTTTCAATGATCTTCTGCTCGCCGATCTGCTCTTCATAACGGCTGATGGCTATATTCTGATTGTTCTTTAACGCAAATTCCAGGCATTCTTTCAGCGAAAGCGTTCTTGTCTGGGCTTGTAATCCTGTTGCTGAGACGGCGCCCAATAGCATCAGCAAAACTCTTCTTTTCATCATCGTGTGTTTGGATAATTATGCTTGTGTAGGATGTGTATATTCTTTTAAAAGTTGAAATCCTTCCGGTGTTGACAGTCCTGAGATATAATGACAGTTCAGCTGGCGGGATATTTCTTCGATATCATTGTCGCAGCCGATAGCTGCTGTTTTGGAGAGGATCGATTCCAGCTGCTTCAGGCGCATACCGGCTATGATCTCCTGGTTGAAACCATCCAGGAATAATCCTTCGTGAATGCCTCTTTTCAGGTTGGAGGTAAGGAACAGCAGCAGCTCATCTTTGCGGAAGGCTTCAACCTGCTGGTGTGTCTTCGGATAATATTTTGCCAGCTCATTGGTAAGATTGGCTTGTATGCGCCTTGCCCGTTTATGTACCAGGTTCATTAGCTGCATCATCTCATCAATCGCATCTTTACCCGTTTCCCGGATCACTTTTAATCCATTGCTGAAGCTTTCCAGCTCTTCCTGTATCACTTTATTTACCAGCTCATCTTTGTTTTCAAAAAAGGTGTAAAGCGTTTTTTTAGAAATGCCGCATTGTATACAGATATCGTCCATCGTAATGCTGCGGATGCCGTAGGTTATGAACAACGCGGAAGACTTATTGATGATATTGCTGTACACTACTTGCTGAGTATGCATCGTTAATACGTTTTACAAAAATTAGTTGACATGATTACAGTAGATGTATCAACTATTTGTTTAAAAAAAATCAGGATTCCCTGATGATCTGCTTCAGCTTACCTGCAATAGCGATAAACTGTTTTTTATCCTCGTCCGAAAGTTTCCCGGAAAAGAGTTCATGGTCAATTTTTATTACATGATCTTCGATGATTTTGCCTAATTTATTCCCTTCTTCCGTTAGCTGTACAATATTCTTCCGTTTATCTGTCATATCTGAAACGATCCTTGCCAGGTCATGCTTTACGAAATACGTGACTGTTCTTTGAATCGAAGATTTATCCCGGCTGGCGAAATCGGCAATTTCCTGTTGGGAAAGGTCACCTTTATAATAACAGCACATCAGCACCGGTAATTGTTCTACCTGGATCGGAAAGCCCTCCTTGTCAAACGTTTTATTCGCCCGGTTGAATAGTTCTTTATGAAGATCTGCCACACTGAATATGATCAGTTTTTCCAGTTCCGCTACGTTTTTCATAAGGCAAAGATATAATTAGGTTGATGTGTCAACCAAATATTTTTTCAACGTTTTTTAGATTTTAACAAAAAAGATGGAAACTGCGATGAGTTTACGGGTCTCTGAAGTTTATCAGCCGGACATTAAAAAAACAGCCCCCAAGAATGAGAGCCGTTGTTAACCAATAAACCGCACTATGAATGAATGCACTAAAACAAGAGCAATAACTGTGCCAAACTTTTTGGTTTCACCAGAAAACGTTTGAGCTAATCAAATTTTTTTATCCTGATATTCTATTATATTGATTTTTATTGTTTTGTTGCCTTTTAATGTAAAAGAATTTTTTTTGCGTAAATTAGAAGGTTCACCACCCTGTTTATGCAGATAGAAAACGAAACGAAAAAAATAAGAGAAGAAGAGGAGAAAAAAATGATTCTCCGGGAATACCGTGCCTTGCTCAGGTCGTTAAAACAGCGACTGAAAAAAGGGGATAAGGATATGGTGCGCCGGGCTTTTGAGATTGCTGTAGATGCACATAAAGACATGCGCAGAAAAAGTGGAGAGCCCTATATTTTACACCCGCTGGCTGTGGCCCAGATTGTCGTTGATGAAATAGGATTGGGAGTTACATCTGCTATTTGCGCATTGCTGCATGATGTGGTAGAAGATACGGAGCTGACACTTGAAGATATCGAACGGGAATTCGGAGCTTCTTATGCAAAGATCATTGACGGTCTGACGAAGATCTCCAACGTGGTAGACCTTAAAGCAGACACCACCATACAGGCTGAAAACTTCAGGAAAATATTACTGACCCTTGCGGATGACCCACGGGTTATTCTGATCAAGCTGGCCGACCGGCTGCATAATATGCGTACGCTGGACAGTATGAAGCGGGAAAAGCAACTGAAGATATCGTCGGAAACCACCTATATCTATTCTCCGCTTGCACACCGGCTTGGCTTGTACGAAATTAAATCGGAGCTGGAAGACCTCGCGTTGAAATTTACCCAGCCTGAAGTGTTCCTGGAAATCTCCCAGGGCCTGAAAGATACCAAACGCGACCGGACTAAGTACATCAATGAATTTATCAAACCGGTTAAAGAGCAACTGGAGCTGAACGGATTTAACTTCGATATTTTTGGTCGTCCGAAGGCGATCCACTCTATCTGGAATAAAATGCGGACCAAGCATGTTTCCTTTGATGAAGTGTACGATCTCTTTGCCATCCGCATTATCCTTAACTCTGATCCTCAGAATGAAAAAGGGGATTGCTGGAAAGCTTATTCTATTATTACCAACTTTTACCGACCAAGCACAGAGCGCCTGCGCGACTGGATCAGTGTACCTAAAGGAAATGGCTATGAAGCTTTGCACACTACAGTAATGGGCCCCGGCGGACGATGGGTGGAAGTGCAGATACGTACCAAAAGGATGAATGAGATTGCAGAAAAAGGTCTGGCGGCTCACTGGAAATATAAAGAAGGTGATACCGGTAAGGGAGAAAGCAAGCTGGATCACTTCCTGCAGCACCTGCGCGAGATCTTATCTAATCCTGAAACTGATACGCTCGACTTTTTACAGGACTTTAAGCTTGATCTTTTTACAGAAGAGATCTATATCTATACACCGAAAGGGGAGATGAAAGTATTGCCGAAAGGTGCTACCGCCCTGGATTTTGCCTTTGATGTGCATTCCGAGCTGGGTGCCCGCTGTATCGGCGCCAAAGTAAATTACAAGCTGGTTCCCTTAAGCTACGAGTTGAAAAGCGGCGACCAGGTGGAGATCATTACTTCGTCCAAGCAAAAACCTTCGGAAGACTGGCTCAACTTTGTGACCACTGGTAAGGCAAAGTCCCGCATTAAATATTATCTCAAAGAAGAGAAACGGAAGATCGGAGAAGACGGCCGTGAAATACTTGCCCGTAAGCTGGATCACATGCATGTGCCACTTTCTGCAACGAATATCAATGAGCTGTGTATCTACTTTAAGAAACCTTCTATGCTTGATCTGTTCTATGGCGTGGCTGTAGGCAGTATCGATCTCAAGGATTTAAAGGGGCTGACTATTGCCGGCGACAAGCTGGTACAACCGGTTAAAGAAGTAAAAACAGATCAGAAGCCGCAGTCCGAAGAAACAAAACCATCAACGGCTGCCAAACCGTCAAAAGGTGCGGAGCTGATCATCTTTGGAGAAAGCTCGGATAAGATCCTGTACAAGCTTGCCCAATGTTGTCAGCCGATACCGGGTGATGATGTATTTGGTTTTGTAACTTCAGGAGACGGCCTCAAGATACACCGGACGGACTGCCCGAACGCAGCTCAGCTACTGGCCAATTACGGTCACCGGATCGTGCGTACCAAATGGGCGATCAACAAGGAAATTTCGTTCCTTAGCGGGGTTCGTGTGACCGGACTGGATGATGTAGGTGTGATCCACAACATTACCAATATCATCTCCGGTGATCTGCAGATAAATATGCGGTCTATGACCATGGAATCTAAAGATGGGGTTTTTGAAGGAACGTTCATGGTGTTTGTACACGACCGGGAGGAGCTGGATGAGCTCTGCCTGCGCCTGAGCAAGCTGAAGAGCATCTCTAAAGTAGAACGACTGGAAGTGGGAGAAGTAGGCGGATAAACTGATAACTGAAATGATTTTCTGCAAAATATTGCAGGCTGAACCTTTTTATATAATGAACCATACTGAAACGCTCTATCAACAATACAAAGAGCAGACACAAAAAGCGGCCGATCTGAACAATGCAGCTGCCGTACTTGGCTGGGACCAGGAAACATACATGCCGGTAAAAAGTGTGCCTTTTCGCGCACGTCAGCTGGCTACACTGGCTACACAGGCGCATGAGATCGCAACCAATGAGGCTTACGGAAATCTGCTGTATAAGCTGTCTTCAAAAGCTGACCTGGCTGATGGAGCAGCTCAGAATGTAAGGCTCAGCCTGGAAGATTATGAGAAGAATAAAAAATTGTCTTCCGCTCTGGTGGAAGCGCTAAGCGAAGCCAGCAGTAACTCTTTCAACGCATGGATCAAAGCCCGGCAGGAGAATGATTTCAGCATATTTGCCCCTGAACTGGAGCGGATGGTTGCGCTGAAACACCAACAGGCAGAGGCTTATGGTTATGAGGCTCATCCTTATAATGCGTTGATGGATGACTATGAGAAAGGCGCTACTGTTACACTGCTGGACAATGTATTCGGGCAGGTAAAAGAAGAGCTGCCGAAGCTGCTGAAGAAGATTGAAAATGCGACCCAGGTAGATGATAGCTGCTTCAACAAATTCTACCCGCGCAATGAGCAATGGGATTTTTCTCTGAGCGTGCTCAAATCAATAGGATACGATTTTAAAGCGGGTCGCCAGGATTATGCCGAGCATCCTTTTACAACATCCTTCTCTCCGGTCGATGTAAGGGTAACTACACGTGTCGATGAAAATGATTTTGCCTCCATGCTGTGGAGCAGTATTCACGAAGGCGGGCATGCCCTTTACGAGCAGGGGTTGCCGGTAGCGCAGTACGGATTACCACTGGGTGCCGCAGCAAGCTTATCTGTTCATGAAAGCCAGTCGCGCCTGTGGGAAAATTGTGTTGGCCGGAGCCTGGACTTCTGGAAAGGTTATTACCCGCAGCTGTTGCAACGTTTCCCGGAACAATTGAAGGCCGTTTCCCTTGAAGCATTTTATAAAGGCATGAATAAAGTACAGCCATCACTGGTGCGTACAGAAGCCGATGAAGTTACCTATCACTTTCATGTACTGATACGTTATGAAATTGAAAAAGCATTATTGGAAAAAACGATACCGGTCGCTGATCTGCCTGCATACTGGAAAGAGCAATATCAGCGTTATTTAGGAGTAACACCGCCGGATGATAAGCGGGGCGTACTGCAGGATGTTCATTGGAGTCATGGCAGCTTCGGCTATTTCCCTACTTATTCATTAGGCAGTTTTTACGCTGCACAGTTTTTTGCCCAGGCTTTAAAGGAAAATCCTGCTTTGCCCGGTGAGATTGAAGGAAGGCAGTTTAACAATTTGCTGCAATGGTTAAGGAACAATGTACACCAGTACGGACGCAGGTACCGTTCTGAAGAGCTGTGCAAAAAAATAACCGGGCAGGGCCTTGATCTGAGCGCGTTCCTTCATTATGCAGAAAAGAAATATGCAGGTATTTATGGCTTTTAGCACAGATTGATCTTATGGAAATAGTACGGTATCTGGAAGTACTGAATAATGATGAGCTGGCTTTTCTTCAACGGAAGGAAAGAAAGGACCGTCATCACTTCTTCCGGACCGTACAGATCATTATGATCATTTGTTTCGTGATCCCGTTTATTATTGCCTGGATGAGCGCGCTGGCCGGTAAGCCCAATGCATTCTCCTATGGTAAGTATTTCCTGGGCGTAGGCTATCTGTTGTGTTTTGCCGGTGCATGTACTTACCTGTCATACTATTATTTTTTGCGTAAAATAAGACGGGATATAAGAGCTCATACCAAGACGATCGAACGGGCGCACATTACAGAAAAAAAGTTTATGCCGCAGACGGACACCTACTATTTTTACCTTGATTCGCCGACAAGGCTGAGCATTGAGGTCACTGGTGATGACTTTCACCGGCTGTCAGCGGGAGATGAAGTAAATATTGAATACACCACTTATTCCAAAATGTATCTCGGCTATTTCTAGCCATTATTCAATAAAAAAGCGTGCTCAGTTAAGAGTACGCTTTTTTATTTGATCAATATACATAGCGGCTTCAGCCGTCATACAGATATTCCTTAACCCATGACTTCAGTCATGGAGCAGGAGAAGAGCATTATCCCATCAGGATACCGGCAATGCTGGCAGAAAGATAAGATGCCAATGTACCGCATAACAGCGCTTTTAAACCAAGTTTGGCCAGATCTGCACGGCGGGTTGGTGCGATCTCCCCGATACCACCGATCTGCATACCCACACTACTGAAGTTGGCAAAGCCGCAGATCGCAATGCTAACGATCAGGATGCCTTTCGGGGTTATCACATTTATATTATGAGAAGTCAGGTTTTTAAAAGCAACGAATTCATTGATCGTCAGCTTCTGTCCCAGCAGGGTAGCTACATTGGCCACATCCTGCTTCGGCACACCCATGCTCCAGGCAATAGGATAAAAGATCTTACCAAAGATCACATCCAGTGTCAGCCCTTTTGAGATGAAACCAAGGCCATAGTTGATACAGGCAATCAAGGCAATAAAACCGATCAGCATAGCGATTACATTTACCGCGATCTTCATTCCGTCGCCGGCGCCATGGCTGATGGCATCAATAATATTGGTATAGCCGCTTTTTACATCCAGCTTTACTTTGCCCATCGTCTGGCTTTCTTCCGTCTCCGGGAATACGATCTTGGAGATCACCAATGCACCCGGAGCAGCCATCAGGCTGGCCGTCAGCAGGTACTCTGCTTTTGCCCCCATATTCGCATAAACGATCAGGATACCACCGGCAATACAGGCAAGGCTGCCACTCATACTTGCCAGCAGCTCGCTTTTCGTCATCGTCGGCAGATAAGGGCGGATCATTACCTGGGCTTCTACCTGGCCCACAAATGCACTGGCCACATTACTCAATGCTTCAGCCCCGCTCACCCGCATGATAAAGTTCATCGCCCTGGCAATCAGCGACACGAGGAATTGCATGACGCCGAAATAATATAAAATAGCTACCAGCACGCAAACTAATATGATCGTAGCCGTTACGCTGAATGCAAATACAAAACCGCTTTTTGCATAGTTATTGTGCTCATAGAGTTTACCGTTGGAATAGAATACTACATTCTCTACGGTCTTGTTCGGATCGGCGGGGTCCGGTGACATTACTTTCCGGGCAACGATCACTTTACCATCCTGGGTGAATGTCGTATCATTTTTAATACGTGTCGGGTCAAAGATTTCATTTTCCACTACAATGCCGCCATACACAAAACCGGCCCCTTCTTTGGCAAACTGTTCTATCTTTTCCATGCCATGCCCTACCGTCTGGAAGAAACGGGTCACCGGTGGCACTTTAAGCACCATTAATGCAATAAATATCTGTAAAGCCAGGCCGCTGATCACAAGCCGGTAATTAATACGCCGCTTATTGTTGGAAAAAAGAAAAGCGATTCCGAGGATCAGGAGAATGCCAATAATGCCTGTAAAGCGTTCCATGAATAATTTTAAAAGAAATAATTGGGGTACCGGCTGTAAATATAATCAGAACCATGATTTATAGCGGTAAACGTGTCCCCTTTCTGAAAACGGTGACCTCTTTACGATCAAAAAATTAAACAATTTGCCTGCACAGATTTCCTTACATTTATAAGGTATATTTTAAAACGGATTTCAGATGCAGACAGCATATATTATAGCGGGTTTCCGCACTGCAGTCGCTAAGTCGAAGCGTGGCGGTTTTCGTTTTTACCGGCCGGATGATCTGGCGATCGATGTGATCAAAGGGTTACTGGCTTCCATACCTCAGCTGGATCCAAAACTGGTTGATGATGTCATTGTAGGAAATGCGGTGCCTGAAGCGGAACAAGGATTGCAGGTAGGTCGTATCATTGCCAACCAGGCCGTAGGCGAGCATGCCGCAGGGATCACGATCAACAGGTATTGTGCTTCAGGGCTGGAAGCTATTGCGATGGCAACGGCTAAGATCCAATCCGGCATGGCAGAATGTATCATCGCAGGTGGAACGGAAAGTATGAGCCTGGTGCCAACAGCCGGCTGGCGAACTATGCCTAATTATGGTATTGTACAGAAAGATCCCAATTATTACCTGAGCATGGGCCTGACTGCCGAGCAGGTGGCACATGATTTCAACGTAAGTCGCGAAGATCAGGATGCTTTTGCACTGGCTTCGCACCAAAAATCATTGAATGCCATTGAAAAAGGATATTTTAAGAAAGGAATTCTACCAATAACAGTAAAGGAAATCAGCATCAATGAAAAAGGTAAACGTGTAGAAAAAGAGTACGTAGTGGACACGGATGAAGGACCAAGAGCTGATACTTCCGCTGCGGTACTGGCAAAGCTCCCGGCCGTATTTGCCCAGGGAGGATCAGTTACAGCTGGGAATTCCTCCCAGACTTCCGATGGGGCTGCATTTACCATCGTGATGAGTGAGCGACTGATGAACAGCCTCGGCCTGAAGCCCTGGGGACGCCTGGTTAATGTAGCCAGTGCCGGTGTCAATCCAAGGATCATGGGCATAGGGCCGGTTGAAGCGGTACCTAAAGTATTAAAACAGGCAGGTATGTCACTCGATCAGATTGATTTAATTGAGTTAAATGAAGCATTTGCCTCCCAGTCATTAGCAGTGATCCGCGAGCTGGGAATGAATCCTGAAAAAGTGAATATCAATGGCGGGGCTATCTCATTAGGGCATCCTTTGGGCTGTACCGGTGCAAAGCTTACGATCCAGATATTAAATGATCTTGAACGGTTAAATAAAAAATATGGCATGGTTACTGCCTGTGTAGGTGGCGGACAGGGGATTGCCGGTATTATAGAGAAGATGTAATCCTTACCTTTGCGGTCCAATTAATACATTATGCGCTACGCATTACTTGGCCTGCTGCTGCTATTGACCGGAAAGCTGGAGGCTCAGATACCCAAACCCCGACTTTCCGGTTTTTATGTACAATGGGGCTACAACCGCGATTGGTACACCCGCAGCAATCTGCACTTCAGCAAAGGCAGTGATTATGATTTCACCATTCATAAAGCCAAAGCCAAAGACCAGCCGGATTTCAGTGCATTCCGCGATGCTCCCTTAGACATTACCATCCCTCAGAATAGCTACCGCATCGGCGCTTATCTGAACAAAGAACATACCTGGGCTATTGAGATTAACTTTGACCATGCCAAGTATGTGGTCGGCGAACCGCAGAATTTGCGCGTTACCGGCCAGATCTATGGTCAGCCGATCGATCAGGATTCAGTGATCACCAGTAAATTTGTGCACCTGGAGCATACGGATGGCGCTAATTTCTACCATATTAACTATGTGCGGCAGAATATCGTATTACGTACCCGTAAGTCAAAACGGCAGCTGGCCAGTGTGCTTGGTAAGGTCGGTGCCGGTCTTGTAGTGCCCCGGAGCGAAGTGCAGCTATTTGGTAAAAAGCTGAATAATAAATACCATGTCGCCGGTTATATCATCAGCGCCGAAGTGGGTACAAGGATCTATCCATTGAAGAATTTCTTCCTGGAAGCAAATGTGAAAGCCGGGTTTGCCAATTATATGAATGCACTCTCTGTTGAAGGCGGGAAAATAAGTCACAAGTTTGGTTACCTGGAAGTTATCGGGCTGATCGGGTATGATATCAATTTGCCGATGGGGAAGAAAAAAGGGTAGTAAAACATCCCGTTCTGTGTTACGCCCGCTGAGCGGAACCCAAGCTGCCCGCTGAGCGGAGCCGAAGCGGGATGGAACAGGGACAAACGTTGTACACAGATTATCACTTCGACTCCGCTCAGTGATCGGGAGTTACGCCCGCTGAGCGGAACCCAAGCTGCCCGCTGAGCGGAGCCGAAGCGGATGAATCAGGGGAACACCGCCATCATTTCACCCCTATGAAGTGATTTTAATAGCTTTTTAATCTTCCTTCACGTTAGTTAAGTTATTTTTGCAGCCAGGTTTCAGGTTTTGAATCGTAAGATCGTACATATCGCCGGGGCTTTATGGCTTGGATTGCTGCTGTTTTTCGGCGCGCTGCCCAAAGACATTATACACCAGTTTGCCGGTCACGAGGATACAAAACACGCGGCTCACTTCGGGCATGACGGGCCGGTCATCGAGCAGCAGCACCATCACTGCGATTATATTGATTTTGCAATAACGCCTTTTGCGTACGTAGCATTTTCATTTGACCCTGTTTTCCGGGAACCTCCTTATTTTACCTATTTTGATGCACCTGTCAACGGGCATCTCTCTTCTCAGGCGTTCCATACGGCGCTCAGGGGGCCACCAGTCGCCTGATCAATCACAAACTGACTTTAATTAAATGCACATTCATGGCAGGTATTGTCATGTGCATAGATATACCGGTATTAGTCAGACCGGTGGTTTCCTGTATATATAAAAAAATGAAGAACGGCATGTATCGATCAGTCGTTTATGCGCTGCTGGTATGCTTATTAGCATATCCCGCAAAAGCGCAGAATGCATGTTCCCTGTACCTGGATATCCGGCTGCAGGAAACGCATACGCTGGAACCTGTATCACCGGCAGTGGTGTATATAGATGAACTCCAAAAGAGTTTTCAGGCGGATGAAAATGGCACATTGCATATTGAAGGTCTGTGTGCAGGTAACTACACTTGTCATGTAGCAGCTGCCGGGCATGTAGCATTGTCGCAAACCATTTCAGTAAAGGAAAATACCCGTATCAGCTTAAAAATGGCACATTCATTAAAAGAAGTGACCATCAAAGAAGATCGTGTAAAAACCGTTTTGCAAGCAAGGGAAAGCCTGGATAAACAACAGCTGGCGGCTTCCAGTGGCAAGTCTATTGGCGATGTATTACAAGCTGTTAATGGTGTTACCCTGTTATCGAATGGCGGTACGGTTTCTAAACCGGTGATCCACGGGCTGCACAGTAACCGTATCCTGATGGTGAACAACGGTATCCGCCAGGAAGACCAGCAGTGGGGTAGCGAGCATGCACCTAATATCGATCCGTTCCTGGCCAACCGCATTACGGTGATCAAGGGAGCGGCTGGTGTACGATATGGAACTGATGCTATCGGCGGGGTTGTTTTGGTAGAACCTGCACCGTTACGGACAACCGGGTGGGGCGGAGAGCTCAACCTGGCCGGCTTCAGTAATAACCGTATGGGCGTCGCCGAAGCAATGATCGAGCACGGCTTTAAGAATATCCCGGGACTGGCTTTCCGTTTGCAGGGAACATTAAAGCAGGGCGGTAATTATCGCATCCCCGGTTATTATGTGGCCAATACAGGCGTGAGGGAATCAGATTACTCGGCTGCGGTTGCTTATCGTAAGGCATATAAGAGCATTGAGCTTTTTTATAGCCATTTCAATACCGATCTGGGCATTTACCGCGGTGCACATACCGGCAGTAAAGATGATCTGCTGAATGCTATTAAAAGTGATACCCCGCTTGTCTCCTCCGGGTTTACATATGATATCGACCGTCCGCGTCAGCACGTGGTGCACGATCTTGCCAAAGTAAAGCTCAATGCAGAGAATAAGCTGGGAAAATGGTCGCTGGTCTACGCTTTTCAGCACAATTTCCGGCAGGAATATGATGTGGTACGTAAAGATGATGGGAAAGCGCAGCTGAACCTTACGCTGAATACGCAAACGCTGAACCTGAACCTTGATCACGTCAACTGGAAAGGACTGACTGGTGAAATAGGAGTAGATGGCATTTATCAAACCAACCGTTTCCCTGCCGGCGACCGGTTATTCATTCCCTGGTACAATACAGCCGGTGGCGGCTTGTATCTCATAGAACGCTGGAAGAAAAATAACTGGACCGTAGAAGGTGGTTTGCGCTATGATTATCGTTGGTACAATGTATGGAACAATGAAGGCAGTAACCAGGCTGTCGTGGAATACCAGTATGCGTACAACAGTATTTCCGGAACATTGGGTGTAAATAAAAAGGTGAATGATAAGCTGGATTGGAGTGCTACTTTATCCAATGCATGGCGGGCGCCGCAGGCCAATGAGCTGTTCAGCGCCGGATTGCACCAGGAGGCAGCCCGCATCGAACTGGGGAATAAAGACCTTCGCCCGGAAAGATCGTATGGACTGAATATGGAAGGCAAATGGCAGGCTACTTCAAAGCTGTCGGCCGAGCTGTCGCTCTATTCCCAGTACATCAGCAACTACATCTACCTGGAGCCTGGTCCGGACCTGTTAACGATCCGCGGGTATTTTAAGACCTTCAATTACAAGCAAACCAATGCCTGGCTGAATGGCACCGACCTGTCTGCAAAATACCAGTGGATGGACGGGCTGGAAACGGGTGTTAAAGCCTCTTTCCTGCTGGCGAGGAATGTAACCGCAAAGGATTGGCTGATATTGATGCCTGCCGACCGGCTGAGCCTGAATACCCGCTTTACAAGGAGCCTGAGCCATACACTGAAAGACTGTTTTGCCGAGATCGGTGGTAAATATGTTTTTCAGCAACGCCGTATCCCCGGCAATTTTGATGATATAGATTACCCGCAACCACCGGCTAGCTATTTTCTGCTGAATGCATCTGCAGGTACAACATTGCATATCAATAAGCAGCCGCTTTATCTGAGCCTGGCTGTTGAGAATGCGCTGAATACCCGTTACCGGGATTATATGGATGCATTCCGTTACTTCATCGATCAGCCCGGAAGAAATATTGCCTTGCGCATCCGGGTGCCTTTTGAAACGAAAGGAAAAATAGTATCAACCAACTAAAACAACCAACAAAATGAAAAATCAATTATTAAAGATCGGAGCTGTTCTTTTTTTCGCATCACTTGCATTTACTGCCTGTAAAAAAGACGATGACAACCCGGCTCCGGATGAGCAGGAATTGATCACTACGATTAAGCTTACATTGACGAACAGCAGCAATGCCACGGATGTGCATACGTACACGTATAAGGTAGAGAATGGCTTTAACAGTACGTCGCCTGGTGTCGTTGTGGCGGACACCCTGGAGCTTCAGGCCGGTGTTCATTACAATTCTTCTGTTATGGTGCTCAATGAAAAGGCAAGCCCGGTAGAAGATATCACTTCAGAGATCATCGGAGAGAAAGACGAGCATTTGTTCCTTTATAATAGTGTTCCGGTAACAGGTGCCGGTGCTGTAGTGTTCTCCGGTGGTGTGCAGGATGACAATGGGAAACCATTCAATCTTACCGGTGTGCTGACTGGCAACACGGCAGGGCAAGGGAAGCTGAATTTGTTCCTGATGCACCAGCCGACGGATAAGACAGGTACTACGCCGGCTGCTTCCGGTGGCGAAACAGATGTAGCTGCGGTATTCCCGGTAGCTGTTAACTAATACTTTCGTTAAAAGATGGCCTATAGGATGTTTCTATGGGCCATTTTGTTGATGCAAAATTATTTTTTTAGTAAATTAGCATTAACCAATACAATAATCAGTAATGACAACGTTAATTGCCAAAGAACAGATATCCGAATACCAGATCGTTCCCGCTTTTGTGGATAAGAGTGAATACTGGCAGGATGAATTAAAGTATGCAGTGCGTCTTGGTAATGAGTTTAAGGGGAAAACAGTGATCACGTTCGAAACCACACAGGGGCCGCGAACGGTTGAAACTACAGTATGGTCGGTGACGGATAAATATGTGGGGCTGAAAAGTGGTACCAATATTCCTTTGGCAAGTATTATTGATGTTCACCACTAAGATCGTTTTATAATTGTGAATTGGCGGAGCTGAATTAATTTAGCTTCGCTTTTTTATTGCGTATGAATAAACTGTTGCTCAGGCTGGCATTGTTACCCTCCGGTCTATGGAAAAGCATGGGGGCGGATACCGGTCAGCTGCAGGCGTTGCTGGATGTGAAGCTAAAGCTGGATGACCGAAGGCCGGTCGGTTTCGGGCGCAACAGAACGGAAAAGAAGAACAGGCGCTTCAGTCTCATCTGGGGAATGGTGATCTCCTTTATCTCCGGTCTTATTTACGTCATGCCCCTCCTTGTTTTCCGGAATGATATGTTACTCGCATTGAGCGCGTTCTTCGTTCTTTTCCTCTTCATGCTGAGCTTTACGCTGATTTCCGATTTTTCGACCGTGCTGGTTGATACGCGGGATAAATTTATCGTATTGCCCAGGCCTGTAAATGACCGTACACTGTTCCTGTCGCGGATGCTGCATATCTTTATTTACCTGTTCCGTATTGTGTTGCCAATGTCATTGCCTGGCTGGATATTGCTGGGGCTTATGCACGGATGGAAAGCAGCAATATGGTACCCGGTGCCTATTCTGCTGATCACTTTTACCGCTCTGTTCCTGGTAATGGGCGTCTACATGCTCATCCTGAAGCTAACGGCCCCGGGGCGGTTTAAAGATATCCTGGGCTATTTGCAGATCGCATTCTCGATCCTATTCTTTGCCATGATATATATTGGTCCGAGAGCATTGAAAAGTGAGGCTGTATTGAACATGACCATGAATGATTTTTTCTGGATGAAGTATATCCCTCCGTTCTGGATCGCTTCTACCTGGAGCTGGATCAATTTTCACGGGGTACCCACCGATACGATCTGGTTCAGCATCCTGGCGGTATTATTTCCTGTAATTGCACTATGGGTAACGGTTAAATTCTTTGCGCCATCATTTACCGCACGTCTGGGAGGTATGGATGAGACAGACAGTGCACCGGTAAGTACAAAGCGTACCGGAAATGCCAGTAAACATTCATTGGGGGAAAAGCTTTCGCTGCTGATGAATAAAAATAAAGAAGCACAGGCCGGCTTCCTGCTTACCTGGCTGCAATCAGCGCGGAGCCGTAGCTTTAAGATGCGGATCTATCCTTCATTTGCCTACTGGCCGATCTACTTCATCTACATCTTATTGCAGAGCGATGCCCCTGTCCGTCAGGTATGGGCCGAATTGCCGGAGACCAAAAAGCACCTTACGCTGCTGTATATCTGCTCCTTTGTAGTAATACAGGTGTTAACGGTCATTACTATTTCTTCGGAACATTATAAAGCAGCCTGGATCTATTATGCGACGCCGCTGAAACAGCCGGGGAATGTGATGGCCGGTTCTTTTAAAGCAGTCTGGGTGAAGTATTTTTTACCTTTTTACCTGTTTATCAGTGCTTTTGTGCTGGCGGTATGGGGTACTCCGGCTATCGGGGATGTAATATTGGCCTTTATCAATATTACTTTGTTTGCCGTTTGCATTGCCCGTGCTACTGCCCGTGTTTTTCCTTTCTCTGTGATGGATCAAATGAGCAATTCCGGTTCCAAAGTACTTAAAGTGGTATTGTCTATGCTGGTGCCGCTGTTGCTGGGTACCGCGCATTACCTGTCGCTCAAAGTCTGGTGGCTGAAGTTCCTGTTTATGGGATTATCAGGGACTTTTCTCTGGCTGGTTTGGGATAGCTATGTGAATACGCAGTGGAAAAATATGAAGGAAGCAGATATCTGATGTATTGGCGCATACTATATGCGAGGGCTGTAACGTTAAATGGCTATGAAGCTTTGGACACCCTTCCTGCTGTTTTTTCTATTGCTGTATACTACAGATTTACTGGCGGGGGAACAGCATTACCTGAGTGCTCATTTTTTGTATGGTTCAAAACCATTGAAAAAATACCGGCATACAGAACATCAATGGTTTGGTGGCCTGATGGGTGGTCATGTGGGGATTGAAGGCGACAGTGACCATATTGTCAGTTTTATGCCGGAAGGGTCCTTTCATGTGCTGGCTAAAAAGAATGATCGTCACAGCAGGTGGGCAACACACGATACCAGGGCATTTTATGGGCTTTTCGGAACATCCCCTGACAGTGTGAAATATGCGATCATCCGGATTCCGGTTTCTAACGCTCAATACCAACATTTTAAAGAAATTACAACAAGATATCAGGATAGTACTCCTTATGATTACGCATTTATCGGGATGAGATGTGGCGCTGCAGCAACTGATATATTAGGGCAACTCGGCATTTTACCGGATTACTCTGTACAAAAGACATCGGTCAAAGTATGCTACCCGGCAATCCTACGGAGGCGCTTGCTGAAGATGGCCAGGGCAAACCATTGGACAGTGACAACTCAAAAAGGCGCTGTAAGACGGAAGTGGGAAAAACATTAACAAGACAATATCTTTTTGAAGGCAATACCAAAGGTTTTGTTCCGGATCAACGTCACTAAACAATAAATTGATCTTATTTTATTGTATCCCCGGATCAAAAAAACCTTTAATGAAAAAGACTTTTATCCTCATTGTCCTGTTGATAGCTACGCTCATATCCCGGGATGCCAAAGCGGATCACTGTGCCGGCGGTGAGCTGATCTATCATTGGATATCAGACTCAACTTATAAATTTACTTTTAAGTTTTACCGGGATTGTAGTGGAATTGCCGCTCCTTTTACGGTAGATCTATGCCTTACCAATGGTTGTTCCTCAACGGCAATAGCTCCGGTAGCCTTAAGACAAATAGATTCCTTGCCAGATGGCCGGCCCAATGGATCGCAGGTATATAGTGGTTGTGCCGGTTATCCAAGTACCTGCACCCAGCTGACAAGTAATTTGCCCGGTTACCAGGAGTATTGGTATAGCGGCATTGTTGTGTTGCCTTTCCGTTGCAGCAGCTGGACGTTCGCCGTACCTGTAAGCGCAAGGAATGCATCCGTCAATATCAATGGTATCAGTGCTATGTTTTATGTGGAATGCAAGCTGAATAATATTGTTGCCCAGGGAAACAGCTCTCCTGAATTTACGGTGAAGCCGGTTCCCTATGTATGTATCAATAATCCTTACACTTTTAACAGCGGTGTGCAGGACGCCGACGGGGATTCGCTGAGCTATCAGCTATTGCAGCCACAGCAAGCTTTTTGTGGTTTGCCGCCGTCCCCTGTTTCCTTTACCAGCGCAGTTTACAATCTTACCGATAACCCGCTGCCCTGTGCCAATACATTTGTATTAAATCCCACAAACGGACAGATGAGCTTTACGCCTTCATCTACCGGTACCTCCACACTCACCTTAAAAGTAAATGAATACAGGAACGGGTTATTGATCGGATCGGTCATGAGAGATATACAGGTACGGTCGCTGGCATTGTGTAGTCCGGCTAATCCTGTGGTATCACTGGATTCGGCAGGTGTTACCGGTGCGCTGATGGTAAACGGACGGCTTGAACAGTGTGCCGGGAAGCCGATGAACTTCTGTTTTAAAGCAGCAGCGACCACTACTTCTTCACGACTTATTATCAGGGACAATGCAAATTATGTTGCCAGCGGCGCCCAGATCACTTACTCCGGTCAATACACCAATGAAGTGACAGGTTGTTTCTCCTGGACCCCCGGAGCTGCCGATACCGGGGTGAGGTCTTTTGCGATTACGGTTAAAGATTCAACCTGCGGTCCGCCCGGTATTGCTATTTCACAAACCTACCTGATACCCATCTATATTCACTCCGCAACAATAGGCACGAACGACACCTCGGTTTGTCAGGGACAGTCCGTGCGGCTGAATGCCATTGGTGGTAATAATTTTAGCTGGTCGGTACTTCCGGGCGGAGCGCCGCTCTCCAGCCTCAGCTGCACCAGTTGTCCCAGCCCTTTTGCTACGCCGGGGGTTACTACAAAGTATGTAGTGACTTCCGATCTCGTGTCTTTTTGCAATACCAACCGCGATACTATTGAAGTAAAAGTGAATACTGTCCCAGGTATTCCTGTTCTATCTTCTAACAGTCCTGTCTGTTTCGATGATACGTTGAAACTATCTACTACCGCCACTGCAGATCAGTATATATGGTCCGGACCGGGTGGGTTTTCGTCCGGTAGCCGTGATCCGGTGAGGACACATGCTATATTGAGCTATTCAGGTACCTATACCCTTGTAGTACGTAATGGTGGTTGTTTTTCATCTCCGGGAAGCATACAGGTCGTTATTGTAGATTCAGCCAGAACACCGGTAATAACAGGGGATTCCATGTTGTGCTATGGTGAAACGCTTGTGCTGACGGCAACCTCGGATCCCGGCACCAATTATAGCTGGACCGGTCCTAATGGCTTTACTGCGGCTACCCGGACCATTGAAATCAACGCTACTTCGCCTGTCAATTCCGGTGCTTATAAAGTAATTGCCGGATTCCCATCCAGTGCTTGTGTGAGTGCCGAAGTAAGCCGGGAGGTGGTGGTCAATGACGAAATACGCACTGATTTTACGGTGTCCAGGGACCATCTTTGCCAACAGGATACCATCACTGTGTTCTTTAATGGAACGAACAGGTCAACTATCAATTATCGGTATGATTTCGGGTATGGTACCAATATTGTTTCCGGCTCGGGTACCAATCCTTATGTGGTCAGATATACCTTGGAAGGACAGAATAGCATTTTGCTTTATTCTTCTGAGAATGGTTGTATGGATACGATGAAGAAAGACATTTTTGTTGAAGAGAGTCCTTCTTCCGCATTCCACGTACAGCCGGATGCCTGTATCGGGGATGTGATATGGTTGAACAGCAATGAAAATGTAGATTTCGATCTGGCGTATAACTGGAATTTTAACGGTGCGCAGGTTATTGATGGATCAGGGAAAGGACCGTATAATATTTCCTATAATACGCCAGGCTACAAGGTGATCAGTTTTGCTACAGAAAGCAGTAGCTGCCCGTCGCTGATCACTACTGATACCGTATATGTGCATCCGGCACCTGAAGCTGATATCCTGCCACTAAGCAAAGACCAGATCTGTGCCGGCGATGCAGTGATGCTGCATGCAGTTCCGGGAGCTGATTATTCTTTTACATGGTTTTCAGGTAGCGCATTAATTGCCCGTGGAGCGGCTACAACAGGTGTTGTAAGTGAACCCGGTAATGTATTGCTTACTGTGAAAGACAGCTATGGTTGTTCCTCTTCCGATAGTGTATTCATCACAACCAAACCTTGCTGCGAAGTGTATCTGCCTACTGCCTTCACGCCCAATGACGACGGCAAAAATGATGTATTCCGGCTGGTAACGCTTGGCAATCCACTGGTCACTGAATTAAGGGTACTGAACCGCTGGGGACAAACTATCTTTACTTCCGGCAGCAAAAACGTGGGTTGGGATGGTACTTTCAATGGCAAAAAGATGGACAGCGATACCTACTTCTACTACCTGAGATATAAATGCACGAATGGCAAGTACTATGATGTAAAGGGCGATGTGGTGCTGGTGAGATGATTTTTTGTTGATTAGTTGATAGATTATAAATTATGGGTTATAGGTCATAGGTGCTTTCATAATCTGCAGGCATTTATTGAGTACAAATCAACCAATGAACTAATCAACCAGGCAACCAATCAACATGCTTCATTACCACATATAACCCAATTACATTAATATTGCCGTTTACAAAAATGCTCATGAAATATATTGTGCCGGCGCTTATCGGGTGCGTATTACTTGCATCCTGTAACGACAATGCCAAACCTGTAACGCAGGATGGTCATTCAAAAGATACTGTAGTGACAGGGGATGTCCATACTTTGTCTAATGCAGATAGTGTACTGATGAAGCACCTGGACTTGGATATCGCAGTTAGCTTTGATCAGAAAAAGATTGCCGGTAAAGCGGTCTGGACCATTGAGAACAAGGGGAAAGCAAATACCCTGAAGCTGGATACATACGGTCTGCAGATCGATAGTGTGTTCGTTGGCGGACAAAAGGTAACTACTTCTTTCGGACCGGAAGTGGCACATCTTGGCCGGGCATTACAGGTGCCTGTTCAGCCTGATAGCCGGCAGGTCGATATCTACTACCATACTGCTGATAGTGCGGTCGCGCTTCAATGGCTGACACCTGCACAGACGCTTGGCAAGAAAAAGCCATTCCTCTACACCCAGAGCGAAAGCATTTACGCCCGTTCATGGATACCTTGTGCTGATGGTCCTGGTATTCGTTTTACCTATAATGCACGGGTAACGGTTCCTAAAGGATTGATGGCATTGATGAGCGCTGAAAATCCACAGCAGGTAAGCGATAGCGGTGTTTACAATTTTAAGATGGACATCCCGATCCCGGCTTATCTGATGGCGCTGGCGGTGGGTGATATTACATTCCGGGCAGTAGATGACCGTACCGGCGTCTATACTGAGCCTGCTATGATCGATAAGGCGCGTTATGAGCTGGAGGATATGGGAAAGATGGTTTATACCGCTGAGAAGCTCTATGGCCCGTACCGCTGGAAACGTTATGATGTACTTGTGTTACCTCCGGGTTTCCCGATCGGGGGAATGGAGAATCCTAAGCTTACGTTCTCTACACCGACCATTATTGCAGGCGACCGTTCTCTTGTCAACCTGATCGCGCATGAGCTGGCGCATAACTGGAGTGGTAATCTGGTGACTAACCGGACCTGGAACGATATCTGGATGAACGAAGGATTTACGGTGTATTTCGAACGCCGCATCAGCGAAGCTATGAATGATAAGAGCTATGTGGATATGCTATGGGAGCTGGGCTATCAGGACCAGGAAAAGGCGGTAGCTGAGATCGGAAAGGATAGCAAGGATACCTGGCTGAAGCTTCACCTCGAAGGTCGTGACCCGGATGAAGGACTTTCCGATATTGCGTATGAAAAAGGTTCTCTCTTCCTCTGGCTCATTGAACAGAATGTAGGCCGTGAGCGCTTCGATGCTTTCCTGAAAAAATATTTCGAAGAGCATGCTTTTAAAACCATTACTACAGAAGAATTCCTGACTTATTTGCAGGAGAACCTGATCAAAGGAGATAAAGAGCTGGAGAAAAAATTAAACATCAATGCGTGGGTGTATGGTCCGGGTATCCCTGCTGATGCGCCGAGAGCTAATGGGGCGCGATTTAAAAAGGTAGATGAAGTACGTGCACAATTCCTGGGAGGTACTGCTGCTGATCAGCTGGCAACAAAAGGCTGGACAACCCACGAGTGGCTTCATTTCCTCCGCAAAATGCCGGAAACACTGACTGCCGATCAGATGGCAAAGCTGGATGCCGTGTTCCGCTTCACATCAACCGGTAACAGTGAGATCGCTGACCTTTGGTTTATCCGTGCCGTAGATGCAAAATATACACCGGCTTATGCTGCAATAGATAAATTCCTGAGCACTGTTGGCCGCCAGAAATTCCTGTTGCCTTTATATGGTGAAATGATGGAAAAAGGCGAAGTAGAAAGGGCAAAGCAGATATATGCCAAATACCGCATGAACTACCATCCGCTTACACAGGTGAAGCTGGACAAGGTTGTTAAATAGGGGATAGGCGATGGTTGATGGGGGATAGGTTATGAGTTATAGATGATAGGTTATGGGAGATGAAATATTTTTATTATAAAATTACACAGTCATTCACTACCATAAATAGCTCATAACCTATCATCTATTACTTATCACCCATCACTTATAAATTCCTAACCGCATCAATAAACTGTCTGATCTCTTCTTTTTTAGTGTCCCAGGCGCACATTAACCGCACTTCGTTGGTATGTTCCTGCCACACGTAAAAAGGGATCTGTTGCATCAATGGCTCATTCCAGGCCAGTGGGATCTCTGCAAAAACAACATTGGCTTCGACAGGTTTGGTAATGATAACCTGGTTGAATTCTTTTAGTCCATCTGCCAGCAATTGTGCCATCTGATTAGCATGCGTGGCTGTCTTCCGCCAGAGCTCATTAGTGAGTATGGCCTCAAACTGGGCTGCAATAAAACGTGTCTTGGACGCCAGCTGCATCACCTGTTTTTGCCGGAAACGGATCGTCTCCGCCAGCTTTTTATTGAAGACGATGACTGCTTCTCCGAATAAAAGTCCCAGTTTGGTGCCACCCAGGGAAAGGATATCCACACCGGCATCCGTACTGATCTCACGAAGATTTACATGAAGTCCGGCAGCTGCATTCCAGAAACGGGAACCATCCATATGCAGGAACATATCATTGGCACGGGTAATCTCCGATAAGCTTTTGATTTCATCTGGCGTATAAACGGTGCCATACTCAGTTGATTGAGTGACAGACAGTAGTTTAGGCTGGGCATAATGCACATCTCCTTTCCTGATAAGCCGCCTGCTGACCGTCTCTGCACTTAATTTCCCATGTTCATTGGCGGGTAAAGGGAAAAAACGGCATCCGGAGATCGTTTCAGGAGCACTGCTTTCATCATTGTAAATATGTGATGTGTCAGCGCAAAGGATTGAATTGAAAGACTGTGCTGCCGCTGTGATGCTGAGTACGTTTGCCCCTGTACCATTAAAAACAAACAATATTTCCGCATCTTTTGACCCGAAAACATCCTGTATCAATGTTTTGGTACGTTGTGTCACCGGATCGCTGCCATAAGACGGTGCATGATCTATATTAACTGCGGTAATGGCTTCAATTACTTCCGGTAAAGCACCGGCATAGTTATCACTGGCTAAGCTCTTCACTTGGTTGACTGGATTATTAGTTGTTGTTCGGAAATGTTTCGTCCTGTTAAAGCGCTCCGCTAAAGGTATCGCTGAGTTTCATGTCCCCGGTTTCAAAACCCTTGCGGAACCAGGCTACACGCTGGGCAGAAGTACCATGAGTAAAGGCATCCGGTACTACATAACCTTGTCCCTGCATCTGCAATTTATCATCACCAATGGCGCTGGCTGCATTCAATGCTTCTTCCAGATCACCCGGCTCCAGGATACTTTTCATCTCCTGCGCATAATGTGCCCACACTCCTGCGAAGAAATCTGCCTGCAATTCCAGTCTTACGGAAAGTTGATTGGCTTCTTTTTCGCTTACCTGCTGCTGCAGTTCGTGTACCTTGTCTGAAATACCAAGCAAATTCTGGACGTGATGACCCACTTCATGGGCAATCACATAGGCATTGGCAAAATCACCCGCTGCGTTAAACCGTGTTTTCAACTCATTAAAAAAGGCCAGGTCGATATAGACTTTCTGATCGGCAGGGCAGTAAAACGGTCCGGTTGCAGAGCTGGCGCTGCCGCATCCGCTTTGCACTGCATTAGTGAAGATCACCAGCTTGGGATCGATATAGTTTTTGCCCAATTTACGGAATTCTGCACGCCATACGTCTTCAGTAGTGCCTAAAACCTTGGAAACGAATTGTCTGCCTTCATCATTAACACCTGCCGGTTGCTGGGTTGTTTGTTGCGTCGGAGCATTGCCGTTGATCGAATTGAGCAATTGCATGGGGTTTTTACCCATCAGTAAAGCTATAATAACGACAGCGATCGTGCCGAGGCCGCCACCCACCGCTATCCGGCCGACGCCACCGCCTCTCTGGTCTTCCACATTATCGCTGTCGCGTTGAGATCTCCATTGCATAAGAATTCGTTTTTGTGTGTTACAGCAATTAACGTGCCAGAAAAAGTAGTTAAGCTTAATGTTTATTCGTTCATATTGTTGCGAACCAGCTCCCAGATCACAACACCTGCGCTCACCGAAATATTCAGCGAATGTTTGCTACCGGTTTGTGGAATCTCAATGCATTGATCTGCAGCACCCAACCCTTCATCGCTTACACCATCCACCTCATTTCCGAATATCAGCGCCAGCGGCTGTTGTTCCCATCGATAAGATTGCAGGTCAATGCTATTATGTGCCTGTTCTACAGCAGCTACAAGATATCCTTTATTCTTCACATCTTCAATAGCCTCTTTTATAGTGTCGAAGTGTTGCCAGCAAACAGTATCCTCTGCACCTAATGCCGTTTTCCGTATATCCCGGTGGGGCGGGGCAGGTGTATAGCCGCACAGGTAGATTGCCTCAACTCCGAATGCATCTGCCGTTCGAAAGGCTGAGCCGACATTATGCATGCTTCTTACATCATCAAGTATCAGTATAATAGGGAGTTTCGCAGCCGTTTTGGCTTCATCCCTGCTTTTGCGGCCCAGGGCCTCCATGCTTTTCCGTTCAAACATAATGGTATGGTGATGCAAACATAAACCGTAATTGCTTAATTTTGCTTTGATATGAAGCATGAATTTCAATGGCCATTCATGAGTACGAAATGGCAGGAGCAAACGGAGATTGAAACTGATGTTTTAACGGAAAGCATCCATAACATCGTTGTCTGGAATGATGATGTGAATACTTTTGACTGGGTGATCGAGTCACTGGTCGCTATCTGCAGTCATTCACCCGAACAGGCGGAACAATGCGCCATGTTGATCCACTATAAAGGAAAGTATGCAGTGAAAAGTGGTGATTTCGATACCCTGCGTCCGCAATGTGAGGCACTTATTGACCGTGGTATCAGCGCTACTATTGACTGATTTCCCTCCCCCGACTTATAAATACACCCCTTTTTAAACAATAATTAATATGATTCAACTCCCCGAACTTGAAAAAGTAGCAGAAGAAGTACACATTGCCTGGATGGCGTCCAAACGAGCCACCGGTTTCGAAAGTCGTAAAGCAGAAGATGGTGAAGAGCTGATGGTGCCTTATGAGCAGCTATCAGAAAAAGCGAAAGACCTGGATCGCAATACGGTCAAAGCTGTTTATGCAGCGATCCGTAAAGCAGCCAGTGAAGAGGTATAAAAATTACCAGGTAACAACAGGCAGTGCCGGCCTTACCGGTGTATCGAGCATTGTTTTTATGGATACAGGATTTTCAAGAGCAGCGGATTCCCGTTGCTTTTTTTGTGTCCAGTCTTTAGTGAGGTAGAGTGCGCCGTGATTATTATCCTGGGCGGTAAATACCGGCGTCTCTCCATGTTGCAATCGTGTAATTACAGCCACTATTTCCTGTGTGCCGAGCCGGGTAAGCCGCATATTGATACGGTTGGCGGTATCTTCCGGAACAATGGAAACAGGAGCCTGCGTCAGTATATCGCCTGCATCGATCTTTGAAGACATACGATGAATGGTAAAGCCTATATTATAAGGATCATGATTGATCAGCGCCCATTCCGTACAATAGGAACCTTTATAGTAAGGTGATAGCCCCCAGTGAAGATTAAGCGCAAGAGGAATGCCTGCAAGTGTTTTGGCTTTTATCAGTGAAGTGCCATGTACCAGTACCAGGTCGGGTTTGATTTCCTGCAATTGCTGAATGACTGCCTTACTGTTAATATCCGGCGTATTGAACAGCGGGAATGCACCGGACGGTTGTTGCCATTGGCTGCCCAGGATCTCGTTATAGTCTTTTTGGAGCCGCTTCCGGTTACGCAACCTGTTGACAACGATCCGGGCGGTATTAAGAATGCCTTTTTTCAGGATCTTTTTACGCAAATTGGTATTGGTATGCGCATCTTCCCGGATCACCAGTGCCAGCTCATGGTGACGTGCTATTTCATTGATAAAATAGTTGAGATAAGGCGGCGTGCCGATCATGCAGACAATCTTCATTGAAGCCATTTTTTTAACTGTGTCTTTAGGTGGAATGAAGAGCGGAATTTACTGCAGTTGATCACATCGTTATTTGCTACCGGGTTAAAGCGGTGAAGCAGTATTTGACCATATTTATCCGCCTGCAACGGAAGCCTGTTCTTTTGCTGGATGGTCGTAATGCCCATCGTCAGGTTGTTTTGCATGGCTACAGTGGAAACCTGGCCGGAGAAGCTGCCATTGGGATAAGAAACAAACCAGGGGGTAATGCCGGTAATATCATTCAGCAGGCGCTGAGAGGTCTTAAATTCAAGATCTGTTTCTGCTGCGGTCAGATTGGTCAGTATCTCATGCTGGTGCGTATGATTGCCCAGATGCACAAATGGTTGCCGGGCAAATGCCTGCAGCTCTCCCGGTGTCATCGGGCTATCAATATCACTAAGTGGCTTCATGGAATCTATTCCGAATTCCCTGGCCAGGTAATCTTCCACCTGTACTATTTTGAGGCTTTTGAGGCTGATGATCTCTTTCAGGATTGTTTCATCGCTGAGCTGCTGTTTTTTCCGTTGGTGGTAGATAACGTCCGACCAGAACTTCTTGCCTTCTGTGATATACGCAGTGGAAATAAAGAAGACAGCAGGCACTTTATATTCCGCAAGAACAGGCGGGATCAGCGTATTGTTGAAATAACCGTCATCAAAGGTAATTAAGCCGTAACGTGCTTTCAGATCGGGTAGTCCGGCTCTGACCGCATCCGGTGTGACGAATTGATAGTTGTGGGACAGGAAATAATCCAGAAACCGGCGGAAAGCTTCAATGGTCATGTGCTCCTGTGGCAGAACATGGTGCCGGCTGATCTCCTGCTTGTTTTTGAAAATAGAATGAAAGAGAAATGTGGACAAGCCGGGGCGCTCACCAAACAGCTTCAGGTGAAGATCTGAAACGGTTTCATCCATTCTGTTGAGCAAAGTCTTTTTATCCATAAAGCATCGGGATCCGGCTACAAAAGAAGGACTTTTTTTTAAGAGAATCTTAAGCCGAATAGAAAATCCGCAAGCCGGGATAATAGCCCTGATGGCAGCGGAAAGCCCGGTGAAGCCTTGTGTGTAGCTGTGTGCCGGACTTGAAGTGTACAGCAGGACTACTGCTGAAGAAAAGAAACAGGAAGCGCTACTCAGATCATTGCTTTCTCAGTGTGCGCCACATAATGCTATAAATGATCAGGTTGAAGCATAACAGCAGGATGAGAAAACCTACGGGCTTGTGATTGGAAAGTCCCTGGAGTAATCGTATCAAGCCCATCAGGAGGCTGAGGATACAAATGCTTTTTGCAGCTGTGTTAAGTTGTGGATGCTGCCTGCTGCCTGTATCTGCTTTAAGATATTGCTGATCTGCCGGTTGCTTTTTATGAAGCAATACTGCGAGAGAGATGCAGACTGCCAGTATTTGACTGATGTAGAAAACAAGGAAATGCTTTCCGGAAAGCCTGTATGGATCAGGCATGTGGTAGTGGTAAGCGATCAGTGCAAAGGGTATTGCCAGCAGGATGATTGTCAGGATATATTTTGTGGTGCGTTTCATGATTATCTGTTTTTAGGATTAACTACCACCACATCCGCCGCAACCACCGCCGCCACATCCGCTGCTGCAATTACTGCCACAGCTACTGCTACAACTACTACTTGAGCTGCTGCCTCCCTCCCCGGTACTCTTCTTTTGCGGATCGTCTGGTTTTCCGCTTATTGCGCTGCTGATCACCTGGATGCAGATAAAGACCATGAGTACGAGCGGAACCGCAATGAAGCCAGCGGTAGTGCACCCGGAAAGTGGCAGTAATATTACCGGCAGGATAAGAAAGGATAAGATTGTAGATTTTATAAAAAACTGCCTGAAGAAGCCAGGCTTGTTTTGAATTGGGGGAGGGGGAGGGTTCCAGATGTGTTGGGGAGGATCTTCATGGAATGTCTGCCGGTAGAGGTCCAGCGTATATTGTAGCCATTCATGGTGTCGTTGCTGTTCGCCTGATCCGCCGGAGGATGGATGATGGTGTAACTTTTGCTGCAGCACGTTTTCGCAGAAATCCTCCCAGTAGTTGATGGTGTAACAGAGGTGTAAGTGCCAGACCTGGTCAATGATCTCAGGAGGTGATGCGCCGATAGGGGAGATACAGCAGAGGTAGACAAAGCGCCTGTACTCTTTAATGGCTTCCTGCGCAAAATTTGCATCCCAGTTGTTTTCTTTGGCCAGCTTCCGGGAGAAGGGGAATGTGGCATTCGGGTCATCCAGTTGAAATTGTTCGATTTTTTGCCAGAGCCCGTCCGCGGGATGACCTGTTGGCGGCGGTTGTGGCATATTCAGATGTTGTTTCATAAGTTTTGTCAGTGTTTTTTTCACTACTCAAATGTCTTATGAAGCTGGAATATGGTAATCTTAAATCGGTGTTTTATTGTTTTATGGTCGTCTTATAATTGTCTTGAAAAAAGTGACACTTTTCTGAAGGGCGCTAAAAAGGTGACACCTTTTCAAAAGTGTCACCTTTGAAGCTATCAACTATTTTACACTTTTTACAAGCCGGATATATTCTGCTTTGTACCCTTCCTTATCCTCAGTCCGTGCTGTTTCCGCCAGGGCAATAACATGTTCATAGGCCGCATTCCCTTTATACGGTGAGTCTTTCAGTAACATCCCGAACATAGCTACAGAGGCTGAAAAACGGAAATTGGAGGATGTATTTGCAAGGGGTTGTAACCGGTCGCCGATCGGGTGAATGATCTCTTTACTGGTATTTCCGTCCGGTTGTTTGTAGCGGAATTTAACCGTAGCCAGGTCATTACTGTTGCTGACATTAGCCTGTTGATATTTCAGAGATACGTCATTCTTCAGTTCCGGGCTGCTGATACCAGCCGGTATGATCTCGTAGAGGATCGTTACCGAATGACCGGATCCCATCTCCGCTGCATCTTTCTTATCATCTTTAAAGTCTTCATTGTTCAGCAAACGATTTTCATAGCCGACCAGTCTGTAACCCTGCACTTTGGCCGGGTTGAATTCTATCTGTGTTTTTACATCTTTGGCAACGGTAAACAAAGTACCGCCAAACTCACTTACCAATGTCTTTTGAGCCTCCTGTATATTGTCGATGTACGCATAATTGCCATTGCCTTTATCTGCCAGCGTTTCCAGCTTACTGTCTTTATAATTACCCATGCCGAAGCCAAGGCAGGTAAGGAAAATCCCTTTTGAGCGTTTTTCCGTGATCAGCTTCTCAAGGTCTCCTTCGCTGTTGATGCCAACATTAAAGTCTCCGTCGGTAGCGATGATGATACGATTGTTGCCACCCTTGATGAATTGTTCTTCCGCTGTTTTATAGGCCAGCTGGATACCTGCACCACCTGCTGTTGATCCCCCTGCCTGCAACCTTTCCAGCGCATCGGTTATAGTTGTTTTGTTACTGCCGTTTGTAGGAGGAAGGACAAGACCTGCACTGCCTGCATAAACAACGATCGATACTTTGTCTTTTTCACGCAGGTTGTTGGTCAGCAGCTTCAATGCAGATTTTACAAGCGGTAGCTTATTAGCTGTCGCCATCGAGCCGGATACATCGATCAGGAAGACCAGGTTGGAAGCTGGTAATCTGCCAGCGTCAATAGTGCGGGCCTGCAAACCAATGTGGAGCAGCTTATGCGTTTTATTCCAGGGGCATTCCGACAGCTCCGTAGTGATTGCGATCGGATCATTGCTTTTCGGTTGGGGATAATCGTAGTTGAAATAGTTGACCATTTCCTCGATCCGTACGGCATCAGCCGGTGGTTTTTGTCCCTGGTTGAGAAAGCGGCGTACATTGCTATAGGAAGCGCGGTCTACATCTACCGAAATAGTGGAGAGCGGGTTATTTTTTACCGACTTATATCCATTCTCATTGTCGTGCTTATAGGATTCATTGGAAAGATCGGCATCGTAATAATTCAGACCACCTGCCGCGCCTATAACATCGCCGCTTGAGCGTGTAAAATTTGATGTGGAATTGAAATTTTGAAATCCTGATTGTCGGTATTCGGATTTGCGCTTAGCTGATGCAATTTCTAAGCGTTGCTGATGGTTGGTTTGCAACTTGAAATCAAATACTTTATTCGCTTTCCCATTCAGCACAATGTCTTTTGCTGTTGCCGGAGCATAACCTGTTACATTTACTTTGATGCTGTAAGTACCGGATTTGAGTCGTTCCAGCTTGTATTGCCCATTTATATCAGAAATGGTTCCGGCTATATTAGCTCCCTGCAGATAAAGCACTACAGAAGCACCTGCAATCGGGTGGTTACTATTATCTGTTATTCTGCCGCTGATCTTTGACTGGGCGCGCACGAAAGTGAGGCTTATGAAAATAGCCAGCACTGTAAAAAGAAGCTCTTTTTTCATTGTCGTAGGTTTTTACCGGATTACAGTAGCATGATGTAGCCGTTTCGGGGAATCCATAAATGCAGGGGAAAATATTTTTTCTGCTGCCAGAGTCCGGGGCTAATTCTTCTATTGATAATCTGCAACAACGATACGCTCTTTGCAAAAGCTGTATTCCCGTTCATCATTGGATGCAATGATCACAAGGCGATTGGCCGCATGCTGGTCCATCCAGTGGAGATATTGCTGCACACCTGCTTCGTCCAGGTTGGTAGCAGGCTCATCGAGCAGCAGAACGGGTGTATCGGAGAAGATCGCCTGGGCCAGCTTCACACGCTGCTTCATGCCCGACGAATAATCGCCCAGCGGCTTGTTAGCGGCTCTTGTTAGCCCGGTCAGCCCGATGATCGATTTGATCGTTAAGCCGGGTAGTGGTTTTTTGAAGGTAAAGTGGAATTCCAGGAATTCTGTTAAGGTCAGCTCTTCCGGGAGATCCATGCCAGGCGCAGAAAAAGAGAGTTGGGCAAAGGCTTTATTCAACGGAATATCGATACCCTGTGTTGAATATAGTATTTTACCTGTCGATGGCGATTGCATGCCGGCTATGATGCGTAATAAGGTGCTTTTACCGCTACCGTTATTACCCAATAGTGCATAATGACCCGGGTGTTCAAAAACATAATTCATGTTCCTGAACACCCAGTGCTTTAAATAACGTTTGCCTGTCGACTCAAGGCATATCTTCATTGATTCTTCTATTGTATCCTCTCATGATACCACGGCCGGTATCACGGATAAAGGAAATGATCTCGTCCCGCTCGTCAGATACCGGAATGTCTGCTTCTATAATGCCCAGTGCTTTGGAGACATTGTAGCCGCGTACATAAAGAATACGGTAGATATCGAGGATATGATTGATCTTATCGGTGCTGTAACCACGACGCTTGAGGCCTACGGAGTTCACACCCACATAGGAGAGCGGCTCACGGGCAGCTTTTACATAAGGCGGCACATCTTTACGCACCATAGAGCCTCCTGTTACAAAGGCGTGTGAGCCGATGCGTACAAACTGCTGTACTGCGGTAAGTCCGGCCAGTACTACATTGTCGCCAATAGTGATATGACCGGCAAGTGTGGTATTGTTGGAGAAGATGCAGTGGTTACCTACTTCGCAATCATGTGCAATATGGCAGTACGCCATGATCAGGCAGTTATTCCCGATCCTGGTATGGTTGCGATCGATGGTACCCCGGTTGATGGTAACACATTCGCGGATTGTACAGTTATCACCGATAATTGTAAGTGTTTCTTCTCCTTTGAATTTCAGATCCTGGGGAATAGCGCTGATGACTGTACTTGGAAAGATGCGGCAGTTTTTACCAATGCGGGCACCTTCCATGATGGTGACGTTGGAGCCGATCCAGGTTCCTTCACCGATCTCAACGTTTTTAAGAATGGTTGTAAACGGATCGATCTTTACATTAGGACCGATCTTGGCATCCGGATGAATGTAGGTAAGTGGATGGATCATTTTTTGTCTTTTCGGATGAGCTGGGCAACAAGTTCTGCTTCGGTGACAAGTCTATTGCCTACATATACCGAGCCACGCATTTCACAAATGCCGCGACGCATCGGACTGAGCAGCTCCATTTTCAGGATAAGCGTATCGCCTGGTACTACTTTTTGTTTGAAACGTACCTTATCTATTTTCAGGAAGTAAGTGTCGTAATTCTCAGGATCAGGGTAATTATTCAGTGCAAGAATACCGCCTGTCTGTGCAAGGGCTTCTATCTGTAACACACCCGGCATTACCGGATTTCCCGGGAAGTGGCCCTGGAAGAACTCTTCGTTCATAGTCACATTCTTAACACCCACCACATGGTCATCGCTCAGCTCAATGATCTTGTCTACGAGCAGGAACGGATATTTATGTGGCAGCAATTTGGTGATGTGATTGATGTCATAGATCGCCTGCTGATTCGGATCATAAGTAGGCACATCAGAAAGGTGTTTGTTCTTTTTGATATACTGCTTGATCTTCTTCGCAAATTCTACGTTGGAAGAGTGGCCCGGACGGCTGGCAATAATATGAGCGTTAATGTTATAACCGATCAATGCAAGATCACCTACGATATCCAGCAGCTTGTGGCGCGCCGGTTCGTTCGGGAAATGCAGCTGGATATTGTTGAGGATACCTTCCTGCTGTACTTCGATCTTTGGTTTGTTGAATACGATCGCAAGATGGTTCAGCTCTTCCTGGCTGACTGCTTTATCTACTACAACGATGGCATTGCTGAGGTCGCCACCTTTGATGAGGTTATTCTGCAACAGGTATTCCAGCTCATGAAGGAAGCAGAATGTTTTGCATGGAGCGATCTCATCTCTGAATTCGGAGATATGCTTCATGGTAGCATGCTGCGTACCAAGTATCTTGCTGTTGAAATCGATCAGGGTAGTGATCTGGTAATCGGCAGCCGGAATGGCCAGCATGTCTACATTCTTTACCGGATCGTAAAAATGAATATTGGTATCAATGCTGTAAACGATACGTTTCGCGTCCTGCTCCTGCACACCCACGCTGTCAATAGCTTCAATGAACTCACGGGCGCTACCGTCGAGAATAGGAATTTCAGGGCCGTTCAGCTCTACCAGCACATTATCTACCTGCATCCCTACCAGTGCGGAGAGGATATGCTCTACGGTGCTTACTCTTGCACCATTATGTTCCAGTGTTGTTCCCCGGGAGGTATCTACTACCAGGTCGGCATCTGCTTTTACAATGGGTTTTTCCGGGAGATCAACCCGCTGAAAGCGGATCCCAAAGCCGGGGTTAGCCGGACGAAGGGTCATAATTACCTCATGGCCGGTATGCAGCCCAACTCCTTGTAGGGTGACTGCGCCGGCAAGCGTCTGTTGGTTTTCGGATGAACGGTGCAATACTTTGCTGTTTTTACTCCCCTTTTCCGGTTTTTGCATTGTTGTATTTATCACTTCTCTACGGAAATATTGGAATGGTTCAATAATTGTGTAAGCGTCTTAACCTGTTCTTCAAGCTGGGCAAGCCGCTGTGAAAGATCGGGCAAATTTCTGAAAATTGCCTGACTTTTCAGAGAAGTTTTATAATCAAATGCCGGAGACCCGTTAATTGTAGTATTCGGGACCTGAATAGACTTGGAAATTCCGCTTTGTGCGTTCACCCTCGTGCCGTCTGCCAGCTGAATATGACCTACCATACCTACCTGTCCGCCGATCATGCAAAACTTGCCGACCTTGGCGCTGCCGGAGATACCACTTTGCGCAGCAATAACAGTACTTTCCCCGATCTCTGCATTGTGACCGATCTGGATCAGGTTATCCAGCTTGGCACCCTGGCGGATGACTGTGGAGCCCATTGTAGCACGGTCTACGGTCGTATTAGCGCCTATTTCCACATCATCTTCAATGATCACATTACCGATCTGGGGAATTTTTTTGTAGTGGCCATCTTTTTGTGGGGCAAAACCAAAACCATCACCACCAACAACGGTACCGGAATGGATGATAACCCTTGAACCGAGTGAGCAGCCATCGTATATTTTAACACCTGCATAAAGGCAGGAATCATCATTGATCACCACATTATCACCAATATAACAACCAGGATAAATGCGAACTCTGTTGCCTATCAATACATTCTCGCCTATATAGCTGAATGCGCCGATATAAATATCTTTTCCCAGCGCAGCACTTTTGGCTACATAGGAAGGTTGTTCAATGCCTTTTTTGCCAATGCTGGCTACGATCTCATTGTATTTTTCAAGCAATAGGGTGAACCCGCTATAGGCATCTTTTACCCGTATCAGTGTGGCCGCAATCGGCTTCCTGAGCTCAAGTGTTTCATTTACAATAAGTACAGAAGCCTTTGTGGTATATAGGAATTCCTCATATTTAGGATTAGCTATAAAGCTCATAGAACCTTCTACTGATTCCTCGATCTTGGATACCTGGCTCACTTTTACATCCGGATTCCCCTCGATCTGGCCTTTAATGAGCGTGGCTATCTGCAGTGCAGTGAATTGCATGATAATGATTAATAATGTTCAACCTCTGTTATCTTATCGTAATAAGCAGGATTACTTGCAAAATCCGCTTATAATTCTATCCGTCCCCTCTCAAGAAGCGAGATAGCAAATATAATTTTTATGTACGGGCTTCGCAAGCGCCTGGCTTACCAGGGGATCGTCAACCTCACTGATATCCCTTACTGACCCGTCTTTCATTGCTATACCGATCCGTTCGTCCGTACTATTATAGGTACTATTGCTTGTCGTACCCGTAAATACAAAATAGCCCAGTTCCTCGTCTGTAAGACCAAGCTTTCTACGCGCGATCTCTCTTTTCTCCTCCAATAAATGCTCTAACGGTAAAGAGCTGAGCATTATTTTATATAACCGTCGTTCGACAAGCATACCGCACAAAACAGAAAGCACTTTATCCGGATGAGATTGCCATACTTTGATGGAAGCTGTAATGTCCGAGTCGTCCAGGCTGCAAAATAATTCAAGGTGATGCGATTCCTGTCCGAAAGAGACTGCATTAACATTCTGGTAAAGAAAATGATGCAGGGCAGGGGTCGCAAACAGGGGTACACCCGCATTGGCCAGCTCCTTGGCACGCTTTAAAATATTGATAAGGAGCTGCTCACCGCCTAAAACCGTTTTATGGAGGTATACCTGCCAGTACATCAACCGTCTTGCGATAATGAATTTTTCCACGCTGTGGACTGCCTTTTCCTCTACCACGAGCTCATTATTGGAAACGGTGATCATCTGCAGGATACGGTCGTAGCCGATCACTCCTTCCGAAACGCCTGTGAAAAAGCTATCCCGGTTGAGGTAATCCATCCGGTCCATGTCCAATTGGCTGGATACCAGCTGGTGCAGATATCTTTTCGGATGTGCATGGTCGAATATCTCGATAGCTTTAGTCAGTGCGCCATCCATTTCTCCATTCAGCCGCTGCATGATGAGCTTGGAGATCATTTCGTGGGAAATTCCGGTTACCAGTGAATGCTCCAGACCGTGTGAGAAAGGACCGTGGCCGATATCATGCATCAGGATCGCCAGCCGGGCAGCCACACATTCTTCATCTGAAAATGCAATATTCTTGGATTTCAGTACATACAAAGCTTCCTGCATCAGATGGCAGGCGCCCAGTGAATGGTGAAGGCGGGTGTGAACGGCGCCAGGGTAGACCAGGCCGGCCATTCCCATTTGTTTGATATGCCGCAACCGTTGAAACCACGGATGTACGATCACCTGCATTACCTCAGGCTCCGGAAAACGGAGAAATCCATAGACCGGATCATTAATGATTTTTGCTTTCAAAAGACTCAGATTAATTCAGGGAAAACGTACGCCGGAAGGATCAGGGTTGTTGCTTCTCTTCTGCATTTTCATTTCCCCATTCAAGATCACTCGGATTGGCGTCGTTATTCACATCGTGCTCGTCTTCATCAACACCATTATAATTACTGCCGTTGTTGTAATTGGCTCTGTCGCGGCTTAACGGGTCGCTTACATCGCAATCATCAAAATTTTCCGGTTCTTTAAATGCAGCATCTGCACTATAGCCCAGACTTTTATCGGCAATGATCTTTTTATAGAAAAGACCCCATATCGGCAGTGCGGCAGCAGCGCCCTGGCCCAATGCTTCGCTCTGGAAGTGAAGGAAACGGTCGTCGCAGCCCACCCATGAACCGGCAAGCAATTCCGGGGTATAGCCAATGAACCAACCATCTGCCTGTGAGTTGGTGGTACCCGTTTTACCGGCAATCTGGCCATTGATGCCATATCGGGTTCTTAAACGGTGCGCCGTACCAAAATCAACTACGCCACGCATCATTTTCACCATTTTGAACGCAGTGCTCTGGCTGATGATCTCCTGCTGACGTGGCGGGAAATTCTTAATAACAATACCGTTTTTGTCTTCGATACGGGTAATGAATGCCGGCTGAGTGTGCATACCGCCGGATGGGAACATGGTATAAGCGCCAAGCATTTCGTATAACGAGATATCAGAAACGCCGAGGGCAATGGAAGGATAAGGTTCGATATTGCTATTGATGCCGCATTTCTTCACAAAATCAATGAAGGCAGGAATACCCACCTGTTTGAGGAGGTAAAGCGCCGCGTTATTGATCGATTTGGCCAATGCCATTTTCATGGTCATCGCGCCGAATTTGGAACCACCTGCATTATAAGGAGTGGCACGTCCGGCAAATGTTTGTGGCGCTGTTGACACCGTTCCGCAAGGAGAAATACCGTTATCTACTGCCAGGCAATATAATAAAGGCTTAATGGTAGAACCTACCTGGCGTTTGGTCTTTTCATTTACGTGGTCAAACTGGTAGTAATCGTGGTTGATACCGCCTACCCAGGCTTTGATCTCGCCTGTATTGGGGTCCATAGCCATAAAAGAAGCCTGCAGGAACATTCTCACATACATGATCGAATCCAGCGGGGTCATCGTAGTATCTACGTAATTGTTTTTATTCCAGGCAAATACACGCATCCTGACCGGTTTTTTAAACTCAGCCATAATATCTGTTTCACTTTTCCCGTCTTCTTTCAGGCTGGTGTAACGCTCAGAAGATTTTATCAGGCGATTAATTAAGGCCGTTTGTTTTTTCCAGACAGCTCTGTTACCATAGCCGGATTGCTGCATAAACAACTTCTGAAGATCTTTCATATGCTGTTCCATAGCCTGCTCGGCATAGGTCTGCATTTTCAGATCGATCGTCGTGTAGATCTTCAGGCCATCCTTATAAATATTATATGGCTCACCGGTCATTGGGTTTGTGGTATTCTTCAGCTCTTCTTTTACCTGCTGCTCCAATACCTGCCGGAAGTACGGCGCTACTCCTTCATGGTAGTCGATCTTATGATAATCAAGCTTTATGGGCTTCATCTTGTATTTGAGCCCATCAGTAGAAGTGATCTTTTCGTATTTCACCATCTGGTCGATCACGGTATTCCGCCTGGCCAGCGATTTTTCAGGATGTGATCTCGGATTGTATATACTATTTCCCTTCAGCGTACCGATCAGCACCGCTGCTTCATCAACAGTGAGCTTATCAGGTGTTTTATTAAAAAAAGTAAGAGAGGCATTTTTGATACCATATACATTGTCCGGGAAAGGAACGGTGTTCAGATAAAGGGTAATGATCTCATTTTTAGTCAGGTTGCGTTCCAGCTTTACCGCCAGTACCCATTCTTTCAACTTGATGAACGGGAGGGAAACAATGCTCACCTTTTTACGGCCGAAGAGGTTTTTAGCCAGTTGCTGCGTAAGTGTACTACCACCACCTTCACGGCCAGCCAGGAGGATAGCACGCGCAGTAGCTCTGCCATCGATGCCGGAATGGTCAAAAAAACGGGCATCTTCAGTCGCTACAAGCGCATCAACAACATTTTTAGATATTTCTGTGTATTTGCTATTACTGCGATCCTGCACAAAATAACGGCCCATTACATTGCCATTGGCAGCAAGTACTTCGGAAGACAGCGCGCTGCTGGGGTTTTCCAGTTCCATAATGGATGGCATGTCACCCCACCAGCGAAACCAATAGCCGGTAATGAGTAATGCAAAAGCCAGGACACAAATCATGAATCCACGCCACAGATTGCGTATTGAACGTTTCATTTATTTCCAGGTTTTTTTGAAACCAGAGCAAAAGTAACCAAATTGATAAGCTTCTATGTATTCCGGTCCGGCTTATAGATGCAGGTTTAACGTTTCTGCACAAAAAATACAGCTATTTATGTGGGGAACCTGCCTGTAAATAGCCACAGAATATATATGGCGGGACCTATTATACTGCTGCCTAGCTATTTATCATCATCTTCCGTACCCCTTACAAAAAACGAAATGCTGCGTAACGGATTGATAAATCCCTTAAAGCGCTGGCCACCGGGTGTTTTATCACGCACTGAAGTGAGGAAGCGTGACAGGAAACCGGAAACCTCTTGCTGTTCGCGGTCATTCAATGGTTGTTTGGCATATTTCTGCTTCAGGTAAATATTCATGAAGGATACAAAGGATGTTCCGAACAATGGATCGATACGTTCCCTGGCATATTGCATCGGTGTAAGCCGGCCGCGTGGAATACCTATCTGATGCAGATAATAGGAAGCAGCACGGTAAGTCCAATATCCTTTTTTATGGGCAGCGTCCGCATTTTTCGCCTTTGTTTTATAATAGATCAGCAGCAGAGATGGCCACAGGAAGAAGAGCAGCACCAGTCCGGCTACAATACCCAGGGATATCAGCAATATTTTTTTAACAGATACTTCTTCCTGCTTAGGCGGTGGTTTGGGTGCCTCATTATGTTGCTTTACATCTTTTCTCTTTACATATACTTCGTCGATCGGCTCGGGCTTAGGGAAGCGTTTTACCAGGCTGACGCCTTCCTCTTTTTCTCTGACCGGCAGGTTTTTAAAGGCATCGGCATAAGACACCGCTGTTATTTCATCACCCTTTACAACATAACTCAATGGCACATCCACACTGTCCTTCCGGATATTAGCGATATGCACGTCCAGCGTCTCCTCAACAGCTTCAGCCAGCTTATATTCTTTGTCCTTGAATATGACACGCTTTACCGAAACCCGGAGCATACGTTTCACCGTATCAATGCTTTGTACAACGCCATCTGCTGCCAGGTATGCGTGAGGTGGCTGCATGGGAGGGGTGCCATCGGGTGTCGGACTTTGTTCGGCTTCGTCATTCCCTACCGTGGTATCAAAGTCCAGCCAGCCAAGACCGGGAAAATATACCTGAACCCATGCATGCGCCTGGTCGGCATAATACCAATACCAGCCTTTGTTCTTATCACTGCGATCTACGGTCATGAAACCCACCGCAATACGTGATGGGACTCCAAGCGAGCGGAGCATGAACAGGGTAGCACCGGCAAAATAAGCGCAATAGCCTTTCCTGTTCTGGAAGAGGAAGTACTGCAGCTTGGATGCATCGGGAATGTCCGGTACACCGGGGTTATCGGTATATTTAAACAGGGGGGCGCCGCTCGGGTCTTTACTGAGGAAGTAGTCGCGGATGGCAATTACTTTATCAACCGGTGTCGTGGCTTTACCGGCTACCTGCTGCGCCAGATTGGCAATGTTCTTAAATTTCGCATCGGCCGGCATATAGGTATAGTAAGCCATGAATTTCCGGTCTTCTTTACTATAATCGCCATAATTGCGCATTACTTTGAAACGTTCTTTCTGAAATGCTTCGATCTGCGGATTTTTGGCATTGTAGACAGCATAGGCGCTATTCAGCTTGCTTACAAAGCTTTTGGCGCGAAAAGCTGTTTTAAAAGAATCCCTGAAGTCTTTTTCCACTGTGATCGGCTGCACAAAATAGCCGGTATGCGGCGCCAGGTAGGTATGCGGAGATAGTTTACGGCTATACACCTGGATCTCCACTTCTCTGCCATAAGCATCCGTGCCACTGTTTTTAATGACTGTCGAATCTGTTTTGGTGCCAAATAAAGGCATCTGAGATGGGTCAGGCTCAAATAAATCGTTGCGGGGAATCACTGAATCACGCTCAAATGTTTCCGTCAGCGTATCGAACTTGGTGTAATAAAAGGCAGTGAGGTAGAGGGGATTCGGAATATCTGTCCCATCGAAAAAGTTGTCGATATGAGCACAGAACAGCAACTCATTGTTACGCCCCAGCTGACTGCGCAGCTTGGCATAATCTTCCAGATCGAAGGTGCCATCCTTGTTCTGTTTCAGCATACTGTTCTTGCCTGATTTACCACCGCCTCCGAAATTATCCACTGTTTCCCTGATCTCCTTACGCATCAGGAAGGTAATGCTGACCAGGATAAGGGCTACCAGTATAGCAAAGGCGACGATGCGGCGGGTAAGGAACCACCAGAATTTCTGGGACTTATCTTTATAACTATAGATCTGTTCCGCAGTAAATATGATATAGATAGCATATAATACAACTGGTGAAAAGGACCAGAGCAGATTTGCAACTGTGTCCGATTTGATCTTTGCCACAATATAAATGCAGGAACCAAGCAGGAAAGTAGCAACGAATACAGACCAGTACCTCAATCTTAAAAAGCCCCAGCCAAATATCCAGCCCAGGCCGAACATCAGGGAGAAGGCTTCGAACCGGGCATGTATCAGTAATCCGTCAAATTCGCCAACGGACAGGTTATCAAGGCCTTTCTGCAGGATATAAAAAAGTACGATCAGGCCTATAAATACAGGCAGAAACCGGAACCTGAATGCATGGAACAAGGCACTAAGGCCCATACCGGCGGCAAAATAAAGGGCCAGCTCCGGCGCATTGTTTTTGATCAGCGTATTGAAGTCCGTAGCATGCCAGATCAGGAAATACCCGACGGCAGCGGTTGGCAGGATGAGAAAAATAAGCTTGGCCAGCAATTCATTCACAGGAGCCGCGCGTTGTATCTTCATAAGGGAAATGGTACGATCTGAAAGTCTGAATTCAAATGTAACTTATTCCTGTAACGATTATTGGATTGAAATACACCTTTTAACTTTTCTGTTGCGAGATGAGCGATAGGTTATGGATTATAAGTGATGGGTGATTGGTGATGAGTGATTTGGTGATGAAGATTATAGGTTATAAGTTATAGGTTATAAGTTGTGTATCGTAAATTATATTCTACCACTCATAAATCATAGCTCATAACCCATAACCTATAACTCGTGGTACATAACCCATAACCTATAACCCATAACCTATCACCCATCACTTATCACCTACGCACTGTGTAGAATTTGAACCCGGTGAGTATCAGCGATCTTCTATTTTTTTCATTAATCAATATGTTTGTGTAGGTGAGGGCTTACTCATTTCAAATTGTTAACTTAAGGAACACGGTATTTATTCAACTGAAAGACTACCTTTGGCACGTTTTTAAAAAATTCACCAAATGGTAACAGAAACTTCAAGCGTTACTAATCTGCAGCCTGCAGGTTATGACGACAAAACACAATTCATGCTTCAAAAGATTCAAACAGTTACAGTAATCGGTTCGGGTACTATGGGGAATGGTATCTGCCACGTTTTTGCTCAGGGGGGATTTAAGGTGCATATGATGGACATTAACCAATCAGCACTGGAAAAGGCAGTAAATACTATTGGTAAGAATATGGATCGCCAGATCGCCAAGAACGCGATGACGGAGGCGGATAAGACTGCAGCATTAGGCCGTATTACAACCTTCACCGATATGGCGGAAGCTGTAAAAGGAGCTGACCTGGTAGTGGAAGCTGCTACTGAAAACATTGACCTTAAAGTAAAAATCTTCCAGGAGCTGGATAAGCTGGCACCAGAGCATTGTATCCTGGCTACCAATACATCTTCTATCTCTATCACCCGCATCGCTTCTTTCACCAAGCGTCAGAATATGGTGATCGGTATGCACTTTATGAACCCGGTTCCGGTAATGAAGCTGGTAGAAGTGATCAATGGTTACGCTACGGATCATGCGGTGACTGATATCACCATTAACCTGGCCAAACACCTGGGTAAAGTACCTTGCGTAGTTAATGACTATCCTGGCTTTATTTCCAACCGTATCCTCCTGCCAATGATCAATGAAGCGATTCTGGCACTACAGGAAGGTGTAGCCGGTGTTGAAGAAATTGATACCATCATGAAACTGGGTATGGCACATCCGATGGGGCCGTTGCAACTGGCGGATTTCATTGGCCTGGATACCTGCTACAGCATCATGAATGTGCTGCATATGGGCTTCGGTGCTCAGAAATATGCTCCTGCAACCCTGCTGGCCAATATGGTTCAGGCAGGTTACCTGGGGGTAAAGAGCGGTGAAGGTTTTTATAAGTATACTCCGGGCAGTAAAGATCTGATAGTGAGCGAGCGTTTTAAAAGCAAGCAGTGGGGAGCGTAATCCCAAATAAATGACGATTTAGAAGATGGCTGGCCTTAAAAACCAGCCTTTTTCTTTAATTCTGAATTTTGTATCTACATTACCATTATGGAATTAGTGATCGCTACAAACAATGCCGGGAAGCTGAATGAGATCCAGGCCATGTTACCGGAGTTTATATTGCATACATTAAGGTCGATCGGGTTTACCGGAGAGATCCCGGAACCTTATGAGACGTTTGAGCAGAATGCGCTGACCAAAGCACAGACGGTATTCAATTTTTGCGGCAAAGCGGTGATGGCTGATGATAGTGGTATTTGCATTGAAGCGTTAAATGAAGAACCGGGTGTGTTTAGCGCCCGCTATGCAGGGCCGCAGGCTACTGATGAGGAGAATGTGGCGAAAGCGCTGGAAGAGTTGAACGGACAGGTAAACCGCAAGGCATATTACAAATCCGTGATCTGCCTGATCTGGAACGAACAGACCTATTTTTTTGAAGGTTTCTGCTATGGCCGTATCACGGAGCAACCGCTCGGGGATGGTGGTTTTGGCTATGATCCCATTTTTATCCCGGATGGTTTTGAGGAAACCTTTGCACAGTTACCTTTGCCGGTGAAGAATGGCCTCAGTCACAGGGGACAGGCAGTGCAAAAAATGATTGCTTTCCTTAAAGAAGCAGTAGAACAGGCATAAAGACATGAAATTCTCAATTGGCGATAAAATATTGTTGAAGCGTACAGATGAAGAAGGGACGGTAGTTGCTATTATCTCGCCAACAATGATGGAAGTAGAAGTAAACGGGGTGCAGTTCCCTGTTTATACCGATGAGGTCGATCACCCTTATCTCAAGTGGTTTACACAAAAAAAGAAGGCACAGAAAAAAGTGATCCCTGAGATCCCGGTAGAAAAGCCCAAAGAACGGGTGAAGCGGCTCGCTCAAGGTATCTATCTGTCCTTTATGCCCGTTTATGTGCTGGAAGCAATGGAAGATGTAGTGTCTCACTTCCGCGTTTACCTGCTGAATGAAACTGCAGCTGTTGTTCACTTCAATTACGATGTGATCAGTGCCGGAGCCAGGAATTTATTTCATCACAGAAGCAGTCTTCACGCCTTTGGTAATCTTTACCTGCATAGTCTTACGCTGGAAGAGATGAATGATCAGCCACGGTTTCACTGGAAGGTGAGTGATACGGCAGAAACATTATTAGCATCGGATGCTAATGGCTTGCTGAAAATAAAGCCTTCCCGTCTTTTTGAACAGATAACCACCATACAACACAGTGGTGAGCCATCGTTCTCTTACCTGCTGACTGATGAAATATTAGGTCTGATAAAACCGAAGAAAATATCTAAGGATTTTCCGGAAATAAAATTGCCTGCTTTAAGCCCGGAGATTCCCATAAAGCCGGAGTGGCAGCCAAAGCCGGTGCTTGATCTGCATATTGAAAATCTTACCGAACATCCGGAAACCTGTACGCCTGCTGAGATGCTGATGATACAGCTGAACACACTGCAATATCATCTTGATATGGCCATTGCACATCAGCAGGATCGTATGACCATTATTCATGGCCTGGGCACCGGTGCCTTGCGTGATGCTGTACATGAAATCCTTCGCACCCAGGAAGGTGTGGCGTCTTACAGCAACGATTGGAATGGTAAATATGGATATGGTGCGACCGAAGTGACTTTTAAATAGCCAAACAATCAATAGTGTAATCAATAACGATCACTAAGCGATGCTAATAACGATCACTGAGCGAAGCCGAAGTGCGTTGCCGGTAAGTCGTTTTCTTTTGGAATCCCGCTTCGGCTCCGCTCAGCGGGCGTTGGTACATCAAGATATAACGATCACTGAGCGGAGCCGAAGTGCGTTGCTGGTAAGTCGTTTTCTCTTGGAGTCCCGCTTCGGCTCCGCTCAGCGGGTGTGGTGTATTCAGAGGCTTAAGATATAATGTTCACTGAGTGGAGCCGAAGTGATCGTTGCTGGTAAGTCGTTTTCTCTTGGAATCCCGCTTCGGCTCCGCTCAGCGAGCGTGGTACATCATTGGCTCACTCTATAACGTTCACTGAGCAAAGCCGAAGTGATCGAAGTGATCTATGCTACAGTTAACGGCTCTACCGCTGTTTTCAGGTCGCCTGCACTGATCATACCAGCATGGCGCCATTTAATATCCCCTTTCTGAAATACAATAAACGTAGGTATGCCCTGTACGCCGTATGCCTGCGCAGCCTGGGGTTGTTTGTCAACATTAATTTTAATGATGGTCACTGCATCACCCATTTCCTGTTTAAACTGTTGCAGGACAGGTGTCATCGCCTTACAAGGGCCACACCAGTCGGCATAAAAATCCACAAGTACCGGTTTATCTGATCGTATTAATTCTTTGAATGTCTGCATCTTGATTCTGTTTTCTACACAGTAAGCTAAAAATACCCTGCCCTCAGGGTCCGGATGCTAAAGTCCTTAAAATTGTTTTACTTATCCGGCTTATCAGAAAATAAATTTCAAAACATAATTCTGCTTATTTGTTAAGAAAAACATAAACACCGCTATACGGGCACAGTCTTTTAAAAGTCGGATGATAACCAAACAATGACTTTATGAAAAAGCTAATGATCCTTATGACTGGACTTATGATGTCCGCAACGGTTGCAACTCATGCACAATCAAACCGTAAAGCTTCTACCATTTCACTGGGCGTAGTAGGCGGCCTTGGCCATAGCTGGGTACGTGGTATGCCTAAAGATGCGCACCGTGATTTCAAAGCATCTCCGGCGCTTGGCATAGGACTTACCTACTCACATAATGAGCACTGGGCTTACAATACGCAATTATTGGTTTCGCACGAAGGCTACCAGGCAGATATGCAAATGAGCAATGGAGATATCCAGAACATGGGTGTGAATCCTGTTTACCTGAGAATGCCTATGAACGCAGTTTATTTCTTTGGTAAATATGGTGATAATATACGTCCGAAAATTTATGCAGGTCCTTCCCTCGCATTGAAAGTAGATGAAAAGCGTTACTATTCAGAGCAGGAACCGACACCGGGAGAAGGTACGATGAGCAATACCGATATGTTCCGCACATTTGATGTAGGTATTAATGCCGGGGTAGGCGCTAATATAAGAATGTGCCGCAAAATGTGGTTCAATGTCGATGCCGGTTATTATCATGGCCTGCTTGACGCAGTTCAGAATGATCCTAACCAGGATTACAATGCAAACAGAAATTTACGCCTTAATCTGGGCCTCATGTGGGGCTTGTAAGGTAAAGATGCCTTTCCAGGTTTGATTTTAAGAGCTGCTTTGGATGAATAGTCCGGGCGGCTCTTATTTTATGGCTTCTACCGTATAACCGGCATTACGCAGCAAAGTGATTACACCCCGGTCACCCCAGAGATGACCAGCACCCACTGCAAAGAAAACGGCATTCCTGGCCATTCTTTTGTTCATTCTTGGTACCCAGCGTACATTCCGGTCGTCCAGAAAGACGCCCAATGCATCACCGAGCTCCCGGAATGCTTGTATCTGGTTGTACAATCCCGGCAGATCCTGGTCTTTATAAGCAGCCAGCATTTTCTGATACGCAATTTTACCATCTGCAGGGCTGTCGGCCATTTGCACAAGTCCTTTTACTACCGAATCATCCGGAACGGAGTTCAGCACATTGATCTGTTCTTCCGGAGTTTCAAGTCCTGTCACGTCTATTTGCTGACGACGCGCTTCTTCCATAATATTGGCTTCATAAGACACGGGAATGATACAGCTTACCATCTTCATCTCAAACAAGGCCTGTATCCCCATTGGCGTCATCTGCTGATAGTCGGACAGATCCATTTCGAAGCTGTCGCGTGCGAATAAGGCCACTTTTGCATAGTCTTCATCCGTAAAATAATCTTTTAACAGCTTTTTGCCTGCTCCTGTTCCCATTATGCCTTCCGTTGCCGACCTAAGTACAGCCGGATCGTCCATATCCATCTCAAAACAGACCTCCTTACAATCGCTCAGGCTTTTACGCATAGCATCTGTCCAGAAATAATCGCCGGGACAAAGCATGTGGATCGTACCAAAAAGATAGGAAGGACGGGAAAGCCCTTTGCCGCTGATACGCCATAACAGGGATTTATTATCGGTTACTGCCTTTTGCTTCTGGCCTTTACAAGCGGCATTCAGGCACAGCAGCGGCATAAGCAGGAACGACAGGATCTTTTTCATCGTTATTCCAGGAATAAAGTGGTTAGTGCAATGCCTACGCCCAATGCCATTACCGTAATCTTCTGCCAGGTGAGCATATGCTGCCTGGTGCCGCTTTCAAAGAAAATAGTAGTGGAAATATGTATGAAAGCGCCCGCTACTATGGGTATCAGGATCCCAACCATACGGGATATAAAGCCATAGTGCATCCCCAGGTAGTTGGCCAGGATACCCGCCAGTGGAGTAAGCAGGGAGAAGATAGCTACGGTGGTCAGTGCAGCAGACTTGCCTTTGCTGTTCATTACCAGCATACCCAGCAGCATGGCTTCCGGCAATTTATGCGCTGCAACGGCAAAGTATAAAGAAGCGCCGGTAGCTTCATGCCGGTAATTAAAGCCTAATGGCAGCCCTTCCATAAACGCATGTACGGACAGACCGATAATAATGGACAATACCGGTATATGATGACCATGATCAGGGTGCACATGTACATGCCCGTGCTCTACGCCATGCGTGATCCTTTGTATAAATAATTGCAAAAAAAAGCCGGCAAGAATGTAAAAGCCGGTGGTTTCTCCATGGTCGGAAAAAGTCTCCGGCAGCAGGTGAAGGAAGGTTATGCTCAGCAAAAAAGCCCCCGAAAAAGCTAAAAGCAGTTGAAGGCGACGTTCATTAAGTCCTTTAAACCAAAGCGGTATGGTGCCACCCAGTAAAGTAATGGCAAAAAGAAGCAGGTTGGATAATAAATGCATTGTGGTTGATGGCAACAAAAAGTAAAAGTACTGCCATTTGGTTATTATAACCAGATCGAATTAAGTTATAGATCAACGGCACGGAATTTTTCGTTTATTAGTGTAGACAAAATCGATGAATCATGGACTTCAATCCGAGTAAACAGACAGATATTCTCCCCGCAACAGGGCGTTTATTGATAGCCGAGCCTTTGCTGACTGATCCTAATTTTTCACGTAGTGTTATTTATATATGTGAGCATGGATCGGAGGGGACAGTCGGTTTTGCATTGAACAGACCTACGCTTCATACTCTTGGAGATTTATTACCAGATCTTTATACACCTTTATTACCGGTATTCCAGGGCGGACCAGTGCAGTTGGATACATTGCATCTTCTTCATCGTACACCGTCATTATTTGGTGGTAATGAAATTTCTCCCGGTGTTTACTGGGGTGGGTCGTATGATGCCTTGCAGCACGCTGTAGCTGATAATGCCTATCAACCAATGGATATGAGGCTCTTTGTAGGTTACTCCGGCTGGAGTGCAGGACAACTGGAAGCAGAAATTGCCAATGGAGCATGGATCGTAGCTAATGTTGATCAGCATTTATTATTTGATACAGATACGGATAAGCTTTGGAGATCAGCTATTCAATCTTTAGGTAAGGAGTTTGCCTTCCTGATGAATGTTCCGCTGAATCCGCAGCTGAACTAAAATTTTTACAGAAAATTAATATAAAAAAAAGTCCCTTTCGGCTCTAAGAAAGGATCATTCCGTAACGTCTGTTTGTTATATGGCGTTACGGAATTCTATTAACAGTGAAGCAAATAAGCTTTTTGTTACCGGGAAGCCATATCCGGGTCGTATTACTGCCATAGTATTGCCCGGCCTTAAGGTAAATAAAAAGAACTCCATGCTTAAAATGAACCCCAATCTAAAGTCGATATTACCGGCATTGTTGTGGCTGGTAATCACCCTCATTGCCTGTAAGCCTTATGACGGTGTAGACCCTGCACCTTCTTCTCCGGAAACGATAGAAGGATGGGCGCCTATCTACGATTCGACAAATTATTCGAAAAAAATCACTTCTTCCGTTCCCCGTAGTATCATTAAAGGAGGACGCATTTACATTAAAGATTCATTATTATTCCAGGTTGAAATCGGGAAAGGTATTCATGTGATCAGCCTTGCTAATAAGCAACAGCCGTCAAAAATTGCCTTTATTGAGGTGGTGGGATGCCAGGAAATGTCAGTAATGGGCAGTACGCTCTACACAAATAATCTGAATGATCTGGTGGTGATAGATATCAGCCAGCCGTTACGTGTAGCAGTAGTCGATCGTATTTCCAATGCCTTCCATATTTTTAATGAAAGCTATCCACCGTCTTCCGGATGGTATGAATGTCCTGATACCAGGAAAGGTAGAGTAGTAGTTGGCTGGGAAATGAAAACGTTAACTCATCCTCAATGTAGCAGATAAACCCCCTTCCTATGAAAAAAATACTTTCTCTCCTCTTAGTGCTTAGTGTTATTGTTTGCTCTTGCTCCAAAAGTGATAATGCCGGAACTAATAATCCCGGCGGCGGCTCCTCCGGGCAGGGCGGATCATTAGCACGGTTTACAATTGCCGGGAGTTATCTCTATGTAGTTGATAACCAGTCGCTGTACACCTATTCTCTGCTCAATAAGAATAATCCACAGCTGAAAAGCACAGTATATATCGGGTTTAATATAGAAACGATCTATCCTTATGGGAACAAGCTGTTTATCGGTTCCCAGAGTGCTATGTACATTTATTCAATCAGCGATCCGGAATTACCTGTTTCGCTGGGTACCGCTTCGCACGTACGCTCATGTGACCCGGTTGTTGCCACTGATACAACCGCATATGTTACGGTACGGTCGGGTAGCAACTGCGGTGGCGCAACCAACGCTCTGATGATCTATGATGTAAAAGATGTAATGTCTCCCAAATTGCTGTCTACCATTAATTTAGCAAGCCCGTGGGGCCTGGGTATCAAGCGTAACCGACTGTATGTATGTAATGGCACCTCAGGTCTTAAAGTTTATGATATCAGCAATCCCGTTGCACCAAAAGAAGTAAAACAGCTGACCGGAGAGACTTTCTATGATGTGATCATAACACCGGACGATATGCTTATCTGTATGGTTGAGGGCGGTATGATGCTTTACCAGCTGGGCCCTAATGACCGGATCGATCCGCTGGCAAAAATGAGTAAATAAGAATAATGCTATGAAAACAAAAGCGGATGATCATTGTCATCCGCTTTTTTACATTTTATACTATCAGCTTTTCTGTTTCAGGTGTGGGCTTACCGGCGGTAGTGGTACCAGATCCCCTTCTCCTTCAATCCGTGGAAACTGATCATTCTGCCATTTTTGTTTGGCTTGCTCTATCAGGTTCAGGTCAGTGGCAACAAAGTTCCAGTAGATATACCGTTCTTCAGGAAACGGCTCACCACCGAAGATATAGACTGTTGTGCCGGCTGAGATCTCAAATTCGCATAGCTGGCTGTTTTTAGCTACCAGCAAGTGTTTCGGCTCGTAAGTATTGCCTTCACTCCGGACACTGCCTTCCAGGATATACATCCCTGCTTCGCCGAATAATTCATTCCCGATCTGTATGGTCGTGGTCACCGTACTTTTGATCTCTACGAAAAATAGCCTGCTGTATACCGGCACCGGCGATTTCCTGCCAAATGCTTCGCCTGCAATCAGCTTATAATGCACTCCGTTATCTTCCCATGCCGGAATATCTTCTTCTGCCGCATGAAAAAACTCCGGTTCCATGAGTTCCAGATCTTTAGGCAATGCTACCCATATCTGTAATCCATGCAGGTGCTTTTCTGAGTGACGCAGGCGTTCGGGAGTACGCTCGGAATGGACAATACCTTTACCCGCAGTCATCCAGTTCACTTCACCAGGATTGATCTCAATCGCCATACCCAATGTGTCGCGGTGCATGATACTACCTTCAAACAGGTAAGTGAGGGTCGATAGCCCGATATGCGGATGCGGACCAATGTCCATATTCTGATGATCACTGAGCTTTGCAGGACCCATATGATCTATAAAGATGAATGGCCCGACCATCCGTTTCCCCTTAAAAGGCAATAATCGCCCCACCAGGAAATTGCCAATGTCAGCCGGGCGTTCTTCTATAATAATATTGATGTTCGACATGACTGCTATTTTCGTTTAAGCAAGTACATCCTGCCATTCCGTGGTTTTCTGAAACGTGGCATTGGCAAAAGGGCATAACGGCACCACTTTGATATTGTTCGCTCTTACATAATCCACCAGCTCCGCCTGTAATTTTTTCCCGATGCCCTGACCTTTCAGTGATTCGTCTACTTCCGTATGAAGGATCAGCATTTTATGATCATTTTCCATTTCATAGACCATTGCTGCCAGCTGCTCACCATCTGCTTCATAGTAGAACATACCTTCTTTCCCGGCTTGTTTGTGCTTGATTTCGCCCATTGTTTTATTGATTTTAAAGTAAAGCGGATGCAGCCGTTTGAATGCTGCACAAGCGAATATAATATTTAAAGCAGGAAGTTCGTCTTACCGGTTCAGATAAGCCATCTGCCCCATATGATAGCTCTGGTGGCTGGTTCTGCTAAGCAGGATGTTCAGCTTGTTACGGGTTGGCTCTTTGGCAAAATCTTCTTCTGAAACTGCTGTGTGACGTTCAAACCATTCTTCCGGATCCATTTCTCTGAAGCTGTTGCGTAAAGAGTCATTTACTGCTGACCAATATTGCTTCAATGTCTCCAGGGATGGTTTTTCAAAGCCGGCGCCATCCGGGCTTGTTACAAAAACGTTTTCCAGTTCAGGGTAGAGTCTGTCGCCAAGGCCCATCAGCGGGCGCATCCCGTCGCTGACAGCAGTAAGATGTCCTAATAAGTAAGTGCCGGTGTTCCTGTCCGGGGCTGTCTGTGCATGGATCTGCTCTTCAGAAAGCTTCGCGATCAGGCCATCTACTCTTTTATTGTGTGCTTCCCAGGCGTTTACAGCCATTGTAACAAAAAGTGCCGTAGTTGGTTGCGTAATGCTTTGTGTGCTCATGATGATTTTTTAAAAAATTTGCTGTAAGGTAAATGAGCGCTCACTTTAAACGGGTGATCTTTATATGAATATGCTATTGTTTTTTTCTATGCAGACCCCTGCGCTTTCAAAGGCATGGGATACTTTCAGATCCGGAATAAAATATTTTTTGATGATGGTAGGGGTATAAATTCTTTAAGGTGTCTTCTAATGAAAAGGGAAAACTTTACAGGACACTGTTAATTTTGCCAGGAATCATTAACCATGCGCGTGGAAATGGATGCTACCGGCCTGCGACCTGATATAGACGCCGGATTCGAAACCTTGTTTAAAGCTCATTTTAAGGGCCTGCATGCCTATGCTATCACTATTATAAAAGATGAAGCTTTCCAGCACAGTGGGATCCGAAGCTTGGAATTCACGTGACTTGAAGTCGCGG